>SESF01004346.1_pt1 | contig 64998 bp, 31 predicted proteins | sample 3171521 | NCBI WGS metagenome assembly SESF01 (sample SAMN10866945, study PRJNA518727) | freshwater metagenome | biome: subpolar coniferous forest; feature: holomictic lake; material: water; isolation source: holomictic Lake 227, 6 m and 8 m depth | place: Canada: near Kenora, Ontario | collected...
CTCCGGTTGCTTATGTATTCTTGGTCGCCTTCCTCGTCTTGGTCGGATTCATGACCTTCGGCGTTGCCGCATTTTACGAACGGCGCCAAGCCAACCTCATGCCGTTCTTCTTCTGGCATCCGTGGGTTTATCTGCTCTTGGTACCGGCGGCAACCATGGGACTTTGGGCTGAGGAACGTCGCACAGGCACCATCGAGCTTTTGTTGACACTCCCTGTGACACTCGTTGAGGCATTGGTCGGTAAGTTTCTGGCAGCTTGGGCTTTCATTGGTATTGCTCTTGCGCTGACCTTCCCGATTGTGCTCACAACAGCATGGCTGGGTCATCCGGACTTTGGGGCGATTTTCTGTGGTTATACAGGATCGTTCTTCCTCTCTGGTGCTTGTGTGGCGATCGGTGTATTTGCCTCAGCACTGTCCCGCAGTCAAGTGATCGGTTTTGTGATTGCCTTGGCGATCAGCCTCTTTATGTTGATCATCGGATTTGATCCGGTTATCAATGCTGTTGCGCAATGGGGCATTGATTCAAGCGTCGTCAACGCCGTTGCGGCATGCAGTCTGATGCAGCATTTTGAATCCATGCGTCGCGGGGTAATCGACTTCGCAGATATCGCCTACTATGTGGGTGTTATCACCTTCATGCTGGCTGCCGCACATGTGGTGACTGACAACCGTAAAGCTAGTTAATAAGGAGAAACACTATTATGGCAACGACTTCTTACAAACGTTTTACCACAGGCGCATTGGGCTTAGCCTGCCTGCTGGTGATCACTGGGGCAATCTATGTGATTGTCTCCAACCTGCGCATCCGTGCAGATCTCACTGCTGAAAAGCTCTACACCCTGTCTAAGGGCTCACGCGAATTACTAGGCAAACTCCCCAAGGATGTGACACTGAAATTCTATTTCAGTCGCAGTTCCGCAGAGATGCCGATGATGTTGAAGACCTACGCCGATCAAGTCTGCGATCTACTCAAGGAATATCAGATCGCCAGTGGCGGACGGCTCGTCCTAGAAGAGTACGACCCGAAGCCCGATTCGGACTCCGAGGAATGGGCGCAGCGTTACGGTGTGGAACCTCAGCAGACCTCCATACTCGGACAGCCTGTCTACTTCGGCCTTGTGGCCGTCAGTGGCGAGAATCAACAGGTGATTGCGGGCTTTAATCCCCGCACGGAAGCGACCCTCGAATACGATGTCACACGCCTCATTACGCGCGTGGCATGGCCAGAGAAACCTGTCATCGGCGTCATGAGTAGCCTCAGCGTGCTCGGCCAACCCGCGAACCCCATGATGATGCAGCGTCAGCGTCAAAAACCGGATCAAGGCTGGACGGTCTTCCAAGAACTCCGGAAGGACTTCACTGTTCGCGAAGTTGAAATGGAGACAGACGCGATTGCACCGGACATCACGACGCTTGTTGTGATCCACCCCAAGAATCTCGCGGATAAGGTCCTCTTTGCATTGGATCAGTTCGTCCTGCGCGGAGGCCGTCTCATTGCACTCGTTGATCCCTTCAGCATTGCGGACTTCTCGGCCAATCAGCAACAGCAGAATCCGATGATGCAGCAGATGGGTGGCGGGGGTCAGGCAGGTCCCTCCACACTGGGCAAGCTCTTCACAGCATGGGGTGTCACCTTTGATATAACAAAGGTCGTTGCTGACCTTTCAGCCTCAACAAAACTGAACGGCGGGAATGGCCGCGTCGAGGACAATCCGGCCTTTCTCTCGCTGACACCAGCAAACACAACGAAGGACGACCTCCTGACCGCGCAGCTTTCACAAATTATGCTGCCCTTCTCAGGTTCGTTTGAATTTGCAGAGAACAAGGAGATCACGGTGACCCCCCTACTCCGTTCCTCCAAGGACAATACCTGCTTGGTTGATCAGATGAACGCTCAATTCGGCATGGCATCGATGCGCGCGCAATTGAAGCCAGATGGTATCCAGCGTACACTTGCTGCACGTCTGCAAGGCACCTTCAAAAGCGCATTCCCGAACGGTCTTGTTGAGGAAGGTTCGACCAACGCACCCGTGAAAGGTCTAACCACTGGCAAGGGCAATGTGATGCTCTTTGCAGATGCTGACTTTATTAACGATCAGTTCTGCGTACAAGTTATGCAGTCCCTCTTCGGCAACGTCGCACAACCGATCAATGACAACATGACGCTCTTCGGCAACGCAGTCGAGCAGCTCGCTGGCCGGCAGGAGCTGATCGGTGTCCGTTCGCGTGGCAACTTTAACCGTCCCTTCACGAAAGTCGATCGCCTCGAAGCTACCGCTATGAAAAAGTGGCAGGCTGAGGAAGAGACCTTGCAACAGCGTCTCCAGGCGACACAACAGCGCTTGGGCGAACTGCAGCAACAGAAGAAGGGTTCCGAACGCATGATTCTCTCGCGCGAACAGCAAGCAGAGATCGAGCAGTTTCGCAAGACGCAGGCGGATACCCGCAAGCAACTCAAGAATGTCCGTAAGAGCCTGAACCACGACATTGAACAACTGGGCCTTTCGCTCAAAGTCATGAACATTGCACTGGTGCCGCTGTTCGTCATCGGCTTCGGGATCTGGCGTGGTGTTCAACGCAGAAAACAACGTTAATTTTTATTAGGAGTTACAGTTATATGACAGCAAAAAAAGTAACAACACTTGTCGTCGCAGCGGCCGTTCTGGGCGGACTCGCCTACTGGAGTTCTAATCGCGGACGCATCAAGACCCCCTCCCTCGCAGGTAAGCCGGTTCTTAAATCCGTTGACCTGAGTCAGGTCGGACGAATCGAAGTCACCACGAACGGAAAGAAGAATCTAATCCTGAAAGGGACAGAGGCTGGCTGGACCTTAGAGTCCATGTTTAACTATCCTGCGGACATCACCAAGATTCGCGCCAACCTGCTCAGCTTGACCGACCTGAAAATCGGTCAGGTTGTCCGCGATAAAAAGATTGAAAACGCCATCCTGGTTGATCTGCAAAGCGCAGAAGGAAAGTCGTTGGCGGTTCTTCGTCTCGGCGAAAAGCGCATGCGCGAAGCCACTGGTCAGATGGCGATGTACGGCGGCGGAGCTTATCCCGATGGACGCTATGTGGCGACCGAGGGCGAAATGGCTTATCTCGTAAAAGAGACTCTTGACGCATTTGATGGCGATCCCAAGAGCTGGACAGAGACGAAAATCTCTTCTGTTACCGGTTCAGATATCACAACCGCTGAATTCAAGGTCAGCGGAGAAACGCTGAAACTGGAACGCAAGGACGGCAACTGGACGCTTGCAGGGCTTGGCGCAAAGGAAGAGATGGACACATCAAAACTCTATAGCATAGACTCAGCACTGACCGCCCTCAACTTCACCAGCGTTGCAGATCCAAAAGTGACAGAAGAGCAGGCTGGCTTCACGACGGGCGTCGTCTACACGGCAACGTTGAAGGCAGGGGAAGTCTATACCGCCAAGGTTGGAAATACCGTAGGTGCTGACCGCTACTTCAAGGTGAGCGCAACGTTTACCCCAACCGGTACAAATACAACTGAAAACGCAACGATCAAAACAAAGATCGACCAGTTCAATGCCCAAGCTGGTAAATGGACCTACTTGATTCCGTCAAGCAGTGCCGATACCTTCTCAAAACGTCGCGCCGACGTAGTCAAGGCCAAAGAAGAACCCAAGCCAGCAACTACCGAGAAGAAGAGCGAGTAGACGCGCCTTTCAGGCGAGTCTCAGTAAGTGTCAACAAGTCCGGGTTCGCCATGTTGCGAGCCCGGACTTCTCATTGAAAAATAATACAATCGACAGCCCCCTTTGAAAGTGTTACCCTGTTGCGCAATATTGGTTGATATACACAAGGAGGGTGTGATGAGTGCTTTTTTGGTTGTCGATGATCATGCAATTTTACGGAGCGGACTGGTGCGGATGTTAAAGGCGTCTTTTCCTGACGTAATACTGGGGGAAGCGGGTGAAGGCGACCAGGCCATCCAACTACTGAAGAACGGATCGTGGGATGTGATGATCTTGGATATTGGACTTCCTGGACGAAGCGGTCTGGAGATTCTTAAGGAGGTTCAATGCATGAGGCCAGAACTGCCCGTGCTGATTCTGACAGGAATGGCGGATGATGCGGTCGCCATACGGGTCTTCGAAGCGGGGGCAATGGGTTATTTGTCTAAAGGCTGTTCGGAAGAAGAACTGACATCGGCCGTACGTAAGTTGTTGGAAGGAGGTCGCTATCTGACGGCATCCATTGCAGAAAAATTGGTGGCTAACCTGAACCAGCAAAATCTTCGAAAGCACGAGGCTTCGTCAACACTCCATCTGAAAGGTCGAACGTTTGACGTGATGTTACGTCTCGGTCAGGGAGACACCGTCAAGGCGATCGCGGAGGATATGAAACTGAGCATCAAAACGATCAGCACCTACCGTTCACGCATACTCGAGCGGTTTCACCTAAAATCGAACGCCGACATTGTGCGTTTTTGCCTGTTGCGAGGCTTGTCCCAATAGGCTCTGCGATCAATGAAGCTCATATTTGCGCGACGACGTGGTCATTTTCGTACTGCAGATCGGACAAACATATATGAACCGTTCGATCCGCTCATATTTCATGCGACCATCTCGGTGCTGGCCAACTAATTCGAAAAGCGATTCCACGCATTGCAACTCCTCTTTCGTTCGATGGTCTCGATGGCCACACTGTCTACACACGGCGGTTTGCAGATTCGCTGGAGCACTCGAAAAAAAGTGCATTAAGTTATAAATTTTATTAATTATGCGCATTTTTTCCTTTCACTAATCACTGTCATCCCATAGGAATGGCGAGGCTGTAGCAGTTTAGGCTGTAGGCTATTAGGTGAAACGCTGAGTAAAAAACCTAAATTTCAACACAAACTCAACATGGGCACAATTGGGAATTCAGGATTTTCCTAACAGCCTTTAGCCTAAAAACCTGCGTCCTATGAGACGCTACTGTTCACTAATTTAAACTTTACACAGCTTAACATGCATCGAGAAGTATACGATAGTCAGAATAATTATTTAATCATGTAGGACAAAATTACCCTTAGCCTCACAAATTTCATAGCAGAAATACATAAAACATGACAGGCGAGGACTTGTTTTCCAGACAAGCTTCTGCGATAATATCGCTGAATTTTGATATGATATAAAGACGTGAAGTTTCATCGCTAACTAGACGGTGACGGAACAGGAGTGAACCATGGATGACACTAATTTGCCCCAGAAGATCATGTTCATTGATGACGAACCTGAAAACCTGAATGTACTTGAAGCTTTTTTTTCTCCTACAGACTATCTCCTGCGTTTTTTTACTTCAGGCGAACAAGCGCTTGCCGCGGCACTGGATGAAAAACCAGATGTGGTGCTGCTGGATGTCCGGATGCCTGGGATGGATGGGTATGAGACGTGCCGTCGTTTCAAAGCGGATGAACGTTTGCGTGACATCCCCATTCTGTTTCTCAGCGCACTAATATCGACTGAGGAGATCACCAAAGGGTTCGAATGTGGTGCTGTCGACTATATCACCAAACCCTTTAGAAATGCTGAGGTTCTGGCTCGCGTACGCAACCATCTTGCGTTGAGCAAGGCTTACACGCAACTGACCACGCAACACGCCTATCTACAGGAACTCGAACGTCAGCGAGATGCTTATGTGCACATGATGGTGCACGATATGCGTAGCCCATTGCTAGCCATGCTCGGTCATTTGCAATTGATTGAAACCTATGGGGCAAAGCAGCTCGGTGAAGAAGATCGATCTAGCCTGCAAGCTGCGATTCACTGCACGCGAATGCTCGGACGGATGGTTTCCACGGTTGTCGATCTTAGTAGAATGGAAAATGCGCAATTGACGCTTGAATGTCGGACTGTCGCCGTTGAGGAACTTTTCTGGTCTGCCCGGGAGCAGGTTCTTGATCCGCTGCATGTCCGCCGAGTCACGGAGCAAATCAATGGAATGTGCCCGACTGTCTTTTGTGATTTCGGGTTGAGCGTGAGAATCCTGGGCAACCTGCTTGCAAACGCGATAAAATATACGCCTGATGCGTCTGAAATCGTAATGGGTGCTGACCCAGATTCTGCTGGCGGCGTACGGTTGTGGATTAAAGATCAAGGTCCTGGTATACGAAGCGATGAGCGTGAAAAAATCTTCGAGAAATTTGAAGTTTCTCAAAACTCGAAACGTTCGGGTACGTCATCGACCGGTCTTGGACTCGCCTTCTGCAAGCTGGCTGCAGAGGCGCAAGGAGGCACGATTGGCGTTGAAAGCGAAGTGAATTGCGGAAGCACCTTCTGGGTGATATTACCTGTAGCACCGCCAACCGTATAGGCCAGTCAACAAAAGTGAGCAAGCGGCTTAACCGCCGCTTGTTTTGCATTTAAAAAAACGATAAACTAACGGCTTTCAAAAAATAAGGAAAGAATTTAACCATGAGCTACGACAAGATCAAAATCCCAACCTTTGGTTCAAAAATTTCGATGGGCACAAATGGCCTCCTGAATGTTCCTGACCAGCCGGTCATTCCCTTTATTGAAGGCGACGGCATTGGCGCGGACATTACGAAGGCTGCCATGGTCGTCTGGGATGCGGCTGTCAAAGCCGCTTATGGCGACACGCGTAAAATTGCCTGGATGGAAGTCTATGCAGGCGAGAAGGCCAATGATGTTTATGGTCCCAACACCTGGCTGCCCAAGGAAACTCTCGATGCGTGCCGTAACTATGTCGTCTCCATCAAGGGTCCGCTCACCACACCCGTCGGTGGCGGCATCCGCTCCATCAACGTGGCCATGCGCCAAGAACTCGACCTCTATGTCTGCTTGCGTCCTGTGCGTTGGTTCAAGGGCGTCCCTTCGCCTATCAAGAAGCCGGAGCTGACGGATATGGTTATCTTCCGTGAAAACACTGAAGATATTTATGCTGGCATTGAATGGTTCAGTCAAACCGACAACGCCAAGAAGATCGTTAACTTTTTGCAGAAGGAAATGGGCGTCACGAAGATCCGTTTCCCTGAAACATCCTCGATCGGTATCAAGCCTGTTTCCAGCGAAGGATCCAAACGTCTTATCCGTGCGGCTATGGAGTACACCATCGCGAACGACCGTCCAAGTCTCACACTTGTCCACAAGGGCAATATCATGAAGTTCACCGAAGGCGGTTTCCGTGACTGGGGCTATGAACTCGCACGTGAAGAATATGGCGCAACCCTCATCGACAAGGGACCGTGGTGCACGTTCAAGAATCCGAAGACCGGACGTGAAATCATCGTCAAGGACTGCATCGCGGATGCGTTCCTCCAACAGATCCTTACGCGTCCGGCTGACTATGATGTAATTGCCACGCTCAACTTAAACGGTGACTACATTTCTGATGCCCTGGCAGCTTGCGTGGGAGGTATCGGCATCGCTCCTGGCGGCAACATCAACTATACCACGGGCATCTCGTGCTTCGAAGCTACGCACGGTACAGCACCCAAATATGCCAACCTCGACAAGGTCAATCCAGGCTCACTCATCCTCTCAGGCGAGATGATGCTGCGCTACATGGGCTGGACCGAAGCCGCGGACAAGATCATCAGCGCCATGGACACTGTCATTGCCGCAAAGACCGTGACCTACGACTTTGCGCGCCTGATGGACGGCGCAACAGAAGTCTCCTGTAGCGCCTTCGGCAAAGCCCTGGCTGACGCGATGTAATACCACTGTCGAAAGTATTTATGCTATAAGGGCTATTCCACACACAGGGAGGGACGAGCGTCTGCTCGTCCTAGGCACGCAGACGCGTGCCCCTCCCGTGTGTCTGGCACCCTTCTTATGATCTAAATACTGTTCGACAGTGATATAAGAGCTCTCGTGAAACTGAAGTAATCAGCGGCTGACACAATAATGTCATCCTCCTAGGTTTCGGACTAACAGTTCTTTTTTGTGCTCATCCATGACGGCACGTCTTCGATTAAACCCTGCGGCTATTGATTACGATGAGAAAAAGCCATCTGCTATATGCTGTTGAGGTCGAGGGTGTTTCAAGAGGGAAAGACACAAACTCTCAACATACGTCCTTACATTTGACAATATTGTTCATTTTACATATATTTCAAAAACACCCAAAATGAGCTTGCTCCGTTATCCCATTTTGTAATAAACTTCCTCCCCGATAGAACGTTTAGTTGTGTTTTTTTGATGAACATAATTAAAAGTCAAATGACATTTCGATCACAGTATTATAAAGAGGAAGATAATGAAGATAAATCTACGTTGTGCATTATTGGGTATGGTCAGTCTGTGCCTGATGTCGTCAGGCGTGTTGGCCAGCGAGAGTGCAAGTCCCGTCGTCAATAGCGTGCAGCAAGTGGCTCAATATAATTTTGCTATTCACATCCTGGCGATGTTGCTGGTGGGCTTCGGGTTCCTCATGGTGTTCGTCAAAAAGTATGGCTATAGCGCCACAACCGGCACCTACCTGGTGGTTGCAGTCGGTCTCCCGCTCTACATTCTCTTGCGCGCTTCCGGCATTCTCTGCGCTGAACCCATCGCGCCGAGCACGATCAAGGCGTTGCTCTACGCTGAATTCGCCGTGGCCTCTGTATTAATTGCCATGGGGGCTGTACTCGGACGCATGCGCGTCTTCCAATACGCGTTGCTGGCACTTTGCTTGATCCCAGCGTATCTTCTCAATGAGTGGTTGGTCTTAGATGGCGGACTGGGAGTAACCAAAGGGTTTATGGATACCGCCGGGTCGATTATCATTCATGCGTTTGGAGCCTATTTCGGTATTGGGTTAACCCTTGCACTCACGACCAGCAAACAACGCGAACAGCGGATCGAAGCGGATGCCACCTCTGATCGCTTTGCCATGCTCGGCTCAATGGTCCTGTGGTTATTCTGGCCCAGTTTTTGCAGCGCGATCGTCCCTCTTGACCAACTCCCGCAAACCATGGTCAATACCATTCTCTCTTTATCAGGAGCAACCATCAGCACCTATTTCTTGAGCACGCTGCTGCGCAAGGGTAAAACATCCTTTGCCGATATGGCGAATGCCGCGCTGGCGGGCGGCGTGGCCATCGGAGCGACGTGCAATATCGTTCCACCGGCAGTCGCTTTCGGAATTGGCTTGTTGGCGGGTGCCCTCTGCGTGATCGGGTATGTGTTCATTCAGCCAGCGCTGGAAAAACGTTTCAAGATCGTTGATACGTGCGGCGTCCATAACTTACATGGCATGCCAGGTCTTCTCGGCGGACTGATTGTTCTATTGGTTGTCCCGGGTGCGGCCAAGGCGCAGCTTGTAGGTATCGCCTTTACTGTTGTTCTGGCCCTTGTTGCAGGAATGCTCTCTGGGCTCCTGATCAAATTTACGGGCACGACACGTCTAGCTTATGAGGACCACGAGGAGTTCGGCGGCGTTGAATAGGACAGGTCTTGTTATTTCTGGATGCCGATCTGACTCATTGGAATTTGTTTAAAACGGGGGATTCTAGCTTCCGCCTTTCCAGGATCCTGAGTTTCAAATTGGTTGTCCTCGTTCTTGATGCCCTTCTCCTCGGTGAGCGTGGTGTTCACGAGTAGGTTCTTCGAGAACAGATTGTTCCGGGGCATCTGCGGACGCTCCGCGAGATAATTCAGCAGTTCCGGATAGCACTCGCGCCACGGCGACTTGTCGCAACCGATATTTTTAATCAGCGCCTCGAAGCGCCCCTGCTTGGTCCGCCATTCATTACCACCACCTCCCATACGAATAGGTTTTTTACAGTCAATAAAGACGTTATCCGTCACGAGGATATTGCTCCCCCCGTTGATATTTACAGTAGAAAGACTACCCGCATTTCGGAAAATATTTCCATACACGCGTGCGCCGTCGCCACCACTATCATCGAAGTAGAGACAATGCGTGGCGTGGGCTGGAGCAAGATCATGCCAGTAGTTGTAGCGGATGATGGTGCCGCGCTCGGTAGGGTCGCGGCCCATGTAAAATGCACCCATATCGTCGCCCTCCATGATCGCATGGTGGATTTCATTATATTCGATGAGATGCTCGTTACCACGCAGAAAGATCGCACACCCGGGACAATCGTGGATGAGGCACTGCCGGATGATATTGCCCACACCATCCATGTTAACAGCGCCGCGATAGGTACGGTCCCATCGATTGAAATGGTGAAGCTCACAATTTTCGATAAAGTTTCCCCCCGCCGTCAGGGTCTGACGGTCACCGCCGCCTAACAAGATTCCGCCTGCACCAGTATTATATATTTTACAATTCACAATGCCATGACCGATTCCAGCGTCGCGATTGAACAACGGATCGCCAGGCAGGCACCAGGGGCCATCGACAGGCACGATTGATTTCCTTTCAAGATTAGTAACCCGTCCGACACACACGGCCACTTCGCCGATATTGCGGAGCGTAGCGTTGGTAATCCGGTTGCTGGAACCGCGTTCAATATACACCCCAATGCCTCGCGAACATTCAAAATTAATACTCTCAAATACCACGTTGGCAGCTCCCTTAATGGTCACCAACGGTTCCTGAAGCAGCGATACTGCCATCCGACACGTTGCTAACTCTTTGCCGGTCGGCATCAGAAAATAGAGCCTGCCTGCTTTCTGGTCAATGGCGTACTCACCAGGTAACTCGATTTCCTCAAGCAGGTTCAATGCAGTCCAGCGGTTCCAAGGTTTTCCCGCGTTGAAACCATAGCCGTGCCGTTGTTCGGTTGTCACTGTTTTGTTGACCAGATCGAACGCTTTGACTTTCAATGTGTCGTCGGCATAACCGTTGAAAAAGAATCCGGTGACCCAAACCTCCTCCGCCTGCGACCAGCGTGCGGGGCGATCGGTTGCATATTTGAATGTGCCGCCGTAAGGCTGTTCGCCACGCGCGAGATTGTTTGTCCCCTGATCAAGTATTCGGCCAATCGGCTCACCCTTCTGTTCCCGTTTCGGCCACTGTGCAAGCAAGAGAGGTTGATCGTCCACGAAGAGCTCGACAGGCGCAGGCACATACGGACGTCCGAAACCGCGCGGTCCGATCTTTCCCAGATCGCCAACACCCAGCCTCCGTAAATCCATCTCCATCACTTTGCCGCGCACCCCAGGCAGCAACCGCTGGAGGATAACCGGATCAAGGACAGCTTTGACAGCACTGGCAGGGACATCCAAGGCGCCGGTGATACGCGCTTGGCCCTTTCCGACGTAGCGCGTACCGGAATCGCGTTCATCCAATTCGAACGTCTGCTTCAGTCGATACGTTCCTGACGCCAATCTTACGGTCGAACCCTTCGTCTCCCGTGCAACATCGCGAGCATGCGAAAGCGTGAGAAAGGGTTTTCCCTGAGTTCCGGGATTCGAATCGGAACCGTTCGACGAGACAAAGAACTCAGCGGCGATTACATTTGCTCCGCCAGCGACAACAAACAGAAGCAACCATGTATGGGAACTAATCTTTATACTCATTGATTCTCGTTTTTTTCAAAGTTTCAAGTTATGTACATCCGTGCATATAATAGTTACGGATGTAACACCGTCAGCAATCTTTTTTTGTGCTGACTACTTAATAGAAATGAGCGTTCCTTTGGGTCTGTACAAAAGAAGCTGGCTCCCCGCCACCTTGACGCGAGTGTTGGGTAATGCACCATTGATCACCCAGCCTCCGAGATTGATCCCACTCAGATTATTCGTGAAACCGGTTATCAGAACCGCAGGGTTTGGCAGTTGCCCGGACGTCACCTTGGCGACGTTCACGGTCGATACAGAGGGGAGAGACAGATTGCCGTTTACGTAAATGAGATCATTGGTTTCACTGGAAATGTTGATCTTCCAGTTGTAGGTAGAGCCTGCATTCATCACAAGGTTGGAAACGGTCAGCACTCCGAAGGTGTTAGCATCCACACCTGCCGTAATCGTCGCGGAGTTTGTCACCACGCCCGCCACCACACCAGTGCCTCCCAGAGTGCCGCCGACCACCGTAACGGCGCCTGTGACAGACCCATTGACCACCAGCGTTCCGTTGCTGACGATTGTCCCGCCACTGTAAGTATTGGCTCCAGCAAGAATCAACGTTCCCGCCGCGTTTTCAAGCAATCTCCCCGTCCCGCTCATGACATTGCTCAGGGTCTGAGTTGCAGAACTGTTGTAGGCGAACGTAGCATTGTTGGCAATCGCTGTAACAAAATTACCGCTCCCCAGCAATCCCGTACCCGCGACGGACAGCGTACCTGCACTGATCGTAAGGGTGTTCGTAAACGTATCGACACCGCTCAGGGTAAGTGTACCAGTCCCCGCCTTGGTGATACCGCCATTGCTGACAACGCCCGCGAATTCTATGTCGCTGTTCGCTGTAATCGAGCGGGTTACCCAAACGAGGCCGACAGGACCACTAAAGGTCAGTTTGCCGTTATTACTCGCATTCCCCATAGTCGCGTCCCGCGAGATCAAGACGGGATTGAGTATAGTGCGGGGAGTTGTGCTGTCTGACGAAAGGTTCCCATTCTGGCCGCCGGCACCGAAGGTGAGCGTTCCGACTCCGACTGCGCTTGAAATGATTGCTCCCACAGTTCCAACGCTATCCACTCCGATTTGCACAATGGGAGTTCCCAACGCTGTCGCACCCGTGTAGGTGCTCGCTCCCTTCAGGATATAGGTGCCGGCGGAGCCATAGTAATCAACTTGACTGGCTGTTCCATCAGCGATCACCGCATTGTTTGTGATCGTTCCGGTCGTCGTCCAATCCGCACCATTGACACCGAGCAGAAGCCTGCCGCCGCTGCTGGTGATGGAGCCTCCTGAACCATTAATTACTCCTGTTCCCGTCGTCGTCACATCGGCAGCGAGATCAATAGTCCCACCATTGAGTGTCAATGGACCTGCTTTCGTAGCAGCATTGTTAAATTTGAGAATGCCTGCAGTAACCGTCACGCCACCCAGCGTGCTGGCTCCGGAAAGGATGATTGTGCCGCTACCGGTCTTGGTCAGGGTGCTAGCACCGGGCGTGATGACACCACTGACAACCAGGGCACTGGTGCTGGCGATCGACCAGGTCTGGTTCGTCCCCAGAGTCACGTTAGCCCCGATGGTGCTCGCTGGCACATTGGCGGACATCGCGATTCCGTTCGTCCCGGCAATCGTCAGCGTATTCCCGTCGGCATCGAGGCTCAAGCCGCTGGTTGTATCCTGGATCGAAAGCGATCTGATGTTCATGTTGTTGCCGAGTATCGTACCTGTGGGGGCGACAGTCGGAGATGTTGCAGAGATAATGACATCGGCTCCGGATCCCGGAACTAAGACCTGAACGACCCCGCCAGCCGTAATGGCCCAGTTACTATTCGTATTCCCGTCGGAAGCCGCCCATATCTTCGTAAGACCAGCCGTTGAGGTACCCTTCCAGTAAGCGGCGGACAACGGTGTAACTGTGCTCGGCGTGACCTGTACCTGTGTGGTGGACTTGGTGACTGTGGCCGTGAAATTGGTTGGGTTCAAGAAATGATAGTTCCCTGTATCCAGCCCGCCGGCAGCTTGGAGGATGGTGTAGGTTGTTCCCGAATTGTAACCGAATCCCATATCCAGAGCAACCCCTGTACCTGTACCCACTGTCGCTGAGCCAAGGACCTTGATCACATTCGCCGTCGTGGTATTCCAAGCCAAACCTATGGCGCTTCCGTCATTTAAAGCCAGCGTCGAACTGGATCCGAGTGTCAAGACCGTACCGACAGTGGAGGGCAGATAATTGAATCGCCCAGCGGAACTGACAGTCAATCCACTGGTATTCGGCAGTGTACCGGCCCCGGAAACGGTAAGCTGGCCCGCGTTGACAGTCGTCGCACCGGAGTAGGTATTGGCAGCCGAGAGTGTCAGCATGCCGATTCCGGTCTTGGCCAAGGAGAGCGTACCTGCTGTACTCTTTATCACCCCGCTGAAGGTACTGGTCGCATCACCGTCACCCACTGTCAAGGATGTGGTGCCGGCTACACCATTGGAAACCACACCCGCGCCGGACAGCCCGTTGATCGTATCACTGTATCCATTGAGATCCAGAATACCTGTAATGGAAACACTCCCCTTACCGCTGCCGTTGGGGATCTGATTGTTGGCCCCGAGAAGCAAGGTGGCATTGTTATTCTGAATGGTCGTATTTCCATTGTAATCGTTCGGGCTGGACGAACTGTTCAACGTCAGAGTCATCGCAGCCCCTCCACCATCGTTGCCGATGTTTATACCGCCAGGACCGGTGATCCGCCCTGTTACCGTCGCGCCGCCGATAGTTTCAGCCCAGAACCTGCTATCCACATTGGCCGTGATCGTCCCCGACAAAATATTTCCGACTCCATCAAACCGAAAATTTCCGCCATGGTCGTTGCCAAGATTGCTGTTGACCACGATGTCGTTTGGAATCATGCAGGGACCAGGGCTCACAAGAAAAATACCGGCCTTGTCGGTGGAGACCAGTCCCACCGTGATGGGCCCCGTACCAGGACAATTGGTATTAATATTGGCTTGGTAACGAGCATTACCCAGCAGCGTAAGACCGCCGCTGAATGTGCAATTTGTGTTTAAAAAAGTGATGGTCGAGACAACCCCATTGCCCACGAACTTCATCGCCAAGTTGCCGACCACGAATCCGGCGGCATTCACCCCAAAGCTACCGCAATTATCAAACTCGATCATGGCCGGCGCTCCGCTGTTGGTAAGAACGGCACTATTGTTCACTGCACAATTACCCACAAAGGTGGCATTGTAACCGTTCAGATCAAAGACGACGGCTGCGCTGTTCAGGATGGCCAGACTGCCGGTTCCGGTGAAGGCATTGGCACTGCCGACCTTGAGCTTACCTGCGGAGACCGTGGTCACGCCACTGTAGGTGTTGTTCCCCGAGAGCGTTGTGGTGCCGCCGCTTCCGCTCTGGGTCAGAGAGCCATCGCCGCTGATGTTTCCGGAGAGCGTCTGGATTCCGGTATTTCCCAGTGTCAGCGTTCCCCCTGTGACATACGTTGGACCGGTGAAGGTGTTTAACCCCTTGAGTGTGACATTACCCAGAATATTCATGCCTGAGGCGGACGAATTGTCGGTGACAGGGGCATTGACCGTCAACGTGCTGGCAGAGAAGTTACCCAACGACAATGTGCCACTCGGGGATGCCGCCTGAAGGGCTCCAGCCCCGACAGCCGCGCCAATGGTCAGGTTTGACATGCCGGTATTAATGAAAACACCAGACGACCTCAGGGTCTTATTGGCGGTGTCAACGGTGGCCGATGTCGTGAAGTTCTGGACAAGGGTTCCGATGGTGGTGACATCCGAGCCAAGCGCGATGTTACCGGAGGTTCCCGCGCTGTTGATCCGATAATTCGCACCGTCATTATTGATGGTGCTGGAGGGACCGCGCGCGGCAATATCCGTATAGGATGCCGGACCGGTGACGCCATAGATCGGGTCGTAGGTCGCCGCCCCTCCATTACAGGCCACCCAAACAGGCATGGCGCCGGCGCTATAGCCGGTGATCATGATCTTGTTCGAGACCGTACCGAGTCCGGCACCCATGAAGTTCACCGTAGAACTGGCCGAGCGTGAAAGGCTCGCCAAGGTCACCGTGGAACTGGCGCCGCCCGACGCCGGGTTGGCGCTGATGGTGTTCGCCCCGGCGCTGAGGGTCACCGTGCCGATTGTCTCGCTGAAGGTCGTCGCTGACCCATCGTTCACGAAGCCCAGCGAGCCGCCACTCAGGGTGACCGGCATAGTATCCTTGAGGCGGTCGGTGTTGTTGGCTGAGGCGCTATTGCTCAGAATCAGGGAGGCGCCGGAGGCAATCGTCATCCCGGAACTGCCAGTAATGCCACTGTTCGCGCCGGCGAGAGTCAATATTCCCGAGGTGACCGATACCAAGCCTGTACCGTTGATAGCGTTGCTGAAAGGTCCGCCGTAGTTATCCGTGCGGGCGAAATACAAGGCACCGTTGTTGGTCACCGCCCCTGTTCCCAGCGAACCGTGCGTGGTGTCGGTTTGATATACCGAGGGGTTGCCGACACTCACGATGGTGTTGGCATCGTTGAGCAACGTCCCCCCCGCGTAGGTGTTGTTTCCAGAGAGATAAATCGGTATGTTTACCTGCCCCTTAAAGGTCACCACGCCATAGGAAGTCGCACCCGGGGCATCCGCAATCGAACTCGCAATCTGGAGTCCAACAGCAGTGGCTTGGCTGCTGGTATCAATCGTCAGGCTATGCCCCGCTTGGTTTGCGGTTCCTAGGGTAATGGTTCCGGCCAATGGAATGCCGGCATCCGGATATGTGTTAAGGCTGACCTGCGCAGTGCCGTTGTTGCCGCTCTGGATAACGATGTTCCCGTTGAAAAGAGCCTTTGCAGCAACACCAATTTGGAGAGTGGCGCTATTGCCCCCTGAGATGTCGCCAATATAAACCGTATTACCGGAAGGCAGAATTGTCTGTCCGTTCACGGCAACGTCAGCTAATAATTTTCCGTTCTGAATGTACGTCGCGCCAGAGTAGGTGCTCTGTTTGTTCAGCTTCAATGTCCCCGCGCCAGACTTGGTCAGCGATCCCGAGCCACTAATCACGCCTGAAACCGTCGCATTGTTTGCCGCGGCGAAAGTGGTGTTAGTCGCCAACACCAAGGAGTTGTTGATCGTCACACTGGTACCGTAGTTCGTCACCACTGGCATCGTGTCGCCGTTGTTCATGAAGGCGTTAGTGCCGCCCGCAAGGGTCACTGTCCCCGCGCCGAAGACCATGCCATTATTGGTGAAGATGCCGCTCCAGTCGTTACTGGAGGTATAGGTCCCCGCGACGTTGAACTTGAGAATGGAACTGACACTGCCATACTGGGATGGTGCACCATTGGTCCAGTTGCCGGGCGCACTCCACACTTGTACACCTGACGCCACATTGGTCCAACACGATTGCGCCTGCGATGTCCCGGCCGCCAGCACCGTCGCCACAACGATCATTCCCATTACACGCCGCTTGTTGATACTCATATCATTTTCTCCTGTTTTAAAACTGAGTGGCACCTCGGGGTCAGACCTTTATTATTTCAGACCACTCAGGTCCGACTCCACCCTGATCGTGCCGGGACCGGGGATCACCGTCGCAGAAAACGTTTCGGAACGTTCGACACTGGCCGAAGTTTTCAATGCGATGACTTTGTTAGAAACGGTGTTCACGATTAGTTCCATCTTCCCCGGCTGGTTGAAGACGCAACCGACAAGGTTGAGCTTGGTCGGCAGGTAGTCGGTCATCGCTTTGTTGCCGTGAAAACGGATCCGGCTATTGCGGAAACTGGAATTGACAATGGTCACAACATCTACTGGCGTACCGATGGAGAGAAAATCACTGGCACCTTCGTGCAGAACGCGGATGTTGTCGAAAACAAGTTGCTGCTGCTGGGGAACCTGCGCGCCGGGATAATAGGACCGGCTGTATTTGTCATTGTCGAAATGAATGGAAAACGCGACGCGCGGTTTCTCCAAAAAGATGTCACGGAACGTGACATTTCGCACACCGCAGGTGTAGGTCACATCTTCTTGCACCACGCCCCACGTAATGCCATCTAGCACCTGTGAACCGCTCGTGTGCGTGGGTCGGGTGATAGACTTATAAATTTTACCGTCCGGCTGCGCGTGGACGCGGTACAGACGGCCACCGGAGACAACGGTGTCGGATTGCTGGACGTCCATGCCAGGTGTCCAGTCGAGCCACGCGCCAGCAAGGATACGACAGAAATACCCCGTGGTTTTTGCTGCGTTCAAATCGTGGCAGTTTTCGACCAAGCCGTTCTCGATCCAGCCGAGTTCGGGATTGCCGACCGCATAGTCGTGGGCATTGAGTGCCACAGCGTCGTCGAAGGTCTGGAACACGCCATTACGGATGGTGAACCGCTTGCCGCGTCCAAGGTGGACGCCGTCCTTGTCACCTTTGATGATGACATCGTCAATAAGAATGTCTTCAAACGTGCAGACGTGAATACCGTATTGAGCCTTGCCAAGGTCGAGACAGCGGAACCGCTCAACCTTCAAATCCTTAACATAGAAGAACGCGAGCTGGCCATGCAGGCCGTATACCAGAAACTTCCGCACGTCCACACCGTTGACAATAATTTGCAACCCCTCGATACGGATGTGCTGATCATACGTTTTAGTCAATGCGCCTTTGTTGAGTAGCACATGCGTGAACGGATCAGGCTCCGCAACCTTTTTCAGAAAAACGTTATTGCCGAAAATCAGCGACGTGTTGCTCCCGACAAAAACCGTGCCGGCAATCTTGTAGACTCCGGGCCGGCTCACCACAACGGTCCCCGTCTGATCCACCGCTTGCTGCAAAGCCTTGGCATTCTCCAGACCGCTGGCTTCTGGCGAAAAACCGAATGTGGCGGCATCGGTGAACCCATTACTGGGCACTGTCCGTGCAATCGGTTGCGCTGGCGTGGGCTCCGTCGCGTGCAGCGATGTCAGGGGCACCAGCAACAGCGTGGCGAGGGTGATGGTTGTTATCATATTCATTACTGGAAGGTGACGAGTGTTCCTTGGAACGCCTGCAACACAACTTGATTTCCCACCACCTTAGCGCGGGCCTTCGTTGGCGTACCCGTGATTACCCAGCTGCTCAGATTGGTCGCACTTAAATTATTCGTGAAGCCCGTGAACAACACTCCCGGTTTCGGCATCTGCCCCGAGACTTTGGTGACATTCACCGTCACCACCGTCGGCAGAGAGAGAGTAGCGTTCACGTACACTTTCGTGTTTCCGGAAGTCGAGTAGTTCCAAGCATAAGAGGAATTCGGCTTCATGACCAGGTTCGACACGGTCAACATGCCGATGGCGCTGGTGTCGACGGCGCCGATCGTCGCAAAATTCGTCACCACGCCCGCCACTACACCCGTGCCGCCCAGCGTGCCCCCGACCACTGTCACGATGCCTGTGACGGACCCGTTGATCGCCAACGTTCCGTTGCTCACGGTCGTACCACCCAAATAGGTGTTCGTGCCTGATAATGTCAACATGCCTGTTCCGATCTTTATCACGGCGCCGTTCGCTAAGACTCCGCTATAAGTCGTATCCCTGTTGTTATTGCCAATGCGCAGCGTCTTGGCGGCCATGTTCAGAGCGCGCGAGCCCTTGAGCCCGCCCAAGGTCGAATTCTGGCCGAAGCCGAGCGTCCCTGCATCCGCCGCATTCATGTCCAGCGTGCTGTTCTGGAGCGCCAGGGCATTGGCGATCGAGAACCACCCAGTGGTGAAACTATTGACGATTCGCGTATCGCCAGAATACGTGTTGACACCGGATAGGGTGATCCCCGCTCCCCCACCAGCCAATATCGACAGACCGAAGGAGCCGCCGTTCTCCCCGATGTTACCCGAGTACGTTGGGGTTCCATTATAACCGCCAATCGACGTATTGGCAAAAAGCGTTATAGGACCCGACCATGTTCCCCCATCCATTCGAACCTGACCATAGACCCCCACAGAACTGAGGCTCCCGCCATAGAGGTTGAGAGCAGCAGCATATGATAATCCTCCTACCGACATATACAAAGTGCTATTCGAAGTCACATTCACTGTGGCGCCGGAAGGCAACGCAACAGTCAACGTCAAAGCGCCGGAATTTGTCGGCTGATTCACACCAATGTTGAGAGTTCCGGAAAAACTGGTCCATGATGGAGGGCTGCTGAAGGTGACGTACTGAGCAGATGTGTTGACCGTCACGTTGATCGTACCGTTGCCGCTGATCGAATTTCCAAATGTGTAGGTCGTGTTGGCACCCGCCGTCAGATTCAGCGTCCCGTTGACAACCAATGGCCCCGAGGATGCCGTACCCAAGGAACCGGCAACAGGGGCAGCCAATGTGGCGCCATTGTTAATGGTCGTTCCGCCGGTGTAGGTGTTAGCGCCGGAGAGGGTGAGGTTTCCGCTCCCGGCCTGGACAATACCGCCACTGCCGCCGATCACACCGGAGAGGGTCTGGGGCAAAGCGCAGCCCAAGGTCAGCGTGCCGCCGTTGATCGTTGTCGTGCCGGTATAGTTATTCGTGCCATTCAGGGTCACGTTACCGGCAGTGATCAGGGCGGATGCGGAACTGTTGTTGGCTATGGCCGCGTTGATCGTGAGGGCATTCACGGAATTGTTGACGAGCGACAAGAGGCCGCCTACTGTCGGTGCCATCAGTGCGCCATCTTCGGCCGCCGCCCCGATCGTCAGGGATTGTGCTCCGGATGAAATCATAATGCCGCCAGTCCGGAACACCTTCGACGCGGTATCCACGATGGACGCCGTGGTATAATTCTGTAACAAGTTATTGATGGTTGTTGTTGCATTTCCAAGGGTGATATTCCCGCCGCTGCCCTGTGAATTGATCCGGTAGTTGAGTGTCGAGCCATCGTTAATCGTCGAACCCAGCGCTGTGATATCGGTATAATCGGTATAAGAGGAGAGCGGAATGACGCCCAGGGTAGCATCGTAGGCCGCCCAGGCCGTGCCGCCCCCATAGGTTGCCCAACCGCCAATGGCTCCGGCGGACTGGCCGGTAATGAGAAGCTTATTCCGGCTGTCAACGCCGAGTCCGGTACCCGAGAAATCCACTGTCCCTACGCCGGTGCGGGAAAGCGAAGACCATGTGAGCGTAGAGGTCTGGCTTGCGCCCGCTTGACTGCTGGTCACCACGTTAACCCCGGCCGCAATAACCAATGCCCCGGCGGTTTCACTGAAACTGGTGGCGCCACCGTCATTCGCGAAGAAGAACGTCCCGCCGTTCATTACGATTGAAACGGTATCTTTCAAACGATTGCCGTTGTTCGCCGAGCTGGTGTTATCCAGTTTAAGCGTTGCGCCGCTTCCATTTGTTACAACGGCACTGCCGCTGATGCCACCGTTCGCGCCGGAGAGGGTCAGCGAGCCAGCACTGATTGTGGTGGCGCCGCTGTAAGTGTTCGAGCCGACGAGCGTCAACGCGCCCGTATTCAGTGTCACCGCGCCCGTGCCGCTGATAGCGTTGCTGACCGCGCCGCCGTAGCTGTCGGTCCTGTTGAAGTAGATGAATCCGCCGTTGCCGACGGGGCCTGCGCCCAGTGTTCCCGAGGTACCACCACTACCAATACTTAGCTGGGCACTCGTGACAGTCGTTGTGCCAGCATAAGTGTTTGCGCCGCTGAAAACAAATCCGCGGGTGTTGTTGTAAGTACCTTCGCCAACAAGCCTGAGGGATCCATAGGGTAATGTCGGGGTTGAAGCATCCTGAATCGCACCGGAGATGGTCATGACATAAGTCGTCAAATTGCTGATAATAAGATTATGTCCTGCAGAACTCGCGGAACCCAAGGTGATGCTCCCACTCTGAGCCTGACTAGAATTATTCCATTTAATCAAGCTGATGCCGTCGTTGCTTTGCACGACAATATTTTCATCGAACACGGTTTGACTTCCCCCCCCCAATTGCAGGCAGTTGGTCGCAGAACCGGAGGTATCGCCGAGGTAAACGGTGCTGCCGACGGGAAAGACGCGTACAGAGTTTCCACCACTCGCAACCACAGTGCCGTTCTTGATGTAGGTTCCGCCGTTGTAGTCATTCACACCGCTGAGCGTCAACGTACCAGCGTCAACTTTGGTCAGCGATCCGGCGCCGCTGATCACGCCTGAAACCGTTGTATTACTTGCCCCGGCGAAGGTGGTGTTTGTTGCAAGTATCAAGGGGTTTTTGATCGTCACCGTCGCGCCAAAGTTCGTCACTACCGGCATTACGGCTCCATTGTTCATGAAGGCAATCGTGCCGCCCGCATTGGTCACCGTCCCCGCGCCGAAGGCTAGGCTGTTGTTGGTGAATACCCCGCTCCAGTCATTGCTGGAAGTATAGGTCCCCGCGACGTTGAACTTGAGAATGGAACTGACACTGCCATACTGGGATGGTGCGCCATTGGTCCAGTTGCCGGGCGCACTCCACACTTGTACACCTGATGCCACATTGGTCCAACAAAATTGCGCCTGCGACGTCCCGGCCGCCAGCATCGCCGCCACAACGATCATTCCCGTTACAAACCGCTTGTTGATTCTCATATCATTTTCTCCTGTCTCAAAACTGAATCTTTGACTGAACACTTGCAGACTCTTCACAGTATTCTCATTTATGCAATAAATGTTAGCACCTCCGCTGCATAAACACTAGTCGCTCAAATGAGCGACTAGTGCCATGCCCCTCAAATGGCTACAGCGCACGACCCGACTTCGATGTCAACAAAGGACAGATGCTGTCCTTGGAAGCGTGGTTGAAGAATCGGTATTCACCGGACCCCACTTCCAACACGGCGGCATCTTGCTCCATCCGCAGGAACTTGACACCTTCGACCTGATCCAGTAGCCGGCCGGATTCCGTAACATCCGACGCCTCTCTAGCCGGCACATACACCGTGGCCGTTGTGTTGGGTGGAACGGCCACGTACAGAGTCATTCCACCGTCGGCTAGTTTCCACCGGGAAACAATCTTCCCATACGCCGAGTCATACCAGCCCTCGGCCGAGGTCAAACCGGTGGCAGGATCTGGTTGCGGCGCCAGGATGAATCGCTTGAACCCCGGTCCAGCAGGATCCGGGCGAATGCCCAGCACCGACTGGTACAGCCACATGCCCACGGAACCACCGCACGAGGGCATCTGCGCTCCGCCGCCGTTCCACCCCTCCGCCAGCACGCCATGATGCACCAGCGTTTTCCAACTCGGGAAATCCTGCTGGTTGATCATACGATTCGCCAACTCCGATTGGCGCGTTTCGGCCAGAATCCGCAGCAGGTACGGCAAGGCCACGAACCCGGTGGCGTGATGATCTTTGCGCGCATGGATCGCATCGATCAACCGTTGCATTGTCCGTTCCCGGAGTTCCGGAGGAACCATGCCGACACCCAACGGCAACACCTGCGCCGTTTGATTGTCCTCTTGTTTCCCATACCGGCCGGTCACGGAATCGAGGAACTTCCTGTTGGTCCGCCGGGCGATCTCCTTCGACATGGCCGCATATTTTTCGGCGTCGGCAGTCTTGCCCATAAGGGCGGCGGTTTGGCTGACGATATTCGCGCAATGATACCAGCCGGCCATGTCTACCAGCGAACCGGCTCCCGTAGCAACATACCCCGCACAAGGTCCGTGCGGGTTTTGCCAGTCATTCGCACCATGCCAGATGAGCAACTGGTCGGCAGCCGCTTTAGAATCGAGAAAATAATGCGGATCCGGATAATCAATTTCCCGTGTTCCGACGCCTAGGGAGGCGATCTGGTTCAAGTAATCGACATACTTTCGCATCGGCTCGTAGGCTTCTTCGAGAAAGCTCCGGTCGCCATAATAAAGATAATGTTCCCATGGCAGCCAGGCGATCATGCCACTCCACCAGGAGCAATTCCAATCATTTACCACCTGTCCCATCAGCGGCATGACGGCCCCCAACAGGCCATTAGCGCGCTGATTGTCCGCCATATCCCGCCACCACCGGCGATAGAATGCGTCCACATCTGTCAGATAAGCCGCCGTATTGAAGAAATTCTGGGCATCCTGCGTCCAACCCTCTTTCTCGCGCATTGGATCCAATGGGTAGTCGAGGCAATAGTTGCGATGGGTACGCAAAACTACTTCATGTAATCTGTTCAGCCATGGATTAGAGCACTGGAAAGAACCTGTCGGCCGAAAATCTGTCCCGACTTGTTGAATGGAAATATTATCCACAGTTAGCGCCTCATCCAAGCCGGTCACAGTAAGCCGTGTAGGGCCCGATCCCCACGTGAACCACGGTTCCAGCGTGGCCGGCCCATCCGCCCCTAGGATGAACTCGTTTGGCGCGCTCCTATCACCTTCCAACCGTATAACATTGCCATTACTGTCGTGAACAACAGCGCTGGACGTCTCCCCCCAATCACCGTTCAAACGGATCCGTTGGCCAGCCTTACCGTTTTTAATCTCAATCCTCGGCCACCCGGCCGAAAGAACATCGAAAAACGCGGCATTCCCCTCCACACGACTCGGCCTGAGCCGCCCGAGAATACGATTAACTGGCTCCTGCACCGCACAAAGTTTTCCGCCCATGGATTCAGCCAGTCCAACCGCCCGCCATGCGGCATCCTGGAAACCGGGCTTGTCCCAACCCGGTTGCGCCAGTCGCCGATCCTCGCAGTAATTACCCCATAGATCATTGGCGACAATCTCGCTTTTCGCCCAGCGCCACGTCTCATCCGTAACGATAGTCCGACGCGCCCCATCCGCCAGCTCGACCTCCAACTGGAGGAGCAGCCGGGGCTGACCGTGCCCGTTGTGTCGCTGCCCAAACCCGCGACCTGGGGGACTGAAGAACCCGTTGCCCAGCGTCGCTCCGACAACATTCTGTCCCTGGCTCAACTGTTTCGTCACATCAACCACGCGATAGTAAATGCGTTTGCCATAATCCGAAAACCGCGGGCCGAGAACCGCATCCTCGACCGCCGCGCCATTGATCGAAATGCAGGCCATGCCGTGCGCCGCGTAATACAACGTGGCCCGTTTGACCGGCTGATCCAGCGCAAACGCTTTACGCAGGTGCGGCGCCGTCTGTGTCGGGCAGGCATCCTCCTGGCACGTGGTGCCGTCCGTCGCCGACGGCATGCCATCCACCATGAAAAAGGAATGGCCTCGTTCCCAACTGCAACCCGACTGGAGCGTCGGCCGCATCAGCGCGACGTTGTGGCCGTCCGACCAGACTTCCATCTGCCGGATGACGCTCTGGCTGACCTGGCCTTTGCCGAGGACATTCGCCATGCTTTTCTTGCCCTGCGCCGGCTTGAGAATCAGTACCCTCACGCGGCTCGCCGTAATACCCTGACCGGGAAATTCGACCGACTTTTTTCCGCCGAGGCTGAAATCTGCATCCGAGCAATCCGCGATGGTTTTTGGACTGTTGAAATCCATGTCGTCGTCCGCCTCGATCCGGAAGCGAAGCGGGAATTCCCCGGCTGTATGCGGATAAAGTTTCACGCTGTCGATGCGGATTGGCTTGCCCAATTCCACCTGCGCCCACGCCGGCGCACCGGCGGCAATGAACCCGGGCGGCCGGAACTCCGGCGCCATAAACCAGCGCGAGGCGCTGATCCAGCGAGCCAGCCAATCGCCCGGTGCCAGAAAGCCCATTGCCCATGTTCCGTTACCGCTCCACGCTGACGGCTCCCCTCCTTGGCTCGTCCATACTCGCGCCTTCCAGTAGCACACACGTCGCGATTCGAGCGGCCTCCCCGCATAGCCCATAAAGATCGACTGATCGGAAACCACCTTGCCGCTGTCCCATAGATCACCCTTGTCTGCCGACAGCAGTTGAGGGCTTGAAGCCACCAACACCTGATACGCCGTCTGGCGTTCACCCCGCTTGTTCGACTCAATCCGCCAACTTAGCCGCGGGTGGGCCACGTCGATCCCCAGCGGCTCTTTCAGGGACTCGCAGCGTAGATCCGTAACTTCCGCACTTCCCATCTCCGCCGCCGGAGCGGAGACGCACCAGAGGCAGAATACAAACGCGATAGTGGCAGGCGTTTTCCATTTCATCGTTAATATCTCCTTTATGGCATGGGCCCAAACTCACGGCAGGGGTTGCTGAAACGGTCGGCAGCCATGTCAGCGCATCCCATTGTTGGAAGGTTGAAGATTATATTCCTGCCCGGCTTGAGTGGCGAATGTAAGCTGCTGACCGTTTTGGGCCAACGCAACCGCCGCGCCCCCGCCATCTTTGAGTTGCAGCAGGGTGCCCGGCCAGGGATTGCGAATCGTCACACGCGAATCTTGTTCGCTCCGGATTCTGACGTATTGTACGCTTCCTTTGGAGGCGTGGCTGCTGACAAGAAACCCTCCCCGGGCTCGCAGGTTGGCGAAGCGGGCTTCCTTGAGGAGATTCCAGTTCGGGAAAACATGGATGAAGCCATGGTCACTCTGCAACAGAAGCAGGGTGACGTTGTTCACCGCGAAGGCGTTGTCGACGGTTTTATGGTTGGGCATGAGCACGATGTTGCTCGGCTCGATGGTTTGGGCGATGCGACTGCGCAGCCGGTCCACCAGTTCGTCTGCGGGATAGCCTCCCTGGGCCGCTGCGGCATAGACCTGGGTAAACGAATTCACCTGGTCCCAGTACGACGGGCGGGTGATCAAGGTGTTGACGAGCGCGGGACGGAATTTCGAATCCATCCCCTCGCAGGCGGTGGGATAGAACGGGTAGGTGTTGAAGGGATAGGGATTTTCCTCCGGCTTGTTCGCCCCCTCGGCGAAATCGAGCACCGTTTTACCCTTGTACTCGGTGGTTGAAAAACTGCTCAGGTGAGTGGCCACATCCTGCCAGTGCCCCCGCTCTTGCGGGTCAAGGCCCAGCGTCTGTGAGGCGGCAGCCAGCGCCTGGTAGAGCGAACGAACAATCGCCAGCGCGCTGGCGGGGTTAACGAAAGGCTTGCAGGTTTCATCCAAAGCCAGTTTGACGCAGTAGCGGTAGTCGGCCGAAGCGCCCGGGGATGCCGGCTCCTTGACGAGTTTGGCATCCCAGTTCTCGGCCAGTTCCTTGAAGAAGGGATAGGCGGTTTTGCGAAGGAACTCCTTGTCGAGGGTGAAGTCGTAATAGTCGCGGAAGTTGATGGCCAGTTCCGCGTTGTTGGGCATGTTGTGGGTTGAGGGATGCGACCACCCGTACGGGCCGGCGCCGGTCCGATAAGCCACGCCCTTTTCCTGCATGGCCTGGGCGGTTTCACGCGCCAGGGGCAGCAGATTGATCACCGAATCAAAATAAGGGATCGCCAGCTCAGGATGATTGATGGCGTACACGCCATACCAGGGATGCTGGTGGTTGTAATTGAGGTGGTAATCCGCCGACCAGGACGGCTTGTCCGAGGTGACCCAGGGCCCAAAAAGACCCGGCGGCAGTTTGCCGGGCCGCGCGCCGGCGCCCATCATGTACACCGATCCGTAAAAGAACCGTTCAAGCAGGGGCTCCTCCGGTAGCTCGATCTGCGACTTTGCCCAGTACTCCTTCCACCATTGGCGATGTTTCAAATCCAACCGCAGAACGGTTTCAGCCGAGAGCTTTACAACGGCTGCCTTAGTCGCGGAAAGCGATTCCTCCCCAACCACCACCAATTCCTTGATTCTGGAGAGGGGGAAATCGCCCGAAAAACTCACCGCGTTTCCGATCTGGGAAACCACCTGGACCCGCTGGCCCGGCTGGAGGCAAAACGTGTTCTTGGCTCTCAATTCGTCCGCGATTTCCGGACTGCTTGCATTGCCAAAAATCCTCGTCGCAATGGAGGCGTGGGTGACCCATCTGTCATCGGCTTTGGTGGATGAATCCCTCGTGATCCACTGGATGCCTCCCTCGACGCCAGCCCGCGAGGTGTTTGGAATTGGCGTCTTTTCCGACAGCCGTCCCAGATTGCCGGCGCGGGTCCAGGTCAAAACGGTTGTATCCAAAGGTGCTTTCCCCAGGTTCTCGATGTCAATCACCAGGAGGTTGTCCACTGCGAGAACCCGGGAGGTCATTCGCACTTGGGCATCCCCATGGGAAAAGCTGCTGCGCGTTTCCGCCCGAAAGAGATCCATTTCCTGGCGAAAACTCGCTTGGTGCAGTTGGGGAATTTCAACCGTGATTCCTCCAATGGGATAGGCCTGCTGGCCGATCCCAGAGTTGGACTTGGGCTGGTTCGGGTTGAGATAGCCGTAGTGGCCTGTAGGCGCCCAGAAATCATTCTTAGCTATATAAAACACCTGGGTGGACGGGGTGCCGGAAACGACCACCCCCACATCCCCATTGCCCAGGAGATTTCCATCGGGCAGATGCGCGAGGGGCGTTTTGGTGCAGGGTGCCAGCCTCAGCCCCTGGTTGCGGGCGAGAATCCGCTCGATCTGGCCGGACTCGGTGGTATCGGGGGAAAGAGCCCAGGCATGGGAGAAAGCAAGAAAACCGAATAAAAAGGCGTATGCTAGGTTGTTCATTAGTGTTCTCCGATCTTTACGGCTCCTTGCGCGGCACATTGCCGCTGGAGCCACGGTAGCACCTTCGCAGCCCAGCAAGCGCCGTGCTCGCGCAGTCCCGCGCCGCTGAAGTGAACGCCCTTGCCATTACTCTCGCGCAATTGGCCTTTCAAAGCATCGCTGTCCGGGCCTTCAAGCGCCAGACCGTCCCGCCAGACCCCGGCCTGAGCGGCGCGAATGTCGTCGCTGCCTTCATCGCCCGGCACATGATAGCTCGCCTGCGCCACGAACCACGGCGCATCCCAGCCGATGTCTCGGCGCGAGTCGCGGATGATACGTTCCAGATACTCCCGGTAGAGCTGGCCCGGCAACGTGCGCGTGGCGTCGGGTTGGTTGGCATCGCTTTCGCCTTGATGCCAGAGCACGGCGCGAAAGCCGTGCGGGCCGACCGACTTCAGCCGTGCAATAAAAGCCGCATACAGCGTGCCTTTGCTGGCCCATTGACCATCCGGCAGTTTTTCCACTTGGGCGAGGCCCGTCGGTGGATTTTGAACGGTAGCGCCTTTGGGCAACCACACGCGAACACTGGTTCCGCCGATGCCGCAGGCAATGATGCCCACGGGCACATTTTCCTTTTCCACCACCGCATCGGCAAAGGGAGGGATGAAACTGCCGCCGCCGCCGCTCGCGCCGGGTTGCGGATCATCCGCGATTCGCCAGGCCTTGCCGTCAAAGGACGCCACGCGCCGGGTTTTCGTCGTCTGCCTCTGCGCGCCGTGATTCGCCGCGTTCGATTGGCCCGCGATGACAAATACCTCGCCGATGCCCACATGCGCCACGCCGCCTTTCGCGATCTCCTTCCCACCGTTCATCACCCGGACCTCAAGCCGCCACCAACCACCCGCCTCCGACTCCAGCGTTCCCGCGAACTTCCTACCCGTCAAAGATTTTCCGACACGTTGCCACGGTGTCTCACGATGCTCATCGAGCAACCTCGCCTCGACGTACACCTCCGCCATTTTCAGTTCCGCAGAAATCTCACCCGCGATGAACACCAGCCCCTTTCCCGGACTGCTGCGCTGCACCACCGCAAAATCCAGCGGCGCGGTCAGCGTGATTTCCGCGACTGGCAACGCCTCGGGGACAGCCTCAACACGCCCGCACATCAACGGGACGCTCAGCAACGCGATTGCGACAGATCTCGTCATGACTATTTTCCTTTCACCTTTCGTGTCCTATTTGAATCCTGGGTTATGAATTTGGTTTTCGGGTCTCCCATGCTTTCGAAAAGATCGAATTGCCGGACAGGAGATGGACCCGTGTTCTTCAGGCGGACGATCTGGGCGCTGATCGGGGTAATCAATAGTTTGCTATAAATCGGTCCATAGGCGAGGCTGATGAAAACCGTCTTCCAGGAACCATCCGGGTTTTGGACCTGCAACTCGAACTTCTCGCCGACACCACGGCGGTGCTGCGACATGTCGAGCGTGAACTCAATGCGGTCGAAGGTCGCGATGCGACCAAGATCCACGCAACCGTTCTTCATGGGCAAGCCCGCCGTCAGCGATCCTGCAGAGACGGCCGCCCTGGCCAGCGGTTCGATAGGTTTGTCATACTCCAGTTTGAGAATGGCCACCGGCTTGGCATCCTTGGCTGTGAGCCACTTCTCCGATACAAGTTTGGCGGAGATCGCCGGTCGTTTCACCTCGCCATCGAGCGTGTACACGTAAACGACGTTGTCGCGAAACACACAATTGGGCCAGGGCGTCCCGCGAACGCTCCTCACGCTCTCCCCGTATTTATCCAGCCACGGCGCGGTGGCCTTGCCGGGCTTGGGCTGGCCGTCGAGCATCGGCGGCAGGCCGAACAGATAATTCCGGTCCGCGCAAGCAACCTGAACCAACGTGCGGATGCGGTTCTCAGGCAAGGAGAGGTCTACCACATCGGCGATCCGCGCCTGCGGAGTCACTTTGAGCTGCTGCACTTTCCCGTCTTTGTAAGTGCATTCGACCGTCGTGTTGCCGGCAACATGCAATTTGAAGTCCACATCCCAATCCTCCGGCCATGCCGGGAGCAGGAGGATTTTCTTCCCATCGCTTTGCACAAGCATGCTCTGGAGGGCATTGGCGCAATTGGCACCGTGGTCGCAGTCGGGCGTGGCGTCCATCTTGAATTCCCAGAAAGCGGGAAAGCGCGGACGCACGCAATCGATGGGATAAGCGCTGGCCTCATCCTGTTCGAACCAGTTGCTGAAGCGGTCGTTGAAGTTGATGCTCGCCAGCCGGGCCGCCTCGCGCGGCAGTCCGAGATAGGCCGCCTGCACCGGAGCTGCCTGCCAGCCGCCGGTCTCCACGGCCTGCTCGTCACGTGTCCCATCCAGACTCGTGGTGCGGACATGGAACGATTGCCGGGCCATCGCCAGATGCTCCGGGGCACCTAGCCATGCCTGGCGGAAGGGATAGACCGAATACAATTCCGGGGTTTCGCAGATCACGCGACCCGGATTATATTTCTGCCCGACCGCCAACAGGTCCATCCCCATGATACGGCGCACCGGCAGATCCGGGACAATCTCCAGCAGCCGTTTAAAATTAGCGCGCCGGGTCTTATCGATGTCAAACGAAAGCAATTTCCCGAGCACGAAGCGCATCGCTGTGACTTCGGTGTTCGGGTTGGTGGAGTTCATAAAGGTTTCCACAGTCCCCGCCGGAAACATTACCATCTTGCCCCGGCCGTCGCGCTTCGGGTAGTGCCGTTCATAGAAGAGCAGCGACTCATCGGCCCACGGCAGGAGGATTTCATCCAGGAACTTCCGGTCCCGGGTAAAGTCGTAATAGTCGCACATCATCGCCGTGGTCTCGATCGTGGCCAAGTAATGATAAACCAAATGCGCCGGTACTTTGGGAAGCCCCCACACGCCCACGTTATACCACTGGCTGGCTTCGTAGATGAACGCCCCCTCGTGATTGAACGTCTTCTTGCACCGGTCGCGGCAGAACTCCAGCCCGTCGCGTACAAATCGCATCCCGGGCAACATGGTGTCGAAATCGCCGCGGGCAGTCATGGACCAGTAGGGATGGCGCGTGTTCTGCCACATGCACGGCAGGCAATTCCACGGCCGGCAATCGGCGTTGCGTGGAGCGGTCAGTTTCGGGCCGCCTTGTTTCGACCCCACCGGCGCGTCCATTAGGAATAGCGAGCCGTTGAAGGGCGGCGGGACAGGTCCGCGGCCTGCGGCAGCCTGGCAGAAGCGTTCAAGAGCATAACGCTGGGAGATCTGGAACGCATTGGTCTGGGGCGGAACAAACCGGTAATCCTTGAAAATGGATGCGGAGACCGGAAACTGCACAAACCGGCACTGGTCGAGATCGACCGGGGCATCGCCGCAGCCAGTCACGAAAATGTGGCTGCGCTCCCAGAACGCCTTCCACCAGGCGCAATGGGCCTCCCAATCCGATCCGACAGGCTTTTCAATCTCCGCAAGCCACGCCTCCGGCGTCGGCGTCTGGCGGGAAAGGACCCGCACCGTCAAATCGATCCGTTTGAGGTTCTTTGCGATCAGCGATCCCTTGTCATTGCGGCCAAACCCCTTCCGAACGAATCCCTCTCCTGAAAGACGGCAGCCGGAGGTGCGGTAAAGCAGCGGGTCGCGATGGCGGTTTGCGGCGACGAACTCAGGCGTGTTCTGCGCCTCGAACAATTTGGCCCAATTACTGGTGTCGTTACGGTAATACCACACCAGCCGGTTCTCCTGGTCCAATTTTTCAGCGGCTGAGCGGATCGTCTCGAACGAGGCCGTCGCGGTCCGCAGGGAGGCGGAACTGCCGGTCACGCGTAGAACCGGGTGGTTGGCGTCAATCCAGACTCGCAGGTCGATATCGCCAGCCGTAATCTCAATCGCGCCGTCGCGCAGCACGAGACGCTGGCTGAAGTGTGTCGTATCGAGAGCCGGTTCAAACCGGACGCGCACCCTCCCCAGCTTCGGCAGCAGATGATTGGAATCAAACGCATCACCCTTGGCCACGTAGAAAAGCAGATCACCATTCGGCTCAACCCAGACGTTGGCCCCCACGTCGCCATTGCCCAGCGGCATAGAACCAAAAGAAGTCTGACTCGGCGAATCCCACACAACGTTGCAGGCATCCAACGTGAATCGTGACTGTGACTCCACAGCGGGCGTAGCCGGGACTGCTGCCGCCCCATGCGCTTGCATGACTGCCGCCAACAAACCCGGTAGAATAATCCGATACCTTGAAATGAGCGTGGTGTTCGTTTTTATTTTCATGTGAGCTTCATACTGGATTAGAATCTTCTGTAACCCGCCTGTTGCGGTCATTGACCCAACTTCTTGACTGTGAGTTTGTTGACCGGCTGGCTTGGACTCTTCTGCCGGGACAACGCCGCAAGCCATCCCTGGGCGTGAGCGGTCAGGCCATCGGCATTGAAGTGGACGGTGTCGGCAAGGAATCCATTCTTGTGGTTGCTGTCAGTTTCCGGTCCCTGGAAGACACCGGGCTGTCTCTGGATGACCAGTTTCTGACCTGCGATAACAGCCTGCTGTCTCTCGACTGTGGCCCCTTTGGCGGGATGGTAGGACGCGAGTGCCACACCCCATGGCACGGCCCAGCCGGCATCCTCTCGTGATTGCGTGATGATCCTGCCCAGTGTGGCGGCGTACGCTTCCGCTGATGTGCCCAATATGGAATCCGTTTCTCCCTGATGCCAGAGCACCGCGCGGCACCCTTGTGGGCCAACCAATTGGAGCGCCGTCTTTAAGCGCACGTAGCATCCCTGCGGCGACGGCAGTGGCGCCCACTGCCCCACCCCCGTCGAACCAACACCAAGACAAACAAACCCGACGGGTACACCCGCCTTCTGCACGAGCAGATCGCCCAGGATGGGCCAAGGCGAACCGCCACCTCCGGTCGCACCGGGCTGCGGATCATTCGCGTGACACCAACGGCCGGTTCTGAAATCACAGCTCGAAACGCAGTCGGATTTTGCGGCTTGCCGCGGTTGGCCATAATTGGCGGAGTTCGACTGGCCGAGGGTCACAAAGACGTCGCCGATTCCGACATGCTGCACAGTTGCGGTCTTCACGATTTTGCCGCCCTGCTTGACCTGAAACTCAAGCTGATACCATCCCGCCGCAAGATCAAGGGTCTTAGTAAACGAATTTTTTTCGGCATCCAAGGCTGTCCAATCTTTGGTGGTCTTCAGGTGGGTCCTTTCCACAACCTTCACTTCCACAGATTCGCCGTTTGCAGTGCAGCGAACCAGGAGCCGGCCCATGTTCTGCTCATTGCGCTGAATCACTGATCGTTCATTGGGAGATTCAATCTGCAAGGCCAATGGAACGACTGGTTTTTCTACCGGATCAGACGCATCCTTCTTCAACTGCTGCGTTGGGGCCGCCGGTCTCCGCACGGGGCCTTCAGCGATGAAATTGAACACCGGCCCGAAGTAACTTTGGGGTTGCGGTCGCGACAGTGTGGGCATGACCAGACTTCTGCTCGGCAGGAATAGCCCCTCCTCCCAGACAACGCCAGGTGACGCTGCAACCTTTGTATCAAAGAAAAACGCTTCTCCATTCGGCTCGGTCAAAGCGCCAATCACATATTTGCCCACCGGAAGCGAGCGAGGCGGAATATTCACCAAGAAGACGCCATTGGTTGCCGCGGTGGAGAGCGGAATTTGGACTCTCACCAGTTCCTGGCCCGCGGGTGTCCAGAGAGCCACTCCCACCGGAATGGTCCCCTGCAACTTGCCATCCCCATTTTGATCCACCAGACCCAGCGCTGTGATCTTTCCGTCCGACTCCAGTGCAAAGCGGTAGCCCACCACAAAGGCGCCGCGGTTGGACGGGCCTTTAGCGGTGAGTGTGAAGGCCGGAGAATCCTGCTTCGGCGGTTCGGCATGAAGTCCGGAGGCCAAGAGAATCAACAACCCATGAAGGATTCGATTTCGGATTTTGCGGTTTATTTTCATGTTTTAGTCTCTCACTCCGACTCGTTTGATTGAATCGCGTCTGGCAGGATGGATTGGAATTGATAGTTCCCGCCGCCAACTTCGAATATCACAACGCCCTTTTCGAAACGAAGGAATCTCATGTCCTTCGATTGACCCGCGGGCTTGCCGGATTCGGTAACGGCTTCAACGCTCTTCGCCGGGACATGCACCGTGGCACTTGTGTTGGCCGGTATCGCGACCTCCATCGTCAACGTCGATCCCTCGCGCTGCCAGTTGCTGACGATGCGCCCGTGGATGGAATCAAAATAGCCTTTCGCCCATGTGACTTCAGGCATCATCTCCGGCTTGATGATGAAATGTTTGAACCCGGGCTGCGACGGATCGTTGCGGATTCCAAGGATCGCCCGGTAAAACCAGGCGGTCGAAGGACCACCCAGCGACGGCATTTGCGCCATCCCGCCCCGCCAGGTCTCCATGAAGACGCCGTCCTTGGCGACCGTGTGGAAACTGGGCCAATCTTTCTGATTCATCATTCGGCCGACCAGATCCGCCCGCCCGAGATCGGTCAGGCCATGAAGCAGGTAGGGATTGCTGACGAACCCCGTATTCACATGATCATTCCAAGCCTTGATATTTTCTTCCAACCGCTGGAGCACAAGGGCTTTCTTATCCTCCGGCACTACGCCGAGGGCCAGCGGCATGATAAGGGAGGCCTGGGAGTCCTTGGCCCCTGCATACAGCCCGGTTACGGGGTCGAGATGCTTCTGATTGAAGATTTCCCGTGTCTTCTCCGCGATGGCCCGATAGGTCGCGGCATCCTCATTGCGTCCAAGCAAATCCGCACACTTCGACAGGATGTCGGCATAATGGATGTAAGCCATGGTGGAGACCAGGAACATCGGGGTGCGCTTGGGCGGACCCCAGCCTTCGATGCCGACCTCGATCCAATCCGAGGCACCAGCCCATTCCAATATCCCGCCCTTGACGTCGGCCTGCTTCTTGAGCCAGGAAAAATACCGCTGCATGGGCTCATAAGCCCTCTTCAAAATCCGGACGTCGCCATAATACTCATAAAGCCGCCAGGGGGTATAAACAATCATGCCACCCCACCAGGGATCATTCCATGTATCAATGTGCCCGATGTTCGTGGGAGCGACGGAGGCAACCCGGCCATCTTTCTGTTGCACATCCGCATAATCCTGCCACCATTCTTCATACAGGGTCATCGTTTCGGTCAGGTAGCTGGCAGAATCAAACATGTTCTGCATGTCCTCTGACCACCCGGCCTTCTCGCGGGTGGGATCCAGCGGATAGTTCAGGACATAATTCAAATGCGTATGCCTTCCTATCCGGTGCAGATCATTGAACAAGACATTGGAGCATTCAAACGCACCGCACGACTTGAGATCCGCATGGACCACTTCAATGCTGACATCCTCCGGCGCGGGCAGTTGGTCCAATCCGGTAATGGTGAATTCCGGGCCGATGGTATGGACGAAAAAGCGCGGTTCAAGGACTACCTCGCGGGTGTCCCGGAGGGTGAAATCAACCACCACCGGCCCGAACACTTTTTTCATGGCAAGCTGCTGATTTCCCCTGATGGAAACCACATCACCGGGTTTGCCCTTGACCTTGATGCGCGGGAATCCGGTGTAAACGCGATCAAAGACATATTTGTTTCCATCCTTTCGCAGCGCCTTGACCGATTCGAAACGGCGCACGGGAGGATTGCGCAACGCCTGCAGTTTTCCTTTCGGCGCTTCCGCAAGTACCGCCGGCTTCCATCGTCCGGGAGGAACTCGAAAGACCGGCATGGCCCATCCATCCTGCTCCGCGTTGAGGTCGTGCGTTTCCATGGTCCAGAAATCATTATGGCGGATGCGTCCCAGGTCCGCGGTCCAACTATCATCGGTGCCGAAACGGGCGAATGACCCATCGGTGAATTCCACTTCAAGTTCGAGCAGCAGTTGCGGCACACCTTGCGATTTCTGCCACGCATTCCACCCCCAGGAAGGCGGACTGTGATAGCCGTTTCCAAGAATCGCGGCGATGCAGTTACCCCCCTGCTTCAGCGTGTGGGTGACATCCAGCGTGGTGTAAATCACGCGATACGCCGGATTGGCGAAGCGCGGGGCGATCATGAGGGACTCATCCGGTTTCCGGCCATTGATCAAGATGTCGGCAAAACCCAGACAGGCAAACCTAACAATCCCGCGTCTCACGGGCTTCTCAAGCATGACGTCCTTGCGGAAATACTGCGCTTCGTTGATGGCCACGGATGGGAACCTGATCCATTTGGCCTGCCAATCAGCTGCCGCTAACAAACCCATCGTCCACGTCGCAGGTTTGCTCCAACCGGAGGTTTTTCCACCATCCAACCATACGCGAACCTTCCAATGACATGACTGGCGCGAGACGAGCGTCTTGCCGGCATACTCAATATGAACCGTCTGGCCTGAAACAACTTTACCGCTGTCCCACAAATCGCCTTGGGCGGCGGCGAGTTTCGTCGGCGAACTGGCCACGAGGATTTGATAAGCGGTCTGCCTCGCACCTCGGGTTGACGACGATAGATTCCATGAAAGCCCCGGCCGTGTGACATCAATGGCCACAGGATCGGTCTGGCATTCGCAGCGCAGATTTTCAGCGACAGGAGAGGATGCGGCCGCCAACGGAATGGACAGGCACAATTCTATAAGGAAACAGAGAAACGGAGCGGGGGTGGATGTTTTCATATTGATTTCGCTTTTCTATTGGAATGACGGATCGAGAACCACGTCTTTGCGGCGCGATTCCGGACTGACTTTAAACTGGGTGATTTTCCCGCCGCTCAACGTAACTTCCACAGTGGTCTGCCTCGCCGCACACAGCTTGAAGGAGACGTCCCAATCCTTCGGCCAGGCAGGCAGCAGCAGGATTTTTTCCCCGACGCTTTGCAGCAACATGTAATGCGTGACGTTCATAAGGCCGCCGCCGTGGTTGGCGTCGGGAAGCCAGTCGGCATTGGGACCCCAGGTGGCCGGCCAGCGATACAGGCCATTGGCATTACTAATGCGATTGAGCAAGTGGGCCTTCGCCTCCTCGGTATTCCCCAGCAACGCAGCCAGGTTGCACTGGGAATCCCACCCGGGATTGATCCATTTGACCCCCCGCCGGTTCCATGTGACGCGGGCCTCGTCCAACATCGGCAGCCCCAAGCCCATCATGTGGTAAGGCCAAACCGGATAAAGTTCGGGATTCTCGCCGTTGCATCGCTTGGCGAATTTCTCTGCTGGACGGATATAGCGGATTTCCTTGCCGCCGGTCTTGACCGTCTCCATCGGCAGCAACGGCGCTGCAGCCTTCATATGCTGGAAGAACTGCCGTTGCTGGGCGCTAGTGGCAGACTCCGGCAGGGCACACAGCCGCGTTGTGACGGCGATGAGTCCGGCCACAGTCGGCGTGTCGTTGACCACCCCGATCTGGTAACATTCCAGCGCCTGCGTGGGATCCAGCACGATTCGGCCGTCGGCATCCTTCTTGAATCGCGTGTCAAAGAACGTCAGTGCCGAGGTGGCCAACGGAACGATGCGTTCCTTGAGGAATGGTTGGTCGCCCGTGTAGTCGTAGTAGTCGAGCATGAGCGAGAGGAGTTCCATGCTTTCGTTACAACTGTAGCGCAAATAAGGGCTTGCGATTTCGCCGGGCTGGCGGCCTTCACGGTTCCAGCCGTAATCACCGTTTTGCCAGGTACCAAAAGGCGTGACGGTCTCGGGGAAGTGGCAGCCTTGGGCTCCGAAGAACAATTTGGTGCGGGCTTCGTAAAAGGCGCGGAAACCTTCGTAGAACTTGAATGCCGGCATCATCTGATCGAAGTCGCCGGCCGGGAGCATGGAGTGGATGGCGTGGCGGGTGTTCTGCCACCAGAACCCCTCGCCCCAGCCACGGTAATCCGGGGTGTCGTTGATCTTCATCGGCGAGGGATCGACGGTGAAGATGCTGCCGTTGAACTTGATCGGGTAGGCTCCCCGGCTGGCGCACAATTGCTGATATCTCTGCAAGGTGTAACCGCGGCCGACGGTCATGTTCTCAGTGCCCATGCCCCCTACCCGGACGCCATCAATGTAGACCGACATCACCGCCGACTTGACATCGTAAGTACCGGCAATGTGCTGCCATTGGCCGCCCTTCACAGCGGCGGGGGTATAAACTGACCGCTGGCCAATTACAAATCGGACCCTCCCGTCGCGGAAGATGCCCAGACTGAAGCCGTCGCCCCGCCCCGGCGTGCATTTTTCGACAAGCTCGGGTGAGCCTTTGATCCATTTGACCCAGCCCTGAAGGGTCAGGCCGCCGGTAATCCCAGGCATGGCTGGCACGATAGCCGGCACTTCGGCGGTCAGCGGCGCGCTCTTGGCAGCGGCAGCAATCTCCGCCTCCGGCAGCACCTTTCCAGCGATCATCACGCCCGCGACTTGGGCCGTTGTCTGCGTGCTGGCAGGCGGTCCCACCCGCAGGGGTTGGTTGTTAACCGGTACCGGCAAGGAACTGTACTGGTCGCAGATCACCCAGGAGCGGCTCCACATCGAGTGCCAGTATTCCGTGGTCCGCGCCAGAGCCACACCCGCATCGGACGAACCTTGGGCCGCCACCTCCGCCAGAGCCAGCCAGGCGTCGGCGTTGGGCGTCTGGGCGCAGGGACTGGCAACACGAAGATCAAAGGTCTTGACCGGAGCTGGCGTCGCCAAGGTGCGGTGATCCGTGGCCTCAAAGCCCTCGGCCGTGAGCAAGCCGCCGAAGGTGCGATGCAAGAACGGGTCGCTCAGCGTATCGCGGATCGGCTCCAGCGATTGCAGCTTGATGGTCGCTTCGTAAGCCGGCGAGTTTTCGTTGCGATGATACCAGGCCACCGCGTCGCGTCGCGGGGCTGACGGGAAGATGTCGGCCGCCTGGATAACCGGCTCGGGCGATCCGCCCAGCGCCATGATGCCGGCTCGGCCTGTGGGCTTCTGCGGACGCTCTCGCCAGGACAGAATCCTGGCCGTCACCGTCACCGGGGCCGCCGACTCGCCCACGACATGCACCACCGGCTGCGCGGCATCAACAAAGACCTTCAGCCGAATCACCGACGCCGCCGAACCGGCTGTGATCTCGCACACGCCGTCCTGGATCTTCAACTCCTGCCGGAATGGCGCCCCCTTAACGAACGGATTGGGGGAGAGCGAGACACTCACCCAGCCGGCCTTGCACAACTGGCCGATCTCGCTGTGCGAGTCATTACGGCCCAAGTAAAAGTGCAGGTCGCCGTCCTGTTGAACCCACAGGTTGATTCCAAGCTCCCCATTCCCCAGCGGCATGGAATCGGCGGAGGACTTGCCCGGGACATCCCAAATAACATTGTAGCGGTCGAGTTCCGTTGCGAACAAACTACCCGACCACAGTGCCACGAACGCTAACAGGATTCTTTTCATAAATGCTCCCTCTCTGATTTCATTGTCTTCATTTGGCCGTTGACCCGCACCGACACTTGCCGGGGTTCTTTTGACGAGACTCGGTAACTCGTGACCTTGCCGTCCTTCCATTCGATATCCACCATGAAACCGCCCCGGGCAAGGAGGCCTTTCACCGAGCCGGTTGACCACGCTTTGGGGAGGGCGGGAAGGAGAGAAATTATGAAGGATGAATTATGAGGTATGAATGTGGGATCTCCCAGTTTCTTCCCTTGTTTCCATTCATCATTCATCATTCCGCATTCATCATTTCCCTCATGGCTTTGGATCAGCAGTTCGGCCACCCCGGCTGTGAAGCCGAAATTGCCATCGATCATAAAAGGCGGGCAGCAATCCAGGAGGTTCGCATACATGCCACCACCGAAATCGCCTTGAATTTTATCGTTGCTAACCGGGCGAAGCAGACGGCGGATGTAGCCATAGGCGCGTTCGGGTTCGCGTAAACGGGCCCAGATGTTGATGCGCCAAGCCAGTGCCCAGCCCGTGCTCTCCTCGCCCCGGGCGATGAGAGAGGTTGCCGCCGCCTTGGCCAACTCGGGAGTCTTTTCCGTCGAGATCTGAACACAGGGATACACGGCAACCAGGTGGGAGGTGTGGCGATGGGTACACTTCGGATCGTCAATGTCCCCTATCCACTCCTGAAGTTGTCCCCACCGGCCAATCTGCGGTCCCAGCAGCTTGGCCCGCCGCGCCTCCAACCGCTCGCCGAATTCCCGATCAATTCCCAGAATTCGGGTTGCCTCGGCGGTGTTGGCATAGAGATCCCAAACGAGTTGCTGGTCAAAGGAAACCCCCTTAGCCCACGGCCCATGTTCGGGGGACTTGCTGACTGGAGTGAGAAGCGTGCCATCGGGCTCTGCGATCAACTGGGTTTCCCAGAAATCGGCTGCCCCGCGCAGAAGCGGATAAACCCGCTTGAGGTAATCCTTGTCCTGGGTAAAGGCGTAATGATCCCAGAGGTTGCGGCAGAGCCATGCGTTGCAGGAGGGATAGAGAAAGGAGCCAGCGCCTCCGAAAACACCATTGTGGGCGCGCACGGTCCAGCCCTTTGAACCCTTGCATGCGACTGCGGTCGCCTCGGTCCAGACCGGCAGCGAGGTCAACATCCAGTCGGAGAACGGCAGGAAGCACTCGGAAAGATTGGCCACGTCCGCCGGCCAGTAATTCATCTCCACGTTGACGTCGGCATGGTAATCGCAAGTCCAAGGCGGGTTGTTGACCTGATTCCAGATTCCCTGAAGGTTAGCTGGAAGACTGCCCGGTCGCGAAGAGGCCGTCAACAAATAGCGGCCATATTGGAAACCGAGAACCTCCAACCCGGGATCGGCCTCCCCGCGCCCATAGCGCTCCAGCCGTTTGTCGGTAGTCAAAGAAAGAACCTCCGGCGGGACCGCCCCAAGGTTCAAAGAGAGTGGCCCGAATAGCCTGCTCTGCTCCTGCGCATGCTCGACAAGTAACTTTGCATAAGGCCGGGTGGCCGCTGCATCCACTATACGGGTCAGCGCCTCGTGCGGGTGCGGTCCACGCCAACCTTTACTGCGGTCGGGCAGGTAGGCAGTTTTGGCTCCCAGTAGCAGCGTAATGGCATTGCAACCCTTGAACCGAAGCGAAGCCGGAGGAAGCGAATCGGCGACCCCAACGCCAAACCAGGAGGCTGAAGTGCCAGCCTGAGCCAGGCCCGGAGGTTTCTCGGCTGAAACGGGGCGAACAATGCCGGGATCCCGAGCCGGCTCGGTTTCCGACGGACTCACGCGCAGATGCCCCAGAGGAATATATCGATTCTTGGAAGTGATTTTGAGTTCCTTGGCGGAATTAAGCGGGAAACAGACATACCCGCCAGGTACGGAAGTTTCGCCGATGAGCTTTCCATCCCCATACACCTGAACGCTGGCGCCTTTGGGCAGACTCGTTGTAAAACTCACCCAGCGATATTTGCCGCCCAGATCAAAGATGATGTCTTCCAGGGGGGCATTCAAACTCAATCCCCGGTCGAACCATGCGCCATCGAGCACGATGGGCTTGCCGCCCTCGTTGGTGTCATTGAAATCAAAATAGGGATAGGGATCGCGTCGGGCATTTGCGGTGGAGAGATAGGCATCAGCCTTGCCGTCCAGCACGGCAGCACCAGGCTTCATGCGGGGAACCGGTTTGTTGTCGTAGCCACTCTCCAGGACAGGGGTGACGCTCCCCCCGTCGGCAATCACGCGAACCTGCGACTCGTAGTCCAGTCCGTTGTTGAGAATCCCAGTACACGTGAGCCGGTTCTTTCCGGCGATCACATCGCCTCCATGCATATCGGCAAGCCACAGAGAGCCTGAGAATGCCTGGGGTTTGTCGGCCGTCATTCGCACAACAATCACGTTGGCGGGGTAACTGGCGATGACTTCCCGCGTGAACCACACCCCTCCCCGCACAAAGGTGGTGGTCTGAACCGCCCGGTCGAGATCCAATGTACGGGAGTAACCGGATACCTCTCCAGGCTCCCCGGCGGCACCGTCGAACTTGAGGAAGAGATCCCCGAAGGCCTGGTAAGCCGCGGATTTGCGTTCATCGCCGTTCCAGAGTGTTTTTTCGTTGAATTGGAGCCGTTCCCAATTGATTCCCCCGAAAACCATTGCCCCAAGGTGTCCATTCCCCACCGGCAGAGCCTCTGTCATCCACTGTGTTGCAGGCCGATCATAGCGGAGTATATTGCCTGTAGACTGCGCCGAAGAATTCGCAGCCGCTGCCACCAGCTGAAGCATTCCAGTCGCCAACACCGCCGCCGCAACGATCAATCTCTTTACGAAACGCTTCTTGATATTAATGCCCATTTACTCCTGTTTCAAAACTGAATCCACATTCCCACCCCCGGCGCTATTGAAAACTTTAGTGGTGTCGAGCCATTACTGGAAGGTGACGAGTGTTCCTTGGAGTGTCTGCAGCACAACCTGATTTTCCACCACCTTGGCTCGGGTCTTCGTTGTCGTACCCGTGATCACCCACCCGCTCAGATCGCTCGCACTTAAATTATTCGTGAAGCCCGTGAACAACACTCCCGGTTTCGGCATCTGCCCCGAGACTTTGGTGACATTCACCGTCACCACCGTCGGCAGAGAAAGATTGCCGTTTACGTAAACGTCCGTGTTTCCGGAAGTGGTGTAGTTCCAAGCATAAGAGGAATTCAGCTTCATGACTAGGTTCGACACGGTCAACCTGCCGATGGTGCTGGTGTCAATGGCGCCGATCGTCGCAAAATTGGTCACCGTACCCGCCACCACACCCGTGCCGCCCAGAGTACCCCCGACCACTGTCACGATGCCTGTGATGGTCCCATTGACAGCCAGACTGCCGTTGTTTACAGTGGTTCCACCCCGATAGGTATTCGCCGCCGAAAGAATCAGCGTTCCACCACCGATCTTCGTCAGCGTGCCACTATTAGTCACCGGCCCCATCAGCGCGAGACTCCCTGTGATATCGAACGTTGCACTGCTCGCCATGTTAATCACATTGGTAATCGCCCACATCCCGCCTGCCCCCGCTATCCCGCCGCCCGACAGAGTCACCAGATTCGTACTCATTGCAAGGTTGTTGCTGACACTGATGAAACCGCCGCTGATCGTCGTGACACCACTGTAGGTGTTCGCCCCTCCAAGAGTCAGCATGCCAATTCCAATTTTGGTCAGGGCACCCAGGTGGGTACCGTCAACATTATTTAACTGGCCACTGTAGATCGTGTTCTGGTTGTTGTTGCCAACACTCAGGGTGACCGTGCCCGCCGCGCCCGTACCGCTGGCCGTGGAGCCGTAGCCTAGGCTGATGTTCCGCGTTCCTTTGAGTCCGCCAAGGACGAAAGTGTTGTTTCCGTTAAAACAGATTGACCCTGTATCGAGGGCGTTCATGTCCAGCGTGCTGTTCTGCAGGGCATTGACGCTGCCGAGGCGGAGCCCCTGGTTAGTTGGTTTTGCCGTCGGCGCTGCCACAGTCTGGATGCGCGTGTCGCCCGTGTAGGTATTGGCGGCGTTGAACGCGACGGGGTCCTGATTGGGAAGGTCTATGCCACCCGTGATATACACCGTGCCAGCCGTCCCGGGGGTCATGCCCAAGGGATCCTGAATGATCCCGCTGATGGTTGTGGTCCGCCCCCCGGTTCCAATTCCATTATTGGCATTGATATTCAGACTGTGACCGTTAGAGTTGGCCGTGCCCAGGGTGATAGTGCCGTTCAAAGTTATGTTTCCGTCGCCACCGTTAATCAACGCCGCGCCGGTGTTACCGCTCTGAACAACAAAGTTATTACCATATGTTGTCGTAACCGCACTGAACCGCATGGTGACGTCGTTACCACCAGAACTATCCCCAAGATAAACTGTCGTACCCGTGCTGAGACCCAAATCGGCATTGGCCGCTCCTGCCCACAAAGTTCCTGCCTTAATGATGGTGGGGCCAGTATAGGTCTTGTTATTACCGACCAGAGTCAGCGTGCCTGAGCCACTCTTGATAAAACCCTGAGTTCCCTGCAAAGCAGAACTAATAGTCACAGTCTGATTACTCACAATAATGGCCGGAACACCGTATGTTGTCGCCAGCGTCACCGGCGAATTGGATACCGTCAAGTTCTGGGCGTAACTATTGTTGTAAACCAGCGTCCCGATAGTCCGTACAGAATCCACATTAACATAAAGGCCGGCATTAATATTAACCTTGCTGAAATCTGCCACAACATCGGAGCCGTCCGGGACGGAATTCGTCCAATTGGCCGCCGTGCTCCAGGCGCCGTTGGCCTTGTTGGTCCAGACACTCGTCGGCTGAGATGTGTATGACGGCACTGCCGTGACAACCAACTCAAGTTGTTTGAGACCGGTGTTGTTATTCAGCGTGGCGGATACTCCAGGTGGCGGGGTCAACACAAAGGAACCGGGGCCAACTACGTTGCTTCCATACTTCACCAGCGGATAAGTCCCCGTGGCGGGCCAATCGCCGTTCCGCACTACAACATTGACGGTTCCCGTCACGGAAAGTCCACTGATGACGTTCAACGGAGCAACCGTGTCCTGCAAAGATCCGAAATCGAAATCGAGGGTTGTGGTTCCTCCCGTGCAGGTCAGACTGGCGCAACTCCAGGCCCCGCCCATCACAGCACTCACGCTGTTGGTGGCGCCGTCAGCCACAAGAATGGCGCTATTCGAGCAGGAGCCGCCAGTGACGCCGACAAACTTGCCGGCATTTACCCAGGTCGCGCCGTTGTAGGTGTTCGCGCCAGACAACGTCAGAGATCCGTTACCGATCTTGGTCAAGGAGAGTGTGCCCGCCGTATTCTTGAGCGTTCCGCTGAAGGTACTGGTCGCATCTCCGTCACCCACCGTCAGTGATGCGGAGCCGGCCACACCATTGGAAACCACCCCCGCACCAGACAACCCGTTGATCGTGTCGCTATGGCCATTGAGGTCAAGAATACCTGCAAGGGAGACATTCCCCTTGCCGCTACCGTTGGGTATCTGGTCGTTGGCTCCCAGTTGCAACGTTCCTGCTGTGATCGTGGTATCCGCCTGGTAATCGTTACTTCCGTCGACGTTACTGAGAGTGACAACTCCACTGCTGACAAGTGTCATACCGCTGGGTCCAGTCACTTTGTTACTCAGTATAACCTGACCACCACCAATAAAATAGGCGGAAGCCAAATTGACTGTGATCATGCCAGCCAGTGTGTAAATACCGTTACCATTACTACGAAACGCCCCGGGAAAACCTACCTCCCCTGATCCCGCTGACGTATTCACGATGATGTCGTTGGCAAGCGTGAGAGATAAATATAGGTACAACTGCGCCCTGTCTGTCGCGGATGTGCCTATCGTGATGGGGCCTCGCCCCCACTGGCCCTTCGTGATCGCCCCCGGACTGCCTGAGTATGACGCTTGATCGACATAGAATCGAATACCTACACCGCCGGCGGTCGAACTTCTCAGCGTCATTCCACCTGAGAAGTTATTATTAACATTACCAAGGGGATAGTTCATCAAGGAATTGGTGCCTTGGAAGACCAGCGCCACTGGTTGGGATGGCCCCTCCGTTATCAAAGAAAGGACTCTGGTCGAGCCTGACCAATTGACGGGGGTTACGGTGAGTGTGTTTGTTCCGGAGCCGCTCCCGCTGTTGGTGATGATTCCACTAGCTGATCCTGGCGCCAGGTTGGACACTGTCACACTGTAACCGTTTAAATCGAACGTACCTGCAGTCACCGTAAGGGCCGAGAGGCCCGGAATCGCTGTGGACGAGCCTGCTTTCAAGGTGCCGCCATTGACCGTGGTCGCACCGCTGTAGGTGTTCGAACCACTGAGTGTCAGTGTGCCTGCGTTGGTCTTGGTTAACGATCCGAGACCACTCATATCGCCATTGACCGTTATATCGTTTGCCCCCGCGAACGTGGTGTTCGTCGCCAGCACCAAGGGGTTGTTGATCGTCACGGTTGCGCCATAGTTCGTCACCACCGGCATCACGGCGCCGTTGTTCATAAAGGCATTCGTGCCGCCCGCAAGTGTTACCGTCCCCGCTCCGAATATCATGCCATTGTTGGTGAAGATCCCGCTCCAGTTGTTGCTCGAAGTGTAGGTTCCCGCGACGTTGAACTTGAGAATGGAACTGACGCTGCCATACTGGGATGGCGCGCCATTAGTCCAGTTGCCGGGCGTGTTCCACACTTGGACACCTGACGCCACATTAGTCCAACAAAATTGCGCCTGCGACGTCCCGGCCGCCAGCACCGCCGCCCCAACAATCATTCCCATTACAAACCGATTCTGGATACGCATTTAATCTTCTCCTGTGTCAAAACCGAATCTTTGACTGAACGCTTACAGACACTTCATATTATTCGCATTTAATTAGCAAAGTATAAACCTTCTGGCGAATTGACACTAGTCGCTCAAATGAGCGACTAGTGTCCCGCCGTCACAATCCGCCTTATTTCCGCCTCAAATTCAGCCTGGAGCTCAGCCTGTACCTTGTCCTTCACGCCAGGCTCGAAGAGTGCATCAAGCGATTCGCAGGACCCAGCCGACTTTACCTTCTTCTTCATGAGGGAAAGCAGCAAATCCTTTGACCAGTGCATCAAGGTTGGTTTCTTCGCAGCTTTCGCAGCTTCGAGTACCTTCTCGCGCTGACGAAGGGTCAACTTACAATTCGTGCCAAAGAATTTTTTATTCAAGACGACATCCACGCGAGCGGAGAAGTTCCCCGCGTCGGGAATGTCCATCCACGTCTCGTATGCTTTGTCGATTTCCGATTTTGAACAGCCAAACCCCATCAGTACCGTCTTGGACAAAAGGATGTTTCCTTCCGGGGACATGTGGCAGCCGTCACCCGTCAGCCCGCGCAAGGGAGTGGCCGTTTTTACGGCTTCAACGAACACGTTATACAGATCCACCAGTTTACAGTTCTTCCGTTTCGCCAACTCGCGCAGAAACGCACTATATTCCCCCAACTGCTGGGTTTGCGGTGAGTTCCACGCACCGTAAGCCGTGGTTGTGAAAAGGATCACCTTAATCCCAGCCGCTTGGCACTGGTCAACGATGGCGGTCATATTGATCTTATACTGGTCGAGCGGTACACCCTTGGCACCATGAATCACGTCGTTCATCCCGCAACTGATTGTCACCCAGTCCGGTTTCTTATCAATAACGTCGCGCTGAACCCGTGCCAGCATATCGTTAGATTTGTGTCCGCCGACCCCGGCAGGAAGCGGTTCAATCGTGATGCCGTTTGCCTCCAATCCGGCAACAATCAGCCGCACATAGCCATGCGGAGTCGTCCACCCTTGTGCTGTGATTGAATCGCCCAGGAAGGCGACCTTGTCACCCGTTTTGATGAGTATTTCCGCGTGTGTCGCTAACACCGTCGATGCAACAACCATCAGGATTATTATCTTTCGCATGTTGTTATTCATTCCTTTTTCTTCATGATACCTCTTTCATCAAAAAGATGTTAGTCACTCAAATGAGCGACTAAGGAATGACATGAGGGCATCACGCTCAGAGTTGGCGAAACTTGGCGACGGCTTGGGCGCGGCTATGGACGTGAAGTTTCTTGTAGAGACGCCCGACGTGGGTCTGAACTGTCCAGTAACTGATATTGAGTTTCTCGGCTATTTCTTTTTTCAGAAAACCTTTAGCCAGCAATTCCAAAATTTCGACTTCGCGGGCCCAGAGGTTGGAATCGGGATCCGCCGTAGGTGCCGATTTCTTGAAGGCCTGCACCACGCGCCGTGCGATACTCATACTCATCGGAGCTCCACCCTCGAGCACCTCCTGGATGGCCTCAATCAACTGCGCTGATTTAACCGGCTTCAACAAATAACCGCTGGCCCCGGCCGCCAACGAATCAAACACCGAATCAGAATCGTCGTACACGGTGAGCATGATCATCTGGGTCTCGGGGATCTCCCCCGCGAGCCGCCGCACGCATTCCACGCCGTTTATACCGGGTAATTTAATGTCCATCAGTACCACCGTCGGCCGCAGGGAAGGCAGTTCGGCCAGTGCCTGCTCGGCATCGGGAAACGCACCCACGCAACGGAAGGAGGGCTCGCGCCGCAACATGGCTTCCAGGTTATCGCGCAACAGGGCGCTATCCTCGACAATCGCGATGGTGACCTGTGGTTTGCTCATGACTGTGTCCTCTGGACAGGCAAGGTTAGTTCGACCACCGTGCCTTTACCGGGTGTACTGTTTCGCTTAAATTTTCCGCCGACAGCTTTCATACGTTGGCGCATATTGCCAGAACCATGCGCCATTGACAAGCCTGGGGTGTCGATGAATCCACAGCCATTATCAGCCACCGTCACAATAAGTTCCCTGTCCCGTAGCGCGATGTTAAGAGTGACCTCCGTGGGTTGGCCATGCCGGACGGCGTTGTGTAAGGCCTCTTTCGCGGCGAGAAACAAGTTGTGGCGATGCAATGACGTCAACGGCAGATCTGGCAACTCCCCTGCCACGTCAAAGCGCGACGCCACTCCGGACAGTTCAAGATAGGCCTGGGCAAACTTGCAGAAGAAACTCACAAACCGCTCAACCGTGTCATTGGCCGGATTCACCGCCCAGACGATTTCCTCCAGGCGACGAACGGTCTGCTGGGCCTGGCCTGTGATTTGATGAAGTCGAGACTGGATCCCTCGGTTTTCGCCTGCCTCGTCCTGGGCAAGGTCGGACATCATGGCAATGCTGGACAGCTCGGCGCCTAGATCGTCATGCAGGTCCTGCGCGATGCGGGAGCGTTCGCGTTCGATGGCATGCTCGCGTTCAGATCGCAATCCCACCATGTACCGCCATGTGGCGAATACCAAGCTGGCAATCACGGTCGCGATAAGCGACCAAAACCAAAGTTGTTTCGTCACCGGTAGGATGATGTCCATGTCAATTCGTTGCGCCATGCCGCGCTTCCGATCATGCAAGCTGATCCGCCAGACGTTCTCTCCCGCGCTGACAATGCCATCCACCAAGCACCCGCTGGCAGTCCTGAGCACGGGTTGATATCGGCTATAGATGAAAAGGAAGCCATCACGTGCCCCTGCCTCGGTCAATTCTACCGTCATAAAAGTACGCCCTGCTTGCACCCGCTTGAGATCGGCGGCCCCGCAATAGATGTGCAGGTTGGAGCCAATAAATACCGGCAGCGACGACGTGGGATCTACCTCCGTAAACACCAAATGCTGGGAGGCTGAGGCAGCCAGCTGTGGCGTAGTCCATGTCCCTTCTGCCACACCGAGATACCGATCATCCCAGAAAGACCAAACCGCATAGCGCTTGGCGTGATCCATACCGGCCTGTTTGAAATCCAATGTGATCGCCTGTTCCCGGGTACTTGGATTCCACAGAAGGGCAACAGTCCAATCGCCCCACTCACGATGAACATGGCCGACGAGCCTCGGCCACTCCTCGCTCGTGCAGAGGTCCATCACCTCGGTCTGCTCCTTGGCCGGCGGGGTCATCACCTCAACATTACGCCAATACGGCTTGAAACTCTCCCAATACCAAGGATCCGAGGTGAAGGCCATCCCGCACGAGAGCCCGACCATGCTCATCCACGTCCGCACCAATGGCCAGCCGCCGGCGATCTGGCTGATATTCGCGATATCGGTACCCATATAATAACCATCGACATCAATGGCAAACCAGCGACCATGGAGATGATAGGATCGGAGCACATCGTTGATCCTGGAACGAATCTGATCCCGGGTGACATTCGCGCCGACCCGGCCCCCATCCATCGCGCCCACGCAGGCACGATCGGGTTCACCATTACTCGAATGCAGAAAAACAACTTCCCCCGCCGCCCGTCTCATCGCAGCGTAGTTCGCTCGGGCCGCCTCAAATCGCGTTTGCTTGCAATCGCTCACCTTACCCGAAAACTTGTAAAGAACCTTCAGGTAGGTGAATCCCTTGTCCGCCGTATCCCGGATAAACCGCTCACGCTCCGCTGACAGCCACTTCCGGCTTTCACCGCTCCATAAATCAAGGAACAAACCGGGACGCGCTCCGGTTTCAGCAATGCGCTTCGCGTAGAAGGAAAGACCTTCCGGAAACTGGTCGTTCGTTTCAGTCGACCCAGCGGGATTCAGGTAACAGTCGTCAATCTGTATGACCGCCGGATGTAACCGATCCGGATTCTTTAACGCCGAGTCAACGATCGCCAGCAGATCGGAACCGGTGATGTTACGAGCGAGGTAATACCAACTATTCCAGCCCGACAATGCCCCTTTGTCTGTACGCGCCCCATGTGACTGTCCCACCCACTTCGCCCATTGGGAGAGTGCCAACCGTGGCGGTTTAAACAAAAGCACGACTTGCTGTCCCCACCGTGTTTCACCGGGATCTACTGGCACATCACTCATCTCAGCGGAAATTGCGAGTAACATGAACCCATCAGGAGAGGGCTCGAAGGAAGCATTTACATAAGCGCTCGGGCTTCCTACCGGACCGAACAGGAATCCCAAGCCGTCCCGCCGGTAATACCCCCCGTATTCGTGGACACTCATGGGCTTGTCGATCAACGCAACAACCGGCGGCACAACAGCGGTAGCACTCGTGTCTAGCCGTGTAACCAGCCAATCCTTGGCATTTCCAGTCACCCGAAATTTTGCCTCTACCGGCGAGAGCGACATTAGCGAGACCGGTGCTGCTCCCGTATTGCGGATGCCTGCCTGAGCCATCATGCCCGCGCTGCCCGGCACCGAGTCGACTCGGAACAGGAGTTCCAGCCCGACATCGGGAAAGCGAATGGTCGTCACCTGACCGGTGCGCACGATTCCGCCCGAAGATGACAGTACCCGTTGCTTGCCATCTTTAAAAATTCTAGCCGACCACCCACCCGTGAATCCCGTAAAACCAGGCGCTGACAGCGTGAAGCTTCGTCCGTCAGCCGCCAAGGACGCTTGTACATGCACGGTTAGATTGGAAGAAGCCCACACCGGCCCTGTCACAACAACTAGCCACAAGGCGGCTATCAACGAATGAGAACCGGGGACACAGTTAAATATTCTACAATTTATAATCACGCTTTGTATTCTTCTAAGAACGTTGTCAGTCACACGTGGCAGTCTCGCCGTTGTGTGTGCCGACTCGTGCGTGTATCTTTTCGCCGAGGGCCTCAACATCGGCCAGGTCCTTTATACGGCCACTGGCTATCTTGTTGGCGATATAGTCTTCTCTCCCGATCAAAAAAATGGGAACGTCATCGATCTTATCCGACACTTTATGGATCACAGCGGTATCCCAGTCCATTCCAGAAAGAAATGTCAGAATGTCGATCCGTACCGGAGGCACACCAAGCTGGACGACGGTGTCGTCTTTGAAGAAATCTTCCCACGTGAGATTTGGAAATATGAAGCCAAATTCATTTAAAGCCCCAATAATGCGCTTGGCGTTGATCTCTGTTCGATGGACGAAAACATCGATGTCGCCCGTATAGCGCGGCGCACCATAATAGGCGAGCGCATACGAGCCTACAATCATATACTCAACGCCCTTCGAGTTGAACAATTCTAAAAACTCTTTGAAGTCTTGGGGAAGTTTCATACCACTGACTCCTCAAAAATTCGATAGCTGAAAAACGCTCTTGAGGCGACTTGCTCATCCAATAAGCAAGATCTTCAAAAGGGCTTCGTTTGCTCACATTTTTCAGTTGAATAACCCTGTCTTTCATGAAAAAATATTACCAAATCTTGGGGTTTGACGCAACGAATCATTGAAGAATACGACGCAATTACGCATCCCCGTTTCATTTTGTGAATTGAGTTTGCAGACGAATGTCCGAAGATGAGGATCCCACCTGCACGCCCCATTCACCGTGTGCCACATCAAGGCGTTTAGTCTCGGTGTTCCAAAATGCAAGCTTTTCATCCGGCACAGTGAAACTGATGTGCTTGGACTCGCCGGGCTGCAAGCTCACGCGCTGGAAACCACGGAGCATTAATCGCGGGCGTGGCGCGGTTACTGTCGGCGGCACGAGGTAGAGCTGCGCAACTTCGTCACCCGCTCGCGTACCGGTGTTTTTCACAGTTACGGTCACGGCCAGCGGATTTTCAGATGCTGCGATATCAGAATACGCAAACGTAGTATAACTCAGGCCGTGCCCAAAGGAGAAGAGTGGCGAGCCTTTGACGAACATGTAGGTAAAACCTTTGCTGATGTCATATTCATCCTGTGGCGGCACTTGCGCCTCACTGGCGTAAACTGTGTGCGGGAGCCTGCCAGCAGGATTCACATCGCCGAAAAGGACATCCGCGAGCGCATGACCGGCCTCCTCGCCGCCCCACCAGGCTTGCAGCATCGCCGGGGCATGTTCCTTCAACCACGGCACGGTCAGCGGCCCGGCGCTCATCTGTACGACGATAGTGCGCGGGTTGACGGCGAGTACGCGCTTGACCAACTCCTCCTGTTCGCTCGGCAACCCCAAGGATTTGCGGTCTTTTGATTCCGCTTCGATTCTAGTATCGGTTCCGACGCAAAGGATCACTGCATCGGCTTTTCTGGCCAGCTCAGTTTCCTTCTCCACCTGTGTCTGGTCAGGTAGTTTGACAATATAACTTTTGCTTTGTTCCTCCTGGTTCTTCGTGCTTGTCTCCTCCTGGAGGATTTCCACTGTGTTGCCGACGTGGTCTTTTATGCCTTGAAGCGCGCTGATACATTTATCCGGCGTGCCATTGTAGTTGTTCAGCACCACCCGATTCGCATAGGGACCGAGCACGGCAACGCGATGGAGCTTGGACTTGTCCAGAGGCAAAAGCTTGTCCCGGTTCTGGAGCAGGACGATGGATTCCTGTGCCGCTTTGCGCGCGACCGCACGATGCTTTGCACTGCAAATCACGTCCACGGGAATCTTGCTATAAGGAACGGCATCGAAAAGATCGAACTCGCCCAGCCGGAACCGCACACGCAGCACCCGTGATACGGCATCGTTGAGCCGTGCTTCGGTAAGTTTGCCGGCTCGTACGGCCTCCGGAATGTAATGCTCATATTCTTTGTCGGAGAAATCACAACCCGCCATCACAGACTGCGCGACAGCGTCCGCATAATTCATTTTCCCCTTGCTGTGGCCTTTGATCATCGTATCAACCCCGCCCAGATCGGAAACGACGAAGCCATCGTGGTGCCATTCATTTTTGAGCAGATCAGTGAGAAGCCAACCGTTCCTGTTGTTCGGCGTACCATTGATCGCGTTGTAGCTCGCCATAAGCGAACACGCCTTCCCCTCTACAACGGTATCGCGGAAATGAGGCAACCAATACTCACGCAACCAACGTTCCGGCATGATGCAGTCGAGTTTCTTACGATCTGTCTCGACGTTGTTGACGGCAAAATGCTTGAGTGTCGCAGCAATCTTCAGGTAATGAGGATCGTCCCCTTGTAACCCTCGCACGTAAGCCACACCCATGCGCCCTGTAAGAAATGGATCCTCACCCCACGCCTCGTGATTACGTCCCCAATACGGATTGCGCTCGATGTTAATGACAGGCGCCCGGTAGATGAGTCCCTTATGTTCGCCTGAGGCTTCCGGGTCAAGGTGCCAGCGATTGTAAATCGCCCGAGCCTCATCCGAAAGAACCGTCGCGACCTCTTGGACAAGCCCGGTATTCCATGTTGCAGCCATACCAATGCAGGACGGGAACAAGGTTGTCGACCGACCTCCCCATTTCACGCCATTGAGGCATTGGTTCCACTGGTCAGAACGAATGCCGAAGCGCTTGACCGTCGATCCTCTGTGATTAAGTAGAATCGCCTTTTCCTCCAGCGTCAGACGCGAAAGCAAGTCCTCCACGCGTCTCTCAAGCGGCAGGGTGGGATCTCGAAAAGATTCAGCTCCTGGCACATCGCCCCCAAATAGTGTGGCGAGCGGGGCCATCAATAAGACACCGAGGTTAACGAGAGTCTGTTTCCAGTATGCTGTCATGTTCTTTCTTCCTTTGCTGTTACTTGTGTGTTCATAAAAAATCCATTGCGCGATCCTGTATCACGGCTTAGGTGCGCTCGGTGGAAAAGCATTTTCCAGCCGGGTGTACTCCTCTTCAGTGATCGGGAGCACTGTGCCGTGCCGGAACTTGAAGGGGAAAACAAAACCCTCGCCTTTTGAAAATATTCCCTTTGGCAGATCGACTGTCACGAAGGATTGATACCCCAGCGATTTGGCGTAGAAGTCCACAATCAGGCACCAGACTTGGGAAACATCCGCCGATTTTTGTTTCATTGGAAAGCATTCGGGACCTTCAATGCCCACCGTGGTCGCCAGCGAAAAACTGGTGACCTCCTGCCAGTTCCCTGCAAGCTTCGCGCTTGATTCCATAATGATCGCCTTGCGCGCCTCATCTTTGGAAAAGCGGTGATACAAAGGACCATCCTGGACGATGGTCGTGTCGATGATGCTCCTCTGCCGTTCAATATAGACGGCGGGCGTACTGAATTCGCGAAAATTCCGCGTATGGCTAGCCCAGATCCGATGCTTCTTGAATTGATCACCCGCAGTCGTTGATGCCCAGAAAACAAGGTAGTCACCTGCATCAGGATCATAAATGGCTTCCGGTGCCCAGGCACACCCGGCATCGGCTGGCGCAACGGACACGAGCCGTGGTCCGTTCCAATTGACCAGATCGGCCGACTCCCAAATAACTAATGAGCGGCTACCAGATTCTCTGACTTTTTTCCACGTCTCCGGCCCGTTTCCAATCTCTTTTCTCTTTAAAAAAATGGATAAATCCGTAGCCATTAGAATAAATTTTCCGCCTTCATGCATTCGAAGCAGATACGGATCACGAACGCCTTTCTCGCTGATCGAACTGATGAGAACTGGTTTGGACTTGTTGAGGGCAGACCACCCCTGTCCATCCCGGCTCAACGCAAAGTAGATCTGCTCGCCATTCGGACTTTCGCCTTTGAATGTAGCAAACAGATAGCCACCATCGTTGGCCAGTGTCGTTAACGACGCTAGCAGCAGGACTGTGCAGAGTGTATGTTTTTGTTTCATGATCGTTTACCTGGCACTATTTATTCGACTTCTGTTCGACGCGATCCACAACGCGTAACTCCACGTTCATTCGCTGGTGCTCACGCAGGAGCGACACGTTCGGCCTTCTTTCGGAACTGACGCTGCCTACAGCCGCGATAAATTCTTGCGGCGTTCGTACGGCGCGTTTGTCAACGTTTTGTATAAAATCGCCGGTTCGAAAGCCCATCTTGTAAGCCGCTGATGTCTCTGGCGCTACAGTGACAATCACACCCGTGGCGTTTTCAGGAACTTGGAGCGCGGAGAATTCCATCTCCTCAAGCTCCCGTAGCTTTGCACCCTGCCAGTCGCGAAGCGGCTTGGCCATCGCAGCGGGAGTTTGCCGTTGCTCAATTTCAGGAAAGGCGGGGATGCGTGCGAGGGCTTTCAGGCGCGGCGATGTCACGCCGAATTGATCCATTGAAAAATTCTTGAACCCAAGTTTTAGAGCTGGCGATCCCTCCTTCACTCGGTAATCCCCTTTGACCGGATCGACAAACATCGGATCCCCGACAAGCGAATGGGCATCGCATCCGTTTGCCGCGTATTTGGTGCGATCCGCTTCAGAAGTAGTGAACAGATTTCTGTCAATCTCTTTACCCCACCGATTCCGGTCTACCTCCCTGCCCCATAAGTCGGTCTGCATGTGAGAAGGCAAGTACGGCCGCATCAAGATGTTTTGGGTGAAAATATCCTCGCTGTACGGAAACCAGCAATGGGGATGCATCGTATTGTTCACAATGATATTATTCTTCACGATGCGACGGTAGCCTTCGCGCACCTTAAGGCCGCGTCCCAACATGAGGTTGTTATAGATCTCATAATTGCTGGAACCGTCGTCCAGATCGATATCGAAGCCATAGTCACAGCGCCAGCGGTTGTTGCGCAACACGATCGGTTTGACGGCGTCGGCAAAAGCAAACTCCACTTCGGGTATGGCCTTCTTGAGCTTCAGTGTCACACTCTTTGATGACCCCCAATAGCGATCCCGGCCCCATGAATTATAACTGCCATGATCACCGGTTTCGAACACGGTATCGAACACATCACAGAATTCGACCACGTGTCCGCCCCAGCAACCATCCCCGATATTGATTCCCGCCCGTGGCACTTCGTAGACCGAACAGTGCCTCACGGTAATGTCCTGCGCCATGGATATTTCAACACAGGCCGACTGCTTCTCTAAACGACCAATGCGCGTAATAAGACAATCCTCAACCAAACAATCCGCAGGATAATCGGCAGTTAACGGACCGGGTATACGGTCAATCTCTTCGGGTTCCAATTGCGGCTTGCCACCACTCCAGGGATTTCCCGGCCCCCAGGAGAACATCGGGCTGCGCACCGCTTTTGCGTCGCCGACGATGGCCACACCATTGGCACCACATTCGCGAATGAAGCAGCCGAGAACCGTGACCCGCCTGTTGTAACCGCTGACGAAAATGGCGTTGCCGCCAAGCTGATCAAAATCGCAGTTCTCGATCGAACAATCTTCCGCGCCACATAGAAAAACCGCCCCGCCGCGGTAGATCGTCCAATCCGAGCGCAGCAACGACTCCTTGTTGTCCATGAATGTGCGCCCAGCCCCTGTGAACGTCAGTCCTCGCAGCGTAACCGCTTTGATCGGACGCTCTTTCGTCCCAGTAAACTCAACCAAGTGCCGCAGTCGGACACGCTCGATTTTCGCGGTCTTCAAATGGACATCCTTGGCCGGAAAATAATACAAGTTGTTCGACTTGGCGTTATGAAACCATTCGCCCGGCGTGTCAAGTTCCTCGAAGATGTTTTCGACAAAACGGAAATCCTTGTGAGGGCCTTTGTCCGGGCGGTTATGTTGCCATCCCCCCTCCAAGTCAAGTGTCCCGTCAGTCTTCTTGCCGAGAATCCGATAGTGCATACTCCCCCAAAGTGCCGCTTGTATTGTGTGGACATACCCGCCCGCCGGATTGGCCCAGCGTGCCACACGCTCTGGGGAAGTGGATGCACCGGAAGCACCGTTGAACTTCGGCGCATCGGGATCCGCATTGCCGCCCGCCCCTGTCCGTTTCGGCTTGATCGCCTTCGGATCATAGTTCGGATACCGGGCCATGTGCTGGAGTTGCCCGTTTACAAACAACTGATCAATCACCAGCCCCGGCGGCGTTTTGGCCTGAAGAATCCCATCCCGATAGGGCTTCCAGTCCAATGCGAGCTGTTCACTGCCACTAATGACAACCGTCTCGCCCTGCGCGCCCTGGTACACTGTCCCCGAATCCTCCGCCGCGAACACCAGTGTCTCGGACAGGTAGTAAGTTCCACCTCGTAGCCACACCATGACCGGTCGTTGAGCGACCCGCGCGGCCTGCTGTGCGCGTTGCAACGTCGCGAACGGTTTGGCCGCCGTGCCTGGATTCGTATCGTTGCCAGACGGTGCAATATAGAACTCGGAGCCGTGTATCGCGACCAACGGCGCCAGCAGAAGGACTGTAAGGAGTGGAAGCGTAAGTTTCATGATGGATCCATTCGTTTCATCGTTCAACGGGAGTGTTTAAAATCGATGAGTGTTTCGTCCCAGGAAAGATAGTCTGCATCGAAAACAACTGACGCGTCTTTGGCCGCCGAGAACAGGTCAGTGAGCTTCTCTTTGGGAAGACGAGAGACTGGTAGAAAACGCACACCATTGCGCCCTCCCTCAGGCTGGGGCGCAGCCAGCAACCAGAGCTCCGGTTTGCCAGCAGGCAGTAACGCTTTCTTCAAGCGGTCGACGTCCATTTCATCTACTGTGCAGGCGGCGATTCGGAGGTTGGGATGTGTGCGACGGAGGTCGGCACAAAGCGCAGCATGAGCGGATAATTTTCCGGGTGGCCGCATCGTACTGGTTCGCCAATGTACGGTAATGCCGTGGGATGCCGCTTGATCGAGGAATCGCTCGATGCCAACACGTTGATCGTCCCAGTCATCACCATGGCCAGATTTATCTTTTTCGGAGGCGTGGCTGCAGATGACGACGTCGCGCGCGCCCAACAACGCCATTTTCGCCAAGACCGCATCGAACCGGCGCACCGATTCTTCGTATTGATGTGGGACACCGCTCGCAAAGGTCAGATCGGGGGAACGATTAATGAGCCGGCTGAAGTCTATCACGACTTTTAAGCGATGGGTCCCCAACCACGCGCGATCTTTCATGACGGCCTCATGGCTGAGCCCCTCCAGCCATCTCGCATCCAACATCAATCCATCGAACCGATCCAACAGCCCCGGCCGTTCTGCCACGGCTTGAACGAGACTGGAAATCCCGTGCAATGAGACGAAGCGGTTCAACCCCGGGGTTGCTTTCGTAGGAGGCGGCTCAGCGGGCTTGCCTGGACCGGCAATGCGACCGGGCATTTGATCAAGCCACGCGGCGCGGACATCGCGGTAGAGCGCGTCCCATGAACGCCAGTCACCTTCGAGAATTTGAAGCGCGTGACCTCCGCGCTGCGGCGTGGTGCCGGCGGCGAGGAACCGCACTTGTTCTGTCGTTCGCAACACCAAGCCAGTGGCCCGAAGCGAATCCGAAATCGTGTCCACCTGCAACTCGGCTCCGGCACCGTAACTGGTCAGCCGAGCGACAAGGGCGGCGAGTGACTCCACACTCGCACCGCGCGCATCCACGAGAATTCTGATGGCGTGCCGACGAAACCAGTCTGCGTGATCATGTAACCATTGAGGATCGGCATCGCAGAACGCCCGCCAATCAAGCGCGACGCCGTCGAAGCAGTAGGCGAACCGCGGCCACGCGAGGAGACGTTCACGCAGCGTAGTGATGTCAGGCACGAGCAACAAGCGGTCGCGCGGCGGTGCGGAAAGTTTCACGTCTGGTCGCTCTTTCGCGGTGCAGGCTTTCAGAGTGACTTCAAAGAACCGAATGTCGCCCCCACGGATGTGCTTCGCATCAGAGGGAGAAACTTCACCAGTGAGTTCGCCGAGATTTTCTCGCGATGGTTTTACACGCGGATTGTAGGGGCCGTATTTGTGCGGCCAGTAGCCGGGCTTATCATAGACCGGTGTACCGAGGTTCACTTCATTGATCGTCGCAATGGAACCGATATGCGACACCAGCTCAAACGGCAGGCTACGCAGGCTGGGATTGGATATCCCAACGACGAACGAGCCATCTGAGCGGCGGCAGGTGGTAACCGTCAGGCCGTTGCCGCTCGTGAAGAGGCGTTGAGACTTGAGCGCCACATCGTAGGCACGTGCGACATGAGCAAGCAGATGGAAGGGTCGTTCGAGCCCGGTATTCTCGCCTTGCCTCGAATAAGGATTGCGGCTCGGCTGACACGGGACGCGCGTACGATTCATCCCCGTCGAGGCCAGCGCGAGGAGCACTGTTCCACCTGCATGAGGAATACTGACAATCGCTGGACGGCCATTGCATGTCGCCAACACGTGCGCTGTCACGGGAAGGTTGGCTTCGTGCAAATCGAAGTCACAGGACTCATGATCGCGTTGACCGTCAACTTGCCATTGGATCTCCGAACCAGTCGCGACAGAAACAGTTGTCGGTTGGCAATACTCCGGCCAAAGCCGCGCCGCATCATCGCCAGTAGCCATCACTATACCGCCCGAAGCGCAGAAGGCATCCAGCCGTTCCCGCACGCCCGTCACATCGTGTTCGATGCCGCTGACAAGAACGAGATTGTAGCGCGACAGAACCTCGGCAGGCGCATCGTTGAGCAGACAATCCGCAATCTCACCGTAAGGGGTCGGACACAACGCGCCAGATTCATCAAAAAACCAGCCGCTGTTCTCGTAACCTGGGAAGAGTAGTGAGAGCAGTCCGTCTGTCAGATAATCGCTGGGGACGTAGTCCATGCTGTTGAATGACTGGAACTGCCCGGTGTGACTGCGTGGTGGCATCCAGCCACTGAAGTAATCTTGCAGGATAGCAACCGGTGTTTGCATGACACCGGGATTGAATCCGTTTTGAATCAACTGCTCGGTATCGAGTTGGACCTGACCAAGTGGCGATACGCAGGCTCGCTTACGGTCCTTGCTGCGGGCCAGCGTCGAGTTTTCGAACGAGAGAATACACGAATTCCACAGCCACTGGCTGAGGCACAACCGCCGCATCAGATTTAAACTGCTGCCACCACCCTCGGTGGTCACGGAGCCGTCAGCGTTGAGCGTCCAGCCTTTCACGCCGAACGCGCTGAAAAGCGCAACATTGCCAAACCACAAAACACCATACTGTTTTCCAGCGCCGCGCAAAAACGCATATTGAATCTGTGGCGACGTAATTCCACATTTGCTTTCGCTCTCCGCACCGATCAGCGTCATCGAGCCGTCTTGCGTCGGATAGTGCCAGCCCCACTGTACCGCCAACAAGGTAAGCTTTCCCGCCTGATCCTCAACGACACGATCACACCACTCGCGGAAGAGCTGGTGAGCCGCGACTCTGTCACGCGGTGCCGGAAGTTGTCGGGTCTCAAAATTGTTGTGGTATCGGCCGTCCTGTTCACCAAGATCAAAACCGAGCCAACGTTCGCCCAGAATCTCCGACAACGCCTTGCTCTGCGCCTCGGTTACCTTCAACTGCCCATACCCGCCGGCGAGATGCGATCCAGGTCCATAGCCGCCGACATTGAACAAATACATCCCGACCTCGCGCAGATGCCGCAACCCGTTTGAAAAATCCGGCTCAGGAGTCCGCATGATCCCAATGTTCGGCTGATAGACACGCCCTACCAGCCATTCGCGTCCCGTCACGTCCGCACCGTGAGTCGGGATGCCTGTCAAACTCGAAGCCGGAATTGGCACGGTCAATCCCGTATAGCGGCCACCAACCCACTGCGGTCGTCCGTTGAATGTTTTCCACGTCGGCACATGAAAAGCGCGACGCTCAAACGCCGGATACTCCGCCGGATCCACCAATCTTCCGTATAGCCCCGGTGGTTGTAACGGTCCCAGCAAACATCCTTGTGACTCCCCTTCGCCAATAGCGGCAACGAGCAACGTCGGTAACAGCAGGGCCGTGAGGCGAGTGAGTGCGTGTTTCATGAATTCAAACTAGAAGAATCGGATAAAGGTTCCGCTGGGCAGTCCATTGATGACCGTCAGTTTTCCGTTGCCCAGGAAGTAGCCCGAAGTGTGCGGCGCGCCACTCACAGGAGAGCCCCAGATCCCCTTCAGTGTCGCCTTCCCATCCAGATAGAGCCAGCCGGCGGAGGCGTTTGCGTCAAGCTGGAGCTTGCCCGTGGCGTTGATGTTCACGTTCGTTCCAGACGGCAGTGCATACGTGGCACCGATAACCAGAACACCCGCGTTCACAGAAGTCGACCCCGTATATAAATTCGTCCCTGTCAGGATCTGGACTCCGGCGCCAGTCTTGGTCAGTGTCATACCGCTGGCGCCGTTGGTAATGCTTCCGCTGTAGTTGTTGGTCTGCCCAGCTCCTGGATTCAACGTGAGCGCCGTCAGATTCGTATACGTCGCATCAAAGACCGAGACCATATTCTTGCTGCCGATGAGACCGCCGATGGTAAGGGTTGTGACACCGTTGGTGTAAAGCGCCAACTTACCGGCACCCGAGGTGTCGATGGCGCTATTCTGAATGGCCAGATTGTTGGCCAAGGTGATCTTGCCCGACCCAGCCGACTTGGTGTTACCGCTGTAGGTGTTCGTTTGACTGAGCGACAGACTTGTGGCTCCATTGTAGGTGATTGCCACTTGACGGCCATTGCTTCCATCGCTGATGATGCCCGTAGTGGCAGCATTTTGAGAAGATGTACCGGTTGCCAGGGTAAGCAAGCTGGTTCCGTTGCCCACCGCGTTGTCGGTTATCGTGATGCCACCGGCAATCCCAGAGACACTGAGGCTGTTTCCATTCAAATTCAAAGTGCCGCCCTGTGTTCCCGAATCATTCGACGTGATACCGACCCATGTGAGTCCGCTGTTTCCGACAGTGACCATCCCGCTGTTGATTTGGAGCCCTTCCCCTGTGATGTTGCCGTTGATGGTCACGGCACCGGTGGTATTCATGCGAGCACCACTCCCGCTGCCTCTAATATTACCGTTGATTATAATTCCACCAGAGCCGCAGACCAAGGAACGGAAACTTCCATTGGTTCCGAAGTCTACATTGGAGCCGATCGTCAGCGTGTTGGTACTATTGTTCTGGATAAAACTCGCTCCGCTTGTGCCATTCATGTTCGTAATGTTGCCGCCTGACAGCGTGATCGCGCCGGATTGTGAGCCAACGGTAATGGATTTGGCTTCGACCGTGCCGTTAATCGTGATCGTGCCCGTCGCCAAACCATAACTAGCAGTGGCTGTGCCGAAATTAAGGGTGTCATTAGTGGTCGTAGCGGTCGTGCCGGGAGTCACAACCCCTGTATTGCTCGTGCTCCATTTGGCATCCGTGCCCCACGTGCCGCCGGCCGTGCCGAAGCCAGTGGTCTCAATCGGACTGGTGTTGTCCCAGTAGTAGGTCGTAGCCGAAGCCAGCCTAGCCAGCCCGCCACACATGACAGCCGCGATCAGAAACCACGTTACATTCCCGCTTACACGCTTGATTTGCTTCATGATTGTCTCACTCCTCTCATTCCGTTACTCGTTAAGTTAAGATCAATAAATGCCAACGACAAAGACCTAAAACAATTTTTATTAAAAATATATTAACAGAATCCTGACACAAATCATAGTACACATTTTTGGGGATGCAGGGCGCAGTTCCGAGTTGTTGGCATTGCTCCTTTCTGATGTGATTGCGGGCGTTTACGGGGAGTTCGGAACAGATTATTTGCGCCGCAATACGTTGATCTCGTCTTGTAACTTTTTGGCGTCAGCTTCAGTTTTTTCAACGGAATCGGCGCGGAAGGTTTTACCACGCGAGTAACCAATATAGGGCATCCAGCCGCTTGCACGCATGGCGCGACGCTTGGCAACGAGATTAAAAAGAGGATCCTTCTTGATGGTTGCGAGATCTTCCTCAGGAACCGTAACGCCAAGCCCCTTCAAAATCGTTTTGGCCATCAAGAGATGCCCTTCTTCTCCAGGGTGGACACGGTCATTTGACATAACAGTCTCCGGATGTTCATTGCGCACCTTGCGCATGACCGAGTATAAATCGATAACATACACATCCGGGATTTTCAGCGTCTGCTGCCAGGCTCCATACGAAGCCAACACGCCATCATAAAAAGCCGTTGGGTCATCCTTCTTAAAATCGTAAAGCGGAGGCGTCACCAGGATAATCGTCTTCACACCAGCGGCTTTGCAACGCTGGATCAGATTGGAATTACCGCTCTTAAAGGCATTAAAACGCCCATCATCCAAGGGCTGGTAAATACCGCAATTCATACCATAGCAGGCGATCACGACTTCGGGCTTGACCTTTGCCAGCAGGCGATCTAACCGCTCAAAGAGACAGGGACGAGCAAAGCCATGTTTGATATGGCTCTCTTCGCTCAAACCAGATACGGTCTCACTTGAAAGTCCCAGACTGTAAATATCAAAGTTTTTTGTCGGATATAGACGGTCCAGATAATAGGACACAAATGAGACATATCCACCACCCTGCGTAATACTGTCTCCAAGAACAGCAATCCGTTTTCCATTAAGCATGTCTACTGTCTGCCCGAACACAGAAAACGTCAACATTCCCAGCGCAACCAGCATAGTTCTCATCATACTAACTCTCCTTACACAAAGATCCCTATCCCCTATTCACTTCTTTTGTTTGCAAAGAAATCTCACGAACGCGCTGTGCAACATCAGCCGTGGAGGCTGTTGAGCAATCAATGATTTCGTGTCCGAGGCCTGTAAACAGTCTGTGAAAATGATCGTAGTGATTAAGTGTGTATTCTTGATGTTCAAATGGACGGAGTATACCTTCCGCTGTAGGTTTTGAAAGATGACGTTTCAAGCGCTCTTTGGGCTTGCATAGATAGACAAAAAGAATACGATTAAACAGATTTGCGTATTCACCCGATAACTTGGCGGCGTGTATCGCCTTGAGCATTTTTTCGTGATTGCTGACAATGACAATCGGTGGGCGCGAAGTATCCGCGAGCCATGAGAGAACGGTAGCAAGACTCGGCGCTTTGTGAATGCCGAGTGCCAAGTCCATGTCAGCGGCGGAATTCACATTCATGTAAGCAAGGCATGCCGATTTTCCAGCCGCTGAGTGGCCGACGAGCGCCACGGTTTTGGAGGATGTATTGAGCACATTCATCATTATTTGCGAAATTATACGCGTTTGCGGCTTAGAAATTCAAGTCATAACGTACATTAAAATATATTGATATAAAAAACCCATAAACAGTAACCACCACGGTCAGGCCAAGACCCGCGCCACGATTTCGCGCAGGGTTCTAGCGGTGTAAGGCTTGGCGACCGTTCCTTTGAACCCGTATGCGGAAGGTCTGGCCATCACGGGATCGTCGGCGTAGCCACTGGAGACGATCGCGCGGACGTGAGGATCAAGAGCCAAAAGGTCTTTGAGTACCTCCTTGCCGCCAGGACCACCCGGAATGGTCAGGTCGAGGATGACCACGTCGAAAGGCGCTCCGGCTTCCAGTGCCTGCCGATACAGCGCGACTGCCTCCTGGCCATTGATGGCTGTAACAACGGAGTATCCGCAGGGTGTGAGCATGCGGACAAGCAGTTTTCTGACCGAATCCTCGTCATCCATCACAAGGATTTTAGCGGTCCGGGTCGGGGCTGGGCTTTCCAAGGCAGGTGGCTGAGTCTTCGCCGGCAGCAAGGTTGCGGAAGCAGGCAGGTATAACGTGAAGATTGTTCCTTTGCCCAGCTCCGATGCAACACCGATCTGCCCGCCATGTTTGTTGATGATGGACCAGACGGTCGTTAAGCCCAGCCCGCTGCCGGTCTGCTTGGTTGTGAAATACGGGTCGAAGATATGATCGATCACCTTCGGATTGATGCCTTCACCCTCGTCTTGAAAAACGACCTTGACATATTTACCTGGACTGAGCGAAGGAACAGCCGCCTCAGTGATGTCGGCGTTCTCGAGCGTGACGATCAGTCGTCCGCCCTTGGGCATTGCCTGGCGGGCGTTGATGACAAGGTTGGAAACGACCTGTTGGATCTGACCTTTGTCCGCATCAATAGAGGGGGACTAGGGGTC
>SESF01021419.1_pt1 | contig 64700 bp, 53 predicted proteins | sample 3171521 | NCBI WGS metagenome assembly SESF01 (sample SAMN10866945, study PRJNA518727) | freshwater metagenome | biome: subpolar coniferous forest; feature: holomictic lake; material: water; isolation source: holomictic Lake 227, 6 m and 8 m depth | place: Canada: near Kenora, Ontario | collected...
CGATGCGGGTCTCGTCGCCGATGAGGCGGATGGTGACGTGGCCGCCGGGCAGCTCGGCGCCGTCCTCGGAGGGGGTGCGACCGTCGATGGCGTCCTTGGCGTTCTGCAGCAGGTTGGTCAGCGCCTGGGAAATCTGGCGGCTGTCGCAGGGGACTTGCCATTTTTCCGGCGGCAACTGCAGGTCGAATTTGACTCCGGCGTGGGCCGAGGATTGCAGGAACACCGCCTGCCGGCAGATATCGTTGACATTGGCCGGCTTCATCACCGGCTGGGGCATGCGCGCGAAAGCCGAGAACTCGTCGACCATCCGGCCGATGTCGCCGACCTGCCGGACGATGGTTTCGACGCAGGTGGTGAAGGTCTCGGGGTCGCTGGTGATCTCCTTGAGGTACTTGCGCTTCAGCCGCTCGGCCGAGAGCTGGATCGGGGTCAGCGGGTTCTTGATCTCGTGGGCGATGCGCCGGGCGACGTCGGCCCAGGCTGCCTTGCGCTGTGCCGAGAGCAGTTCGGTGATGTCGTCGAAGGTGACGACGTAGCCGCGAACCTCGTTGTCGGAAATCTCGGCGGCGATGCGCACCAGCAGAGTCCGGGTCGGGCTGCCGGGGCGGCGCAACTGGACCTGGGCCTCGACCAGCCGGCCGGGCCGGCGCACGATGGCGTCGGTGAGGTCGGTCATTTCCGGCGCCGCCTCGGTAAGCGGGTGGCCGACCAGCGCCTGGGGATCCGAAACCCCGAGCAGTCCGACCGCCGGCTGATTGAGCAGGATCACCGCGCCCGACTGATCGAGCCCGATCACCCCGGCCGAAACCCCGGCCAGCACCGCCTCGGTGAAGCGGCGCCGCAGATCCAACTGCTGGTTGGCTTCGACCAACGCGCCGCGCTGGGTCTCGATCTGGCTGGTCATGCGGTTGAAGGCGCGGGTCAGGGTGCCGAGTTCATCCTCGGCCGCGGGTTCGCTCACCCGCACCGACAGATCGCCCGCCCGCACCTGTTCGGCGGCGCCGATCAGGGCCGAGATCGGCGTGATCAACTGGGTGGCGAAATTCAGCCCCATCCAGACCGCGGCCAGCAGCAACAGCAGCGCCACCACTACGAAGATCAGGGTGAAGGTGATCTGGAGATTGGAGCGGCTGCCCTCCAGTTCGGTGTATTGCTTGACCGCGTCCTGGGCCGAGGACATGTGAGCCAGCACCCGCGCCTCGACCACCCTGCCGACCAAAAGGTAGATCTCGGAATAGCGGTCGAGCCGGACCAGCGCCCGCACCCGGTCGTCGGCCTCGTTGATCAGCAGCGCGACCTCGCCCCGCCGCGCCTGCTCGATCGCCTCGGTCGAGATCGGCTCGAACTCGAGGGTGAAGGTGAAGCCCGAGCGGGCAAGAATCTGCCCCGAACTGCCATCGAAGACGATCGCCTCGGTCAGCGCCCGCAACGCCGCCTGGGTCGACACCACCTGATTAAACAGCGGCGGGTTGGCGCTCAGCCGGTCGGCCTCCTGGTTGAGGTCGGTGGCCATGGCCAGGGCGTCGGCCTTGATGTTCTGCTGGTGCTCATGGAGGTAGGACTGGGCCACCTCCAGCGACTCGTGGACCGCCGTGCGCACCCGGTCGCTGAACCATTCCTGGATGCCGAACGAGAAGAAGATCGCCGAGAACGCCGCCATCAGGATTGCCGGGGTGACCGCCAGCACGCTGAAGCCGGCAACCATCTTGACATGGAGTCGCGAGCCGGCCTGCCCCTGACGCCGGCCGATGCCGATCTGGACGATGCGCCGGGCGATCAGCGCGCCGAGCAGCAGCAGGAGCGTCAGATCGACAGTGAGCAGCGCTGTGACGGTGCGCGGCGTGCTCTGGCCGAACGGTGACGACTCGGTGAGCGCGGCGTAGGTGGCAAAGCCGGCGATGGTGGCGGCGACACTGAGCAAAACCGCCAGTTTTTTTGCCAGACCAACCCGGCTGGCCCACGCGGTGACGCGGTGCCATATGATCAGGGATTCGGAAGGCCGGCCGATCAAAATCATGAAGCACTCGCGGCGGCGCTGGGCTCTCGGTCAGGTCCGGGGCATGGGATTCCAGCCACATCCTGTTGCCGGCAAGATACACCTCCCGGCCATGACGGGAAAGCGAAACTTGGTGTGCAAAGCGATATAACCGGTCCGGCCGGAGTCGCCCGCGCCTCAGAGCGGCTGGTCGGGGCTGCAGCGGCTGTCCGGGGCTGGTGCCGGGCGGGCCTTGCGCGCCGCCGCCTCGGCCTTGGCCCGGGCCTGTTTCTCCATCCGCAGCCGGCGGGCCTCGGCGAGTTTCTTCAGCCGCTCCCGCTTGTTGTGCTCGCGGTCGTGGGCCTTGAGCCGCCCCTTGGCGTACTCGAAATAGTGCATCAGCGGGATGTGCGACGGGCAGGCATAGGAGCAGCCGCCGCAGGACATGCAGTCCTGGACGTTGAGGCGGGTGGCGTCCTCCAGGCGGTCGTGACGGATATAGGACGACATTTCCAGCGGCATCAGCCCGTTGGGGCAGACTTCGACGCAGGCGCCGCAGCGGATGCAGGGTTCGGGCATCTGCTCGTTGACCTCGGCCTGGGTCAGCGCCAGGATACCGCAGGTGCCCTTGACCACCGGCACGTCGAGGGCGGGCAGGGCATGGCCCATCATCGGTCCCCCCGAGATCACCCGGAACGGCATCGCGCCATCGGCGAAGCCGCCGCAGAATGGGATCAGGTCGGAGACCAGCGTTCCCAGCAGCACGTCGATGTTGTGGCCGCGGGCGAGCGCGCCGCCGCTGACCGTGATCACCCGCGAAATCAGCGGCTGGCCGAAGCGCACGGCACGGTGAACCGCGCGGGCGGTGCAGACATTGTGCACCAGCACGCCGACCGCCGCCGTGCGGCCATGGGCCGGCGGTTCGCGGCCGGTGACGGTCTTGACCAGATGGTGGGCCGAGCCCATGGGATAGCGGGCCGGGACCTTGACCACCTGGATGCCGAAGGGTGCGCCGGCCCGGCTCATGGCCTCGATGGCCTGGGGCTTATTGTCCTCGATCGCGACCAGGACGCGCTTGGTGTTGAGGGCATGGGCCATGATCCGCCCGCCATCGATGACCTCCTCGGCATACTCGCGCATCACGCGGTCGTCGCAGGTCAGGTAGGGCTCGCACTCGGCGCCGTTGAGCAGAAGCATCTCGAGGGCGTGGCCGGCGCGCAGGCTGAGCTTGACCGAAGACGGAAAGGCGGCGCCGCCGAGACCGACGATGCCGGCCTCGGCGACCCGGGCCGAGATTTCCCGGGGGCTGGCGGCGAAGGGATCGGCGATCGGCGCCGGCAACTCACCCCACTCGTCCTTGCCGTCGCTCCGCAGCATGATCGTCTTTTGGGTCAGGCCCGAGGGATGGGGCGCGACATGATCGACGATGTCGACGATATAGCCCGAGGTCGGGGCGTGAATCGGCGCCGACACCGAGCCGTGGGCGACCGCCAGCACCTGACCCTTTTTCACCTTGAGGCCCGAACTGACCACCGCCTCCGCCGCGGCGCCGACATGCTGCTGCAGGGGCAGGCAGAGAATGCGCGGAATCGGCAGGCTGACGATGGCGCTGTCCCGGGTCTTCTCCTTGCGATATTCGGGATGAACCCCGCCTTTGATCGTGAACAGTTTCATGGCCTGATGCTCCTCGGTATCGGATCCGCTCCTAGGACCGCCGCGCCCGCGGCCGGCGCGCCTGGCAACGGCTGCGGGATTGCGATCGGCTCGGGTAACGGCCGCCCGCCGCCGCTCTGGTGACCTGACGCCCGCTGCAGCCCGGGCAGGCGGCGGCGAGCAGCGGGGTCTCGGTGTCCTGGCCGTCGTAAAGCCAGTCGTCGCCGGTCGCTCCGGCCGGCAGGAACCCGCTCCGGTCGCCGCCTGCCGTCACTGCCGCCGCCGTTTGCGCTCCGGCGCCCAACCGCTCGGCCAGCCGTTCCGTCAGCACCCTCGCCACTCTGAGGCCGCCCGGGCGGCAGAGGTTCGGCAGCGCCTTGCCGTTGGCGAGCGCAACCGCCGCCTGGGCGCAGCCGACAAAGCCGCATTGCCCGCATTCACAGCCGGGCAGCAAAGCCAGCAACTCCCGGTCCAGAGGCAGCGGCTCGACGCGAAGCCGGCGCGACGCCACCCCGAGCAGGGTACCGAGGGCGGCTCCGATCAAGGCGAGACTTCCGATGGCCAGCAGCATGAGACGACGGTTCCAGGGTCGTGGGTCGCGTTCGAAGACGGCAAGCAAATCCCAAGCCAAGCCGCCGGGCGATCAGGCAGCGCTTCCGAGGATGAAGCGGCGATGCTTGGGGTGCCTACGAATTGATCACAGTGATGATAAAGTATCCATGGTCGGTCCTGAGAACGATGCAATCAGTCTGTCAGGCCACGGCTTTGACAGTGCCGGAGCTTGATTTGGGAATATAGTTTGCATTGCGCTGCAACATCTGGCAATCCGGCAACTTATCTATGTAGTTCTACGATGGCTCGTCGGCGCAGCAAAAAGGGCGCCCGAAGGCGCCCTTGCTTTGCCGGTCGATCCGTGGCTCCGGCCGGCTATTCCCATTCGATGGTTCCCGGCGGCTTGCTGGTGATGTCGTAGGTGACGCGGTTGATGCCGCGGACCTCGTTGATGATCCGGGTGGCGGTGCGGGCCAGGAAGTCGTGGTCGAAGCGGTAGAAGTCGGCGGTCATGCCGTCGGTGGAGGTCACCGCCCGCAGTGCCAGGACATAGTCGTAGGAGCGGCCGTCGCCCATCACGCCGACCGAGCGCACCGGCAGCAGCACCGCGAAAGCCTGCCAGATTTTGTCGTAAAGACCGGCACGGCGGATTTCCTCGAGATAGACCCGGTCGGCCCGGCGCAGGATGTCGAGCTTTTCAGGGGTGATCTCGCCCGGAATGCGGATCGCGAGGCCGGGGCCGGGGAAGGGATGGCGGCCGACGAAACTCTCGGGCAGCCCGAGTTCGCGCCCGAGCTTGCGCACCTCGTCCTTGAAGAGGTCGCGCAGGGGCTCGACCAGCTTCAGCTTCATCCGTGCCGGCAGGCCGCCGACATTATGATGGGACTTGATGGTGACGCTGGGGCCGCCGGTAACCGAGACGCTTTCGATCACGTCGGGGTAGAGCGTGCCCTGGGCCAGGAACTCGGCGCCGCCGACCCGCCGCGCCTCGGCATCGAAGACGTCGATGAAGGTGGCCCCGATGACCTTGCGCTTGGTCTCGGGATCGCTGACCCCGGCCAGCTTGCCCAGAAACTGCGCCCCGGCTTCGACATGGACCAGCGGGATGTTGTAGTGGTCGCGAAAGAGGCCGACCACCTCCTCGGCCTCGTCCAGGCGCATCAGGCCGGTGTCGACGAAGATGCAGGTCAGCTGGTCGCCGATCGCCTCATGGAGCAGCACTGCGGCCACCGTGCTGTCGACTCCGCCCGAGAGGCCGCAGATCACCCGGCCGTGGCCGACCTGGGCGCGGATCTTGGCGATCGCGGCGTCGCGGAAGGCGGCCATGGTCCAGTCGCCGGTGCAGCCGGCAATCTTATGGATGAAATTTGCCAGCAGGCGGCTGCCGTCGGGGGTGTGGACGACCTCGGGATGAAACTGCACGCCGTAATAGCGCCGGGCCTCATCGGCGATGGCCGCGAAGGGCGCGCCATCGCTGATTCCGACCACCCGGAAGCCCTCGGGCAGCGCCGTAACCCGGTCGCCGTGGCTCATCCAGACCAGCCGGCTGGCCCCGGTTTCGCGGATGCCGTCGAACAACGGGCAGTCCTCGGCGGTGATGGTCAGGGTGGCGGCACCGTATTCGCGGTGATCGCTGCCCTCGACCCTGCCGCCGAGCTGGGCGCACATCGTCTGCTGGCCGTAGCAGATGCCGAGCACCGGCACTCCGAGCCCGAACACCGCCTCGGGAGCGCGCGGCGCGCCGGCGTCGGTCACCGAGGCCGGGCTGCCGGAGAGAATCACCGCCCGCGGCGCCAAGGCGCGGATGCGCTGTTCCGCCACCGAGTAGGGATGGATTTCGCAATAGACGCCGCTTTCCCGCACCCGCCGGGCAATCAGCTGGGTCACCTGGGACCCGAAATCGAGAATGAGAACGCGATCGGCGGCCATGGGCGCACACCCGCAAGCTGGAAAAGGGGGAAGCTTCCCCCTAGCTACCCCAGCGGCGGGTTGATGGGCAAGCGCGTGAGTTCGGCGAGGTCGCGCCAGCCATAGGCGATTTCGGGCAGCAGGATGCGGCCGAGGCAGATGGTCTGTTCGCCCAGCCGCTGCCCGCCCAGGCGCTCATAGAACCAGCGCGAGGGGTTGTCGCGCAGCACCCAGACCACCATGCCCTCGATGCCGCGGGCGACCAGATCGGCCGCCGCCGCCGCCATCAGCCGGCGGCCGAGGCCATGGCCCTGGGCGGTGTCGAGCAGATAAAGGGTGTAAAGCTCGCCGCCATAGCCGGCGATCGCGGTGCGCTGAGTGCCGCAACTGGCGAAGCCGACCAGCCCCTGCTGGCGCTCCAGCGCGACATAGACGCCGGTGGCATCGCCGAGGGCGGCCAGCTGGGCCTGCCAGCGCTCGGTGGTCGCCTGCTCCGACATGCCGAGCAGGTAGCCGTCGGGGACCAGACCGGGGTAGGTCGCCCGCCAGCTCTCGACATAAACCTTGCCGATGCCCGGGGCATCGGCGATACGCGCCCGCCGGATCAGCGCCATCGGCCGGGTCTCCCTGTCATGTCCGTTTCCGCGCCCGCGTGATCACCAAGACGCTTCCCTCGCCATGATCGCATGACGCTAGCCGAAGAAGCCGACCCGGTGGGCGACGGCGGTCGAGATGCGGCGGACCAGCGTATAGAGTCCGGCCATCGGCTCGAAGATGCGGTCGTTCTCGAACTGGTAGCTTTGACTGTCGTCGGAGCGGTAGTCGGCGGGCTCGCCGAAATCCTCCTCGCTGGGCGGCGGCTCCATGCGCGGGAAAATCTCCTGGAGCGCGGCCAGCACCGGCACGACGTCGAGATGGAGCAGGCGGCCGATCAGCGCCTTTTGGGTGACGTTGTGGCGGCTCGAGAAATCGGGGACCTTCATCGCCAGCAGGAACAGCTCCTGGATCAGCGCCAGCCGGAGCGCATGCAGCAGCTTGAGCGCGGCCCGGCTCTGATCGGTGACCAGGGAGTCGCAGCCCGCCGGCACCCCGCCCTCGGCGCGGAGGGTGACGAGGGCATCGCGCAGCACGGTGAGGTCGCGGCGCAGCTTGCGCAGAACCCGGGTCTGGCGCTCGTGCAGCCCGGCGGTTTCGAGATAGTCGGCCAGCCGCAGCACCGGGCCGAGCCGGCGCGCCGTGGCCTCGGGGTCGCCGCCGGCGCCGGCGCGGGCGATCCAGAAGCCGGGGTCGTGGAGCGCGATATAGCCCTGCATCACCCGGGCGTCGCTGACCGCGGCGCCATACTCGGCGATGCCGAGCAGCAGCCGGAAGCGCTCGGACCGGCGATAAAGGCTGCGGAAGCGCGCCGGGTCCTTGGCGATGGCGGCACCGACGCCGCCGACGCTGTTGGCCAGGAGGCCGAGCTGCATCAGGGTGGCGTTGTGGGGGATGGCGCGGATCTGGCTGGCCTGCGCGCTGTCGACCTCGCCGGCCTCCTCGTGCTGGCGGCGCGAGTCGCGGCTGCCCGAGCGGAACAGCAGGGTGGGTCCGAAGGCCCCGAGCAGCGTCGCGTAATTGGCATCCCGCATCAGATCCACCTGGAACTCCTTCACGGTGGTGAAGAACTCCCGGATGTAGGTGTTTTCCTCGTAATAGGGGTCGGTGCCGAGCGGCGGCGGCGGCGCCAGCGCGTGTTCGAGCACCCGCGTGACCACGGCGAAGGCGCCGGCGCCGCTGAGGAAGGGCAGGAACCCGTCGCCGCCCTGGAAGCTGACCTCCTGCTTGAAGGCGATGCCGGCGGCGGCCATCATGGCCCGGGTCTCGGGCGGGTCGATGTAGTCGAGCCGCTCCTTGATCCCGGCCGGGTGGGCGCCGCGGCCGATCGACTCGCCGTGGGTGTCGAAGATCACCAGCTTGACGTTTTTCAGGTGGTGCTTGGCCATCACCCGGATCAGGCGCAGGCGCAGGCGTTCGATCGAGGCCGCGGCGGCGGTCTGGCCGAGGTAGCGGCCGGCATCGGAATAGCCGGTCTGGACCGAAATCCGGCCCCGGACCTGGATGTAGGCGCGGTAATGGGGGTTCTCCAGCAACTGGTCGATCACCCGGCTGCCGCCTTTGAGCGCCTTTTCGGTTTCGAACAGCGGTGAGATGTCGACCTTGCGTTCGACCCCGAACAGCTTGGCGAAATAGAGCGCGGTCAGCACCGTGAAGGCGCTCTCGCACTCGGCGATCAGGAAGCGGACCGGCGCGGTGTGGTCGCTGTATTTCAGCATCTGGGCCACGACCATGAACAGCTGCTTGACCGAGGTCCGCTCGCCGAGCAGGGAGCCGAAGTTGATCGTCACCGGCTCGCAGGAATCGAGCAGCTCGCTGATCCGGTTGAGGTAGGACTGGCGCACCCGGGGGTCGTTGGGATCGGCGGTGACGCCCACCGCCTTGCGGATGGCGTTGTGAACCTGGGTGGCGTTGATCCGGACATGGGTGTGGGCGAGGCCGAGGCCGTGCACGGAAAACTCGGTGCGCAGCACCGCAAGGTCGCGGGCGAGCAGGGCGGCGGCCTGAGTGTCGGCGGTGACGGTTTCGCCGAGCCGGGCCAGAGAGCGGTCGACCATCGCGATCAGGGTTCCGGCCTCGCAGAGCCGGAGGGTACGGTTCTGGAACATGCGGTGGGAGATGCGGCGAATCGCCTCGCGCCAGTGGCCGTCCGAGCCGACCATGCCGAACGCGGCGATCTCGTCGCCGATCTGGGCCACCGAGAGCGCGATCCGGCTTTCCATCAGCTCCAGGGTGTCGCCGAGCGCCCGGGCCAGCGGCCCCGAACTGCCGACCCGGTCGCGGAGACCCCGGACGGTGACGAGGTAGCGGCCGAGCTGGACCGCCTGAACTTTGAAGCGCTTGTGCAGGATGTCGGTCCAGCGGATGTCGGAACGGCCGTCGAGGTCATAGCCGACCCAGGTGGCAATGGTCAGCAACCGGGGCCGCAGCTCGGTCCAGCGCTCGGGATAGAGCCGGCGGGCGACCTCGAAGACGATCTCGTAAACCCGGTGCAGCGCCAGCTCGATGTTGCCGATCGCCTCCAGCGAAAGCGCGTGCTCCCGGGCCAGGGTCAGCTCTGGATCCGGGCTGTGCTCGGTGACGGTCGCGCGGTCGACGATCGCCTGAAGCGAATCGGCGGTCAGGGGCAGGCCGGCGGCATCGCGGCCGGTGGCGAGGGTGGCCAGATCGCGCATCAGGCCGCCGCAGAGGCTGAAGGTCGGATGGGCGGTGATGACGATGCCGAAGACCTCGCGCTCGATTCGGACCCGGAATGTCTCGAAGGGCAGGGCGGGGGCGTCGGCGTCGGGGCGGGCGAGGACTTCGAAGAGCGCGGTCAGGCGCGCGGCGTTGGCGGCCGGGTCCGTCTCGCCGAGGCTGCGGCCGAGTCGGGCGGCCCGGCCGGCAAAACCATCGACGGTCAGGCGCTGGACCAGCTGTTCGAGGGCCGACGGCCCGATTCGGCCCTCGGCCAGCCGGCGCGCGAGGCCGAGGCCGAGCAAAAGCACCGGGCTGCCGGTGGGATCGTCGCGGCAGGCCAGACTGAGGCGGTGCAGTTCGCCGGTCAGCTCGGCGATCAGCGCCCCGACATCAACTTCCAAATCCACCGGGAAACAGGCGGCCGACCCGGGAACGCAGGGGGAAAGCGGCGGCGTGGTGGCGGCGGTCCGCGAAGACTCGGCAGCGACGGTCATGAAAAAAGCCCCCTCGAACGGATTCCGCAAGGACAAAACGGTCGCGGCGGTGGCGGTGGTAAGCAACGGTGGCGTTCCCGGCAGCGCTTGTCAATTACCCGTTCGCCCGGGTCCGGGGTGCTTCAGCGGGTCGGGTTCGGTCACGGCCGAGGAAATATTTCACGATTTTCCGGCGAAGGGATTGACGCTGGCCCGGCCGCTGGACAGAATGCAGCGCTTCCTCAGGTAGGCGGTGCCGGAGTTGCGCCTGGGGTTGCGGCAGAGAGACATCGCCGCGGGATCGGAGACGAATATGAGCAAGTTTTTGATGGTTGTTCTTTCCGTTGCTCTGCTTGGGCTGGGCTCGGCTGGCGTCGCTTATCGCGGCTGGCAGGAGACGCACCCCGGCGACCCGTCTCCAGACCTGACCAAGCACTCGGCGAGCGAGATTCTCGCCTCGACCTACGTCTGGATCACCGGCGGCTCGGGCAAGGACATCCCCGTGGTCGCGCGCCAGATCGCGGAACAGACACCGGCCCTGCCCAAGGTTGATCTTTCCAAGTTTGATCTGACCCGGACCGTCAACGACGTCGTCGCCTGGGTTTCCGGCGGCGGTTCCGTGGCGCCGGCCGCTCCGGTTGCTGCCAAGCCGGCGGCTCCGGCTCCGGCTCCGGCGCCCGCCCCGGTGGCGGTTGCGGCGGCTCCCGCTCCGGCCCCTGTGGTCAAGGCTCCGGCCGCGGCCCCGCTGGCTCCTCCCACTCCTGCTCCCGCTCCGGTGCCGATGGTCGCGAAGGCCAAGGAAGCGCCGGTCGCGCCGGTTGCGCCGACCCGTCAGGCCGATGACGTCGCCGGGCCGGAAGTGCTCAGCCTGGGCGGCAACTGGACGGTGCCGCAGAAGGGCTGCGCCATTGGCGGCGTCACCGGGCTCGGTGCCGCGCTGGTGGTCGGTCCCGCCGAAGTCGCCGCGCTCACCACCGGCGCTGCCGCCGCCCTGCCGGCGACGGCGCGGCTGGTCGGCACCGTGATCGCGGGCGCTTTGGTCACCGGCTGCGCCGTCGGCGCGGTGGTTGCGCCGCTGCTTGATCATTGACCGGGGCGCTCGGCCGCCGCCGATGACCGTCCCGCCAAGGTCTGCGATCGGCCCGGAGCTGTTGCGCCGGGCCCTTTGCTATCGGTTGACCGAGGTCGACCTTCCCGAGTTGCCCAACCATTACCGCGGTAAGGTCAGGGACAACTACAGTCTGCCCGACGGCCGGCGCGTCCTGGTCGCCACCGATCGCCAGAGCGCTTTCGACCGGGTGCTGGCGGCGGTGCCGTTCAAGGGGCAGGTGCTGACCCAGATCGCCCGCTACTGGTTTGAGCGCACCGCCGACATCTGTCCCAACCATGTGCTCTCATATCCCGATCCCAATGTGCTGGTGGCACGGGACCTGACGATGCTGCCGGTCGAGATGGTGGTCCGGGACTATCTGACCGGCAGCACCGACACCAGCATCTGGACCGCCTATGCCGCGGGGTCGCGGCTGTTCTGCGGCAACCGGTTGCCCGACGGCATGGTCAAGAACGCCAAGCTGCCAGAAACCATGCTCACCCCCAGCACCAAGCCCGAGGACGGCTCGCACGATGTTTCGGTCAGTCCCGACGATCTGATCACCGGCGGCTATCTTACCCCCGAGCAATGGCACGAACTGGCCGAGGTCTCGCTGCGCCTGTTTGCCCGTGGCCGGGAACTGGCCGCGGCCAACGGCCTCATTCTGGTGGACACCAAATATGAATTCGGTCTCGACCGCGACGGCCACCTGACGCTGGCCGACGAAATCCACACTCCCGACAGTTCGCGCTACTGGTTTGGTGACAGCTATGCCGCCCGCCATGCCGCCGGGCAGGAGCCGGAAAGCCTCGACAAGGAATTCCTGCGGCTGTGGCTGCGTGAGCGCGGCAACCCCTACACCGACCCGATTCCCGAGATTCCCGACGAGGTTCTGATCGATTTCGCCAGCCGTTACATCCGGCTTTACGAGACTGTGACCGGGCAGGCTTTTCGGGTGCCGGACATGCGCACCCCGATCCTCGAGCGCATCCGGGCGGCCCTCGAGGGGCTGGCACCCCAGGCCCTCGAGGGGGCGGCCCCCTTGGCCTGAGGGGCGCGGCTCAGGCCTCGGTCATCCGCTCGAACTGGGTGTGGTCCTGCAGGGCGGCGATCGCCAGTGTTTTCAACGTCTTGGGGTCATCGGCGCGCTTCATCTGGGCGTGCGACATCCCGACGCCATCCCGGCGCACGGTCACCACCTGCCAGACGCCGCCTCCCGGCCCCAACCTGCGGAATATTTGACCTTCCGTGATATCGCGTGTGCGGGACATCCGTCCACTCCATTAACCGAATTCTGTCGCCGGGGCTTGGAGCGGTCCCGGGGCCCCGGCTGCGCTGTCTCCGTTGCGGACCGCTCACAAAGGAATATTAGGGTAGTTTTTGACATCTTGGTACCCCTGTGGCAAAATAGCGGTTTTGCCTGTGGCCGCCTTACCACGACTCGGCCGCTCTGCACCGAATCCGTGTCCAGCACCGGGAAGAAAGAGCTTCTTTTCAGACGGGTGGCCGTCTGGCGGCGCTCCTTTAAGAAGAATGACCGCAAAAAAAGACCCGGCGGAAAACCGCCGGGCCCGGGTGTCGGCGGGCCGGGGCCGTCGACGCGGACAGGGGAAGCGTTGTCCGACTCAGGGGGTCAGTTCGGCATAGCTGCCGTTGTGCCACTGATAGACGACATAGGCCGGGCTGGTGACGTCGCCCTTGGCGTCGAAGCCGAAGGAGCCGATCACGGTTTCGAAGCTGCCCGCATGCAGGTGCTTGACCACCTTGTCGAGGTCGGTGCTGCCGGCACGGGTCACGGCGTCGACATAGGCCTGGATCGCGGCGTAGGTGTAGAGGGTGTAGCCCTCGGGTTCGTAGCCGCCCTTGCGGAAGGCGTCGGCCACCGCCTTGGCCTGCGGTTTGGAGCGGGGATCGGGGCCGAAGGTCATCAGCGTGCCCTCGCCGGCGGCGCCGGTGATGCCCCAGTATTCGCTGGTCATCAGGGCATCGCCGCCGATCACCCGGGCCTGCAGGCCCTGGTCGCGCATCTGGCGGGTGATCAGGCCGGCTTCGGTGTGGTAGCCGCCGATGAACACGGCATCGACCTGGACCTGCTTGAGCTTGCTGACCAGGGCCGAGAAGTCCTTCTCGCCGGCCGAATAGGCTTCGAACAGAACCTCTACGACACCGGCGGCGTTAAGGGTGCGCCGGGTGTCGTCGGCGAGGCCGCGGCCATAGGCCGACTTGTCGTTGAGGATCGCGACGTTGCCCGATTTGTAGTGCGCGGCGAGGTAGGCGCCGGCGACCGCGCCCTGCTGGTCATCGCGGCCACAAACCCGGAACACGTTCTTGAAGCCCTGCTCGGTGAACCTGGGATTGGTCGAACCCGGGGAAATCTGGAGGATGCCTTCCTCGTTATAGACCGCCGAGGCCGGGATCGAGGAACCGGAGCAAAAGTGCCCGGCGACGAACTTGGCGCCGTTCTTGGCCAGCTGATTGGCCGCGGCCACCGCCTGCTTGGGGTCACAGGCATCGTCGCCGAACAGCAGTTCCAGCTTCCTGCCCAGCAGACCGCCGGCGGCGTTGATGTCGGCCACCGCGCGCTCGGCACCATGGCGCATCTGTTCGCCGAAGGATGCGGTTGAGCCGGTAAACGGCCCGGCGACGGCGATCTTGATGGTGTCATCGGCACGAACCGCGGTTGCGCCCACAACAGTCAGGGCAGCGGCGGCGACAAGAGCCAGTTTCAGGTTCATGGGTAAACGGTCCTCCGGCTGTCAGCGTTCAGGATGATGAGCTTTATAGGCGATCGCTCCTGATCGCGCTACCCGGTCGATTTTGCCGCCCCGCGGGTCGCGGCCGGCTGATGCCCGGTCACCGTCCGCTCTTCCCAGGTGAAGGGGCCGGTGCGGCGATAGAGCCAGGGGTATTGGGCGACCATGCGCCGGGCCAGGGTCAGGCGGTAGGCCGAGAGCGCGATTGCCGCCAGCACCGCGGTATGGCTGAGATAGCCCGGCAGCGACCAGAGCGAACCGCCGAACAGGCCATAGACCAGAAAGCGGTCGGCGCCGCCGAGCAGGGCGGCGTGGAGGAGGGCGACCGCGGCCGGCTTCCAGGCGATGGCGGCGGCCTGTCCGGCCATGAAGGCGCAACCGCCGACCAGCAGCACGGTCAGTCCGAAGAACACCGGGGCCGAGACTCCGAACAGGCTTTGGATCATCGCGGGGCTCCTCGGCGGGCGAAACGCCCCCCTGGCAGGGTTTGCGGCTTGCAGTGGCGGCATGGGCGGGCCATCTTGGAGGCGGGAAAGCCGCCGTTCGTGCCCGTTTCGACCGGCGCGCCGCGCGCGCCCGACTATAGGGGACCAGCGACCGGTTGAAAAGCGCGCCGGGTTGTGACCTAAAGACAGAGCTTGCGACTGAAGAGGGGAACCGAGCGAATGCCGTGGAGCAATCAGGGTGGGGGCGGCGGTGGCGGCCCCTGGGGTCCACCCCCCGGCGGGGGCAGTGGCGGCGGCGGCGGTGGTCCGAGTCCGTGGGGGCGTCCGCCCGGCGGCGGCGGGCCTCAGGCGCCCGACCTCGAGGATCTGCTGCGCAAGGGCCAGGAAAAATTCCGCCAGATGTTGCCCGGCGGGGTCGGCAGCGGCAAGGGCGTGGGTCTGGTCGCGCTGGCGCTGGCGCTGCTCTGGCTGGCTTCGGGCTTCTATCGCGTGCTGCCCGACGAGCAGGGCGTGGTCCTGCGCTTCGGCGAGTGGGTGCGCACCGAACCCCCGGGCCTGCGGTATCATTGGCCCAACCCGGTCGAGACCGTGTTCACGCCCAAGGTCACCCGGGTCAGCCGGATCGAGATCGGCTACCGCTCGGGCGGCGGCACCACCGAGGTCCGGCGCGGCACCACCACCGATCGCGACGTTCCCGATGAAAGCCTGATGCTGACCGGCGACGAGAACATCATCGACGTCGATTTCACCGTCTTTTGGGTGATCAAGGACGCCGGCAAGTATCTTTTCAAGGTGCGCGATCCCGAGGCGACGGTGAAGAAGGCCGCCGAAAGCGCGATGCGCGAGGTCATCGGACGTACCGAGTTGCAACCGGCCCTGACCGAGGCCCGGCAGCAGATCGAGACCAGCACCGGCCAGTTGCTCCAGCACATGCTCGACGAGTACCAGACCGGTATCCAGGTCACCCAGGTCCAGTTGCAGAAGGCCGATCCGCCGGCCCCGGTGGTCGATGCCTTCAACGATGTTCAGCGCGCCCGCGCCGACCGCGAGCGCCTGCGCAACGAGGCCGAAGCCTACCGCAACGATATCATCCCTCGTGCCCGCGGCGATGCCGAGCGTCTCAGTCAGGAGGCCCAGGCCTATCGCGAGCAGGTGGTCAGTCTGGCGCAGGGTGATGCCTCGCGCTATACCGCGATCTACAACGCCTACACCCAATCCAAAGAGGTGGTCAGCCGCCGGATGTATCTTGAGACGATGGAACAGGTGCTGAAGGGCACCAACAAGGTGATCGTCGATACCACGCCGGGCGCCCAGGGGGTAATCCCTTACCTGCAGTTGCCGGGCCTGACCCATACGACGCCGTCGTCGACGGCGCCGACCATCTCGCAACAGCAACGCCGGTGAGGGCCAGGATGAACGCCATCAATCGAACCCTGGTCATCGCCGGCCTCGCCGTGGTTCTCGGCGGGCTGCTGCTCTCGGCCTCTCTCTTCACCGTCACCGAGATGCAGCAGGCGCTGGTGCTCCAGTTCGGCGAACCGGTACGGGTGATCCAGACCCCGGGTCTCAAGGCCAAGCTGCCCTTCATTCAGAATGTCGTGCTGCTTGACCGCCGCATCCTCGATGTCGATCCGCCGGTCGAGCAGGTGATTCTGTCGGACCAGAAGCGGCTCGATGTCGACGCCTTCGCCCGCTATCGCATCACCAACCCTCTGAAGTTCTATCAGTCGGTCGGGAGCGAGATGATCGTCGAGCAGCGCCTCGCTTCGGTGGTCAACTCGGCGCTGCGCCGGGTGCTCGGCAATGTCACCCTGCTGGCCGTGCTTTCCCAGGAGCGGACCAAGGTGATGTCCGACATCAAGGGCGAGGTCAACAACGAAGCCAAGGATTTCGGCGTCGAGATCGTCGATGTCCGCATCCGCCGGGCCGATCTGCCCGAGGAGACCAGCCAGTCGATCTTTGCCCGCATGCGCTCGGAGCGGGAACGCGACGCCGCCGAGGCGCGGGCGCAAGGTCAGGAGCAGTCCCAGCAGATCCGCTCCCGCGCCGACCGCGAACGCACGGTGATTCTGGCCGAAGCCCAGCGCGACGCCCAGAAGGCGAGGGGTGAGGGCGACAAATCGGCGCTGAAGATCATCTCCGACGCCACCGCCAAGGACGCCCAGTTCTACGCCTTCTATCGGTCGCTGGAGGCCTACCGTAACGCGCTCAGGACCGAGGACACCACTCTGGTGCTCTCGCCCAACGGCGACTTCTTCCGCTATTTCGGCAGCATCAGCGGCGGGGTGGCCGGCCAGTAGCTTGAGGGCGCCCCGCTCCCCGCTTGTGCGGGGGGCGGCGGGCGCACTATAGTTTCGTTTCCTGGTATCGCTTTTTCTCGTGGTCTTTGGGATCGGCTGGGGTGCGGTGGCGACGGTTTATCGGGGCGCCGCCGTGGGGCTCGTCCGTGAGGTAGGGCCGGTTGTTCGACCGGAGATTCCGAAGGTTCAGAGGTTAGGAGACCGTTTCCGTGACAGATCGTGTTCGTTTCAGCGCTTCCGCGTTCGCCGCTCTCCTGATGTTCGGGCTTGCGTTCGGCTCCGGTGGCTCCAGGGCGTTGGCCGAGGCATTCCAGGCGCCGACGGCGGTTCAGGCTCAGGGTGCGCCCCGTCCGGGCGCGCCGGCCTCGGGGTTTGCCGATCTCGCCGAGCGGCTGCTGCCGGCGGTGGTCAACATTTCGACCACCCAGACCCTGTCCCAGCGCCACGGCGCCGCCGGCAAGCAGCCGGGGGCCAAGCCCAACGACGCTCCCGAGATGCCTCAGTTCCCGCCCGGCTCGCCGTTCGAGGAGTTCTTCAAGGACTTCTTCGACAAGCAGGGCAAGGAGCCCAACGCGCCGCCCCGGCGTGCGACCTCGCTCGGCTCGGGCTTCATCATCGACGCCAAGAAGGGCTATGTCGTCACCAACAACCACGTCATCCAGGACGCCGACGAGATCACGGTCATCCTGCACGACGACACCAATCTCAAGGCCGAGGTGGTCGGCCGCGACACCAAGACCGACATCGCGCTGCTGAAGGTGGCGGCCGATCACGGGCTGGTCGCGGTGCCGTTTGGCGACAGCGACCACATGCGGGTCGGCGACTGGGTGCTGGCGATCGGCAATCCCTTCGGCCTCGGCGGCACGGTCACGGCGGGGATTCTGTCGGCTCGCGCCCGCGACATCAACGCCGGCCCCTACGACGACTTTCTTCAGACCGACGCCTCGATCAATCGCGGCAACTCGGGCGGCCCGATGTTCAACCTCTCGGGTGAGGTGATCGGCATCAATACCGCAATCTTCTCGCCCTCCGGCGGTTCGGTCGGCATCGGCTTCGCCATTCCCTCGGCGCTGGCCCGCTCGGTGGTGGCCCAGCTTCAGGAGTTCGGCCACACCCGGCGCGGCTGGCTCGGCGTTCGCATCCAGGGCGTGACGCCCGAGATCGGCGAAAGCCTGGGCCTGCCCAAGCCCCACGGCGCCCTGGTCGCCTCGATCACCCCCAACGGCCCGGCGGCGGTTGCCGGCATCCAGCCCGGCGACGTCGTCAGCACCTTCGACGGCAAGGAAGTCAGCGAAATGCGCCGGTTGCCGCGGATCGTCGCCGATACCGCGATCAACAAGGTCGTGCCGGTGCTGGTCTGGCGCAAGGGCAAGCAGCTGTCGTTCCAGGTCAAGGTCGGCGAGTTGGAGGCGGCCGAGGAGTCGGGCCTGCTGGCCAACGCCAACGATGACCAGGGCAAGCAGCAGCAGCAGGCGCCGGCGGCGCCCAAGGCCTTCGACAAGCTCGGACTGAAGCTCTCGGCCCTGACCGCCGATCTGCGCCAGCAGTTCGAATTGAACGCCGAAGCCAAGGGCGTCGTGGTCACCGAGGTGCAGTCGGGCAGCCCGGCGGCCGAAAAGGGGCTGCGCCCCGGCGACCTGATCCTCGAGGTCAGTCAGCAGACGGTGACCAGCCCGGCCGATGTCGCGGCCCTGGTTCAAAAGGCGCGTGGCGACGGCCGGAAGTCGTTGCTGCTGCTGGTGGACCGGCAGGGCGACCTCCGCTTTGTGGCTCTGGGCTTCGTCGAGGACGCGCCCAAGGATGCGGGCAAGGACGCGGGCAAGGACGCGCCCAAGAAGGACAAGTAGCGGCTGTGATGCCGGCCGGCCGGCGTTCCTCTTTGAGGCTCGCCGGCCGGCGGCCGCGCGGACCCGGCAGCCGGGTGGGTTGATTTGCGGCCATTGCTCCCGTCGGCCGGGGAGGGTATGCTCGCGCCGCGGTTCAGGGCGAGCCGGGAGCGGGCTGAAAGCGATGGACATGGTCATGTGGATCACGATCGGCGGGATCGTGATTCTGTTGGTTTTGGGGGCGTTCTTCTCCGGAGCCGAGACGGCGCTGACCGGCGCCTCGCGGGCGCGCATGCACCAGCTGGAGCAGGAGGGCAACCGCGGCGCCCGGCTGGTCAACCGCCTGCGTGAGCACAAGGATCATATGATCGGGGCGCTGCTGCTCGGCAACACCGTGATCAACATCCTGAGTTCCGCCCTGGCCACCGGCGTGGCCATCGGCCTCTTCGGCGACACGGGCGTGGTCTATGCCACGGTGCTGATGACCGTGCTGGTGCTGATCTTCGCCGAGGTCATGCCCAAGACTTATGCCATCAACTATGCCGACCGCTCGGCGCTGGTTTTGGCGCCGCTGGTGATGACCGTGGTGACGGTGCTGATTCCCGTCACCACCTCGGTCAGCTGGATCGTGCGGCGCCTGCTCGGCCTGTTTGGCATCGAGGTGCGCACCGAGGGGCTGGTCTCCAACGAGGAGGAACTGCGCGGCGCCATCGAACTGCACCGGGGTGTCGACACCGAGGAGGAGATCAAGGAGGAGCGGGCGATGCTGCGTTCGATCCTCGATCTGACCAACGTCGAGGTCGGCGAAATCATGACCCATCGCCGCAACGTCGTGATGATCGACGCCGCGCTGCCCCCGAGCGAAATCGTCGATGCCGTGCTCAACAGCGCCTTCACCCGGGTGCCGTTGTGGCAGGGCGAACCCGACAACATTATCGGCGTCCTCCACGCCAAGGCGCTGCTGCGCGAGGTTCACGCCCATGGCGGCCAGCTGGAGCGCATGGATATCCTGGCGATCGCCCACAAGCCCTGGTTCGCGCCCGACACCACCACCCTTTTTGATCAGTTGCAGGCGTTCCGGCAGCGGCGGGAGCATTTCGCCCTGGTGGTGGATGAATATGGCAGCCTGATGGGCGTGGTCACCCTCGAGGATATTCTCGAGGAGATCGTCGGCGACATCGCCGACGAGCACGACGTCCAGGTTGCCGGTGTGACTCCGGATAGCGCTGGTTCTTACATCGTCGATGGCTGGGTGACGATTCGTGATCTGAACCGTGAATTCGAGTGGCGGCTGCCCGACGAACGGGCCTCGACGATCGCCGGCCTCGTGCTCAACGAGGCGCGGCGGATTCCCGATATTGGCCAGACCTTTGTTTTTTATGACTTCAAGTTCGAGATTCTGGGCCGCCAGCGCCACCAGATCACCTCTTTGCGCCTGACGCCGCCGGGCGGCGCCGTCGGGAAGTTGACGGATTTTCTCGGGAATATTCCTTGAAATTGGAGCGCGCCGGGGCACCCTTTTAAGGATCGGACGGAAACAAAGCCGCCGACCGGAGGGAAACATGCCCCAGCGAAAACTGATTCCCCACGTGGTGAACAGCCAGGAGATCACGGTTCTGGCGCCCCAGACCCGGGTCAGTCTGGCGGTCAGGCACATGATCGAGCGCAACATCAGCGCCGTGGTGATCACCGAGGATGGCAGCCCGGCCGGGCGGCTGCTCGGCATTTTCACCGAGCGCGACGTCATCGTCCGCATCGTCGGCGCCGGGCGCAGCGCCCGCAAGACCCGCCTCGATGAGGTCATGACCCACGCCCCCGAGACGCTGCCGCCCGAGGCGCGGGTGATCGACGCCCTGACCTTCATGCGCAAACGGCACTACCGCCATCTTCCGGTGGTCGACGACGAACGGGTGGTGGGCATGGTATCGATACGCAACCTGTTTGCCGTCGTCACCGAACAGCTTGAAGACGAAGTTCACGAGTGCGAGGCGTTCGTGTTCGGGTCTGCCTATTCGGTTGACAAGGTCGAGCCGCGTCGTCCGCCCCACTGACGGCGCTTTCGGGGCTCGGCGGACGGGCGGTCTCATCCCTTTTTCCGTCCCTTTACGGAGCCCCGATGTCCCCTCTCTCAACGCCCGTCGCACCTCGCACTCACATCCACACCCGCCGGGTGGTCTGTCATGGCTACCGGCGCGACGACGGGCTGTGGGACATTGAGGGCCATCTCACCGACGTCAAGAGCTATTGCTTCCACACCTCGTGCCGGGGCGACATCGAGCCGGGTGATCCCGTGCATGGCATGTGGATGCGCCTGACCGTCACCGATGGTTTCGAGGTCGTGGACATCGAGGCGGTGACCGAGAAGTCGCCGTTCGCGGTGTGCCGCGTCGTGACCGCCGACTACCGGCAGTTGATCGGCCTGACCATCGGCGCCGGCTGGAACCGCGCGATCAAGGAGCGCCTGGGCGGCGTGCGCGGCTGTACCCACCTCACCGAACTGTTGGGGCCGATCGCCACCACCGCCTTTCAGACCATCTATCCCGTGCTCGCCCGCGAACAGGCCGAGCGGGCCAGGGATCAACCGGTGCCGCAACCGGTCGAACGGCCGGTGCTGCTCGACGTCTGTCATGTCTTCGACACCAACGGCGCCTACGTCCGCGAGCATTGGCCCGATCACTACACCGGTCCCGATCCGCGGTGAGCGGGGCCGGCCATATCGCGATTGACCCGCCGGGCAGGGGGGGATTAACCTTTGCTGACCAAACACAGGCGGCGGGGGCATGGAGCGGATCGGGGGCGAAAACGCGGCCGGGCCGCGGCTGGCGGCTGCGCTGGCGGCGGGTCTGGATCCACTGGTGCTGGTAGCCCCGTGCCCGGACTTCACGATCCTTGAGGCCAATGGCGCCGCGGCCGCCGTGCTCGGTCTGCCTCCGCCGGCGCTTGCCGGGCGTGCGCTGGTGTCTTTGCTGCCCGAAGGCTGGCGGAGCGGGGTGATGGCGGCGCTGGCCGAGGTCTGCCGCACCGGGGGGTGCGCCGAGCGCGAGTTCGAGGTTGGCGGCGGGCTGTGGCGGGAGCGGATCGCTTTGGCCGCCGGGGTGCTGGCGGTGGTCTGGCGCGAGGGCGAATCGGTAGAGACACGGCGCAGCCGCAACCTGTGGCGCCTGACCGAAGAGAAATTCACCAAGGCGTTCCGCAACAGTCCCGACATCATCACCATCAGCACCCTTGAGGAGGGGCGCTACATCGACGTCAACGAAGCGTTTGAGCGGACGCTGGGCTTCGGGCGCGAGGAGGTGATCGGCCGCACCGTGTTTGACATCAGCCTCTGGGCCGACCGGGCGGATCGGCTGGGGTTGCTGGAGCAGGTGCGGCGGGACGGCCGGGTCAGCAACTTTGAGGCCCGGCTGCGCACCCGCTCGGGCGACATCCTCACCACCCTGGCCTCCTGCGACAGCATCGAACTGGATGGTCAGGTCTATCTGCTGTCGATGATTCGCGACATCACCGAGCGCAAGCGGATGGAAGCCCGAATGCGCCGGGCGCTCGAAGAGCAGGAGCTGATCTTCCAGCATTCGACCATCGGCATCACCTTCATGCGCGACCGCCGGTTCCTCCGGGTCAACGCCATGGTCGGGGAGATTTTCGGCTATCCCCTGCAGGAGCTGGTCGGGGCCAGTTCCCGCATGCTCTATCCCAGCGAAAAGGGTTTCCAGGACCTCGCCTGGCGCGGCTACGCCATCATGTCGGAAGGGCGGACCTATCGCGGCGAACACCTGATGAAGCGCAAGGACGGCCGTCTGATCTGGTGCAGCCTGACCGGCCGGGCCGTCGATCCGGCCGATCCGGTCCGGGGCGTGATCTGGATCATCGAGGACGTCACCGAACGGCGGCGCGCCCACGAGGAACTCCGGGCCGCCAAGGCGGCGGCCGAACACGCCAGCGTCATGAAGTCGCGCTTCCTCGCCACCATGAGTCATGAGCTGCGCACGCCGCTGACCTCGATTCTCGGCTTCTCCGAGATCATCCGCGATCAGCTGTTCGGCCCGGTCGGCGTGCCCGATTACGCCGACTATGCCAGCGACATCTGCCTCAGTGGCCGGCACCTGCTGGACCTGATCAACGACGTGCTCGATCTCTCGAAGATCGAGGCCGGCAAGTTCGAGCTTGATATCGTGCCCTTCGATCCGCATTACCTGCTGGCGACCTGCATCCGTCAGGCCCGGGGGCGGGCGGGCGATCGCGATCTGCAACTGGTGCTTGAGGTTCAGCCAAACGCTACCCGGATATGGGCCGATGAGCGGGCGGTGCGCCAGATGATGCTCAATCTGCTGTCCAACGCGGTCAAGTTCACGCCCGATGGCGGCCGGATCGAGGTCCGGGTGCGCGAGGATGGCGCGATGGTCTGGGTCGAGGTCACGGATACCGGGGTCGGCATCGCGGCCGACAAGGTCGAGCGGGTGCTGGAACCGTTCGAGCAGGTCGACAACCGCTACAACCGCAGCGCCGGCGGCACCGGCCTGGGGCTGGCGCTGGTCAATGCCCTGGCCAAGCTCCACGGCGGCGCCGTCCGCATCGACAGCATGCTTAACAAGGGCACCACGGTGGCGGTCAGCCTGCCGGCAAATCCGGTGCCGCCGTCTCTCCCGGCCTGACCGGGGCGCGACCGTCCAGCGTTGAGCGCGGTTTTGCCCCCTGGGGCGGGCGGCCCCGACCGGCTTTGCGCGTCGCGGGGTCGAGCTTGAGCAGGTCCGGTTCCCCGAAGGGGGTGCCGGCCAGCGGCTGGTTGCTGCCGTGTCCGGCGTGCTGGTGGCCTTCCTCGGTTGCCGCCGCCTTGTAATAGGACAGCAGGAAGATGCGGATCGCGGCGGTGAAGGTGAAGGCGTTGCCCCGGTTGTGGCTTTCGATCATCGTGCAGAGATCGTTCACCGAGATGCGCTCCCGCGCGGCGATGTCGGAGAGCGAAGCCAGGGAGACAGGGTCCAGCCGGATGCTCGTCCGTTTGCCGTCGACAACGATGTTGTGGGAGCGCAGGCCCCGAACCTGAGTTCTGGTTCCACGGTCGGCGGTTCCGTCATTCTCCTCGCTGACCACGGCGCTCCCGGGCTGGCTGGGCGTATCTTGCGACATGTGGCGAACCTTCCCTGGCAGCGTTGGCTCCGGCAGGATTCCGGCGCGAGCCGCCGCCGGGCCAAACTTCATAATCTTCGTAAGCTAAGTCTAGCGCAAATTTTGAGATTATCAATCAACCACTGAGCATAGTGACAGATTGAGTAAAAACAATACGTATGCATGCTCCGTGCAAACCCTCGGAACCGATACCAATAGGGGCGGCCTGCATCTAGGAATCTTGGGACGGTGTCAGAGTTTTCAGCTGCAGCGCGTGAACACGGCTCGAAAGCTCGTCGGCAAGCGCGGAATAGACCAGGCGGTGGCGGGCCACGGTCGGCAAGCCCTCGAAGGCGGCAGCAACCACGGTGACGCTGAAATGGCTTTCTCCCTCGGGGTGCGCGCCGGCATGGCCGTGGTGGCGGGCCGAGTCGTCGTTGATTTCAAGGCGAGTCGGGGTCAGAGCCGCGGTGAGTTTGACGCGGATGCTGTCGGTGACGGTCATGGCGGCGGCCTTTCTTTGCAAAGCGGGCTCCCGGAGACCAAAATGGGCGCGGCACCAGGGCGGCGTCAAGCCAACCGGCGCTTGTCAGGATCGCCGTCAGCGGCGATAATCATTGGATGCCGAGACCGGACGCCCCTTTCCTCAGCCGAACCGCCGCCGAACCGCCGCTGCCGCGGGGCTGCGAATGTCCGGGTTGCGCCGCCGCCGGCGATTATCCGGCGCCCAAGGGACGCGACCGGTTGCGGGACTATTTCTGGTTCTGCCTCGACCATGTCCGGGAATACAATCGCGCCTGGGACTATTACGCCGGGATGTCGATCACGCAGATCGAAGCCGAGATGCGCTCCGACACCACTTGGCAGCGGCCGTCATGGCCGCTGGGCAGTTGGCGGCTCGACCAGCGGCTTCGCGAGCAGGTTTTCGCCGAGCAGGGCTTTGCCTTCGGGCGCGAGGGCGGCGAGTCGGGCGAGAGCCAGGGCCACGGCGGCGCCTATGGTCCGGGCGGCCCGCCCACCGCCGAGGACGAGGCCCGCCAGGTGCTCGATCTGGAACGCACCGCCAGCTTTGCCGAGATCAAGGCCCGTTACCGCGAACTGGTCAAGGCTCATCATCCCGACGCCAACGGCGGCGACAAGGCCGCCGAAGAGCGCTTGAAGCGCATCAATCAGGCCTATACCACGCTCAAGGCCAGCGAGGGCCGTTAGCCGGGGGCTCGCCGACACCGGTGCTTATGACGAAAGAGTGATTGTTCCGATGGTAAACCAAGGCAGCACGGCCAAGTTCGATCACGTGCCCGACATCAAGGTTTCGGTACGTCAGGTCTTCAACATCGACAGCGACATGGAGGTCCCGGGGTTCGGCGAAGCGACCGAGCATGTGCCCCTGCTCGACGAAGCCTACCGGTTCGACCGCGACACCACGCTCGCGATACTGGCTGGTTTTGCTTACAATCGGCGGGTGATGATCCAGGGCTATCACGGCACCGGCAAGTCGACCCACATCGAGCAGGTGGCGGCGCGGTTGAACTGGCCGTGCATCCGGGTCAACCTCGATAGCCACATCAGCCGCATCGACCTGATCGGCAAGGACGCCATCGTGCTCAAGGACGGCAAGCAGATCACCGAGTATCGCGAGGGCATCCTGCCCTGGGCGCTCCAGCACCCCTGCGCGCTGGTCTTCGACGAATACGACGCCGGCCGTCCCGATGTCATGTTCGTTATCCAGCGCGTGCTCGAGGTTGAAGGCAAGCTGACCCTGCTCGATCAGAACAAGGTGATCCGGCCCCATCCCGCCTTCCGCCTGTTCTCGACCTCCAATACCATCGGGCTCGGCGACACCACCGGCCTTTATCACGGCACCCAGCAGATCAACCAGGGTCAGATGGACCGCTGGAACATCGTCGCCACCCTCAACTATCTGCCCCACAAGGACGAGGTCGGAATTGTGCTGGCCAAGGTGCCAAACTATGCCGACACTGCCAAAAAGCGCGAGCAGGTGGCGGCGATGGTCCGTCTGGCCGACCTTTCCCGCGCCGGCTTCATCAATGGCGACATCTCAACCGTGATGTCGCCGCGCACCGTGATTACGTGGGCCGAGAATGCCAATATCTTCGGCGATCTCGCCTTCGCCTTCCGGGTCACCTTTCTCAACAAGTGCGACGAGGTCGAGCGGCCGACCATCGCCGAGTACTATCAGCGCTGCTTCGGCACTGAGCTGCCCGAAACCGGCATCCGCGCGACGCTGGTCTAGGGCGGCGGGATCAGGCAACGGGCGAGGAGCGAGTGTGGGGTTCGTCGATGATCTGCTGCGCCGGTTCAGGCGGCTGACCACGCCCGGAGCGGGGAGGGGCAGGCCGGCGATCGTCGATTATCTCAACGTGCGGCGGCCGCAGCGGGCGCGGCGCCTGTTCACAGATGTCTTCGCGCCGGTACTGGCGGCCGACGACCCGGTGCTGCTGCGCTGTCCGCGGCCGGTGCCCGGGCTGGTGCTGCGGGTCGATCTCGCCGGCCTGTGGGCCGCCCTGGAGGTCTTCGCTCTCACCGATCTCAGTGCCGGCGTCCAGAGCGCCCTCGACGAGCGGGCCGCCGACACCCTGCTCGACGACGTGCTGAGGACACCGGAGGCCCTGGATGGCCAGCGGCGGATGCGCGACGCCACGGTGCAGGCGCTTGATGGTCTGCTGAGCCGGGGCGGTCGCGGCCTGGGCGGCTTCCTGGACCTGCTCAACCGTGAGCGTCTGACCGAGGCACGGCGGCAGGCGCCGGCTCTGGAGGCGATGGCGCCGCTCGGGCCGCCGTTCCTTGCCTTCGTCCGCGACTATCTGAGGCTGGCCGACCGCTGCCCGGCGGCGCTCGCCGCCGGCGCCGCCGGGGCCGAGGCCAGTGCCGAGGGGCTGGGACGGGCGGCCGAGGATTTCCGGCGCCGGCTGGACGGACTGGGCGCGGCGCCGGACCTGCGGTATCTGGTGCCGCTGACCGCGCTTCACGTCGGCCGGCACTACGGCGCGGTGGCGCTGCTGCTGCGCGACGGGGGCGGGGCGCGACCGGTGCTGGAGGCGCTGCTCGGCCATTTTTCCGCCCTTTGCGCCTGTCTGGGCGAACAGGGCCGCCGGCGAGTCACCGATGCCGAGGGCAGTCTCGGCCGGCTGGCACTGATTCTGCCGGCGCTGATCGTGGCCGGCGCGCCCCGCGACCCTGAGTGCGGCCCGGTGTTCCACGCGGACTGGCTGCGGCTGGCCGGGGTGCTGGAGGGTTGCCTTGCCGCGGCGCCCGGCCGCGATGACGCTCCGGACCTCTTGCGTCTGGTCGAAGGCTGGCATCAACTTGCTTGCACCTATGACCAGGAGGTCGCCGGCATCGGGCGGGCGCTGGCGGCGCTGAACCGGGAGACGTCGAAATGAGTATGGGCGGCAAGATGGTGGGGAGCCGGTGACCGAGACCGAAAGCCCGTTGGAGGTGTTCAAGCGCTCGACCGCCGCGGTGGTGCGGGCGCTGGCCGAGCGCGACGACATCCAGGTTGGTTTCAGCAACGAGCCGGCGGCGGTGATCGGCCTCAGGGTCCGGGTGCCGCCGCCGGCCCGCGACCTCAATCCGGCGGCGGTGGCCGCGGCGCGCGGTGCCGCCGATGCCGTCGCCCTGCGCCTGCGCCATCACGATCCGGCGATCCACGCCCGGCGCATGCCGGCCGGCGACATTCCCCGCACCGTCTTCGATGCTCTGGAACAGGTTCGCTGCGAGGCGCTGGGGGCGCGCGACATGCCGGGCGTTGCCGCCAACCTCGCCGCCAGCACCGCCGACCGCTGCCAGCGCCAGGGCCTCGACCGCGTCACCGAGCGCGAACAGGCGCCGCTGGCCGAGGTTCTGCGCGCCCTCTCCTGGGAGGTGCTGCACGGCCGGACCGTGCCCGAGTCCGCGCGGCTGGCGGTCGAACTGTGGCGGTCCTGGCTGATGACCCGGCTGGGCTCAGACTGGCACGGCCTCGCGGCGCGGATCGAGAGTCAGGATGCCTATGCCCGGGGCGTGCGGCGGCTCCTGGTGGATCTCGGCTTCGAGATCGGCGGCGAGCCCGAGCCCAGTCCCGAGTCGGACGAGGACGACGACGCCAAACGCGCCGAGGATGACAACGAGGACGGCGACAGCCATGCCGACGACAGTGCCGGTGACGACACCCAGTCCCTGACCGGCATGATGGCCGACAGCGACGACAAGGCCGAGACCAGCGCCGAGGATGAGGACAACCTCGAGGGCGAGGGCGGCGAGTCGGGCTGCGCCGAGGAGACCCAGCCCTCCGGCCCTCAGCGCCGTCAGGTCGCCGAGCGCGCCGCCGAACCGGAGCGCGAGGTCTATCGGGTTTACACCAGCCAGTTCGATGAGGAGATCGAAGCCTCCGAGCTTTGCGACCCCGAGGAGTTGTCGCGCCTGCGCGCCATGCTCGACAGCCAGCTGAAGAATCTCCACGGCGTCATCGCCCGCCTCGCCAACCGTCTGCAGCGGCGGCTGATGGCCCAGCAGCAGCGGGCCTGGGATTTCGATCTCGAAGAGGGCATGCTCGATGCCGGCCGCCTCGCCCGGGTGGTGGTCAACCCGATGGTGCCGCTGTCGTTCAAGCAGGAGCGCGACACCGAGTTCCGCGACACCGTGGTGACGCTGCTGATCGACAATTCAGGCTCGATGCGCGGGCGGCCGATCACCATCGCCGCGCTCAGCGCCGACATTCTGGCCCGCACCCTCGAGCGCTGTGGCGTCAAGGTCGAGATTCTCGGCTTCACCACCCGCGCCTGGAAGGGCGGCGAGTCGCGTACCCGCTGGCTGGCCGCGGCCAAGCCGCCCCAACCCGGTCGTCTCAACGACCTGCGCCATATCGTCTACAAGAACGCCGACGCGCCCTGGCGCCGCACCCGCAAGAATCTCGGCCTGATGCTGCGCGAAGGCATCCTCAAGGAGAATATCGACGGCGAAGCGTTGCTCTGGGCGCACAACCGGCTGCTGGCCCGGCCCGAGCAGCGGCGGATCCTGATGGTGATCTCGGATGGTGCGCCGGTCGACGACTCGACCTTGTCGGTCAATCCCGGCAATTATCTGGAGCGCCATCTGCGCCGGGTGATCGCCGACATCGAGAGCCGCTCGCCGGCCGAGCTGCTGGCCATCGGCATCGGCCACGACGTCACCCGCTATTACCGCCGCGCCGTCACCATCAACGACGTCGATCAACTCGGCGGCACCATGGTCGAGAAGCTGGCCGAGCTTTTTGAAGACGGGAATTCGCGCGGGGTATCATTAACCTCCGCGCGCCGGGCCTTCCGGTCGCCAAAAAATTTCCAGCAGTGATCATCCGGCCGCCGGCCATGGCGACTGGTCCCGGCTCGCCGCTACCCGCGGTCCTCGATCGGGTCGGACCCCCAGTAGGTTGAGAGGGCCGCCAACTGATGGAGCGCCCCGGATGACAGCTCGGAAATCATTGCCCCCTGGTGGCCGATCAGCAAGCGCAACAGCTCGATATATTGATTTCTATTGTAAGCTTGTATCTGGTCGAAAACCTCGTCTGGATTTCGGATCGGCGTATCCTTCATAAGATGGCTAAAAATGCTTCTGCACATTCTCGGCCTCTCGGTATCTCCCAGCGTTAGATAGCTCAGGTTTACGCCTTCCTCTACAATGGTAACTTTCGGAAGCCGGATACCATTGTGTATTGAATACTCGCCAGTGTTTCGCAGGACCTGAATGAACTTACCCCCATTGATTATTCTTACAGGAAGAGAGTGGGCGATCTTCATAGGTGCGGCAAATCGATAGGTAATCAATATTTTCAGGCTATCAAACAATTTATTGTAATGAGCAAACACTTCCCCATCATATTTTCCGTCGAACAGAACGCCATTCCGAATTTTGTATTCGCTGCCATCCATTGAATGATTGATGAGTTCGATAATTGGCATAACGCAGGCTTCACTGCCAAATGTTTCAGAGGAATAGTGCGTGCAGCGCGTGATGCAGTATCTGAGCAGCAAACCGATCAGGCTTGGCGCGGCGAATATCTTTTCGTCAATCTCCAGCGGCAACATGGCGCACAGCTTATGCTTTACGGCGTCCGGAAGCTGACTCCATGCGGATTCGGTCTCCCACAGCTGGCTCGATACGCCGGCTCCCCAGGAGAAATTTTTCTGATAACGCTCAAAAAAAGAGCGCACCCGCTCTGGGACTTCCGCATCTTCCCGAACTATCAAATCACCGTTGCGCAGTGCCAGCTTCGACACCGGCATCAAAAGGCTCTCAGGAATCTGGATCAGAATGGGCAGGGTCGGGTCTTCGGGAAAAACACCGCGGCCGTACGAGCCTTCGCGCAGGACGATGTTATGAGCGAGTCCCCCAAGGTCTCTGAACTCCGCCAGCAGTTCCTCAAACGTCATGACCTGAAGTCCTCCGAAATGGCCCCCGGGCTCGTTGGCCGACCGGGATACGACACCGACCGCCAGTTTCAGGCGCCTTACCCTGAATTTATCGTATGGAGCGGCGTCCTGGAAGCCCGCTCGATCGGCCAGCGCGGCTCCGAATCGCCGGGGCAGCCGTGGTGGCCGGCCAACGGCGTTGAAATCGGCCCAGTCTCGCGACAATGATGCCTTGCGATTGCCGACCGCCTCCGGACGCCTGGTCCCCGGGCGCCGCAGGATGCCGTAACGGAGACTGGGAGCATGGGCTTATTCGACTGGTTTCGGAAAACCGCCGTTGCCGAGCCGATTTATTCGGTGATGAACGAGGACCATATCGAGCTTTACCGGATTCTCGGAGAATTGCGGCTGAGCGGGGTCCGGTCCGCCGACGATGCTGCGGTCCGCGAGCGCAAGCGGGCCGCGACCCTCGATGTGATGCAGCGCCTGATCGAGGAAAGCCGGGCGCATTTCCGGCGCGAAGAAGCGCTGATGGCACGCTACGATTATCCCGCGGCCCGTGCCCACAAGGACGATCATCTGGTGCTGCTGATGAGCATCGAGGTCTATTTCGCCCAGGTCGCCGCCGGCTCGGTACCGGCGACCGACGAGGTTTCAGATTATCTCAAAACCTGGCTGACCAGCCACATCCGTAACGCCGACCATCTGCTCGAACGCTTCCTCTGCTCGGCCCTGAAGCGCCGCCGCCGCTACCCGGCGCTCATTCCCGCCGTGCTCAGGCTTCGCCTTCGAGGGCGTCGATGAAGCCGCTCACCACCGAGATACCTTTTTGCCAGAAGGCGGGATCGCAGGCGTCGAGGCCAAAGGGGGCCAGCACCTCGCGGTGACGCCGGGTGCCGCCGGCCGAGAGCAGCGCGGTGTATTTTTCGGCAAAGCCCTCGGGTGCCTCGGCATAGGCGGCGTAGAGCGAATTGACGAGGCAGTCTCCGAAAGCATAGGCATAGACATAGAACGGAGAATGGACGAAGTGAGGGATATAGGACCAGTAATGGCGATATCCCGCGTCGAAGCGCAGCGCCGGACCCAGACTCTCGGCCTGAACCGCCAGCCAGATCTCGCCCAGCCGGTCGGCGGTGATCTCTCCTGTTCGCCGCTCGCTGTGCACGCGCAGCTCGAAATCATAAAAGGCGATCTGGCGCACCACGGTGTTGAGCATGTCCTCGACCTTGGCCGCCAGCATGGCGCGGCGATGCCGGGGATCGGTCTCGGCATCGAGCAGGGTGCGGAAGGTCAGCATCTCGCCAAACACCGAGGCGGTTTCGGCCAGGGTCAGCGGCGTGTCCGAGAGCAGATGGCCCTGGCCGCCGGCCAGCACCTGATGGATGCCGTGGCCGAGTTCGTGGGCCAGGGTCATCACATCCCGGGTCCGGCCCTGATAGTTGACCAGCAGATAGGGGTGGACGCTAGGCACGGTGGGGTGGGCGAAGGCGCCGGGCGCCTTGCCCGGCCGGAGCGGCGCGTCGATCCAGGGCAGCTCGAAGAAGCGGCGGCCGATACCGGCAAGCTCGGGGGAAAAGCGCCCGAAGGCACCGAGCACGATGTCGCGGGCCTCGGTCCAGGAATAGACGCGCTCCTCGACATCGGGCAGCGGCGCGTTGCGATTCCAGTAATCGAGCCGGTCACCGCCGAACCATTTGGCCTTTAACGCATAATAGCGGTGGGAAAGCTGAGGATAGGCGGCCTTGACCGCCGAAACCAGCGCCTCGACCACCGCGTCCTCGACCCGGTTCGAGAGGTTGCGCGCCGACGCCGGGTGCGGGTAGTTGCGCCACTTGTCCTCAATCTCCTTGTCCTTGGCCAGGGTGTTGGTGATCAGGGCGAAGGTGCGGACATTCTCTCCCAGCACCGCGCCGATCACCTCGCCGGCCTCGCGGCGCACCGCCGGATCCCGGTCGCTGAGACGGTCGAGGGCCTGAGTGCTGGTCAGCGACCCGCCGCCGAGCGGAAAGCGCAGGGCGTTGAGGGTTTCGTCGAACAGGCGGTTCCAGGCCGCCCGTCCGACCACCGCCTTTTCGTGGAGCAGCCGCTCCATCTCGTCGCTGAGCTGGTGGGGAATGAAGATGCGGCTGTCGCGCAACCAGGGGGCGTAGCGCGCCAGACCCGGGTCGGCGGCGATCCAGCGGGTGAGTTCGGCCTCGTCGAGCTGGTTGATCTCCAGGGTGAAGAACACCAGATGGGCCGAGATGCGGTTGACCCGCTCCTGAAGGGTCTGGAAGAACTGCCCGACCTTGGGGTCGCTCATGTCGTCGGCGTAGACCAGATTGGCGTAGCTCAGCAACCGGCCCAGCGTCTCATCGATGGTCTCGAACTCGGCGATCGCCCGGCCCAGCCCGGCCGCACCCAGCCGCGCCAGCTGCCCGGCATGGCGCCGGTGAAAAGCGGCGGCGGCGGCTTCGCTCTTTTCCAGATCGGCGCTCAGCTCCCGGGAGCCGGTTCCGGGATAGAGATCGTCGAGGTTCCAAATCGGCAGGGCGCTCAAGTCAGGCATCAGAATCTCCCAAACAACGGAGCAGAATATAGGATAGCGCCAATCATCCACCAAGCGAATTATCGGCTCTGGGTGAGGCTGGTCTCTGGTGTGGCCGGGAGTGTTCCCTTGTACTCTGGCGAATACCAGGGATATTTGTTGGATACCCGAAAAATTTTGATAAAATCAATCGGGCTGGACCTCGCGTCCTGTCGCGGATTTCCATGGCGGAATCGCGCGTACCGGAGCGCCCCGGCGGGGCTGCCGAAGCCGCTGCGGCGGTGACGGCTCCCGCCGGTCAGCCGCGCGGGGCGTGCTTGTTGAGAATGCGCTGGAGGGTGCGGCGGTGCATCTTCAGGCGGCGCGCAGTCTCCGAGACATTGCGGTCGCACTGCTCAAACACCCGCTGGATATGCTCCCAGCGCACGCGGTCGGCCGACATCGGATTGTCGGGTGGCGAGGGCAGGGGGCGGCCGTCGACCAGGAGCGCGGACTCGATGGCATCGGCATCGGCGGGCTTGGGCAGGTAGTCGACGGCGCCGGCCTTCACCGCCGCCACCGCGGTGGCGATGTTGCCGTAACCGGTGAGCATGACGATCCGCGCTTCGGGCTTGGCATCGCGGAGCGCCGCGACGACATCGAGGCCGCTGCCGTCGGCGAGGCGCAAATCCACCACCGCGAAGGCCGGCGCTGATTCCTGGGCAACCTCGATGCCGAGGGAGACGCTGTCGACCGCCACCACGTCGAAGCCGCGCCGCTCCATCGCCCGGGCCAGACGGATGCGGAACGGCGCGTCGTCGTCCACGATCAGCAGGCTGCGCGCGGCATCGCCGCTGAAGGTCAGCTTCTGGACTTCGACCAACTGGATGTCATCGGAAGGCATTGCACTCACCGTTTCCCGCAAGGCGATCAGAGCGTCCGACCTTTGTCATCGGGGCTCAGGACCGGTGCTATTCTTAGAAGGGGTATCGTATCCGGGCGGTTTCGTAAATCGAGGATTTGCCGTGGCCAACGGGGGCACGGGCAATTAACCAACTCGTGAGCGCAAGACAGCGCGCGGGGACGGTCATGGTTCCTCCCGGTCCAGAGCCTGGCGCTCCCAGTGGACCCGGACCTCGGCGCCGCCCTGCCGGCCGTTGCCGAATTCGACCCGGGCGCCGGTGCGGCCGAGCAGGGTTTCGGCGATGAAGATGCCGAGGCCCATGTGGCCGGTCCGGTCGGCGCGGGCCGAGATATAGGGCTCGCCGATCCGGGCCAGCAGATGGGAGGGGAAGCCGGGGCCGTCATCGGCGATCGCGAGATGCACCGAATCGATGCTCCACGAGGCGATGACCTCGACCTCGCGCTGGGCAAACTGAAGCGCGTTCTGCAGCAGGTTGCCGACGCCGTGGATAATCTCTGGCCGGCGCCGCAGCACCGGCTCGGGCGAGCCGTCGAGCGGCCGGGACACGATGCGCAGCGTGTTCGGGCTGGCGCGGTGGGCGGTGGCGGCGGCATCGACCAGCGCGGTCAGCGCCAGCCGCTCGAAGGGGGCGCCGCCGTCGGCCTCGGGCTTGCGGGCCAGTTCGGCCAGAATGTCGCGGCAGCGGAGACTCTGGCTTCTCAGCAGTGCGATGTCCTCAGCGATCGGGCTGTCGGCCGGGACGTCGCGCGCCAGTTCGGCGGCGACCACGACGATGGTGCCGAGCGGCGTGCCCAGCTCGTGGGCGGCGGCGGCGGCGAGGCCGCCCAGCGCCGAGAGTCGCTGCTCGCGGGACAGGGCCAGCTGGCTGGCGGCCAGGGCATCGCCGATGCGCCGGGACTCGTGGGCGACCCGGAAGACGTAGGAGGCGAGCATCACCGAGGTCATCGAGAGGCCGCACCAGATGCCGGCGAGATAGAGCGGCGGCAGCACCAGGGCTTCACCCCGCCAGGGCATGGGAAAGTGCCAGAGCGCGATCGCCGTCAGACCGGCCTGATTGATCACGGCGAGGCGGCCGATGTTCGAAGCCGACAGAATCGCCGCGCCGACGGTCATCGGCGCCAGCAGCAGGATCGCGAACGGATTGAGGATGCCGCCGGTCAGATAGAGCAGCAGGGTCAGTTGCAGGGTGTCGAAGGCAAGGTAGCCGGTGGCGTCGCGATCGGTCAGCCGCTGCTGGCTGCCGCGCTGGATCATGACCAGGACATTGAGCAGAATCGAGGCCCCGACCGTTGCCAGCATCGGCACGATCGGCAATTCGATCTCCAGCAGCTCGGTGATCACAGCGATCGAGGTCAGCTGGCCGGAAATCGCGATCCAGCGCATCATCACGAGGGTGCGGCCGTTGACCCGGCTGTCGGGGTGGGTCAGCAACGCCGCGGCAGTCTGCGGGCTCCGCTTGGCATCGGCATCGGGCTGGTCGGTGTCGTCGGTGGAAATCGGCATGCGTTCCTCGTCCTGCCGGCGCCAAAACCGCCGGTCCGGGTCTGCCCAGTCGCCACCGTCCACCCGGACCAGAAACGACCGCCCTCACACTGTGCGCTTATGTCTCATTTTATTCCCAAAGTCGACTGTTGACAGCGTTTTGAGCCCCCTCGCGACCATTATCTTTCGTGAGTCGGCTCCGGCGGTGGACCGGAAGCAGTTGGCTTCGGACCGGAAAAGCGGCATAGCATGGCCGCGATCCTGTTTTCCGTCCCCCTCGACCATCCGGCTCCGCCATGACCGCCAGCGCTCCCGCTCCAGAAATCCTGTTTTCCGTCCGTGGCCCGCTCGGTCTGGTCACGCTCAACCGGCCGCAGGCGCTCAATGCCCTGACCCTCGGCATGTATCTGGCCTTCGACCGTCAGCTGGCCGCCTGGCAGCGGGATGACGCCATCCGGGCGGTGGTGGTGCGTGGTGCCGGCCGGGCCTTTTGCGCCGGCGGCGATGTCGTTCATGTCGCGGAGTCGGGGCTGGCGGCGCGCATCGGCGGCGGCGATGGCGGTGCGCTGGCCCGCGACGCCTTTTTTGTCGAATACCGGCTCGACCGCCGCATCGCCACCCTCGGCAAGCCCTATCTGCCGCTGCTCGACGGCTTCACCCTCGGCGGCGGCGCGGGCATTTCCCTGCACGGCTCGCACCCGATCGCCACCGAGCACACCCGCTTCGCGATGCCCGAATGCGTGATCGGCCTTTTTCCCGACATCGGCGCCAGTCACTTTCTGGCCCGCTGCCCCGGCCGGATCGGCGACTGGCTGGGCCTGACCGGCGCCCGACTCGCGGCGGCGGATCTGGTCTATGCCGGGCTGGTCCGGCATTATGTGCCCCAGGCCCGGCTGGAGGCGCTGGTGGCGGCTCTCGCGGCGGCCGACTGGAGCGCACCCGGCGACCGGGTGGCCGATGAGGTGATCGCCGGCCACGCCAGCGCGCCGGGCGAACCGCCGCTGGCGGCCCACCGCGCCCTGATCGACCGCTGCTTTGGCCACGATACGGTCGAGGAGATGGTTGCCGCCCTCGAGGCCGAGCCCGGGGAGTTCGCCCACGCCCAGCTGGAGGCGCTCAGGCGCGGTTCGCCGACCAGTCTCAAGGTGACGCTGCGCCAGTTGCGTCAGGGCGCCTGCCTCAGCCTCGAGGATTGTTTGCGCCTCGATTACCGCCTCAGTCAGGCCTTCATGGCCGAGCATGATTTTTACGAGGGCATCCGGGCGGCGCTGGTCGACAAGGACAAGCATCCGCGCTGGCAGCCGCCGACTCTGGCCGGGGTCAGCGACGAGTTGGTCGATCGCCATTTCCGCTTCCGGCCGCCCCGCGAGCAGAGCTTCACCGAGGAGTGGCCGCTGTGAATCGCGAGCCGGAGGGCGGTCGGGACGCCGGGCGGCTGTTCCCGCGCCGGCTCGATTACGTCCACGGCCGGATCGACCTCGGCCATGGCAGCGGCGGCAAGGCGATGGCCCAGCTGGTGGCCGAACTTTTTGCCGCCGCTTTCGACAATCCCTGGCTGGCCCAGGGCAACGATCAGGCGGTGCTGGAGCGGCCCTCGGGCCGGCTGGTGATGACCACCGACAGCTATGTCGTCTCGCCGTTGTTTTTTCCCGGTGGCGACATCGGCTCGCTGGCGGTGCATGGCACGGTCAACGATCTGGCGATGGCCGGGGCCGAGCCGCTCTATCTCAGCGCCGGCTTCATCCTGGAGGAGGGCTTCGCGCTGGCCGATCTCAAACGGATCGTCGACAGCATGGCGGCGGCGGCGCGCGCGGCCGGGGTGGCCATCGTCACCGGCGACACCAAGGTGGTCGAGCGCGGCAAGGGCGACGGCGTTTTCATCAACACCGCCGGGGTTGGAGTGGCGCGCGAGGGCGTCTCGCCCTCGGGGCATCAGGCCCGGCCCGGCGACGTCGTGCTGGTCAGCGGCACGATGGGCGACCACGGCGTCGCGATCATGTCGTGCCGCGAGAACCTGACCTTCGACACCACCATCGTTTCCGACAGCGCGGCGCTCAACGGGCTGGTCGCCGCGATGGTGGCGGCGGTGCCGGGCATCCGCTGCCTGCGCGATCCCACCCGCGGCGGCCTCGCGACCACGCTCAATGAGATCGCCCACCAGTCCGGCGTCGGCATGATGATCCACGAGGCCGAGATTCCGGTGCGGCCCGAGGTCGCCGCGGCCTGCGAACTTCTGGGACTAGACCCGCTCTATGTCGCCAACGAGGGTAAGCTGATCGCGATCGCCGATCCCGGGGATGTGCCACGGCTGCTGGCGGCGATGCGCGCCCACCCGCTCGGCCGTGCCGCCGCCGTGATCGGCAGCGTCCACGACGACCGCCACCACTTTATCCAGATGCAGACCAGCTTCGGCGGCCGACGGATAGTCGACTGGCTGGCCGGCGAACAGCTGCCGCGCATCTGCTGAGGTCTGGCGGTCAGCGGGGCTCGGGATCGTCGATCAGGGCGTCGGGCAGGCAATAGGCCTCGAGGGCGGGAATGTTGGTCAACTGGATGGTGCCGCCCTGGACCGCGACACCATGCTCGCGGAGGGCGGCAAAGGCGCGGGAGAGATTTTCCGGCGCCATGCCCAGGCGGCCGGCCAGCACCCGCTTGCTGGCGGGCAGGGTCACGGGAGTGCCGCCGGTTCGGTGGAGGCGCAGCAGATAGGCGGCCAGCCGCTGGGTGCCGGTGCGCAGCTTCATGTCCTTGATCTGGCGGACCATGGTCCGGAACTGACCGGCCATCGAGGCCAGCATGGCCAGCGCCAGTTTGGGGCGGCGGGTGATCTCGCCGCGCAGATGCTGGGCCGGCAGCATCAGGATGCGCGCCGGCTCCAGCACCCGGGCCGCCATCAGGTACTCGGTATCGAGCAGGACTGCGGCCAGAATGAAGCTGTCGACCGGAGACAGCAACTCGATCGTGCTTTCCCGGCCCTCGGCCGAAACCGCATAAAGCTCGACCACGCCCTCGATCAGAATATGAAGAAAATCGGGTACCTCGCCCTGTCCGAACAGCCGGGTTCCGGGCGGAAAGCGCTGGAGCAGCGCCGACTGCAGCAACTCCGGCATCTGATCGGGCGGCACCTCGACAAACAGCGGCAGATGCCGGATCAGATGGATATCCTGTGATCGCATCGGCCTCGCGCCCCGGTTGGGATAGGGCGCTATTTTAGTCCGCGAGCGCAGGCCCAAAGCGGCCCTTGCGACGTCCGCCATGCGGCATTCTGCCGCAGTTGTCGGGCGGCCGCGCCGGCTGGCGGGCTTGCCGCCCAATGCCGCGCGCCCGGGTTTTACAAGACCATCCTGGCATATCGGCCGGGTCCGGGAGGTTTCGCGCCGCCGGCCCGGGGCTGAAGCGGGCCCGTGGCCGGCAACAGTCGAGACAATTGCCCAAACCGCAGGCAATGGCCGCCGCCGCATCGCCCGGATAACCGCGCCGAGTGGCGATGAGCCGGCACGGCGCCTCGCGGGACTGGCGCCGCTCTTCGGCGTTACTGGCGGCCGGACCGATCATGATCTCGGATGCCGAGGGTCAGTGGCGCGGCCGTCTTGACTTATATCAAGGAAAAATTTGAAAACCATCAAATAAGTATTGGAACAATTCCAGGGAATATCTTCTGGGTTCTGCGGAACCGAGGCGGGTGATTGACCAACATCAAGGATGGTCTCTGCCAAAACTTCCTAGCTTCAGTCCGGAAGTTTTGGGAGGCCGCTTTCATCCCCTTGATGAAGGGCAGGACCTTTCCAAAAACTCCCCGGGATTGCGGCCGGAGAGCGGGGCGGTCTGTCGATGAGGCACGGTATCCGTGCGGCATAGCGCGACAGGGCTGGGGCCGTTGCTCGCCTGACCCTCTGGCCGTTTGGAAAAAATAAAAGGTCCACAGGGGCAAGACTCCAATGAACCAACTCACCGATGTCACGCCCGGACAGCAAGTCCGGATGCTCAGTGCCAGTACCATCGCCTTTACCGTCTGCTTCGCCGTCTGGACGATTTTCTCGATCATCGGCATCCAGATCAAGCGGGATCTCGGACTGAACGACACCGAATTCGGCCTGCTCGTCGGCACTCCGATCCTGACCGGGTCGCTGGTGCGACTGATGCTCGGCATCTGGACCGACCGCTATGGCGGCCGGCTGGTGTTCACCCTGGTCATGCTCTCAGCGGCGGCAGCGACCTTTTTCCTCTCCACCGTCACGACCTACCGGATGTTTCTGGTTGCGGCGCTCTGCGTCGGTATGGCCGGCGGCTCCTTCGCGGTCGGCATCGCCTACACCTCGCGCTGGTTTCCCAAAGAACGGCAGGGCACGGCGCTCGGCATCTTCGGCATGGGCAATGTCGGCGCCGCGGTGACCAAGTTCGTGGCGCCGTTTGTGATGGTTGCCTATGGCTGGAAGATGGTCGCGTTGGTTTGGGCGGCGGCGCTGGCGGTGACTGCGGTCCTGTTCTGGCTGACGACGGACGAAGACCCGGTGATCGTCAACCGGAGAAAGAACAATATTCGCTCGCCCTCGATCCGGGAGCAGCTGGAGCCGCTGAAAAACATCCAGGTCTGGCGCTTTTCTCTCTATTACTTCTTCGTCTTTGGCGCCTTCGTCGCTCTGGCTCTCTGGCTGCCCCGTTATTACGTCGGTTGTTATGGCCTCTCGGTCGAGTCCGCCGGCATGCTCGGCGCCGCCTATTCGATCCCGGCCAGCCTGTTTCGCGCCGTCGGCGGCGTGCTCTCCGATCGCATCGGAGCCCGCCGGATCATGTATCTGACCTTCGGCACCTCGATCGTCTTCACTTTCCTGCTGTCCTACCCGGCCACCGAATTCGTCATCCATGGCATCCGGGGCACGATGAGCTTCTCGATCTCGACCGGCGTCATCATGTTCACGGTGCTGACCTTCGGGCTCGGCTTCTTCATGTCGCTGGGCAAGGCCGCGGTCTACAAGCACATCCCGGTCTATTACCCGGACAATGTCGGCGCGGTTGGCGGCGTGGTCGGCCTGATCGGCGGTCTTGGCGGCTTTTTGCTGCCGATCGCCTTCGGGGCCCTCAACGACCTCACCGGGGTCTGGACCAGTTGCTTCATGCTGCTGTTCGTGGTGGTCACGGTCAACATGCTCTGGATGCACTTCGCGGTCCGGCGCATGGAGCGACGCGCCTATCCGGAGATGCGCGCGCTGCCGACCCTGCCCGAACTGGCTGGCACCGTTCACGCCCGCCCCGCCGTCAAGGCCGCCCCCGGGTTGGCCGCGGCCCCGGCCGACTGACCGCGATCAGCCGGACCGTCTCGCCCTGAAGTCCCATGCACGACCCGCAAAACGTCAAGAAAGGTGATTGAAGATGTCCCGCCCATCCGGTGATGGTACTTTGGCATTGACCGGCACGGTCCTGACCGACTGGCGCCCCGAGGACACGGTGTTCTGGGCCGAAGGCGGTCGCCGGGTCGCGACGCGCAATCTCTGGATTTCCATCCCCGCCCTGCTGCTCTCGTTCGCGGTCTGGATGGTCTGGAGCGTGGTGGTGGTCAATCTGCCCGCCATCGGCTTCAAGTTCGACACCGACCAGCTGTTCTGGCTGGCGGCGCTGCCCGGGCTTTCGGGCGCCACCTTGCGCATCTTCTATTCCTTCATGGTGCCGGTGTTCGGCGGCCGGCGCTGGACCGCGATCAGCACGGCATCGCTGCTGCTGCCCGCGGTCGGCATCGGCTTTGCGGTTCAGGATCCGGCGACGCCCTACAGCAGCTTTCTGGTCCTGGCGCTGCTGTGCGGTTTCGGCGGCGGCAATTTCGCCTCCAGCATGGCCAACATCAGCTTCTTCTTCCCCAAGGCCCAGAAGGGCAACGCCCTGGCCCTCAATGCCGGTCTCGGCAATCTCGGGGTCAGCGTCGTGCAGTTCGTGGTGCCGCTGATCATCACCATGGGCGTGTTCGGCAGCCTCGGCGGCGACCCGCAGACCTGGGCCAAGGCCGGAGCGACCAAGGCGATGTGGCTGCAGAACGCGGGTTTCATCTGGGTGCCCTTCGTCATCGCCTCGACGCTGGCGGCGTGGTTCGGCATGCATGACCTCGCCTCGGCCCGGGCTTCGTTCGCCGAGCAGGCGGTGATTTTCCGTCGGCCGCACACCTGGATCATGTGCGTGCTCTATCTCGGCACCTTCGGCTCCTTCATCGGCTTCTCGGCGGGCTTTCCGTTGCTGGCCTCCAAGCTGTTTCCCAACATCAACGTCCTGCAATACGCCTTTCTCGGGCCGTTGATGGGCGCGGCCTTCCGGGCCGGGTCGGGCTGGATCTCCGACAGGTTCGGCGGCGCCCGCGTCACCGTGATGGTGTTCCTGGTGATGATCCTGGGTTCGGTGGCGGCGCTCTATTTCATGGGCCATAAGGCCGATCCCGGCGCTTTTTGGGGCTTTTTCGGCGCCTTCATGGTGCTGTTCGCCGCCACCGGCGTCGGCAACGCCTCGACCTTCCAGATGATCCCGGTGATCACCCGCACCGAGCGCCAGCGCTCGCTCGCGGCCACCGGCGCCGGCGCCGAGCGCATCCGCATGGAAGGCGATCGCGAGGCCGCGGCCACCCTCGGCTTCACCTCGGCCTTCGCCGCCTACGGCGCCTTCTTCATCCCCAAGAGCTACGGCACCTCGATCACCCTGACCGGTTCGCCCGATGCCGCTCTTTACACCTTCGTCGCCTTCTACGTCCTCTGCGCGGTCATCACCTGGTGGTGCTACGCGCGCAGCAATGCCGATTACCGGTGCTGAGGAGACCCCCGTCATGAGTCATTTTCTCGATCGCCTGACCTTTTTCCGCAAGAAGAACGTCGCCAACTTCGCGGGTGACCACGGCATTCTCACCCGCGAAAACCGAGACTGGGAGGACGCTTACCGCCAGCGCTGGCAGCACGACAAGATCGTGCGCTCGACCCACGGCAACAACTGCACCGGCGGCTGTTCCTGGAAAATCTACGTCAAGGGCGGCATCATCACCTGGGAAACCCAGCAGACCGACTATCCGCGCACCCGGCCCGAACTGCCCAATCACGAGCCCCGCGGCTGCCAGCGCGGCGCCAGCTATTCCTGGGCGGTCTATGGCGGCAACCGCCTGAAGTATCCGCTGGTGCGCGGCCGCCTCGTCCGTCTGTGGCGGGAGGCGCGCCGGACCATGGGGCCGGTCGAAGCCTGGGCCTCGATCCAGCAGGACCCGAAGAAGCGTCAGGACTATATCGGGGTGCGCGGCCTCGGCGGCTTCGTGCGGACCTCGTGGGAGGAAGCGAACGAGATCGTCGCCGCCGCCAACGTCTACACGGTCAAGACCCACGGCCCGGACCGCATCAGCGGCTTCTCGCCGATCCCGGCGATGTCGATGATCTCCTACGCCGCCGGCTCACGCTACCTGTCGCTGATCGGCGGCAACTGCCTCAGCTTCTATGACTGGTACTGCGATCTGCCCGTCAGCTCGCCCCAGGTCTGGGGCGAACAGACCGACGTGCCGGAAAGCGCCGACTGGTATTCGGCCGACTTTATCATGGCCTGGGGCTCCAATGTGCCGCAGACCCGCACCCCCGATGCCCACTTCTTCACCGAAGCCCGCTACAAGGGCACCAAGACGGTGGCGGTCTGCCCCGATTATTCGGAAGTGGCCAAGCTGTGCGATCTTTGGGTCGCGCCCAAGCAGGGCACCGACGCCGCTTTCGGCATGGCGCTGGGGCATGTGATTCTGAAGGAGTTCCATCTCGAGAAAAAGACGCCCTATTTCGAGGAGTATTGCCGCTCCTACACCGACATGCCGTTCCTGGTCCGGTTGAAGAAGCAGGGCGGCCGCTATGTTGCCGACCGCTTCCTCCGCGCCTCCGATTTCGAGGGCGCCCTCGGCCAGACCACCAATCCCGAATGGAAGACGCTCGTGATCGACGAGGCGACGGGTGAGGTGGTGGTGCCCAACGGCACCGCCGGCTTCCGTTGGGGCAATCCGGGCAAGTGGAACCTTGAGCTGAAAGACGGCCGCGACGGCCGCGAGATCACGCCAGCGCTCAGCCTGATCGGGCGCCGCGACGCCGTGGTCACGGTCGGCTTCCCCTATTTCGGCGGCAAGCACGAGAACGAGTTCTTCGCCTACACCGACCACGCCAACGTTCTTGACCGCGCGGTTCCGGCCCGCACCCTGACCATCGGCAGCGAAGAGGTGATCGTTGCCACCGTGTTCGATCTGCTGGTGGCCAACTACGGCATCGATCGCGGCCTTGGCGGCGGCAATGTCGCGACCAGCTATGACGAGGACGTGCCCTATACGCCGGCCTGGCAGGAGAAGATCACCGGGGTCAAGCGTCATCAGGTACTGGCGGTGGCCCGCGACTTCGCGATCACCGCGGAGAAGACCCAGGGGCGCTGCATGGTGATCATCGGCGCTGCGATGAACCACTGGTACCACAGCGATATGAATTATCGCGCCGTGATCAACATGCTGACCATGTGCGGTTGCGTCGGCAAGCCCGGCGGCGGCTGGGCGCACTATGTCGGCCAGGAGAAGCTGCGGCCGCAGCCGGGCTGGATTCCGCTCGCCTTCGGTCTCGACTGGCACCGGCCGTCGCGCCAGATGAACGCCACCTCGTTCTTTTATGCCCACACCGACCAGTGGCGCTATGAGCGTCTGCCGGTGGGCGAAATCCTCTCTCCGACCGTCGAGGGCGGCGACTGGTCCGGCTCGATGATCGACTACAACGTCCGGGCCGAGCGCATGGGCTGGCTGCCCTCTGCGCCCCAGCTCAACAAGAACCCGTTGGCGGTCGGTCGGGATGTCAAGGCGTCGGGCATGGCGGCCGGGGCCTATGTCGCGGCCAAACTCAAGTCGGGCGAACTCACGATGGCCTGCGAGGATCCGGACGCCCCGGAAAACTGGCCGCGTAACTTCTTTGTCTGGCGCGGCAATCTTCTGGGCTCTTCAGGCAAGGGCCATGAATATTTTCTCAAGCATCTGCTGGGCGCCCAGAACGGCGTGCTCGGCAAGGATATCGGCGAGCGTGGCGCCGAACGGCCCCAGGAGGTGGTCTGGCACCCGAAAGCGCCCCAGGGCAAGGTCGACCTCTGGGTCAACATCGAGTTCCGCATGACCTCGACCGGTCTCTATTCGGACGTGATTTTGCCGACCGCGACCTGGTACGAGAAGAACGACATCAACACCACCGACATGCACCCCTTCGTGCATCCCCTGTCCGCCGCGGTGGATCCGGTCTGGGAGACCCGCAGCGACTGGGACATCTTCCGGGGGCTGGCCAAAAAGTTTTCCGAGGTCGCGGAAGGTCAGCTCGGCACCGAGACCGACATCATGCTGCAACCGCTGATGCATGACAGCCCGTCGGAACTGGGGCAGGCCCTCGACGTCAAGGAGTGGAAAAAGGGCGAGTGCGAGCCGATTCCGGGCAAGACCATGCCTCAGGTGATCGCGGTCGAGCGCCACTATCCCGACACCTATAAGAAGTTCACCGCCTTCGGGCCACTGCTCGACACGCTGGGCAACAATTCGAAGGGCATCGTCTGGAACACCGAGACCGAGATCGAACTGCTTCGCGAGGTCAACGGCGTCATCACCGAGGAGGGGATTGCCCAGGGACGGCCGCGGATCGTCACCGACCTCAACGCCATCGAGACCATTCTCCTGCTGTCACCCGAGACCAACGGTCATGTCGCGGTCAAGTCCTGGGAAGCGCTGGAGAAGAGCACCGGCCGCCACCATGCCCATCTGGCGGCGGCACGGGAAGACGAGAAAATCCGCTATCACGACGTCGTCGCCCAGCCGCGCAAGATCATCACCTCGCCGACCTGGTCGGGCATCGAGTCGGAAAAGGTTTCGTACAATGCCGGCTATACCAATGTTCACGAGTTGATCCCCTGGCGAACCCTGACCGGCCGCCAGCAATTCTACCAGGATCACAAATGGATGCGGGCGTTCGGCGAAGAACTCTGTGTCTACAAGCCGCCGGTGTCGACCCGGACCCTGGCCGACGTCATGGACCTCAAGCCCAATGGCAACAAGGCGATTCCGCTCAACTTCATCACGCCGCACCAGAAATGGTCGATTCACAGCACCCACACCGACAACCTGATCATGCTGACCCTCAACCGGGGCGGCCCCTGCATCTGGATCAACGAGGAAGACGCCAAGTCGGTCGGCATCGAGGATAACGACTGGGTCGAGGGCTACAACGTCAACGGCGCGCTCACGGCCCGGGCCGTGGTCAGCCAGCGTCTGCCCCGCGGCATGGTCCTGATGTATCACGCCCAGGAAAAGCATGTGAACACGCCGGGAAGCGAAGTCACCGGTATCCGGGGCGGCATCCACAACTCGATCACCCGGATCATGATCAAGCCGACCCACATGATCGGCGGCTACATGCAGCAATCCTATGGCTTCAACTACTACGGCACCACGGGCGTTCAGCGCGACGAGTTCCTGCTTGTCCGCAAGATGAACAAAATCGACTGGATGGACGGCCCGCTCGTCGCGGCTCAGTAAACGGAGATTGATCCCATGAAAATCCGCGCACAGATCGCGATGGTCCTCAACCTGGACAAGTGCATCGGCTGCCACACCTGTTCGGTCACCTGCAAGAACGTCTGGACCAGTCGGGAGGGTGTCGAATACGCCTGGTTCAACAACGTCGAGACCAAGCCCGGCATCGGCTACCCCAAGGACTGGGAAAACCAGAAGAAGTGGCGGGGTGGCTGGGTTCGCAAGCCCAATGGTAAACTCCAGCCCCGTCTCGGCAGCCGTTATCAGGTGTTGGCCAAAATATTCGCGAACCCGCACCTGCCGGTGATCGACGACTATTACGAGCCCTACACCTTCGACTATCAGCACCTTCAGACCGCCGGCGAAAGCCAGACCGCGCCGACGGCGCGGCCGCGCTCTCTCATTACCGGCGAGCGGATGGAGAAGATCAACTGGGGGCCAAACTGGGAGGAAATCCTCGGTGGTGAATTTTCGAAGCGGAGCAAGGATGCCAACTTCGAGAACATCCAGAAGGAAATCTACGGCAAGTTCGAAAATACCTTCATGATGTATCTGCCGCGCCTGTGCGAGCATTGTCTCAATCCGGCCTGCGTCGCGGCCTGTCCCTCGGGGTCCATCTACAAGCGTGAGGAAGACGGCATCGTTCTTGTGGATCAGGACAAGTGCCGGGGCTGGCGGATGTGCGTCAGTGCCTGCCCCTACAAGAAGATTTACTACAACTGGCAAAGCGGCAAGGCCGAGAAGTGCATTCTCTGCTATCCGCGCCTGGAATCCGGCCAGCCGACGGTCTGCGCCGAAACCTGCGTCGGCCGCATCCGCTATCTCGGCGTCATGCTTTACGACGCCGACCGGATTCAGGACGCGGCGAGCGTGCCGGGCGAGGGCGATCTCTATCAGGCCCAGCTCGACATCTTCCTCAACCCTCACGACCCCGAGGTTTGCGCCGAGGCCCGCCGCCATGGCGTGCCTGAACAATGGCTGGAGGCCGCCCGCAACTCGCCGGTCTACAAAATGGCCATCGAGTGGAAGACGGCACTGCCGCTGCACCCGGAATACCGGACGCTGCCGATGGTCTGGTACACGCCGGCGCTCAGTCCGATTCAGACGGCGATCAGCCAGGGCCATGTCGGCTTCGACGGTGAACTGCCTGACCTCCACTCGCTCCGGATTCCGGTCAAGTATCTGGCCAACCTGCTGACCGCCGGCGTCGAGCAACCGGTGATCGATGCCCTCAACCGCATGTATGCGATGCGCATCTATCAGCGGAGCAAGCATGTCGACGGCAAAGCCAACACCGCGGTGCTCAAGCAGGTCGGTTTGACCGTTGCCCAGATCGAAGAGATGTACCGCTACATGGCCATCGCCAACTACGAAGACCGCTTCGTCGTTCCGACCACCCACCGGGAATATGCCGAGGACGCCTTCAAGCTCAAGGGCGATTGCGGCTTCAGCTTTGGCAGCGGCTGCGGCAACGGCATCAGCGATCTCGGCCTTTTCGGCTCCAAACGGCCGCGGATCAACGCCGACGCCGAACGGCAGTCCGACCGCAGTCCGGCGGCCGGCGGCGGCACTCTTTGAGGGAAGGATCCATCATGACCAGCCAATCACCCCCGATCAAGTCGATCAAGGCGCTGGGGGCGCTGCTGACCTATCCCGAACCCGAGCTGATTTCGGCCCTGGACGAGATCGGTGCCCTCATCGAGGCCGAGAAGGGGCTGTCGCGCAAGGTTCGCGAGGGCGTGGCGACGCTGATCGCGCATCTGCGGACGGAAGACCTGCTGACTCAGCAGGAGCGCTATGTTTCCCTTTTCGACCGCAGCCGGACTTTGTGTCTGCATCTCTATGAGCATGTTTTTGGCGAGAGCCGGGACCGTGGTCAGGCCATGGTCCGGCTGGTCCAGCTCTATGACCGCCATGGCTTCGAGATCGTCGGGCGTGAGTTGCCCGACTATCTGCCGCTGCTGTGCGAGTTCCTGGCTGAAATGCCGTCCAGCGCCGCCCGGGCGGTGCTGGCGGATGCCCTGACGCCGCTGGCGGCCCTCAGCCGGCGCCTGACCGAGCGCGGCGAGCGTTACGCTCCGGTGCTTGCCGGGCTGGTCGAGCTTTCCGGAGGCACCGTCAATCAGGCCGAGCTGGAGGCCTTCATCGCCGCCCAGCCCAAGGAGCCCGAGACCCTGGAGGAACTCGACCGGCAGGCCGAGGAGGAACCGGTGACCTTCGGCGCCGGCTCGGCCCTGAAGGATTGTTCGGTGCTCAGCGGCCGGGGGCTGCCCGGTGCCATCGCCGCCGTCGGCCCGCTCGCGTGAAAGGACAACAGCCATGGACTATCTGAACCACATCCTGTTTGGCATCTATCCCTACATCGCGCTGTCGGTGTTCTTTATCGTCGCGCTGGTTCGATTCGACCGCGAGCAGTACACGTGGCGCTCGGGCTCCAGCCAGATTCTCGACAACCGCAACATGGTTCTGGCCAGCAATCTCTTCCATGTCGGCATCCTCGGCCTCTTTCTCGGCCATTCGGTCGGGATGCTGACGCCGCTGGCGGTGTTCGAAGCCATGGGGATCGAGCCCGCGACCAAGCAGATGCTGGCCATCGTCGTCGGTTCGGCCTTTGGCCTCCTGTGTGTCGCCGGCCTCGTCATGCTGGTGATGCGCCGGCTCAATGTCAGCCGGATCTATCTCAACAGCAGTACCATGGACCTTGTGATCCTGGTTCTGCTGCTGCTTCAGGGCGTGCTCGGCATGATCTCGATCTTCTTTTCGCTGCACCATCTCGATGGCGGCAACATGGTCGAATTCATGCTCTGGGCGCAGGGCATCTGGACCCTTGACGGCGCCGCCGCCGCCCACATCCTCAACCAGGGCTGGGTCTTCAAGGCCCATATCGTGCTCGGGCTGACCATCGTGCTGCTGTTCCCGTTCAGCCGGCTGGTTCATGTCTGGAGCGTTCCGGTCTGGTATCTTGCCCGGGCCTATCAGATCGTGCGCAAGCGCCAGCGGCGCAGCATGGCCCGTTGATCCTGGGGAGATGCCGTGATGATGACGATTCGGGTGAACGAGGTCGAAATCCCGGAAGCGGCGGTGGCGCGCGAGGTGCAGTTCCACCCCGCGGCGTCGCTGGCCGAGGCCCGCCGGGAGGCAGCGCAGGCGCTGGTGGTGCGCGAACTCCTGTTGCAGGAGGCGCATCGTCTGGCCCTGGTGCCGTCGCCCGACGGCGCGGGCGAGGTCCAGGAGGATATCGAGGATGCGCTGATCCGCTGCCTGCTCGAACAGGAGGTGACGGTGCCGGAGCCCGATGAGGCGGAGTGCCGGGAGCACTACCTCGAGCATGCCGGGGTCTATCGCAGCCCCGACCTCTACGAGGCCGCTCACATCCTCTTTCCGGCCCGGGCTGATGATCAGACCGCCCGGGACGAGGCCGGGCGGGCGGCGGCGGCCATCCTGGCGCTGGTGCGGGCCGAGCCCCGGCGTTTCGCCGAACTCGCCCGCGAGCACTCGGCCTGTCCTTCGCGGGCGGAGGGTGGCGGGCTCGGCCAGTTCACTCCCGACCAGATGGTGCCCGAGTTCATCGCCGGCCTCGACGGCCTGGAGCCCGGCGCGCTTGCGCCCGCTCCGATCGCGTCCCGCTACGGCTTTCATGTCGTGCGGCTCGATCAGCGGCTGGCCGGGCGGCCGTTGCCCTTCGAGCGGGTGCAGGAGCGGATTCAGGTCGAGTTGTATGACTGGCGCTGGCGGCAGGCGGTGCATGGCTTCATCGCCGGCCTCGTCAGCCAGGCCCGCATCGTCGGCGTCGAGATGCGGGCGGCGTAACCGCTGACGGCGCCGAGCAGGCATCCTCTCATCTCAAAGTCCGCGGGCTTCAGGGAGACGTCACCATGGCCGACCGGCCACCCGACCCAGCCAGCCCACGCTACCCGGCCAGCGACGCCTCACCGCTGGTCGACGCCTACGGACGGACCATCCGCTATCTGCGGGTCTCGGTCACCGATCGCTGTGATTTCCGCTGCGTCTACTGCATGTCGGAAGACACCAGCTTCGTGCCGCGCTCGGAGGTGTTGAGTCTGGAGGAACTGGAGCGGGTCTGCTCGGCCTTCGTGATGCTGGGGGTACGGAAACTGCGGCTGACCGGCGGCGAACCGCTGGTCAGGCGCGGCTTTCTCTCCCTGGTCCGCGGGCTGTCCCGCCATCTTGACAGTGGCATGCTCGACGAGCTGTCGCTGACCACCAACGGCAGCCAGCTCGCCCGCCATGCCGCCGATCTGGCCGGGCTGGGCGTGCGCCGGGTCAATGTCAGCCTCGACACCCTCGATCCCGAGCGCTTCCGCCGCATCACCCGCTGGGGCCGGCTGGAGCGGGTGCAGGAGGGGCTGGCGGCGGCCGCCGCAGCGGGGCTCGCGGTCAAGCTCAACTGCGTCGCGCTCAAGGGTGTCAACGAGGATGAGTTCGACCGCCTGATCGGCTGGTGCGGCGAGCGCGGCTTCGACCTCACCCTGATCGAGGTCATGCCGCTCGGCGATATCGACGGTGCCGGCGGCTTCAGCCGCGCCGCCCAGTTTCTGCCCCTGACCCTGGTGCGCGAGCGGCTGGCCCGGCGCTGGACCCTGGAGCCGATCGACTATCAAAGCGGCGGGCCGTCGCGCTATGTCCGGGTGCGCGAAACCGGCGGCCGGCTCGGCTTCATCACGCCGCTGTCGGAGAGCTTCTGCCAATCGTGCAACCGGGTCCGGCTGACCGCCACCGGCACTCTGACCCTCTGTCTTGGCCGCAGCGAGGCGGTCGAGTTGCGGCCGCTGGTGCGCGGCCATCCCGACAGCGATCAGCCGTTGCTGGCGGCGCTGCGGGCGGCGATCCGGCGCAAGCCCGACGCCCACGGCTTCGGCACAACCGCCTGCCCGGCCCTGGCCGCCGCCGGCCGGCTGATGAACCTTACCGGCGGCTGACGCCGGTCCTGCTGCAAGAGATATCCCGCCATGACCCAGTGTCACCGCCGTGCCGACTACGATCCGATCATCGCCACCGCCTGGGCCAGCCGGCGCTTCACGAAGCGGCTGCTGCGCGATCCGGCGGCGGCGATGGCCCGCCTCGGCATCGCGCCGCCGCCCGGGGTGACGGTCCGGGTGATCGCCGATACCGCCCGGACCTGCTGCCTCGTGCTGCCAGCCCCGCCGGCCGAAGGGGTGTCGCTCAGCGCGCAGCTGATGACGGTGGCCGGCGGTGTGCCGCGAGCGGCGATCCTGCTTTCGGGCTTCGACCGGATCGTCATCCGGGCCTGGAGCGATCCCGACTTCAAGCGGCTGCTGCTGGCCGATGCCGCGGCGGCGTTCGCCCGTCTTGACATCGTGCCGCCGGCCGGTATCAGCTTCAGCGTGGTCGAGGACAGCGCCGGCATCAATCATCTGGTGCTGCCGCCGCCGCCACCGAAGGAGGTCGAGTTTTCCGAGGAGGCCGGCGGCTGGGTCAACCATGTCGCGCGCTGGCTGGCCCTGATCAGCGGGCCGTTCGCCTCGTGAGGCGCGGGTCGGATTTTGTGGGGGAGAGCGGGGCGATGCGGATGACGCGGGCGGTTCGGGGCGGGCTGCTGGGGCTGTTGCTGCTGCTGGCGGCGCTGACCGCGGCATCGCCGGCCCGGGCGGGGCAGGGGGCGTGGCCGGAATGGCTGCCGCCGGTGGTGACCGGCGTCGTACTTTATGGCTCGCTCTATGCCACCGCGTTCGTGGTCTCCCAGGTTGCGCGGGCCGGGATCGTCGCGGTGTCGGCGCCGGGCTGGGTCGGCGTCAGCCAGAGCTTCGGCATGCCGGCCGCGATCGTTGCCGTGATGTCCCAGGTGATCCCGGCGCTGCGCGTCTCGGTGCCGGAGATGGTCGGCGGCTGGTTCGGCACTGTCCCTGGCCCGCTGCCGGCACCCAGACCATCGGACGCCCTGTCTTCGGCGGTGAGCGGCAGTTGATCATCCCGGCCCGGGACCGGCGGTTTGCCCGTAGCTGCTACCGCCATCTCGCCGGCAGTCTCGGGGTGGCGGTGACCGAGGCGCTGATCGCCCGCGGCCTGCTCCGGATCCCTTCGGCGACCGTGTTCGAGCTGACCCGGGCGGGCCGGGTGTGGTTCGCGGCGCTTGGCATCGCGCCCGACGCGCCGGCCCGGCGCTGCCTGGACGGCACCGAGGGTCGTGATCATCTGGGCGGTCCGCTGGCGGTGCGCCTGCTCGACCGCCTGCTCGCCCTCGGCTGGCTGGAGCGGCCCGACCCCGGCAACCGGACCCTCGGCCTCACACCGACGGGGGCCGAGGCGCTGGCCGGGCGGCTGGGGCTGACCGGGCTTCAGGTCAGCGCGTCGAGATCGGCGGAGGTGACCCGGCCGCCGCAGCGCAGCTGATCGCGCAGCCGGGTGATCATGTCGTCGAGCCGGGTCACTGCCGGCCGTAGCGAGCGTTCGGTCTCGTCGGTGTGGAGGAGATCCGCGACCCGGCCCTCGCGCATCACGATCCGATAATCCGAGAGCAGGGTGATGTTGGGATCGTGGGTGACGAAGATGAAAATCTTTCGATGCTGCCGCAGCAGGGCCAGGGTCCGGCCGCGATGGATGCCGGCATTCTCGACCTCGTCGAGCAGGATGATCGGGGTATGGCAGATCACGGTGGCGTCGGCGATCAGCAGGGCGCGGGTCTGGCCGCCCGAAAGTTCGGTCATCCGGCTGGCCGGCATGATCGGCTCGCCGGTCAACTCGTTGGCGAAGGCCAGCGTCCGTACCACCGCGGTGGTCATTTCCTCGGTCGTGGCCTTGCGGATGCGGGCGTGAGCGTGGAGAAACTCGCCAACCGGCAGATCGGACAGAAAGGTCGTGTGCTGGGTGATCAGCGCCACCGGGTTGCAGGCGGGATCGTCGCGGAAGGCTGCGGGCGCCGGTTGGCCGTCGATCAGGATCCGGCGCCCGCTCGGGGTGGTGCCGTCGGCGAACATCTCGATATCGTTGATCAGCGTGGTTTTGCCCGAGCCGGTGTGGCCGACGATGCTGACGACATCGCCCATGCGGAAATCCAGCCGCGGCACGGCATCGCGGTCGCCGGCGCGGCCATGGCCGGCGAGCACGGAAATCTGCTCGATCATCGGAGCCCTCCTGCGGCGACGGCGGTGCTGCCATCCGCCAGATAAGACAGCCGGTTGTCCACCGACCGCGCCCGGCCGAAGTGGGATTTCTGGCCGATCTCGCGGTTGCCGACGCAGATGGTGCAGCTGCCGGCCGGTGGCTGGCCGCGCAGCAGCGTGGTCTCGCCGACGTCGGCGGTGGCGAGGATGGTGTCGACCAGCGGTTCCAGCCCGATGCCGTACAGCGCGTTGGCCTCGCGGATGCGCACCCCCGGCGCGACATCCTGGATGCGCGCCCGGAAGACTTCGCGCTCGGCCTGGGAGACGCGGTCGATCTTGGTCACGACCGCGATGTCGGCCAGCGACAGCATCGGCCCGACCTTGAGCGGCAGGTTCATGCCGCTGGTGGCTTCGAGCACGATCACGCCGAGGCCGTCCTCGACATAGGGCGAGCAGCGCAGGCAGAGGCCGGCGGTTTCCACCAGCAGGACATCGCTGCCGGTCTGACGGCTCCAGGCCATGCCGTCACCCAGCACCATCACCAGACAATGATCGGGGCACAGCTCGCCCGAATAGACCTTGCGGGTCGGAATCGAAAACTCGCGGGTGATGATCTCGTCTTCTTCGGCGAACTGGATGTCGAGCTTGAAGAACGCCGGCCGGTGGCCGCGCTTCAGCAGCGATTTTATGACATGGCGCAACACCGACGTCTTGCCGGTGGTCGCCGGTCCGGCGCAGATAACAAGCTTCATTACCGTCTCGTGGTAGGCGGGGGAGGAGGGGCGGACGGCCCAGCCGACCGGAACCCCGGGGCTGCGGCCGGCGCCAAGCTAAAGCATTTTCCAATCGAACGGGATCAAAAAATGCGCTACCTCCTTGTTTTCAGGGCGACTTCCTCCAGCCCCTCATACGGCTTTCAGCAGCCCCCGGTCCTGGGATTCCCGGGCCAGCTGTTCGCCTTTCCAGCGCTGTTCGTTCTCTTGCCGGGCCGTCTGCTCCTTGCCCTCGCGCTCGGTGCGGGCCTGGCGGTCGAGCGCTTCGCGCTCCAACCGCTCGCCATGGCGGCGCTGGTCGTCCTGCTGGCGCAGGGCGCGCTCTTCGCTCTCGCGCACCACTCGGGTGGCGCGGTCCTGGGCTTCGCGGACGGCCGGCTGGCCATAATCCCGGATGGTCTGATCGGGCATGAACGCTCCTCTGTCGATCTCTCTGCGCGGGCTGCGGGTCGGGGAGGGGGGGGTGATCCGGTTGGCCGCGTGGCGGTCTCCGGAGTTCAAAACATCCCTTCGGCCCAGCAGGGTATCAGTCGGGGGCTGGCCGGAACTAAGCAATAGCGATTCGCAAGAGACCAGTTTTCATGCAGCCCGATGACCGATGATTTGTAGCATAATCTCAAGAAAAGGCAATAACTATTTTATGAAATCATTTAAGGGGGTGGACGATGTTTTTTAATTGGTCCAGATCGGGCCGGTTTTCGTGGGTTTTCCCTCACCGGGCGCCCGGCCCGGTGAGGGCCTCCAGCACCGCGCACAGCTGGCGCCAGTCGATCGGCTTGGTCACGAGATCATTGATCCCGGCCGCGCGGTAGCGCTCGCGGTGCTCGGGCATGACATCGGCGGTCAGGGCCAGCACCGGCAGGCGGCCTTTCGGGGCCGGCAGTTCCCGGATCGCCCGGGTCGCCTCCTCGCCATCCATTTCGGGCATCTGCATGTCCATCAGCACGGCGTCGAAGTCGTGGGCGGCGATTTCGGCCAGAGCGAGGCGGCCATTGTCGACCACCGTGACGCTGTGACCCAGCTTCACCAGCATCGCCCGCACCAGCATCTGGTTGATCCGGTTGTCCTCGGCCAGCAGGATGCGGAGGGGGCGGGGTGACCGGGACAGCGGCTCGGGCTCGGGCTCGGCCGGCAGCGGTTCGGCGTCTGTGGGCAGGCCAAACGGCAGCAGGACCCAGAAGCGCGAGCCCTGGCCGGGCTCGCTGTCGACTCCGGCCTCGCCGCCCATCATATCCACCAGCCCCTTGGTGATCGCGAGGCCCAGTCCGGTGCCGCCGAAGCGCCGGGTGGTCGAGGGGTCGACCTGGGAAAAGGCCCGGAACAGGCGGTCGGTTTCGGCCCCGGCGATGCCGATGCCGGTATCATCGACCTCGCCACGCAGGGTCACGGTGCCGGCCTCGCGGGCGTGCACCGACAGCCGCACTGAGACCGTGCCCGCGGCGGTGAATTTGACCGCGTTGCTGATCAGGTTGTAGAATATCTGCTTCAGTTTGGTCGGATCGCCGATCACGGCCGCCGGAACCTCGGGGCGGATGTCGAGGGTCAGGGTCAGGCCCTTGGCCCGGGCGGCGCCGAGGCTGAACGCCACCACCTCCTCGGCCGCCCGATGGGGGGAAAACGCGACGCTTTCGAGAGTGACCCTGCCGGCCTCGATCTTCGAGATATCGAGGATGTCGTTGAGGATGGTCAGCAGTGATCGGGTCGAGGCGGTCAGGGCCTCGACATAGCCGGCCTGCTCGGCGGTCAGGGCGGTTCCGCGCAAGAGATCGGCCATGCCGAGCACGCCGGTGATCGGGGTGCGGATTTCGTGACTCATGGTGGCAAGAAAGGCCGACTTGGCCCGGCTTGCCGCCTCGGCCAGATGCCGCGCCTCCTCGAGGGCCTGATTGATCGCCATGAGGTTGCGGTCGAAGGCCCGCTGGCGCCAGTGGAAAACATAGAGCCCGGTCGAGGTGGCGATCAGCAGCAGCAGGTATAAACCGGCCTGCTTCAGGGCGTCCTGCCGCCAGCGGCCATATATGGCGTCGATATCCCGGCTGATCGCGGCGGTCAGCGGCTTGTTGACCGGGACATTCGCCGGTCTGATGGTGATCTGGGCCATCATCCGCTCTTCGCCGGTGGCATAGACGATGCCGGTCAGCACGCTTTCGGTCAGGCCGCTGTCCTGGTGGCGCTGGAAGAAGGTGCCGGGGCGCCGCAGATCCTTGCCGCCCTGGCCGGGGCGATCGGGCACCATCAGGAACTGGAGGCCGTCATCGTGAGCCAGCGCGCTCCACATGTCGGGGGCATAGAGCACCGAGCCGAGAAGGGTGGTGAAGTAGTCGGGGTCGAGGGTGGTACTGACGACGCCGGCAAATTCGCCGTGTCCTCCCGGGATCATCATCACGAGATTCATCGCAAAGACGCCGAGCGAGGTCCGGAACGGCGGCGACACCACCAGGATGTCGGGATCGGCCAACCGGCGCGCGGTCTCGAAGTAGGGGCGCTTGCTGAAGTTTTCGCCGATCAGATCGGCGCGGTTGGAGGTCATCACGACGCCGTCGGCGTTCAGCACCGTGATCGTGCGCACCCCGGGCATGGCGTCGGCCAGGGTTTTCAGGCGCGCCGAGGCCAAGCCGCGGCCCGCGGCGTGTCCCCAGTGGTCGGGGTCGGCGCGGATGCCCAGCAGGGCCTGATAGGTGGCTTCGAGTTCGAACGACAGGTTCTTCGCGACCACCCGCGCCTGGTTCAGCAGCCGCTCCCGTTCCATGGTCCCGGTCCGGCCGTATTCGACATAGAGCTGGTAGCCGATCACCGCCGCCAGAGACGCCATGGCCACGACATGCAGCGCCCACTGAAGCGTGAAGGGCCGCCGGGGATAGGGGCTCACGCCATCAGGTCCCGGGAGCCGCCTCAGCATTCGATGGAGAAACGGCGGCATCGTCTTCAATCCAGGGTCTGTCTCGGCGGCGCTGGCGAACGGGCTCACGACTCGAACGGGAAGGAGATGAAATCACAGCCGTCCAGCGCTGACAAGGGTTTCCGGGCGACGTATCCGGGCGGGTGAGCGCGGCTCAGCCGGTCGGCGTAGCCGCCCCGCGGCCCTGCTCAATTCCTCTTAAGCCGTATAGCTGATGCCATTTTGGCGGCCTTGCCGCGTTCAGGAGATGCTTGCGCTTGTTGCCGGCATTACGCCTCTGTGGAAAGAGGATCGTCCATAAGAAGTGATGTCAAACTGATGTGCTTGACCTTTGCCTGATCTGGCGTTTACCAATGGGCTTGTCAGGTGTGTGGCTTTATCGGCTGAGAGGGCTGGTTTGCCGTGGCTCTGGAAGTGATCCTGATCCTGGTCATGAGCCTGTTGGCGGTTACCGCGACGGTGCCGCTCTGGCGGCGGCGGCTTCACCGTGCGCGCGGTCTGGTCAGGCGCAATCAGGTCGGCGCTGACAAGATATCGAAGGCCATTCGGGAGCAGGCGCGGAAAACCTTGCACATCAAGCGCGAGATCAAGCGGGTCGAGGGCGAGTACGAAATCATTCAGACCAACATCGAGGCCGCGCTCAAGGCCATTTCGGTGCTGGAGCAGGTCGACGACCGCATCTGGGTGGTCGAGGACAACCGCCTGCGCGCCGATCTCGAGTGGGTCGGGGTGGTCAGCCAGCACAACTATCGGGGGACGGTCAACCGCAGGGTTCCGGCGACCATCCACAATGCCTGGAAGGCCGGGCGCAAGTGTCTGGTCTGGGCCCAGAGCGAAGACGGGGCGCGGACGAAGCTCACGGCCTTGTTTCCCGCCGAACGGGGATTTTCGCCCGGCAAGGTGGTTTCCCTGTCGCGGCGCGTCAACAAGGACGAGGGCTGATCATGGCCGCCAACCCCGATACCCTCAGTCTGATCTCGGCGCTGGTGCCGGGTTTGAGGCACACCCAGTTCCAGCACACTCTCGAGGTACTGGCTCTGGCGGTGTTTGCCGCCCTGCTGGCCAGCGGGCTCTCGGTGTTCCTGCTTTATTGCGTCGAGTATTTTATTTCAAAGGAACGGTCGTCGTTTGAAGCCGTCAACAAGATCAACCGGCGGGTGCCGGCGCTCAAGACCCTGATGTGGCGGCACGAAAAGCTGAAACAGACGCTGGGCGAAGCCAATGGCAAACTTAATACCGAGTTTCGGCGCTATGAGAAGGCGGGCAGGGTGCTCGGCCAGTTGAAACGGCGCGAATTCATCAAGGTCCGCTTCGCCAACGAGCCCAACGACCAGCTTCCGTGCTTCGCGGCCTACGTCTACAATGACTTCGTGCGGAAATATGTCGCCAAAGGCCAGCATTATCCCCTGCTGGATGATGTCTGGGCCACGGCGCAACTGGTTGAGGTCTGGGCCGAAACGCCGGAGAAAGCGGAAATCGAGATCACCCGCAAGTACGCCAAGGTGTTTGGCTTCTACATGACCAATCTCGAAAAGGTGAACCCGCTGTCGCAGTCGGTTCTCTCGGAGCCGGAAGAAGAGGCGGCCCCGGTGCGGGCCGGCGCCGGACAATGACCGGCGGCTGCGGCCCGGCCAGACGGTTCTACCCGAGATAAATCGAGGATTTTTCCCCATATTGCTGGTTCCGGCGCTGCCGCGCCGCTTCCTTCTCCAGGCGCCTCTGTTCGCGTTGCGTCCTGCGGCGCTCCGCATCGATCAACCGCTGTTCATAGCGGCTGAGGGCCTGTTTGACCGTTTCGGCGGCGACGGTGTCGTTGTCGCGCGCCCAGCGCAGCGCGGTGCGGGACCGCCGGAGGGTCCGGTCGAGCAGGGTGCGGGCTTCGTCCCCCTCGACGAAGGCGATGGCGCGGGCGGCCCACTGCCGGGCCTGGGTTTCGAGTCGCGGCCCGAGCCACCCGAGAAAACGGCAGGTCTGGCTCCAGGCCAGGTCGAGCGGCGTTGAGCGGTGCGGCAAAGAGCGGTCGATCCTCGGCATGATCATCCTCTGCGGGCGGGGTCCTCGGGGCGGATGCCGACATCGTCCTTCACCGGGGCCGGGAGGGCAAGGGCTTCGTTGCCTCCCGCCCGGCAACTCCGTGTCACAGAGGCCGCAGGACGAACCCGCGCCGGATCGTGTCGTAGCCGGTGGCGATCAGCCTCTTGAACTCGGCCCTTCTCATCTCGGTTGCCGTTCCCAGGGCATAGATGACGGCGAGGGTGCCGAACACGATCATCGCGTTTTTCAGCGCCTGATCGGCGATGCCGCCGGTGATCGCGGTGAAAAACTGCAGCAGCGGATAGTGAAAGAGGTAAATGGAAAAAGTGAAGCCGGCGAGATGACGAATCGGGCCGCCGAACGGGCCGATCAGGACCTGGACGCGGTGGGATATCGCGGTCAGGCCGATGACGTGAAGGGCCGCCAGGGTGCCGACGGCGTAGCAGCTCAGAAACGGGGTGGCATAGGACCACTTCAACTCGGTCCAGAAGAACACGCCGTTGAGATTGGCCTCCGACCATTCAAGCAGGAGGCGCGGGATATCGGCGCTCTCAAAGAGACAATACAGCGCGATCGATCCAAGATAGAGTCCCCAGCCCCAAGGCTCGGCCACCATGGCGCGGCGGGTGATGCGGTAGGTCAGGACTCCAAGCAGCCAGACCGGAAACAGCAGCAGAATCTTCGGTCCCGCGATCAGAAGCGCAGCGAGGACGATCACGACTCTCTTGTACCCTTCGAGGTAATAGGCGGCACCGAAGATGACATAATACCAAAATTCATAGCCGAGGGACCAGAACGGGCCATTGGAAAACAACCGGACCGACGAAAACCACAGTTCATTGACAAACATCAGGCTAGCTGATACTCTCCAGATCGGGTTGTCGGTTTGAAACCACCAGCCATCATAAATGCTGTAGTCGATCGACGATCCGATAAAGTCAACGATTATTGTCAGTATGACTGCCGGGATCACCACGGAGTACAGCCGCGCCAGGCGGCTGATGGCAAAATCCCTCGCGGTGACCTCCTTCTTGTCCGAAACGTAGGATATGACAAATCCGGACAGGACAAAGAAGACCATCACGCCGTCATTGCCGAGAAACTTCAGGTCGCAGATGATCGGGAGGCCACCGGTGAACCGGCCGTAGTTGGCGTGAACGAGAAAGACGACCAGGGCAGTCATAAGTCTTAAGAAATCAAGATAAAGCGACGAGGTTTTATTCATCCATATCACCTGCAGCGCGCCGGACGTCGGCTCCGGCGCCATCCTTCTCAGTGTTCGTCCCGGTGGTTTCCGACCAGCGGCGGCGGGAGGAATGCCGCGCCTCTTTGCTCGGGAAGCGGACCCGCGCGACGGGATGGGGTGTCCCGTCGCGATCCGCTCCGATAGCTCCACGATTGCAACCGGCCGATGGCCGCCGGTGGCGCCGCCCAGCCCGATGGCCGCCATCTTGCCTCTTGGCCGCGGCCGGCGTCTACCACCGGCGCCGGCATATCAGTCAAGCGCGGGCGTGGGGGCGGGCTCACGACAGCGGCAGCATGGCCATCTGGTTCGCCGAGAACGCCGTCTTTTGAGACTGGGACAAGGCGCCGAAGAAGTTGGAGCCGATCGCCGACAGCTGGTCGGCCGAGAAGGCCCGCAGCTGGGCGCGGGAGAAGCCGCTCACTTCGACGGCGCTCATCGTGCCCAACACCGAGCCGCTGATTGCGCCGACCTGGGCCGTGGTCAGGGCGGCGACCTGCGCCGAGGTGAAGGCATCGACCGTCGGTGCCGCCAGCGCCCCCATGGCCTCGGTGGTCAGGCCGCGCAGCAACGGTGCGGTCAGGGCCTGCAGCTGGGCCGATGTCAGCGCCTCCAGATGGCCGGCGGAAACGCCGGTAAAGGCGTTCACCGAGAAAGCGGTCAATTGCGCGCCGCTCAGGGCGGCGAACTGGCTGGTCCGCAGGCCCGAGAGCTGGGTGGAGGTCATCGCCTTCAGCTGCGCGCCGCTCAGGGCCGAAAACTGGGCGGTCGTCAGGGCGGACAGACTGTCGCCGCCGAGCGCCCGGACCACCTCGCCGCCGAGGGCGCCGATCTGTCGAACGGTCAGACTCGCAAACTGATCGGGCGAGAATAGGGTGGCGACGGCGGCGGTCAGGCTCCTGATCTGGCCGGTGGAGAGTGCGGCGACCTGGCTGGTGGCAAAGGCGCACCATTGATCCGACGACAACCAGCGCAACTGGCTGGTGGTCAGGCTGGCGATCTGACTGGTGGTCATGCCGCCGATCTGATCGACGCTCAGTGCCGAGAGCTGCGTCGTCGACAGCAGCCTCACCTGGGCTGTGGTCAGGGCGCCGATCTGCTGCGAGGTGAGGCTCGCCAGATCCGTTGCCGTCAAGGCCTTGAAGAACGGGGCATTCACCGTGACCAGCTGGGTCGAGGTCAGGCCGCCCACCTGATCGGTGGTCAAACTCGCAACGGCCAGCGGCGAGAGCGCATTCAGCTGCGCGCCCGAGAGGTCGCCAACTTGCAACGGGGTCAGGGACAGCACCTGAGGGGTCATGAGCGCCCTGATCTGCTCCGGGGTCAAAGCCCCCAGCTGGGTCGAGGACAGGACCTCGATATCGTCGGTGCTGAGCGCCTTGATCTCCGGGCCGGTGAACGCCCTGATCTGCGATGCCGTCAATTCGCCGATCTCACCGGTGGTCAGAGCGGCGATCACCAGCGGCCCCATGCCCCGGACCTGCGACGGGGTCAGCGCCGCGATCTGGGTTTCGGTCAGGGCGTGGAGCTGGGTTGCCTTCAAAGCCTGCAACTGGTTGCAGCCGAGCGCCGCCACCTGAGTGGTGGTCAGCCCTGCGACCTGATCGCCGGTCAGCGCCCCGATCTGAAGGAACGAGAGCAGCGGAATCTGTCCGGCCCTGAGGCCGTCGATCTGCGCCACCGAGAGTTCGGCAATCTCGCCCGTGGTCAGGGCCTTGATCAGGCTCTTGGGCAGAACGGCGATCTGAGTCGTGGTCAGGCCCGCGACCTGATCGGCACCCATCGCGGCAAAGGTCAGCGGCGACAGGGCGTTGATCTGAGAGGTGGCCAGGGCGGCGATCTGGTCGGAGGTCATGGCCATGATCTGGGTCGAGGTCAGGGCCTGGGCCTGGGTGGTATTCAGGATCGCGAGCTGATCCGTGGTCAGGACCGCGATTGCCATCGTGCTGAGGTCCTCGATCAACGTGATGGGCAGGCGCCGGATCTGCTCGGAGGTCAGCCCCGCCAGCTGCTCTGCGGTCAGAGACGAAAAGCATTCGAGGCTCATCGCCCTGAATTCCGCCGGCGTGATCGCGCCGACCTGGGTGCTGGTCAGCGCGTTGAGCTGATCGGCCGAGATGGCGGAAAACTGGCTGGCGGTCATGGCCGCGATCTGGGATGTCGTCAGCGTCGCGATCTCATCGCCGGTCAGCGCCCGGATCTGGACCTGACTGAGCGCCCGCACCTGCTGTGCGCCGAGGGCGGTCAGCTGGTCGGGGGAGAGCGCCGCGATCGCGCCCGCGGAGAGGGCGCCGATCACCGCCGGCGGCAGCGCCCGCATCTGAGCCGCGCTCAGGCCGGAAATCTGCGTTCCCGTCAGTCCGTGCCATTGATACTGCGTGAAGGCGGTCAGCTGGGCGCGACTTAATGCTGCGAGATCGTCGGCCGAGAGGGCCGCGATCTGTGTGGCGCTCAGCACCTTCAGCTGGCCGGCGGTCAGTGCCGAAATCTGGTCGGTCGTCAGCGCCGCGATCACCGGCGCCGGGAGCGCCTGGACCTGGAGGGCCGACAAATATCGGATCAGCGACGGCGTCAGGGCCGAGGCCTGATCGGCCGTCATCGCCGCGATCGCCGCCGGCGTCAGGGCCTTCAGCTGGGCCAGGGTCAGACTGTCCCAGGTCGGCGTCGGCGTGGGCGGCGTGGGTGTGGGCGTCGGGGTGCTGCCGCTTTCCTGGATCGTCACCGTCTGCCAGTCGCCCCAGTAGCGGCCATTGTAGGCCCGGATGGTCAGGGTGTCGGTTCCGGCGCTGGCCCCGGTTTTCAGGGTCACCCCGGTCAGCGTCGTCGTCGAATAGGCCGAGGCGGCTGAGGTCGCGACGACGGTGCTGCCGTTGGCCTGGAGGGTGGCTGCCCCGGAGTCGTAGAGCTGGTACTGGGTGATCGCCCTGTTAGCCGGGTCGACGAAAGAAACCAGATTCGAGATCGAGAGTATCGTTCCGGCCTGGGTGGTGGTGGTGGCGCTGGCGGTCGAATAGGGGGTGTCGAGCCGATAAATCTCAACGGAACTCTGGATCACTCCCGAGCCGAATTCCTCTGAGGCCAGATGCGCCGCCTGGATGACGATGTCGTTCGGCGAGCCGTCATTGGCCGCCCGGCCCGAATTGTCGATCATCATCGCATTGGCGCCGTAGCCCGACACGATGGTGGCGATGTGTCCACCGCCGCTGGTCCAGTCGACCCCGACCATGTCGCCGGGGCGAAGCGTCGACATCCAGTTGGCATTGACGCCGTTCAGCCCGTCGTAGACCGTGACCCACTCGCCGTTGCTGACCGGCTGGGTCGTGGTCGTGGTCGCGATCGGCAGCGCCGCACCGGCGATATTGGCGATTTCGCTGGTCAGGACCCAGCAGCCGCTGTCGTTCCAGACCTTGCCCACGAAGTTTGCGGCGACGCTGGCGATGTCGGAGGCCAGGGCCTGACCCGCGATATGGGTTTTCGGCAGCATCGAGGCGGCGGTGGCCGGAGCAATCGTGGTCAGGCAGGCGCTGGCGATGTAATTGACCGTGTTATCGGCCAGATAGGCGCTGCTGTAACCCTTGCTGGTGTTGTAGCCCGAGAAGACGCTGGCCGAGGACGCGCCGTACAGTGACAGATACTCGTTCTCCAGGCTGGTGGTCGATCCGGTGAAGGTGATGGTGTTGAAGTAGCCATAGGTCGGGTTGTAATAGCCGCTTGATGTCCAATTGAAAGCGATCGAAATCGAGTGAAAGTCATCATAATCCTGAAAAAAAGACGCCGTATTCCCGTTTCCGCTCAGCGTCCCGTAGGTGGCGGTCTGAGACGCGGCGTACTCGTTTCGGTCGCAGCCCGACAGCACCAGATACTCCGGGTCGCCGATGCCGGTGTCTGAAAACAAGGAAGACAGCGACACCGTTTGACCCTGGGTCAGGAGGTTCGCACCGTTGTTGGTGATCGATAGGGTCATCGCGTCATGTCCTTGCCCGAAGGGTGCCCCTTGCCAAACAGCATACGCAGGAAGCTACTGCGTTTAACGTCCGGGGCATGTGATGCCAGTCACTCCTTTCGTCGGGGGCAGGGCCGCGTCAGCGTCGGATCCCGGCCGGCTTCAGGACGCCTGCGTCGCGGTCAGAGCGTCAGTTCCCCCGGTCACCGTCACAAGATCGCGAAATGCGTGCCACGATGCATAGGCCAGAATGGGCATGGATACCACCAGACCCAAAAATCCCGGAATGAGACTGATCACGGTGATGAAGCCGACCAGGATCGCCCAGGACGCCATCACACGCTTGTTCAACAAGACACATCGGATGCTCAGCCTCATGGCGTCGAAGCCGCTCATGTACACGAGGTATTGCATTGGTACGGTAACGACGGTCAAAGAAAAGAGAACGGCACAATAGAGCATTCCGATCATTGTTCCTGCCACTGTTACGGCGATCAGTTCGACCGAGAGCGGGCCGCCGGCGACAAATGTGTTGCCGTGGTGTCCAAGGAACAGGCCGATGAGGAGAACGGCTGTCTCAAGCCATGCCATATAAATAATCGAAACCACGAACAGGACTGGTCCCATCCTCCTGGTATTCTTCAGGGGAATCGCGAGCAGGTCGCTGATCCCCGGCTTCTGGTCTGTCTCGAGGCCGCGCGAGATCCGATAGAGAAACCAACAGCAAACCGGAGAAACGAAAATAAAGCCAAGCGACGAGACCAGGGCCAGGGATATGCCGCCAACCGACAACAGCCCCCCAACGATGGCGTCCCCGAACACGACGAAAAACAATCCGAATACGAGGGATGCCAGGAATGCCCGCCTGAAGTCCTGCACGCCTTTGCCCATCCATCGCGAGGGGGCCTCGATATCGACCTGATTAAGTTCGATGGTTACCGTGCCGAATTGGTAAATCGTCCGGTCGCTCATTCTGGCTCCTCCCTAACTGGTTTTTTTGATCGCCTGGGCTTGAGAACCTCGGGCGTGCCGCAGCCCGCCATGGCACACACCCAATATCCGAAGATAGTCAGCGTCATCAGAACCAATTGCCTACCAGCCTGCCCGGGGATGCGCCAAAGAGAATCGCGACAGTGGCAGAACTATGGCGACAATTGTGGACTTATTGTCACGAAATATGGGGGATGGTCATAAGTATATACGGGTGAGCCCGTATAATTGGGTGTGTTCTGTCGGCATTTCTTGGTATTTCGTACAGATTATCGCAAATGGCCCTATCTGTTCCTCTGTTATTCCGCTTTCACCGCGCGGGTGCCGGCGGCGCCGTCGAGGTCCGGGCGGGGTACACCCGCGTATGCGCACCTAGGGTATGGTTAACCCAGGCCGCAGGGCGATCTCCGGGCGCTGGGCACTCGGGGGCGCCGGCCGCCTCGACTTGCGGTCGATCGAAGCTCTCGACCTGTTCGCGGAAAGCCGCGCCCTCGCGCTGAAGGTCATTCATCACCGTCGGCCAAAACCGGGGTATTTGCTCAGGTCCC
>SESF01008189.1_pt1 | contig 64674 bp, 79 predicted proteins | sample 3171521 | NCBI WGS metagenome assembly SESF01 (sample SAMN10866945, study PRJNA518727) | freshwater metagenome | biome: subpolar coniferous forest; feature: holomictic lake; material: water; isolation source: holomictic Lake 227, 6 m and 8 m depth | place: Canada: near Kenora, Ontario | collected...
AAGCTTGGCGGCGCTGGCGAACGACGATGCCGAGTTTGTTCGGCACGGGGTAGCGAATAACCCGGCAACCCCGCCCGAAATCTCCGCCCCGCTCGCAGAAAAGCTGGCGGCGCTGGACAAAGAGAAGGCGGCGCTTGCGGCACTCGCGAAAGACAAAGACGAGTTCGTTCGGGGCAAAGCGGCAGCAAACCCGTTGACGCCCCCGAAAACGCTGGCGGCACTGGCAAACGACCCAAGCCAGGCTGTCCGACGAAGTGTGGCCGGAAACCCATCGACTCCATCAAATGCGCTTGCAGCACTGACGGAAGACCGGGACGAGTTTGTTGGGCTAACTGCGGCGTCAAACCCATCATGCCCGCCCGGGCGCTTGGTGGAAAGGAATGAAATCCTCCAAGCCTCCCTCACCGGAGCCGACCGGATTGTGATCATCCCCGCCGCGGCTGGCATAGGGAAAGGTTCGTTCTTCCGAAATCTCCTTTCGCAACTTTAGGAGATCCCCGCCGTATCACGTCGGGGCAATGAGGTGTGAGCTTGCCAGTCGCTTTCGGAACGGAGGACAAAACTTGCACCTGTATCTATCCGTATGAGCAAAAAAGCCCATCACAGCAACGGGGCCACGGATGCCGCGGCCGAAACCGACACCACCAACAACACCTCGGTGGAAGACAAGGGCAGCACGGCTATTGTAGCCGTGGCCCGCAATCAAATCCTCAACCTTTGGGCCGAGCCTGGCTGCGGCAAATCCGATGCGCTGGGCTATGTGCAGGAGTTGGAGCGCCAGATCGAGGCGGCTGTTGGCTTGGGTCAGCTAGGCAGCGGCAAATCCGACGCGCTGGAATTCCCCCTCAGGCATTTGCGGACCTGTATCTATCTGCATGAGCGATAAAGCCCATCACAGCAACGGGGCCGCACCAACCGCGGCCAAAACCCTCACCATTAACAACAGCACCTCGGCTGAGACCAAGGGAAGAAACTCCCGAATCCTGTTCGGGAGCATCTTGGAAGCGGTTAACATGCCGGCGCAAATTGTGCTGGGTCAAACTGGGGGTGGAAAAACAACGCCGCAACCGGCCCAAGGAAAAAGGAAAAGCTTCGTTCGTCCGAGGTGAGTTAAATGACCGTCGCTTTCGCACAGAAATTAAGGTGCTCGTCGTCCCCTTCGGTTACTCCCGACTCTTCAAGTTTGCAAAGAGGTCGCCAAGTTCCAAGGAACACACCTCGGCGGAGGAGTATTTATGGAGGGCCACCAGCACGACCGAGGATGCGTCGATCCTGAACCCCTCGCATTCCGAGACCCAAACGTCCTCGTCTGAAAGGTTTGCCACATTCACGGCCTGGCTATCCATCCCGAGTTTCACCGGGAGTTCGAGGGCGTTTTTAACCCACGGCAGGTCGGCTGCGGCTTCCACCTGAAAGTAGGCCAAGATGGGGGCGGGAACCGTTTTGAGCACTACCACTCGGGCCTGCCCCCGCCAGTCCAGCCGAGCCCAGCCACCCTGGGCTTGGTCGAAGGCGGTGATTGTCGCCCGTGCGGCGGTTACGCCATCCAACTCCTTCTGCCCGAGTTCAATCAAGGCATGATCGGCGGTAAGTTCTTCGGCATCATCGAGGGCGAGTTTGACCAGGTAGGTAGTGCGGTTCATTGCCAAGATACTTGCCACGTCCCCTTTGAGCTTGAGACCGCGGCTTGCGGCAAGGCCGGGCAGTTTGAGGAGCCGTTTGGCAGGTTCGGCCGCCGCCTAAAGGAAGGCCCTGATAACAGACCGCCAGGGAACCGCGCCCAACCGCGAAGTTTGTCCGATTGACTCCGCCGCCTGTTTCCGGGTATTCGTTACAAAGCATTAGGAGTTCCTGTGGCCCAAAGCCGCGGGATGCCAACCGGAGTTCGGAGACACTCACGGTGGCGGGGCCAGCCTGGCCCGATGCGCGGTCTGCCCAACGATGGGCGGAACGAAAGCTAAAGCTCTCCGGGTGGCGAATAGTCGTCCCCCACCTGGTGCGCCAACCCAAATCAAATTATGCGCCCAAATCAAACCCTTGGTGTTCCGCCGGCTCCAGCTCCGGCGAGCAGCGCCCGTTCGGCTATTTTCACCTCCGAATCGGTAGCTGAGGGCCATCCTGACAAGCTTTGCGACTTCATTGCGGATTCGATCCTCGATGCTCATTTGGCGCAGGACCCGAATAGCCGCGTGGGGTGCGACGTATTCTGCACTCACGAACGAGTCGTACTAACGGGCACGATCATTTCCAGAGCGAGCGTCGATGTGTCCGCAATCGCAAGGGCGGCCATCCGGGAAATAGGCTATACCGACACTTCCGCGGGATTTAATTCGGAGCAGGTTCACCTGCACAACCTGGTCACCACCCTCTTGCCAGACCTAGCCGAGGGCCTCGGAAAGCCCTTGGACGCGGGGGTGAGCGAGCATACGTTGGTGTTCGGCTTTGCAACTTGGGAGACGCCGGAATTGCTCCCTCTGCCGATTAGCCTAGCCCACCGCTTAACCCGAGGTTTGGCGGAGGCCAGAAAGGCGAACATGGTGCCTTGGCTGGGGCTAGACGCAAGAACTCAGGTCTCCGTCCGATACTCGGGCGGCCTGCCCGTGGAGGTAACCACCGTGGGGCTTTTCGTCCAGCACACGCTTGAACCCAGTTGGGCGGAAATCTTCGAGTTTGTTCAACAACAAATTCTGCCTCTTGCGCTCGGCGAACGGCATCGGACTGGAATCAACCTGTTTGTGAATCCTACGGGTAAGTTCATCACTGGAGGACCTGAACGCCAAGCTGGGGCGACGGGGCGCAAGCTTGGCCACGACACTTATGGCGGGTACGCCAGGCAAAGCGGAGCGGGCTTCAGCGGAAAAGACCCCTCGTGGTTGGATCGCTCGGCGGCGTATTTCGCCCGATTCGTCGCACGACAGTTGATCCAAGAGGGGCTTGCGGATTGCGCGGAGCTTCAGGTTGCATACGCCCTGGGAGCCGCGGAGCCGGTCTCCATCAGCGTTGATACGCGCGGCACCGGGAACGACCAGCAAGCGGAAGAGTTCGCCAGGCGATTCGATTTCCGACCCGCGGCCATCCTCGAACAACTGGATTTGCGCAAACCAATCTACTCCCGCACGACCAATTACGGTCACTTTGGGAAACCAGCCCTGCCATGGGAAAACTAAGCAGCCATCCTCAACCAAAAGCCGAACCTACGATATGATCCTTCACATTCCCCATTCCTCAACCACGATTCCTGATGCGCTTCGGGAGCAATTTGTCCTCTCTGACGACGAACTCACCGCGGAGTCGGTTTTGATGACCGACGCGTTCACTGACGAACTGTTTGCCGTACCGGCAGCAACGGAGGTGCGCTTCAGCTTCTCTCGGCTGCTGGTGGACGTGGAGCGGTTCCCTGACGACTCCGAAGAACCCATGAGCAAAGTTGGGATGGGCGCGATCTACACCCGCACGGCGAATGGAAGGCCGCTCAGGCGGCAGCTTCACCAAGAGGAAAGGCAGAGCCTTATGAACTGCTACGAAACGCACCATCGCACCCTGTTGGAGGCAGTGGAGCGCGAATTGGCCCTGACCGGGCAGGCGCTCATCATCGACTGTCACAGCTTCCCAAACCACCCGCTGCCATGCGACCGCAATCAAGCAACCCCGCGGCCGGATTTTTGTATCGGCCTGGACTCGCTCCACACCCCCGCGGCTTTGACCCAATCAATCGAGCGTGCCCTCAAGGAAATGGGCTACAGCGTTGGACTTAACGAACCGTATGCCGGGACGATGGTGCCCTTGGCTTATTACCAAAAGGATAGCCGGGTGGCGTCAATAATGATCGAGGTCAATCGGGCCTTGTATATGCACGAGGCTACCGGCACCAAAAACGACGCCTTTGGCTTGATCAAGGACCAGGTGCGGAGTCTCCTGGGTTCAATCGGCCCTTGGGCGGCGTAGCAGCCCTCAGCAGTTTCGGATGAGGGAGCGGCGGAAAGTCTCCAACCGCAAGCCGGGCTGAACCAGCTTCGGGCACTCGAAGCTGCAAAGTTCGCCAGCAGCTACGGTTCCGTCGGGCTCCTCTACCGAAAACCTCGCTACGATGCGGCGGTCCGTTGAGTGTTCCACAATCTCCAACTCAAGTGCTCCCCGTTCGTTTGCCAGGCTGATTAACTCGCGGCACTCGTCGGGCATGGTTCGGGCAACGGCGGCGGCGAATTGATAAATCTGGGCGAGTTCGCCAATCGGGGCAGTGGTTTGATAGGCAGTGAGCAGTTCCATAAGAAGGGGGAAGGAGTTAGGCCGCGGTTAGGGTTAGGGATTGGTTGGCAGGATGCCGACGACGATTTGCGTGATTTGGATCGCGTCATGCTCGGCTTGGCGGCGGTTGTGAGCCGCGGCCCAGTCCATAGCGGCGTCCGCACGGTCCTCGGGAGAGCCCTCGCCGTGCCAGACCCTAGCAAGCCCACCATCTGCGTAGTTCGCCCATACAGTGGCCCGGGGCGGCAGGGTATCGCCTGGCTTATAGCCGAGCAAGCTTCTTGCAGACCGGGGGCCTAGGGTTTTGGTTTCGACGTTGGGGATAAGCTCGATTTGCATAGGGTTCAGGGGGGGTGTTGAAGATAGACAACCAAGCAACCGTGCTCAATTATCATACTACTATTATAGCTGTTACAGTAGAAGCGCGCCATCCCCCAACTTCAGAATTCTGCACCTGGCTCAGACGCACCGGGCGAAATGAGCTTGCCCCCGCGGCCTGAATCCAGCAGCCTCCCCGGATGCCCAAGCGCACTGAATTTACCGATCCCCAGCGAGCGGAAATCTTGGTCAGAGACCGTGCCACCTGTTGCTTTTCGGGAGCCAACCTGTGGCTCCTGGATGCCCCGCTTCGCCCCGGCTATGAACGGGACTGGGTGGATCACGTCCTACCCGCGGCCCGCGGCGGGAAGAGCGAGATTGAGAATGGGGTTTGCGCCTCGCATACTTTTAACGGCAAAAAACGGCACAACACCGCGGATCACCTCTATCTCTTCGAGTGCGGCCTGCCAACCGACCGATATTACAGCATGTTCGGCGCCCTGCCGCCCGAGCAGGCAGCCCGGTTGCACCGGCTCGCTCACCTGGTTCCCGCCGACTGGTATTTTAACCGAGCCCTCGGCCTGGCGATGCTCGGCTTTGAGGCCAAGGCCCGCAAAGAGCGCTATAAGGAGCAACCGGCCCGAGACGCAAATTATTGGTTCAAGGCCGCTTTTAGAAAGTTGGCCGCGGGCCAACTCATCGGCCGCTACCCGACGCTGGAGGAACGGTGGGTGGTTGAGGATCCAACCGACCAGCAGCGCGCCTGGCTGTGCCTCAGGGAGCTTTCCAGCGAGCGGGAGGTATGCCGTGCCCTGGAACCGCTATACCAAGCCTTCCGGGCCAATTTCCGGGCCTGGGCCAGCTACTTCTATGCGGCGGAAACGGCGAAGACCCGACTCTCCGCCCTCCTTAAAGCTGAAGCTACGCCGGGGGTGTCGCCGGAAACCCTGGCCTGCATCCGCGGCGACTACGCATTACGCTATCCGACCGCGGCCCCCGCTTCGACCTGAGCGGGCAATTAGAACGAGTGCTCGTCCGAGAGGCTTTCACTTACACAAGCCTGAAACAGCGGGGCTGTATGGTCCGCCAAGGACAGCACGGTTTCGAGCGAAACCGCCGGGTTGCTCGCAACCGAGCCGCGGACCAGCGCACTCTCGTCCTTTAACAGCTGCTCGATTATTGCCGCGGGGGTGCTTGGATTAGCTGCGACCTGGGCTCGCACCTCATCCTCCTCGTCCGCGGCCAAACTGATCAGCAGAGAGACTGGGGTTTTTGGCGTCCCGGCGATCATGGAGCGAGTCAGCAGGTCTCGTTCGCCCATCCGCCTCAACAACTCCTCGGGGATGGTCTGAAACATCAGCATCAGCTCTTGCACCTCGTGCACCTCTTCGTCCGCCAAAATGGTAAGCACCTCGAGCGGCAGCCCCCTTATTTGCGCCAGCTGCCCGCGCAGGACGTAACAAGGAATATTAGCGATCTCGACGAGCGTCTCTACCGGCGTTTCGGGATTGGCCGCCATCGCAAGGAGTTCATCGTAGGGTCTTTGGCTCAGGTTCATATTGGTAGATACACGCTCAGATTAGGCCAGTTCCTCAAACGTGGCAGATAAGAAGGGAGTAAGCATCCGTTGCCGCTCCGCCAGGATGATTCTACCGCACTGCTCGCCCAACTCATACACCCGCATGGCATATTGATAGACGGTAAGCCCGCAGTCAGGCACAAACTCAGCCCGCATCAGGTTCCATTCGGCGAACCCGAGAGCCCCAAGCTCCGGCCCAAAAGTCATAAAGTCCAGCAGCAGTGCCCCAGTGGCTTCGCTCTGCAGCAATCTCGCCTTGGCCGAGGGGTGGGATTGCCGCACCGCAGCGGCCACGGTTTCCAAATATTCACGGGGATCCCGGACGTGCTCGAACACCCGGACCGAGGCCAGCCGATTCCACCGCTCAAAAACCTCCCCTTCGGGCAGATATTCGCGGAGCCGCTCGGTCGAAGCCTCGGGAGCGAACGCTAGGCACAATTTGAGGTCGCCGATTAAAATATAAGGAGGGTGTGGCATAATCTTGAAGCGTATAACCATTAGAAACCAAAGCGACCAAAGAAGTTCGGCTCCGTGAATAGACCTTAAGCTTACTTGCAAAGGCGGGTCGGGAACTGATTGAAGAGTTTGCCCAGGATTGAAAGATTGATGATCGTCTGGGTGTGCCAATGAACCTCACCTTTGGCTGTTTGGTAACTAACCGTGCTGCCTGCCCACATATCCCCAGTATGCTGGCATCCGGTCACTTCCCCCAGGTCGGCTTTGATAGCGTGGGCCGCCATCTTGCCAGCGATTTTGTGGATGAAGGAAGCAGTGGCTTCTTTGGCGTATTTAGCCGCTTCGTGTTCGACCAACTCCTGCGAGTTGGTTCGGAGGGCAACTGGACGGGGATCGCTGTCGTTGCGCCAGGTGCGGCCATCCGTGGTAGCAAAGTACTTGTCGCAGAAATGGAAATCCGAAACGCCCCGAATGTAGTCGTTCCGGCTGATCCGCGTGCTCTTCGGATAAGGGAAGGCGGCTTCAGAGTCCATACCGCACGCGGCGAGTTTGGCGAGCATCTCGTTAAGGCGATTGTTGATTTGCAGGACAACCCTGGCCTTGATGTGCTCCTCAAGCCCTTGAAGAGCATTAGCAGTCAAAACATACGTTTTGTTTATGTCGGCTTCGGGGGTGAGGATGGATTTAGGCATGTTGTTCAGGGGTTTGGTGGACGACAGACAACCAAGCAACCGTGCTTAATCATCATACTATATTGTAGCCGCTGTCGTAGTATCGCGCCACCCCCCAATTTCAGAATTCTGCATCAATTTAGGTCGCTGATTTACTCTTCCTCGGCTGGTAACACTTAGGGATACCTTTCAGGGCCTGGATGGTTGGCAGTTGGGTTTCATTTCCACGGGTTCCGTTAAGGATGAGGCCAGGAAACTGCCTCATAACGCAATCATTGGCAGCGTTAATGACCTCAGACGGATAACCCGCAGGGCCTTTCACGTAACCAGCGCAACTGACCCGAATCCCATTCGGGGTTTTGCCCGTGGCCGTGAAGCGGTAGTAGATTGGATTTTGCATAACTTACCAGAGAACGGTTCGTTTGGGTGGTTTAGGGGAAGTTAGGCACCGCGACGGGGGATGGAACCCAGCCGCGGGTGCCGCAAGGCAATCAGGGGTTCTTGGACCCCGCCCCAGTCGCCAGCAGTTCCAAAGTTGCTGCGGGGGTGTTTGGATTGGTTGCCACCGCTTCACGCACATCTGCCGCTTGATCCAGAGCCAATTCGGCAAGCGGGCCTAAGGTTTTTTTGGTTCGTCCGCTCTTGCCTTTCTTCCCAGGCTCGAACAGGCGTAGCACGGCCCATTCGGTTATGTCGGAGAGTGATGCGTCCATCCAGGCACCTGCCACGGACGCATACAAGCGGATGCCACCGGTTGCGGTGGGGAATAGAGCCATTGGATAAGCCCGATTGAAGCCGGGCTGATTCCGGCAAACTTTGCGGGCGGCTTCGGGCAGGGTGGAATAGGATTTGGTAGGGTTCATAGGTCTGAGGGGTTTTATTAACGACAGACAACCAAGCAACCGTGCTTAATCATCATACTATATTGTAGCTGCTATAGTCTTATCGCGCCATCCCCCAACTTCAGGTTTTTGCAATTCCCGCTATTACGGCAAAGGCGGACTGGTTCAACCCCAGGCCGCCTGGCTGGGCTACGCCGCCCGCGGGAAAGAGGCGGCCCGGGTCAGGCCCGAACCGCCCGGCGGGTATGGCTCAGTGCGTCACGGTGAAGCCGAACGCAATGAGGAGGCTTTTGGCCGCGGCGAGTTCATCCGCCCGGCGGTAGTTCGGGTTTTGGGCGACGGTGCCGCGGACATATTCGTTCTCGTCCTCGGCAAGCCTGTCCAGCGTCTCGGCCGGGGTGTTGCTGTTCGAGGCGACTTGTTGCCTAATACAATAATAGTCGGTGTCCTCCGCCAGCGCGCTCAGCGTGGTTCCGGGCGTGTTTTGATTCCTTGCGACGCCGAGGCGCACGGCAATCTCGAAATCTGCGGCAAGGTCAATTAGGGCGGAAACAGGGGTGTTCGGATTGTTTGCGACAGAACTGCGGACGCCATTATTACCGTCAGCGGCAAGGGCAATTAGGACGGAAACAGGGGTGTTCGGATTGCTTGCCGCGGATCTGCGGATAGACCGCATGTCGTTGGCGAGCATCGCAAGGACGGTTGCAGGAGTGTTCGGATTACATCCGACTTTCTCCCGAATTTCATCACGGTTTGATTTCGCCAATTCCGCAAGGGTTCCCGCCGGGGCGCTCGGATTGCCGGCCACCTCCAATCGCACCTTCCAACTCCGATCCTTGCCGAGAATTGCCAGGGCTTCCTGCGGGGTCGAGGGTTTTCTGGCAACCCCCATGCGAATATCAGAGTCCTGATCTCTGCCGAGAATTGCCAGGGTTTCAGGCGGGGTCGAGCTTTCACGGAGCATCCTGCTTTTGTCATAGGAGTCAAGGGCAAGGATGGTGGCTTCAGTTTCGGCCGCGGCTTCGGGGGTGAGGATGGAGGTAGGCATATAGTTCTGAGGAGTTTTATTAACGATAGACCAGTAAGCAACCGTGCCTAATTGTCTATATTACTAGTCTAGCTACTACAGCCCAAACGCGCCATCCCCCAACTTCAGAATTCTGCTGTTCGACTACTCGGCGAGCTTGGCTGCGACTCGTTGAAGCACCTCCTGAGCCGAGTTTGGCACACAGTCGGCATGGCTCCGGCTAAACCCGAAAAACCGACGGTCGCCGCGCCTCGTCCACGGAGCGAAATCGGTTGCAAGGTTTTTGGCAGTGCCCGGAGCCACAAAGCTGAGCGTGTTAAACCCAGCTTTGGCCAGTTGGTCGTCCACGGTCACCCCCTCTGCGCCGTGGCCCAAATGCAGCCCCCCTACCACCAGCACGACCCCGGGTTCGGGATATGCGCCTTCGGCGATCTGATGTGCCATATAAGCATTGCGAGCGGGCACGCTGGCAACAGTCGCCCGCCGCCCCGCTTCGGCATCCAGGCCAGTGTCGTCTCGGTGCGGATTGTCCACCAGCCTAACGGACATGCCGCCTTCACCTGCGGCATCCAGCATCGCCAAGCACAGCCGAAGCTCGGGTTCGATGGCGGCGACCTTTTCTGGCCCGATTTTGCTGCGAACCAGCCCCAGCTGTTTCATGTAAGCGGTGCGCTCCTGGTGTGCCGCAAGGGCCAAGCGGTCCAATACAAAGTCGATTTTGGCGGCAGCGTCTCTTGGAGAAGCGAGGTATTTGTCCACGGCCCCTTGGATATCCGTCCCGAGTTCCATGCACAGCGTATGAAAGCCGAGCTTTGAGAGCCCTGGCAGGGCCTCACAAAGCAAGGCCGTATCCGCTTCTGAGGCGTGATCCCCCCCGAACACCACCACCAACCTCGCACCCTTAGGGACAGGGGCTGTTACGGGGGCAGAGACGGGCTCGACCAGCAGCGGCAGGAGTGCGAGGATGGCCAGCAGCAGCACTGCGGTCCAAAGCCAGGGCTTCATACGGCCAGGGCCTCGCAGACCAGTTGCCGGAGCTGAACCAATAGCGGGGCTTCTACCGCCCCGCCGTCTGGATAATGCGCCCCGAACGCCCCAGGCGCGGCCCAGTTCACCCTTAACCCCGGCGGGAGGGCCGCGGTCAAGCGAGCCTGTTGCTCGGGGGGCAAGGGCGGCAGCGTGATAGTCACCACCTCAAAATTGCATCGGGCGGCAAAGGCCACCGCTTGGCGGATTCCCGCCGTCCATGCGCCCAGCGGCACCACGGCTTGGTCAAAGGCGGCTTGCAAGATCGCCGCCCCGGCCAGGACCCGAGCGTGGAACCGCCAGTCGTCATCCCTGGCCAAAGCTGCCAAAAACTTGGCCAGCCCTTCGGGGTTAGCACGGGGTGCGAACAGTTGCTCATCGTCGGTTGAGTGTTCCAACCTGAGGCGAGGCAGCCGCGGCCCGGCGTGCACCAGCCAAAGCACCGCGTTGTGGGTCAAGCCCAGCTTGCGTTGAGGCGCGAAAAACTCGGGCTCCCGTTCCAGCAAGAGGTCCGTTAACCGCTCCTCCAACTCTTCCCGCCCTAGGGATTGCCAAGCCGGCGTGGCCGCGGTCTGCCAACCCTGCACCGTATCCTCGGGTTCGGCTGTCCAGGTGTGGGATTGCGCCTCAATCGAAAAGCCAGCTTCAGCCCCGGCCAACCGCACCGTGGCCCGCCGCTGGCCGCCCTGCAACTCATCCACGGTCACTTGGCATTGCGGCTGCTCAAGTTCCGGCAAGGCTGCCAGAGCCTGGCGTTGGCAGTCAGCTTGCCAGCGGGCTTCGGCCAACTGCTGGTGCAAGGCCAGGGCGAGGCTCCCCATAGTCAGCGGGGCTTCGCCCACCAGCGCCCGGCAGGAATTGGTGGTAGCGAGGAGGTTGGCGGCGGATCGGGAATGAGCCATAGGTACTGAATAGATACAGGGCGTAGGTGGGGGAAAAGCACCGATTTCTGAAGAAGTCCCTTGCGCGAACGGGGAAGCCGCGGCAAGTAGCCTACAGGAATAATTGGTGCGACACTCTATCCGGGCCTAAAAGCCCCTTCTTGGACGCGTATAACGGACTGCCCTCGAAGCTGGATCACCCTGCCTAACCCGACAGGTTGTGTGTCCCCCGATTGTCTCCCAGTTCTTTATTGTCGCCCCGGGAAACGAGGAGACGTTAAACGCTCGTGATGGGGGCAACCCCTCCGAGAAGCCACCGCCGCTTAGGCGGAGGTGTTTCACACAGGGTGAACTTAGCCTTCCGCCATGGCCGACTTGCTCAAAGCGGATTCCCCGCTTCATCGAGCGGCACCGCGGTAAAGTCCGCCACCCCTCGCCACTCTGCTTCGTGCGGCGGCCGCCCCCACGCCTGCTGGTAGGCCGCGGTGATAGCCGCCCGCGTCTGAGTCAGGGGCTCGCTTAGCTGCGCTGAAAGGGCCGGCGGCAGGTCCCCAGTAGCCAGCGCGTCGGCAAATTGGGCCGGGGTTAGGAGCCGATGCACCTGTTCCCACAGCAGCCCCGCGGCATCCGCGGGCTGATCGCCGTTAAAGAATTCCGGCTGGTCGGGGCCGGGTTTTGGCTGCCCGAAGGCGAGCCCGGAATAGTCGGTCGTGATTTGCCACCAGCCCATAAGAGTAGTTCCAGTATGATTTTAGATTCGGGGTTCGCAAGCCTTATGCCCCATGCCGAGTTATCCCCTTCGGGAGCAATCGGCCCGTCTCGTCGAACTCAATCGTGCAATAGAGCAAGCGCCCCGGCTTCGGATAGACCCGCTGGCCGACATTCACGGCCACCGTCCGCCCGAGCGTCGCAAACCATTTATCCTCTCGGAAAGGGTGGGTGTGGTCGTGCCCCGAGACCGTTACCTGCGGCTGATACTCTGCGATAGCCCGCCCCCATGCCTGGTAGCAGGCCCATGGCTGCCCCAACTGGGGAGTGGGCGGCTCGTGCATCAACCAAAGGCCGCGGCCTGCTGGGCCGGTCTGCTGCAAGACCCTGGGGAGCCAACCCTCATAGGAGTCCGACGGCAGTTCCCGGCCTTGCCGATAATTGAAGGCGTCGCCCGTCAGGCAAGGGAACCCGACCATCGTCAACCCCGCCACCGTTACCGCGGAGCCGTGCAAGGCGTGCAACGCTCGCCCCGAAGCCAGCCACTCGGCCTCAAACTCCGGCCAATTCCAATCCTCGTGGTTGCCCCGAACCATCACCACTTCGCACGGCAGCGCAACCAAAGCCGCGGCCGCCTCGGGGATGGAAAGCCAGTCGGGCTCAGGCTCCCGCCCCCCATCCAAAAAATCCCCCACCAGCGCCACGCAGTCGGGCTTGTGCTCCGCCACCGCCGCGGAAAGCTGGGAAAACAAATGCCGCCGTTGATGTAAATCCGAAACAGTTAGGAGTCTCATGGGACAAAGATACGACTGGGTTTCTCACTCATCATTCACGCTGGCAGCCCGTTTGCGAACCGCTCGGGCAACCTCGCCGCAAGCCGCGGCTGCTCCGCCTTCAGCAATCCATAAAGCCAGTGCCGCATAAAGGCATACAGATAATCCCGCCCAGCGTTCCCCGCGGCCCGCAGCTTGCGCCGCACGGCCCGATTAGCCTGGTAGAGGTGGTCCGCCTTCGCCGCCAAGCGACCCGCGCAGCCCTCGGGCAGTTCGCATTGGAGGAAAACCTGGGCTTCCTGCACCACCGCTTCAGCGATGACGAACGGCAACAAGGGCGTATCGGTCTCAATAGTAGCTTGCATACTCTGAGATACGAATTGGCGTTGGCCTTACCACCCGCCGCGGGCCGCTACAGATTGTGGGCCAAGTGCCCTGGCCCGTTCCCCTCCGGCTCAGCCAGCACGGCCACCGGTGCGTCGTGCAGGGAGTCGCCGCGCCAAACCTCGAACCGCCAGCACCAGCGCTACCCCAAGCAGCCAAACCACGGTGAGCAACCCCAAGGCATCTTCCCGCCAGTCCAACCACCAGATGCAGCCCAGCGTCGAGCCAATGACTCCGAACGGGACGCAACTCACGATATGAATGAGCAGGGAGATTAGCCGAACCCCCCAACTGGCCTGGTTCATCGAAGTGCGAATAAGCCTTAACTCGGATCCGAGCCGAGTAAACCTCCAGTGAATCAGGAAAAACAGAGCTAGGAGCGCTACGCCGAGGGACAGGAGGGACAAGAGGTGGTGCATATCAGTTCTGGTGGGTAACTTCGACGCCCGCCGCGGCTGCTGGCTGCCCGGCCTCCTCTTCGGGTTGCGCCTGCCTGGCCGCGGCCATCAGCTCTGCAATCATCCCCTGCACCTGTTCTGGAGTTAGCCCGAATTCCGCACAATTTCCCGCAGTCACCAAACGGGGTTGGAAGTCGGGCTCCAAAACTGAAGGTGCGGGGAATCGCTGGCCCAAAATCCGAACCGCGAGCACCATCGTGATACCAGATAGCCAGAGCGCAATGGCCCAAGTCAGCGCCGATTCCCGCCAGTCGAACCAGGAGATCCAGAGCAGCGTGGCCCCAACACACGCGAGGGGAAGCCCGCGCAGGACGGTAATAAGCAGGGAACTGAGCCGGTAGCCCCAACTGGCTTGGTTCATCGAATTGCGGACTTTGCTCAAATCGCTCACGAGTCGAAGGAGCATGCAGTAAGTACCCAGAGCCAGGCCGAGCAAACCGAGCAGGCCAACTCCGAGGGACATGATGGATAGATGGGATAGGTAGTGGTTCATATCCATAGATACAGCGTGCGTTTTTACAGCCCTTGCCAATCTGCTCCATCCACCGCCAAGACGATTGCTCCATCCCCAAACGGATGAGCCGCCGCCAGACAACACGGATCAGCCCCCAACGCTGGCATCGGCCCGCCTTCTATGAACAGCACGCTCCCGTCCTCCCGCACCAGAAAGTCCGCCGAGTAGGCCACTCCCGCCGGCACATAGGGCCGCAAGGCCGCGGCCAACCGTGCGGCTGCCTTCGCCTGGGGCACCCACTCCACCCCCAAGGCCCGCTGAGTGTAATAAGAACTGGTCGAAGTCGTCCCGGCCTGGGTGACAAATACCCGGAACTCTACGGGGAACCCGCCCACCATAGCGGCTTGCACCCAGGGGCGAACCACCGTGGTTACGAGATCCAGTCCTGCCGCGGTGCAGTCTGCCAAAATAGCCTGGAAGCGTTCATCCTCCACTGCTTCCATCGGCCAGGGCACCCGAACCGGAAGCCCCGGATGCGCCATGGCCGCCTTGATAGCGATTGGCGCACACACACTCCACCGCCACATCCCGCGGCCTGGCTGCAACCCCACCACGGCTTCGGTCCAGGCGGAGACCTCGGCCAAGCCAGCCAAATTACCCTTAAGCAACCGCTGAACTCGCAGCCCCTGCGGGCATACCTCGCCCGATATGGCCGGCACTCCCGCCGCGGCACACCGGGCCAGCCAAACCGGGAGTTCCAAGGTAGCGCCAAGTTGTTGTGCAGGAGTCATCATATCGGGTAATTGGTTATCGGGGAAGACTTGGCCAGGATTGGACCGACAGTTTCCCCAGCCGTGCCATCCTCTGGCTTAGTGGGCCGCACCTCGGCGGCTGCGCCGCAGTGGCGGCAACGCTCATAACTCGAGACGTTCGCCCGCTGGGGTCCGTAGCGGTTGACTCGCTGGGCTTCAGATAGCGTTTCCAAATACTGGTTGAAGTCGTCCACCAGGCGTTGCGCTTCGGCTCGGGTAATCGCGTAATGCACCTTGCCGCAGCGGACGCAGGCTACCAATCGGGGTTGGGTTTGGCTTTCCATAGCAGAGATACGAACGGGGTTAAGCTGGCTCATTCCCAACCAGTGGAGCCGCGGCCCAATCGAACAACGGACCAGCCCCCGTCCGCACGGCATCAAATAAAGCTGGTTGCTCGCGCTCATCCATCACCACCGTTCCCCGCCAGAGTTCATACCCACTCGCCATCGCCGCCGTTCGGGCCGCCTCATAATGCTCTCCTTCCGCAATCTGAGCCTCCGGCATCAAGACCCGAACCGGATAGAGCACCGCCGCCCCGTTAGCATCCACCGCCGCCACCAAACACCGGATTATGCCGGGAGCCCCCGCCGCGGGCTTCGTCCGCAAATCCGTGACCCGCGATTCCAAAACGTGCTGATTGCGTTCCTTGAGCAGCGTGAGCGTTTCCGAATCGCTCCAGTCCGGGGCTTGCTCGTGAATTTGCAGCAATCGGTAGGCGCGGATAGTGGCTGGCCCTTCGGCGGTATCGAGCACCTCCCGCAAGAAGGCGACCTCTTCGACCTGCCCCGTCCTGATGTAAGCCTGCCGAATCGCCAGCAACCGCGCCTCCAGCGAACCCTCGGCTACGCAGGTCCCCAGCCGCAACTCGCTTCCCTTTGGCCGGGCAGCTTGAAAGCCCGGATGCCCTGCGGCCCGCAAACAAGCCGCCAATGCCGCCATTGCTGGCCGGTTATCCAGGTTGGCTTCCGCAGTGGCCGCGGTCAGTTGAAGGTAAGCTGCGTGGATAGCTCGGACGGCCTCAACCGGGGACAAGGCCGACAGGGTTTTGCAATAGAGTTCAGTGTGGTAGTTCATACCCCAGATACTCTGGGGACCAAATCCAACGGCTTGCGGCGACCGACAACCCCGTCGGCATAGTGCCGAGCATCACCCAGCCCCCTCATCAGGACAGGAGGATTCCTTCCCGCAAGGCGACTTCTATAAAAGCGGAGGAAGGGTGAGCCGCCTCCTGTTCCGTAATCACCACCACGTCGGTTGGAAGACCCGTTTTCGCCTGAGAGATCGCCAGTTTGGCCTGGAAGCAGGGACGTTCAATTCCGTGGTCATTTGGCAGCACCACCAGCAAATCAACGTCGCTGTCTTCGGTGGCTTCCCCGCGGGCCACGGATCCGAATAGCCAAAGCTGCTGCACCGGCAATCGCTGCCGAATCGCATTTGCGCAGGCCAGGATTTGGGCCATTTGGAAAGCGGCACTCATCCTTGGCCTTCCGCAGCGAGCCGTTCAGCCCGACGTTGGTAATAGGCCGCCAGACAAGGGTGTGGCCGAATTGCCTTATAAGTGAACGCCTTTTGCAACTCCGCCGCCCGCTGGTCAGCCGGGTTTAGAAAAAAGCCAGGGGTGAAGACCGCGGCCAGCCGCGGTTCGCCGTATTCCGCCCCCGCCACCACGTGTTGAATTCCATCCACGACGGCGAAAGCCCGGGTGTGGGTGTGCCCGCTCAACACGGTAATCCCCAAGCCGGGGCGGGATCCAGCGAAGGCAGCCAACCGCTTCCCCAGTTCTGGCCAGCAGAAATGCGCCAGCAATTCGGGGTCGGTCGCCCGGCTTTGATAGCGGGACGCTTCCCGCACCCCTGGCACGTGCGAAGCAAACAGCAGGTGCTTCGCGTCGGCGGGGAGCAAGGCCAACCCCGCGGCCACTTCCTCCCCCAGCACCGAAGCCCGAGCCGCGGCCACGTCCAGCAAGGCTTTAAGCTTAGCCTTTTGCGTGGCTGGTGCAGGCCCTAAGGCGGCTACCTTGGTCAATGCGGCTTTATACTCCTGGATCGCCTCCCAGTCTCGCACCCCAACGCAGTGCCGCGGCCTTATCCCGCCACCCCAGCCCCCGTTACCCGCCAAATACACGCCTTCGCCGAGGTGAATGGGGGCGGCATAATCCAATAGCACGCCCGGCCCGGCGTAGGTCTTCCGCCAGGCGTCCCGCTCGGCGAAGCTCGAGCCGTAGTAGTCGTGATTGCCGAGCACAAACCAGACCCGCCCAACGACCGTGCCCAGCCGCCGAAGTGTTTCTTCCAAGCGACCCGGCCCTTCGCAAATATCACCTGTCAGCAGCACGGCGTCCGCCTTGGCTCGCTCCAACAGGGCACGGACTTCTGACAAGGTTTCCTCGAAGGTTTGTTCCCGCAGGTGCAAATCGCTCAACCACGCCACCCGCGGCCCGCTTCCAGCCAGCACGGGCGGTTCGGTGGGAAAGGCATCACAAATCCGCCCCTCCCGCCACCGCGCATAGTCCCAGGGATAGAAGCCCTGAACTTGTCGCCCGTCCACGTCCAAGACCGGGCAGGTGGAACAATAAAGGGCTCGCTTCAACGGGGCTACTTCCGCGGGGTCCAGGTCTGAAAATAATGGATACTCAGCCATAGCTTAAACTCCTCCTTTCGCTTTCACCCAAGCCCGCTCCCCGCGGGGCTTTCGCAACTCTCCATCAATAAACGCCGCCAAGCAGTTCACCACCCCCGCTGGCAGCAGCGGAGAATGGGTTTCAACCTCACCCACCAGAGGCAACCCGACCGGCGCGGGCAACTCCCGCACGTCAAACTGCCCCGGATGCCCCTCATCCAAATCCCGCCCACCAAACGCCCAAGTAAGCCAGACTTCCGAATAGTTGGCGTTCTGCCGCCCCGCCGACAACGCCCGCAGAGTGTGATAGACCCGCACCCCGCGGTAGCACAGGGCGAGGTCAGGATGATGAGCAATGGGTTTCATGCCTGGAGATACCAGCCACAAAAATCCGCCTTCAGCAACCTTTTCACCCCTTGCGCGGCAAGCGCAAATTCCCCATGTAGTAGAATGAGCAACACCAGCCACCCCGACGAAACCAAGGCCGCGGCCAGCCAGGCAGCGAACAAGCCCCACCAGACCGCGGCAGCGCGGCTCCAGGAACTGGAAGCCCGAATCGCCGAAATCTACACTACGTGGATTGACCCGGACAAAGGGGAAGGCGGAACATTCGTTAGCATCGACAAAATGCTCCAACAAATCGACGAGGTGCTGGAACACAACCTGGATTACCCAGGCAGGGGCGAGGAAGAGGACGACGACCTCGAAGACGAAGATCCCACCTAAGCCCCCGACTCCGCTTGGCCGCGGCTCGTTCCCATCTGCCCTGTATCTATCAATACCCCCTTATGAAACTATTCACCCTCCGCAACACTTTCGCCAGTTTCGGCGCACCCCGTCCTCAAACCTTCTGCTACCTCAAAGAGGCAATGTTCGCCTTGGACAACGCGGCGGCTGAACTGGTTGAAGTAAAATACCACGCCCGGTTCGACGGTTCCGAAGAAAACCGCTTGGTGCAACGCCCCTCCGCCGTTGACCCAAAGGAACGCGCCTGGGAGCAAGCCCTGTTTGACCGAGCCGTGACGTGGAGCGAGCGGAACGGAATCGCATCGAACGACAAAGGGGCCTGCCTGCCTGTGGACGAACTCTGCGAGGCATGCAAGACCGGGTTCGTGATCGAAATCAACTTTTCGATGAAAGACCCGCTGCTGCTGACGGAAAGGTGTTTTAACGATTTTCCTCAACCAGACGACCGGTTCGAGGACTTTCTGGCGGACGTCGAACACGGAATAGAGGACGGGGGATACGGTGGATGCGACCTTCAAGTGCTCCACGCTGGCGAAGGCGGATGCAAGGTGGGAGTGGGGTTCAACGGCGAAATGCTCCTAGTGATCGGCAAAGCGGGCTCAGCCCCTTGGGAAAGGTCTAAGACCTGGTTGGAAAGACGGGCCGCGGCCGTCGTGGCAGAGGTGTATGCGTGGGCCAATAGTGACGATCCGAGGAAAGGGTATTCTATGCCCGACGAAAGACGGGCGGCCTCGCTGGCTGCCCTTCGCTCCTGACCCAACCGTCCGCGGGCAGTTTTCCGTGCCTGTATCTGAAGGTATGAGCAAGAAAGCCCATAACGGCAATGGGGGCCGCGGCACTGGAATACAACCTGCCATAGCCACCGCAGCCCCTTCCACCCAGCCGCCGCGGCCCGAACCAGAGCCTTGCGCCTACTGCGTCGCCTGGCGGACGGGGTGCGCGACCTGCCCCTTTTCGGCAGACGCCCCTCGAACCTGCCCGCCGCGGTAATTCTTAAAAAGTGCGATTTAGTTAAAGGTCACCCATGGCTATTTCCGACTGTATGGGCTAGAATAGTATTATAGAATTAGCACGGTTGCTGTTTCTTAACGAAAACACCCCCCTATGAGACCTACAGCCCCCAAAATCACCAGCGAGAGTAGCACCGGATACCTTAAAACCCTGGCGGATTGCCCCGCGCTCCGAGAGTTCCTTGCCAGTCAGCCGGATCAACCGAGCCTTAAAATGCTGGAGGCCCACGCCGCAGCTATCATGATGCTCCCGTATTCCGAAAACGACATCTACGCGTTCGAGGATTATTCAGACGGATACGTGATGAACAACTTCCGTTCGATGTATTGGGAATCCGCGACCGCCGCCCTCGCCAGGGTGTTGGTCAAGCTGCCGTCCCCCGGCTGGGCGCGAATAGAGCGCGGCGATGATCGGGTGAGGGTCTTCCACCCACACAAGAACGAACTCTATTGCCAGATCGGCTTTGATTTGGAGTAGGCCGCAGGCCACCCGTAGCTGGATTCAAGCCCGGCCTTTAGAACCCACCCCCATTATGAACCCTTCAACCCCCGGCTACCAAGCCACCGCCCCGGAACAGCCTGAACCCGTTCGCCCCATGTGGGGTTCGCTCAAGATCAGGATCTTGGAAGCGTTGAAGGCCGCGGGAGAGGCCGGGGTGTCGCGCAAAGCCTTGGCTGAGCAACTGCAGCTTCCGGGTCGAAAGATTTCCTGCTGGTATCAGACCACCGGGCGGCAAATCCCTGGCGTCGAACGAACCAGCCGAGGGTTGTATCGCTTTGATTCCGGGAGCTACTCACCCCCGCTCCTGGACCCCACCCTGCCAGGGTCTCAACTAACCCAACTCATTGTGAGGGCACTCAAAACCGCAGGCCCCGAAGGGATGGGGGTTCACGATCTTGCGGCTCGGACTGGACTAACGATAAACCAAGTTTTTCCGTGGTTTGGTAACACTGGCAAGCGAGTCCCCGGCGTCGAACGAATCGCCCGTGGGGTATATCGCTATAATCCAGGGAACTTTCCAAACCCGGCGCCAGACCCTGCGTCCACGCTCTTATGCCTTATCATTGAGACATTGAATGCTGCTGGCTCCGACGGGCTGCGGATCCGGGACCTTGCGGCTCAGACTGGGCTAACGATAAAGCAAGTTAATTCATGGTTTGGTAACATCGGCAAGAGAGTCCCCGGCATCGAACGCATAGGCCGTGGGTTGTATCGCTATAACCCTAGGAGATATCCAAGCCCCGCTCCCATACTACCACGCACCCCTCCCAAGCAACTCATCGTGGAGACACTCAAAACCGCTGGTCCCGAAGGGATGGGGGTTCATACCCTGGCGGCTCGAACCGGGCTAACGCTGTCTAAAATTCGGGTTTGGTATGCTCACACTGGCATAAATGTCCCCGGGATCGAACGGGTTTTCTGTGGGGTATTTCGGTTTAATCCCAAGAGGCTGCCCGAATAAAAGCTGATACTGGGGGCTATCGCAAATAGGGTGTATGGGCTATGCTAGTAATATGACAACAACCCCCGCCGCCCCGCTGACCAAACCCCTCGAACTCTACACCATTCGCCTCCTTTCCCGCAGAACCCGGCCAGGCAGTTTTGAGGTTGCCTTTGCCGGAGACAACCTCGGCCTTAAAACTGGAGACACCGTTGCCACCTCGAAGGATGGAGTAACGGCACCTTTCAAGCTTGGCCGCCTCGTCCACTTTGGGAACGCTGGGGGTGGAAGCCTCTGCAATGACAAAACCGAAAGCCTCTACGTGTTCGCCGCCCGCATCGTCAAAACCCCGTTCTATGTGGTGCAGGCCCTGATTGGCGGCGAACCAATCTATATTCTCCCCGGCGTATATCTGACTCCCGCCGCGGCGTTCGCAAGCGTTGAGCAGGCTAAAGCGCTCAGCAGCGAGCCGGAGCGCTCCTTCGGAGTCTTTGAGGTTGCACCCAGCACCAAAGCCTGGCACCTCGCCAAACGCGTCCTGTCCGAAGCCGAGGAACTGCGAAGCCTGGCTGAGGGGGATTCGGATTCCGAGCTTCGCTACCAAGTCGCCGTCCATCCGCAAGTGCCCGACGACGTGCTGGCCGCGGAAAATGCCGAGACCGCCGATTAGCACGACACCCAGCCCGCCAAACCTCAGCCCGTATTCCAAAATATGCAACCCCTCGAACTCTTCACTATCTGCCTCTCCCCAACCAAAAAAATTGAACTTTCCTTCGTCGGGAAAAACCTTGGGCTTAATTCTGGCGATACCGTCACCGTCTCAAAAGATGGAGTAGCTGCGGCGTTCAAGCTCGGGAACTTCATTCACAAAGGAGAGGTGGGAGGCGGAAGCCTCGTCGCTGCCCAAACCGAAACCCTCTACGTGTTCCAGGCGCGGATTGTGAAAACGTCCTACTTTGTCATAATGGCATTCGCTGGCGGCGAAATGCGCCACTTTTTTACCAGCGTGTTTTTAACCCCAGCCGCGGCCTTCGCAAAGCTAGAACAGGCAAAAGAAGAGGCAAAAACCCTGGGCATTGAGGGCTTCGACACCATCGGCGTATTTGAGATTCGCCCCAGCCTGAGGGACTGGGACTTCGCCAAACGAATTCTGCCCATAGCCGCGCCTACCTGCGGGCCGCAGTTGATTACCCAAAACATACCCGTCAGAAATTGGAGCGACTGGCTGGCCTCCTTCTCCGACGCCATAACCACGGGAAGGCCGCGGTGCTCTGCGCTCCGAGACCCTTACAGTCAGCCAACCCATTCGTAGATCGCCCGATAATGGCGGGGCAGGACACCGCGGCCTAGCGGATAACGGCGGCCCTTCCAGAATCACATCGACTCACCTCAAGCTCGGTGCTCTAATTTTGGGATGAAGCGCACCTGTTCCCTCCTGTTAGTAGTCGCCGCCCTCGTGGCTATGATGAGTGGTTGCCAGTCTATCAACTCGGCTATGACCCCGTCCTCGAGGGTTTCAACCGACCCGTTTGACGGAACCACCACCGTCACCCAACCGCCCGTGAGCGCCGCGGCCAGCTTGACCGAGGATTGGCACACGCTTGGCTTTGAGTGGACCGCCCGAACCCCCAACCAAGTCTTTTTGACCCCAGGCGTTCAGGGGATTGATAACATCTTCGGCCTCGAGTTTAACGTGGCAGGTCGAATGATCTCAGCGTCGTCGGCCAGCCTGACTACCGATTATGCCGACTGGTCAACCCGACGCTTTGTTGTCAGCTACCAAGATTTTGTGACTATCGCCACTGCCCCCATCGTGAAAATGAAGGTTTCCGGCGCGAACAGCTACGGAGTATCTTCCTTCGGAACGGGCACCAGCGCGCTTGTGAGTAAGAAACTGCCAACCTTCCTGCAGCAGGTGCAAGCCGCCCGCGGAGCGAAGGGGCGGTAAGCCAGGCCGCTTGCCCTTACCCAGCTATGGCAACCCGTCCTTCTTTTTTCGTCAAACTGGACGGCAAAGAGCATGGCCCCTTCAGCCGGGCCGAGGTTCAGCGACGCCTAACCCGCGGCGAACTCCAGCCCAGCGACCTTGCCCGAACCGATCAAGCCCCGGCTTTTATCCCCGTGGCCACCTTGCTTGACCCGGCCACCGAGCGGCAGGTGGCTTTACTCCATAAGCTTTCCGTACAAATCCCGCCTAACCTCTCCAAGGCCGCGGCCAGCCGCTTGATTACCGCTACCCTCGAAGCGGAGTGGCAGGATGATCCGATTACGGATGGGCAAATCGCTCGCCTACGCAGCTACCGGCTTCCCTATACCGCTGGGACCACCAAGGGAGAGGCTGCGAAACTCATCAATGCCTGGCTTAAAGCTCATCCAAAAGCCGCGGCCCGCGATCAACGGCGTAAGGCCGGCTACGGGTTGACCTGGCTTGGGCAACTCCTCGCCGCCGTGTTTGGATTCCAAAAAGGCAAGGGCCTGGCCAGACCTTTCCGCTGGTTCCGCTGATCACAGGCGCAGCCTGAAAAAAGTGCGATTTTATTAAAGGACACCCATGGCTTTTTGGTCCGTATCCGCTATAATAGTAATATAGAACTTAGCACGGTTGCTTGGTTCTTAACTTGAACACCCCCCTGAACCTATGCAAGACGCCACTTCCACCCCCTCCGAAAAATACCTCGTCATCAGCAAATACGGCGACCCCGACTTTGATGCGGCTTGGACCAACGACTGCACCTTCAGCCTCGAAGAGGCTGAGGAAAACCGCCGGGACTCGGCCTACGAAATCGCCCGGGAGTATGACGACATCTCCGAGGCCGAGGCCCTGGAATTCCTCAAAATCGTCCCCGCGGCCGAAATCGAGGCCCCGGTGCTCTACGCCCTCCTCCGCGCACAGGTCGGCTCCACGACGGTCACCGCGACCACCGGCACCAATGGCAACGGCGGAGCGGCGACGGAGATCGCCGAACTGCTGGAGCGCGACGACCTCGCTGAGTATCAGCAAATCCCCGTCGCCGCCGATGAACTGGCCTCCCATATCGAGGACAGCGGGCTGACGATCTCCGGCGACACGGAGTGGACGGCCTGGGAGCGCGAGGGCTCGAACGGCGAGTATTTGGACGGCTCCCGCAGCGTCATCTACATCTGGCGCTAGCCTGGCTCCCGGCACCCCGCCCCTGGCACCCCAGGGGCGGTAGCCGCGGGGTCATGGATAGCTCCCCGATCTCCGCTAGGCCGCGGAGAGATCCAGCACGGGCGGCGTCGAACTCGCCAACTCCTTTTTCGTGGCGGCAATGAGCGGTTCGGCCGCTGTGAGATCCGAATAGAAGACGGCCACATACCGACCGGTTTCGTTCGGCAGTTCCTTGTAGGTCACCGGCGAATACCTGGCCCAGCGGAGGGTTTTTCAACGGCCTGGAACTCGTGATAGTCGTTGGCCACATAGACTTTGGGTGGAAAGTAGAGCGAGGTTTCACCCCCAACCCCCGCTTCCTGGACGACGTGCAAGGGGTGGTGGAGCGAAACTATCGGGTTGGGGATTTCCTCAAAGACGGGCTTTCGCGGTTCGAGGCCGACGGCCCGCGCAATCCCTAAAAAGTGCGATTTTGTTGAAGATCACCCATGGCTTTTTCTGAGTGTATGGGCTAGACTAGTACTATAGAATTAGCACGGTTGCTGTTCTTAAATCACCCCCCTCAGCATTATGAATACCCCCCTCATCAACTCCACCCCCGAATCCAAAACCGCAGGACTCTTTCACGGACACGAAATCACCGAGGCCAACGTCCGGGCCGCCGCGGAAACCCTCTGGACCGAAACCTACGGCGACCTCGCCGGCCTCCTGGATGGAACAAATTACGTCCTGCATCTCTATACTGACGGCGATTCTACCGTCAAACTGGAAAACCGTATGACGGAAACCTGCCACGGCGAGGTCTATGGCTCCCCCGTCCTCTCCCACCGCGCCGAGTTGCCCGAATGGGCGGACGGCTCCGCCGCGGCGCAGGAAACCATGGATGAAAACTGCAAGGCCGAATCCATTGCGGCCTGGGCCGACGAAATCCGCGCGAACCTCGATCCCGTAGAAGACGAAGACGAGGACGAGGACGAGAACGACTAAAACCTCCACCCGCGGTTGGGTTCAATCCCCCGCCGCGGCCCCTTCACTTTCCCCCTTATGAAAGCTTCAACCCCCGACCACCAACCCACCGCATCCGACGCCAAGCAGCAAACCAGCTTGGTAAGGGAAAAAATCCTGGCCGAGGCGAAAGCCGCGGGAAAGGCCGGTATTCACGTGAACGACTTGGCGGCCAAAGTATCCCTCGACGCCCGCTATTTGCGGTCTTGGATGTCGCGAATCCCAGCCCTTCGGAAGATTGGCGAGGGGCTGTATCGGTTCATTGAACTCCCGGTTAACTCAACCCCGTATCCGCTTGGGTCCTATCGGCAGCTTTGGACCCTGGAGAAACGCGAACTGAAACTCCATACGGCGAAACTGATGGAGGAGATTAAGGTACAGGCAGAGCAATACCAGGCCGAGGCGAAGGCCGCGGGGGTGCTGCTTAAAGAGCGCATCCTGGTCGAATTGAAGGCCGCGGGGACCAAGGGGGTTCGGGTCAAGGAGCTTGCGAAAACCCTCGGGCTCTCCAATTCACGCCTCAGCACCTGGTTTGCAACCACCGGGAAACAGTGCCCGGAAATAGCCCGCCTCAGGCGCGGCACTTACCGGCTCAGATTGACGCCCCTCACGGGGTGCGGCGAGGCCCAAGCGGCACCCCTATCGGCCTTGCTGGCGGTCAGCCCGCCGAAGCGTCGCCCCGACCGGCGCAGGTTGACTCCCTGCAAGGGGTGCGGCGAATTGACTGCGGAAATCTTGGCGGGATTGAAAGCAGTCAGCCCCTCGGGAATCCGGGTCAGAGATCTGGCGACCAACCTGGGGTTGCCGAGCTTGCAAGTTTCCAATTGGTTTAGTCGCACGGCGAAGCAGTTCGCGTGCGTCGAGCGGATGCAGTTCGGCATCTACCGGTACGTTGAACCGCCCTTGGCCGCACAGCCAGCCAACCAACCTCAAAGCCCCGTGCGGAGGGTTCGCGGCGGACTGACGGAGCTAATCCTGGCGGCGTTGAAGGCCGCGGGAGAGGCCGGGTTGTCGTGCAACGCCTTTGCGGAGCAACTGCAGAGGCCGGGTCTTAGCCTCTCCAATTGGTATCTGCACACCGGGCGTCGAATCCCTGGGGTTGAACGCATAGGCCCTGCGTTATACCGGTTCCTGCCCGGGAGTCATCAAAAGCCGCCCACCCTAAGAAGGGGTCGAGGCGGGCTGACTGAGCTGATCTTGACGAAGTTGAAGGCCGCGGGGGAAGCCGGGTTGTCGCTCAAAATACTGGCTAAGCACTTGCGGCAGCCGACTCCGAGCATTACCAGTTGGTATCAGACCACCGGGCGACGAATCCCCGGCGTCGAACACATAGGCCGTGGGTTATACCGCTTTAATCCAGGGGGCTTTCCAAACCCGAAGCCCGCGCCCCTACGCACTCCCCTCACACAACTCATCTTGGGGGAACTGAAAGCTGCTGGCTCAGAAGGGCTGTGCAACCAAGCCCTTGCGGCCCGGACTGGGCTAACGACGAGACAGGTTTCCACGTGGTTTGAGCGCAATGGCCAGAGAGTCCCCGGCATCGAGCGCATCGGCCCAGGAGTGCATCGCTTTAATCCAGGGAGCACCCCTTTATGAAAACCTCAACCCCCACCACCTAAACGTGGATTGCGAAATCGGCTCCCCCCGCACCGTCCTCCGTGAACGTGATGCGAACCGCGGTTTTGGGCTGCGTCTGGAATACCCAGATTTCCTCCCAAGTCATCCTGCCCCGACCTCCTTCGGGCGCTTTTGAGAGGTACGGCTCGACCATCGTCTCTTGGGGAATCACTGCGTTTCGTTTCGCGCTCGCCGCGGTGTAGGCGGAAAACAAGGTGTCTTGGATAAGTTTTTCGTTCGCCAAACTGCCTTTTTCAAGTTGCTCGGCTTCGGCAACCAGGTCGGCATTAGTTGGCGGGTTGGATGGGGGGATTGTGGGGTTCATAGCGGGGGAGGATAGGTTTCGTGCTAACTTTGGCAGACTTGCTTGCGTTGGCGAGAGTTTCTCTTGGTCCGCTTTGTTGGCCAGACTTGCGGCTTGGCCCGCTGCCGCCAAAACGAAAACAGCCGTCATGACAACCATCGGGAAAATCAGAACGACGGCAAAAGCCCGAACGGCGAAAACCGCAGCCGGATCTAACCTGCCACCACACAAACCCCAGACTGAAGCCGCCAGAAGGCCCAGCGAACAGACGAGGCGGATCAGATTGCCCCAAAATTGGATCGGAACACGGAGGAACACGGGGATTCCGAGAATCGAAATCAGAGCCATACACAGACTGAAGAGCGCCAATGCGGATAGGCCAAAGTATTGAAGGGCGGTCGGAAGGTGGGGAAGGATGTTGCTCATATTAGTAGATACAGCGCGATTCTGAACTCCCCGCTGAGCTGGGCTCAGCAAACCCGCGGCCAGGCCAGCAGCATAATAGTCGCAACGGCAGTCCCGGCCTCCTTGAACGCCCCCGCGGGCACCTGGATAACGTCATAATCCGCCAGGGATTCCAGCAACGCCTGAAACTTGGGCCGACTGGTATTGGCCGACATAATCGAAACCAGCAACCCACCCGGCTTGAGAAACCCCAAAGCGTGTTGAACGTGTTTAAGGTCCTGCCCCTTCGTGAACGGGGGATTCATCACCACCCGGGCAAAGCGAGGTTGCGGCGGCTGAGCCAGAAAATCCCCAATCGTAACGGGATATTTTTTGGCGGATAGCCGAGCCGCGGCCTCGGGGTTCAACTCGACGCACTCTATCGAGGCGGCTCCCTGCAACCGGCAAGCGTCGGCCAACGCCCCGTGCCCCGCCGAAGGTTCCAACACCGTTTGCCCTTCCACCTCGCCAAGCTGCACGAGTTCATCCGCCAACGCCGCGGGTGTGAAGAACGCCTGAAACGCCTGCCGCTCATCCACCGCCACCCCAGTTTCCAGCATCAAGCCGAGCTTCCGCCGCGGATCGCCGTCAAAGACATGCCCTTGGACTCCCCGTTGCCACTTCCCACCCGCGGCCACGAGTGCCTTGTTCACCGCTTCATAGGTCTTGCGCTCAAGCTGGCCAGCAGGGAGCACCAGCAGATTGCCGCGGATAGTGGAACGGCCGAGAATGTCAGCCACGTCGTCGGATAGGATCAGGTTTGCCATACCTGCAGATACCGCTTACTCCATCAGCCCAAAGGTTCGCCTTGCCGCGGCCTCCTCCGAGTCCTACAACTGACCAACAACCCGCAGCGAACCACCGAAGAGGATTGGCTGACCCAACCCCAACCCCTATGTCCGAGCTAATCCCAATCCTGAAGCCAGCCCCCGAAGTCATCCAGGCCGTCTGGCTCCAATGCGCGGCCCAGTTAAACCCCGGCGAACTCGCCGCCTGCTGGAAGACAGGCACCCCGCCGCCCGACCGCACGCCCGAATGGGCCGAACGCTTTGCCGCGGCCCGAACCAAAACCCTTCAGGCCATCGAAGCCCTTTATGAGCTAGCCATCTATCGCCCCGTGTCCGCGGAAGAGCGCTTGTATCGAAGGGCTATTTTCCAGTGCGGACCCACGGTGGTGAACCTCTATAAAGCAGCGCTGGGCCGCGAGCCAACCGAAGCGGAATGCGAAGCCATCAGGAACCCAGCAGCCCACTTATTCCCGCTCCCGGACGGGGTTGAAATCCCCATAGACCGGGCCGCCAGGTTTTTCGCTGACCTCTGCGAGGACTGTGCCGAAGCAATCTCCCCAAGAGACCTGCTCCGACTCGCCATTAACGGGCTCACTCCCGAAAATACGGCCGACCTGGACCCGGAGTTGGTAGCGGGGTTCACACAACAGCTTCAGGAAGTAACGAACCTCATCACCGCCGCCCGCAACGGCCCGCCCGTCCTCGAAGACTGGCTGGCCATCTACGAGTTAGGCAAGCGCTACTACTAGACCCCCTATGCCCGACCCCGATCAACTCTTCACCCTTCCGGATGGAGTCCAAATCCCTCACGCCGCGGCCGCCGCCTGCTTTCCCGACCTGCATACCGCTTGCGACGGGCAACTCTCCCGCCGGGAACTCCTACAACTGGTCACCACCTCGCACCTACCCAACAGCACCGCCAAGCTGCCCCCCGAGCAAGCCCAGCGATACAAGGAACGGTTGCAGGAAGTAACGAACCTCATCACCGCCGCCCGCAACGGCCCGCCCGTACTCAAAGATTGGCTGCTCCTCTACCAGTTGACCTGGCCCTCGAAGCCGTCGAACCCGTAGCCAAACCCGGTTCGGCAGGGTTTGACGGTGCTGGAACCCGGCCTGGCGGCACCCACCCCGCTTCCAACTGACCTCCAAAAAAGGCCGCGGGCTACCCCAAAAAGCAGGACCACGGCGCACTTTCCCGCCTGAACAGTATTTATAGGCGTATGAAACTTAATGACCTACTCAAGTGCTCGAAACCGTTGTTCTTTGATACCCGGGATGAAGGATGGGGGTATGCCTTTGGGGGAACCTGCTTTATCGCGGCGTATCGCGGCTCCCATTTCGTCATCACCGCCCGTCACTGTGTTGACAATGAGGGCCAGTGGAAGCCAGACCAAGTGCGCTGCGGTTATTCAGCCGCCGCGGGCGAATTCCTGCCAATCTCCAAAGTGTATCGGATCAAGTTGCCAGCTCAACCTGACGCCGAAAAGTCCTTCGACGTGATGTTCTTCAAGCTCGACCCCGAGTTGATGACAGAAGCCTGGTTGAACGAGCTTCATCCAGTGGACCTGGGAACCCGGGCCAACCTGAAGCCAATTAACTTCCGTCCCAACCAGGCCGGGTTGACCCTGAGGGGATACCCAACGTGCCTCAACCAAATCAAGTATGAGGACCGGAAACTCCCGGCCCATTCGTATTCAATTGACGGTTACTATGTCGGACCCGCTCCCTTCCGGCATGGCCACTTGATGAAGTTCCATGACCCATCGAAGCTATCAGACCACGACGGGTTGAGCGGCTCGCCGGTGTTTTTGCTCACTCAAAACCCCGGCCAGACCACCTACGACTATCGCTTTGCCGGGTTGCACGTGCGAGGCTCGGAAACTCCAAGCCTAGGTTGCTTTATCGAAGCCCCGGTAGTCTTAACAGCCCTCCAGCAAATCCACGCCGGAAAGCTCAGCCTTGAGACTGCGGCCAGCTCAGCGCACACTCCGGCTCAATAACCGGCAGGATAACCGCTACAGCCCGCCCGTCTTGCATCACCACGGCCTCGCCACCTTCGGCCAACACAGCCTCAAATTGTGCAGGGTCGGCACTCAGCCAGCCCTGCTCGCCTCAGAGGGAGTTCACCGTGAAATCGTTGAGGATGCAACTGCCGCTCCGTTTGAGTTGCTTGGAGATTTCCCCGTCCGAAGGTCTGGCTCCGGCGTAATAGAGGATGAGTTGGCGGTCGTCGCCCGCACGGGGGTGAACCCACGCCATCACCTTCCAAGCGTAGCCCTTTTTGCGCATGGCCCGATCCTTTTTGGCGGCCGCGGCCCGCTCCCGCCGCTGGGCCACCTCCAGTTCGGCGTTGAGGTCGTCGAGGAAGCAGGCTTCGCAAAGGCCGTGCCGGTTGGTCTCCACCGTGGCAGGGTCGAAGGCGGGCTTGCCGCAGCGGGAACAGGGTTGGAGGTTCACCCCCGAACAGAGGGCGAGCGCGTCCGCCTCCGTCGCGTCGGTCAGGCCGAGGCTCGGATGCCGGACTATCGCTTTGCCTTGCGGGGAAGGGTTCAGGGCCACCGAATACTGCAGCCGCATGTTATACATCCAGACGCAGGGAGACAGGGTTGCGACCAGTTCGGTGCCTTGGACGGTGAAGGTGAAGGAATGATTTTTGGGCAGGCTCATACTGCCATAAGATACGAGGGCAATCCGAACCCCCTTCCTCCCTAACCACTCAGCCCAATGGCCGCGGCCTCACTCCCCAACCACTTCCCCCACCAGAGTAGAGAAGCGCCAAACCCCGCCGACCCGCTCCGCCGTCAAAAGCAACAGCTTCAAGTCCGCCCACTCCGACGATACCTCCGTCCCAGGAGACGAACACGCCAGCCGCGGCTTCGCCTCCCCAGCCCGCGAGTCCCGAACCGTGGACTCCCGCACGAACTTGGCGCAATCCCACGCCCGTAGCAGGAACCGATACTCCAGCCCGTTCGCCCGCTCCGCGGCATTTACCTTCACCAATTCCAACTTTGGCGTCGAAAACCGCCGGTATTCCACCAGGAGATCGTGCACCTGATTAGCCTGCCGCGACGATATAGAGGAACCCAGATAGCGCAAAGTGAACCCGCCCTCCGTAGTCGGGTGCTTCAACTTATCGAACGAAGCCAAGCACTCCGCCTTGACGCCCGCATCGTCCACCACCCCAGCCTCAGGCCGCGGCTTTCCACAGAGCCAGTGAGTCCGCAACGCCTTATAGTCGCTCGCCCAACCCCCGTGATACTCCGAAATCTGCCAAGCCCCCTTCACCCGCTTAATCGAATACCGCTCGAACTCCGCACCCCCCGGCACCTGCCAAGGTTCGTTCAAGGTCTTGGTCTGCCCCTTAACGACAGTCACTGCCTCCGCATCCGAGCCCGCCGCCGCGGTCAGGCGAATTGCGTCCGCCTCTACCCGCACCACCCCATCAAACTCGACCCCGTTCAACTGGTCCGCCGCGGTCAACGCCTTAGCCTGGTAAATCACAAACCGCCCATACAACCACTCCTGCTTCGCCTCTACGCTAAACTCCCGATTCCGCTGCACCTCCCACCGAACCCCACTTACCGTAACCTCGAACGTCGCCACCGAGTCAGTCATCCCTTTCACATAGTGCCCGTAATACTCCAAAAACTTGGCCTCAGCTTCGTCCAGATAGGCCGCGGCCCCCGGCGGGTTCGGCGGAGCTTCCCCCCAAGCGGGGCTCAATCCCGCGGCCACAATCAGCCAACTGGCCAAACCTAGTACCCCCGCCAGTCGGCGCAGGCTCATTCCAATGGTAGGGGTGCTCATCATGTCCCCGGTGTACTCCGCCATCCGCCCCTTTGGAAGCAGAACTTGCCCCAAACCCCCCAAGCCGCGGCCTCCTCCCTGAACTACCCCTCGCACTATCCAACAGGCCGCGGGGTTTTCATCCAGCAACCACTCAGCCAACCCAATAAAACAGGCCGCGGTGGTTAAATCAGAGGGTGTAATGAGACAATGAAGGGCATTTTGGATGGAGTTGGTAGGAGGCACAAAAGGTTAAACTGGGCTGAAAAACGACCCAAAAACAGCTTCAGAGTCACCTCACACAAAAGAGCAGAATTTTTATGGGCGACATATTACTCCTAAGGAAATTCTGGAGGCCCGAAAAACCGTCAGATCGGTTGGGCAGTACTGCGCGCAGTACTGCCGGCAGTACTGCCTAGTTTAGGCAGGGTTGGAGGCCCGGCCTCGGGGATTGGAGAAATCGGTGGTCGGAACCTTGACGGGGCGGAGCCGACGCCACCTTAAGGGGATATGGTAACCTTCCGTCCGCTCGCCAAATCCAGTGCCGCGGAATACTTCAAGGACGACTTGAACCGCAATCAGAGTGCTGCTGCGGCGGCGGACTATTACCTAACAACCGGCGCCCGCCCGCCAACTTGGGGAGGCAAACTCGCTCAGACTTTTGGGCTGACGGATGCACCCACCCAGGAACAAGTGCAACGGTTGCTGGATGGCTACCACCCACTCACGGGAGCGGACCTGGTGCAACGGCGCTCCGCCAACCGACGACAAGGCTATGATGTGGTCGCCTCCGCTCCCAAGTCCGTTTCGGTTATGGCGATGTTCGATGACCGCATCCCCGCCATGGTTCGGGAAGCGGACCGGCTCGCCCTTTTGGAATTGGAAACCCACGCCGCCGTCCGGGTGCGGGCGGGCCAGGCCAATCACAGTGAGCAGACGGGCAAGCTCGTCTGGCTGCACGTCGAGCATCAGGAGTCCCGGGAGATCGATCCGATGCTGCACGCTCACCACGTGATCCCGAACCTTACGCAGACTGCAGACGGGAGCATTAAAGCCTTGGAACCCGGCGAGGCCCTTCGGCGGTGTCGCCTCTTCACCGAAATCTTTCGGAACCGCCTAGCCGAACAGTTGCGGGCCGGGGGGTATGAGTTGCGCCAAGCTCAGGAAGGGTTCGAGTTGGCCGCCGTGCCGAATGAGGTCAATCAGCTGTATTCCAAGAGCCGGGCCAAAATCGAGGAAGCCGAGGCGGAGCTGGAAGGCCGCCTGGGCCGTAAAATCACCAATGACGAACGGGCCGTGCTGGCCAAAGACGTGAAGCGAACCAAAATCAAAGGGCTTTCCCCTGAGGAGATCCGAGCCTACCAACTCGCTCAATTGTCGGATTGCGCCCGGGAGGGCCTTAAAGCGGCCGCAGCGCAGGCCAGGTCATCCGAGCAGGGCGACGCCGAGAACCCGCCTGACGGGGCCGCCGCGGCCTCAGCAGCGGCCCAATTCGCTCGGGCTCACGTCTTCGCCCGCACCACCATCACCCAAACCTTCAGATTGGCGGAGTGGGCGTTGCGCCATTCCCAGGGCCGGGCGACCTGGGCGCAAATCAAACAGGCCATAGGAAAGCTCGATTTAATCCGCCAGGAGACGGACTGCACTACGGCGGAAGCCCAGGCGTTGGAGCGCGGCATCATTGCGTTCGTGGAAGCGGGCCGAAACCAGGAGCCCCCGCTGGCGGAAACGGCGGACTTAACCGATTTAGCCCCGGAGCAGGAACAACTCGTAAAAACCGTCATTGGCAGCCGGGATAGGGTGATCGCCATCGAAGCCCCACCTGGGGCGGGGAAGAGTTTCTGCCTTCGGTCCATTTCCAAGGCGTTGCCGAACGCCGTTTGTTGTGCTCCTACCGCCGCCGCGGTGGAGGTGTTGGAAGGAGATGGGATTGCGGCCTGCACTTTGGATAGCCTGCTCAATAACCGCAAGCGGCACGCCTCCATCCAGACAGTCATCGTGGACGAGGCGTCGTTGGTCAGTTCCGCCCAGTGCCGCCGGTTGCTGGGCTACGCCAAAGCGAACGGCTGGCGGTTGCTCTTACAGGGGGATCGGCGGCAGAACCGGGCCGTGGCGGCGGGGAGTCCCTTTGCACTGATTCTGCAATATACCGACACCGAGCGTGGGGAACTGCACGAAATCCGAAGGCAGCGGACCAAACCCTATCGGCGGGCGGTAAAGCTCATGGCTCGGGGACAAATGGACCGCGGCCTCACCGCCCTTGAAAAAATGGATTCGGTGGGGGAATACGCCGACCCGACCGAGCGGCGTCAGGCCACCGCCGAGTATTATGCCGATGCCAGCGAGTGGGGCACGGTTGCCGCGGTTGCCCCGACTTGGCACGAGATTACGGAATCCACCAGGGCGATCCGGTCGGAACTACGGCGACGGGGGCGGCTATCGGAAGAGGAAGTGGAGTTCACCACCCTGCAGAACATCGATCTGACCGTGGCCCAGCGGAAGCACTTGCGCTACTGGCCCGAGGATGCCCTGGCGTATTTCTCGCGGCGAGTGGGCGCTACCCCGCTTGGCACAGTGGGCACCTTTCATGGGCCAGCAGGGGACCCGAGCCTTGGCTACTTGGTTAGTGCTCCCAGTGTGCAATTCATCCAGAAAGAGGACTTGGAGGCAATTCAGCCCGTCCGAAAAGTGAAACTCAAACTCTCCCCTGGCGACAAAATCCTGCTGCAAGCGAATGGCACCACGGCGGACGGTAAAAAACTTACCAACGGCACCGTCGCCCAAGTCGAGAGCTTGGAAAACGGCCAAATCACCCTGAAAGATGGGCGGGTGTTGCCGCCTGATTATATCCGATTCTCCCTCGGCTACGTAACTACGGCCTTCTCCGCTCAGGGGGTGACGGCCAACACGGCCCTCGCCATTCTACCGGTGGGGGCTGGGATTTCTCGGAAAAGCGTGTTCGTGGCACTCTCCCGCGGTCGGGACCAAGTAAAGCTGATGACCGATGATTTAAATGCTTTACGGAGCCAATTGGACGCATCAATTGCTCAGCGTGAACACGCAATCGAAATCCCCGCAACTGCCCCTCGCGCTCGGGCCCGGCGAATGGGAGGCCAAACGGCCCACCAGCCCAGCCAAGGGCTCTCGGCCAGCGCCGAACCCCATCTGGAAGTTGGAAGGGCAGTCAGTCATTGAGTGCGATGAACCGCGGGAGACCGTGCGCCTCATCAAAGCCAACGGGGTTGCGGTGTCGCTCCACTATTCCGATGTGCTGTATATCAAGCTCGTCAGCAAGGACCGCCTGCTCCTCCAAATGCGGAACGACGACGAGTTTGACCTGAGGGGGCGAGACCTGCACAAAATCATGCTCACCTTGGAGGATCGGAGGATGCTCGTTTTGGCCGAGTGCAACCCGAACGGGTGCGCCGTGGGGGAACCGGTCGTCCAACTGATTCTGGGCGTGGTGTTCGAGGACCTCCCCAAAACCAAGCCGGAACCTGAGACCCCAGGCGGCCTAATCAATCATCGCACAGCCCAAATGAAGTTCTGAGCCAGCGGGTGCTGGGCGCAAAGAGGTCCCCAATCGTGGGGTTGGCCGGGTAGGTTTCCAAGCACCGCAGCACCACCTCGAGCCTGAGCAGACAGCCCAGTAAGCCTTTGGCCTGCTTCGCATAGTCGGCGGGGTTGCCGAGGTCAGGCTGCAGCCGGGCAGAGATATACTGCTCAAACTGCGGGGCTAAGCTCTGGGGTAAGCCAAGGCGAACGGGCACCAGTCGTCGGAGCAATACAACGGCCGCAAGGATTGGGTCTTTCGCAACCAGCAATCTGGGATGGGGGTGGGACAGCCCCTTTGAGGTGAAGCACCGCACCTCGCGGAGCAGCTGCCGAGTCGCTTTGATAGCTTCGCGGTGTTCCCTGACGGCAAAAAGCCAGGAAGCCACCAGCAAGATTCTGTTCCCGGAAGGTTGAGCCATAGCCGAGATACGAGCCGGGGAGTTGAAACCCGGCCTGTATTTCATGGGATGGAAGCTCTGCCGCCAACCTATCAACTCCACGTCGGAGACAACCGCACCTTAATCAAGCAGATCCCGACCAATTCGATTGAGGCTATCATCACGGACCCGCCGTATGGGCTGGCGGGTGGGCAACCGTTGGATGCGGCCGCCATGTTGCGGGCCTGGCTGGCCGAAACCGAGTTGGCAGTTCAGGGAGCGGGGTTTATGAACCGCAAGTGGGATGCCTTTGTGCCACAGCCCACGATTTGGCGGGAATGTTTGCGGGTGTTGAAGCCAGGCGGGCACCTCCTGGCGTTTGGCGGCACCCGCACCTACGACCTCGTGGTCTTGGGGCTCCGCCTCGCTGGGTTCGAGATTCGGGATCAGCTTCAGTGGGTATATGGCTGCGGGATGAACAAAGTCGGCTACATCAAGACCGCGGCCGGCGAACTAGTAGTGCCAGGCTGGGCCGGAGCCCTGCGGCCTGGACATGAACCGATTGTGGTAGCCCGAAAACCGCTGGTGGGCACCCTGTCGGGCAATCTGGCGACCTGGGGCACTGGAGCCTTTCATATTGACGCTTGCCGGATAGGGCAAGAAGGCAGCGGACCCACTCGCTGGCCAAACAACTTCCTGCACGATGGCAGCCCCGAAGTCGTGGCCCACTTCCCAACCGCCCCCGGTCAACTCGCTCCCACCCGCGGCGATCAGTCGCCGATGGGCAACAAAATCTACGGGGCGATGAGGCACGGGGCAGAAAGCCGGGCTCCCAGACAAGATGCCAGCCTGTCCGCCGCCCGCTTCTTCTACTCCCCGAAAGCTTCCCAAACGGATCGGAATGAGGGGCTCCCCAGCCGGAATCCCCACGTAACCGTCAAACCCACTGGGCTGATGCGCTGGTTATGTCGGCTGGTGACCCCCAGCGGGGGCGCGGTGCTGGACCCTTTCGCAGGGTCGGGTTCGACTGGGAAAGCCGCAATCCTGGAAGGCTTCAACTTCATCGGGTTCGAGTTGGACCCCGAATACGCCGAAACCGCAACGCTGCGGCTGGCCCAAGCCGCCCGAACCAAGGCAAATGAATCAGCCGCTGGTCGGCAACTGGGCCTGGCTTTGGAAGACCTGCCGCCCGCGGCTTAGCTCACTTTGCGGGCCGCGGCCGACGGGGACGGGCGGATAGGGCGCTCAAACGGCGAAGTTTGTCGGCGGGTTCGAGCAAGGGAATCGGATCAATGAAGGCGAGCAGGCCCGACGGAGTGATTAGGGCGTTTTCATCGTGCAGGTCTTCCACTCGAACTCCCAAATCACGATTGTAGTAATCGGTTTCGTTGAGCGGCTCGAACCCCATCAGGGCCATCCGCACCGCCACCTCGTCGGGGCGGGCTCCCCGAACAGCCGCGACATCGGGTTGAGAAATGAGCGGTTGGAGGATCCCGCCTCTCTGAAGGAACCCCTCCAAAGTTACGGGGGCTTCCGGGAATAGGGCATTATGCAACTCCAACCGCTGAAAGAACTCCAAGTAGTTGGCGTGCATTGACAGCACATTGGCCTTAAACCACCGCCCCGAGGACGGCTCGTAATACACATCGTGCTCTCCGCCCGCCAACTGCCCCCCAGCTATCCAACGCTCCTCAAAGGCCGCGGCGTCCAACAGGCGGCCGGTTGCCACGGCCCAAAGGTTGAGCTGCTGCGCCTCCATCGGGCGAACCTGGTTGCTTATTCGGAGTCGGCCTGCTTCCCGGGCACTTCGGAGGCTTTCTCCCGCAAACTCTGGTGCTTTAGCCTGTGATATTGCTCGGTGGCTTCGGCTTGCGACCGCTTTGGCTGCTGCAATACTGCCTGTTTCACCGATATGGCGTAAGCCGCGGCAGTCGGCCAATTCGTAGAGGTCTGGGAGTTCGGGGAGTTGATCGGCATAATAGGGATGAGTGGTAGGCACGGGGTTGAGATACAGTAGCGCCGTTAATTACTCTGGCCAAGTTTTCAGTAGCGAGACGGTGAAGCCATCCCACTCGAACACCGCGGCCCAGCCCGGACTAATCCGATGGGCAGGTAGGGCTTCGGGGGTAGCAATGATATTCAGGGCCACAACAGAACTGCGGCCCAGCTTAAATTGGGCGGCGCGGTGGTGGTGCCCGCAACAGACGAAGGCTGGCTCCAAGCGGCTCACCAATTCCCCCTCTGGCCGTCGTGGATAGGAGCGGCGGATGCCTTCGGGCTCGCACGGCCAGTCATGGGTTAGCAGCAAGTCTGGCTGCCGCTTCGCCCACTTCAACAGTTCGACCTCGGATTCCTTGTAATACGTCAGCCGATTGCGACTCGCCGCCCCCCGTTCCACCAGGCGTACCAACTCGAGCCAAGTTGCTGCCCGCGGCAACTTCCGATTCTGCCGTTCGACTGGTGAAACGAAGTCGGTTTCCTCTGGGTGGTAGATTCCGCTAAGTCCCAGCACCCGCAACCCGGGGATGGAATGGGGGAGTTCCCCCGCATTGGTGTATTCGAGCTTGAACGAGAAGTAGCCCGGCTCCCAGTTTCTCAGCCGACTGAAGGGCTCGTGATTCCCGGCAATCATGGACAGCGGCCACCGCCAGCGTTGCCAAGCCTGGGTGATCCCCGCACTCTCAGCCGGGTTGCGATACTTTTTCGGGCCGGTCAGATAGTTCCAATCGGGCTCGGTCAGAAATAACCCGAAATCCCCAACCGAGAACGTCTGGGCAATCGGTCTGCCCAGTTCGTCCTCCAAGCGAGTCAATCCCTCTACGGCCAAGCCGAGGTGGTGATGAACGTCGCCAAGCACTGCAAATAGCACGGGTTTCATCTTAAAGGGCTGAGAAAAAGGTTAAGGCTCCTCCGCTTCGGGCGGAGCCGGGCGGGGTTGAAAGCGGTAGGCGTCCACGTCCGAGCGGCCTTCCCCGGAGTGGACGAAAAGCACCACGACATCCAGCTTCGGGTCGTATTCCGCCACCAAACGCGCTTCCTTCGCCTCGGTCCAGTCCGGGATGAGTTTCTCGGCCTCACTGGCGGGCAGGAAATCAAACGGAACGGTGCGGGTAGCCTCGTTGTGGTCGTCGCAGAGGACGCACACCAGGCCGCGGCCTTTGGCTTGGAAGCCTTGCCAGGCACAGTAGGCCAGGGCGTTGAGGTTCAGGCGGATGAAGTCGAGTTGTTCAGTTCTGGTTCGCATTAAGTAGTCCTCGGTTAGGGTTACCCGAGATACTTCAGCCGCCCAGCCAAAAGTGGTTAAGTTGCCGCCTTGGGCGTTCGCACTGGCAACCCCGCATCATCAAACCGTTTCCACGGCAGCCCTTCGGGGAAATAGGGGCACGGGGCCTGATAGTCGCCCTTGCCGGCATCCTCCCCATACGAGCAGACGAGGTGATTTCTCGCCCGAGTGACGGCGACATACGCCAACCGCAATTCCTCGGCCTTCTCCGCCTCCGTCTCCGACCGCTTGTGCGGCATTTGCAAGTCCCCCACGCCCACCAGCCAAACATAATCCCATTCCAGCCCCTTGGCGCTATGGATGGTGCTGATGGTAAGGTGGGTCTCCGGGTGGGTCTTGGAACTGAACTGCTCAACGGCGTAGGAGTCGAGGAACGAGGTCAGCGGCCGCTCAGCGTCGTGTTCGGCGTCCACGATAGCGCGCAGATTGCACATCCGCTTATCGTAGTTATCCGGGTAGTTTTGCTCGATGAGCGGTTCCACCTGATTGGCCAGGTAGCTCAGTTTGTCCCTCAAGACCGGCAGGTCTCGAAGCGTTCCCAGGCAGTCCCTCAACTTCTGCACCTGGGGAGGCCAGGCTTCGTGCGGGATTTCCCCCGGCGGATAGTTTTTAAGGAAGTTCATTGCCCCCTTTTCTCCCATCCCGCGGTATTGCACCAAGGCCCGCAACCAGGCGGATTGATCCTTCGGGTTGTGAAACAGTTTAAGGATGCTCACATAGTCCTTCACCTCCGCGGCGTCGGCCAGGGTCTTACCCCCATACTTCTTGTACAGGAGGTTGTGCTGTTTCAGTTCCACTTCGATCCCCAAGAACGGAAAGGAAGAGCGGGAGAGGATGCAGATTTCGTTGGGCTTCACGCCCTGTTGGATCAACTCCCGCACCCATCGAACCGCTTGCTCCGTCTCAGTTCGCAGGTTTGGATAAACCCGGTATTCCACTTCTCCCACAGTGCCGCGGCCCGAGCGTAGCACCAGCGGGCTAACGGAGTTCGCCACAATGGCATTGGCCAGATCGAGAATCTGTTGGCCACTGCGATAGTTGTCTTCCAGTCTCAGGAGCACCGTGCCGGGCACCTCGGTCTTGAACTTCTCCATCAAGCTCGGGTCGGCGTTTCTGAACCCGTAGATCGCCTGGTTGCCGTCGCCCACCACCAGCAGGCAGTGCGGATTGATTCGCCGAACGATTTCGGCGTTCAGGGGATTATTATCCTGGAACTCATCGACGAGCATATACTGCCACCTGGCTTGGAACTTCGCCTTCCAAACCGGGTCAGTGCCGTCTTTGAGTCGCCGTGCCCAAAAAATCAGCAAATCATCGAAATCCACGCAATCCGTCGCCCGTTTGATTGAGACGTAGTTCCGGTACGCCTGCACTGCGGCCACTTGCTGCTTCGGGAAATATTTCGGCAGGAGCTTCACCGGATCCCGACACCAGTTTAGGATTTTGGAGACGAGGCCCGCAAACCGGCTGGGAATCCAAGGCCCCGCGGGTTTCTCAATCCCGGCATCCCGGAGGGCCGCCTTCCACAGCTTTTCCGTATCGTCCGGATCCAAGATCGTGAACTTGGGGGTTCGCAGGCCGAAACCCACCGGATCATCCCGCAGCAGCTTCATGGCAACCGAGTGATAAGTCCCCACGGTCAAAGCCTTGGCCGAGGGACTACCCGGCAATGCCTCAATGAGCGTTTTCGCCCGCTTGCGCATTTCCTCCCCGGCTTTCTTGGTGAACGTCAGCATCAGAATGTTGGCGGGGTTCACCCCTTCCGCTACCAGACTGGCTACCCAGTGAGTGCTGGCCGCGGTCTTGCCAGTGCCAGCCCCGGCCTCAGCCAGGGTACGTTTGCCCCGGGCGTTAGCGACGGCTTGTTGGGAGGGATTAAGGCGCATGTGGTCATGGAGTAGATACAGGTCCGCCTTTGACCTGCTCCCCACGCCATACCTGGGCTGCGCTACAGCCCCGCCAGGCTGCCGCCCCTCTCTTAGAACTGCCCTGTCAACCCCCCGATTGCAGATTTATGAAAATAGATTTCAGAAATTCACTACCTTATAGAATAGGAGGACTTAACTATGAGCATTGACCTAACCCCAATCGAACAAATCATGAACGCCCTGCCGGGCATCCCGCCAACGCTGTTCTACCTGATCGCCGCAGTGATGGTGCTGTATGCGGTGCGGGAACTGTGGGGGTATTTTGTAAAATACGCCCTGGGGGTTGCGCTAATCTACTACCTGGTGTTGCACCCGACCGCAGTTAACGCGGCAGTGCAATACGTGGCTCAGTTGGCTACGCACCTCAATCACGCTTAACCCGAGTAGGTAAAAGGCCGCGGCCACCCTGAATTGTCAGGCTGCGGAACTCCCTGCTCTCAATCGCAAAGGCGGGCCGCGCTCATCGGCCCGCCTTTTGCTTTACAGCACCTCGGCTGCCGCGGCCTGACAGTGGGCCAGGAACGAACCGCATTTGCCGAGCGAAGTGCTGAGCAACTGCCCGAACCGAGTGCTGAACTCCTCATTGTGATAATGATGGTCCAGATGAGCGATTTCGTGCCCGGCCACGACCAGTAGGTGAGCGAACAGTTCGGGTTTGGTCCGAAAGCCCCCCAGACTGGGATGCTCTGGGTTAAGCAAGAACGCCGGTACTCCCGCGGAGGTCGCTTCCCGCAAATAGCAGGCTTCCGCTTCCCGGTTCAGCACCCAGCCGATGCGAAACTTCATTCTCAGGCCGTTTGCTTCCAGCGTGTGCTTGAGGCAGTGCTTCCATAACTGAGCAAGCTGGCGGAATTTAGGACTTAGGTTCGAGGGTTCCAGTCGGCGGGGGATTTTGCGGTATTGGCTCGGCTCCACCTGAACGAGGAAATCATACTCGTGTCGGGCGAGATAGACGGCGAGTTGGGCGGCGTGTTTGCCCAGCAATTCCTGATGGGCGGGGTTCGCCAGTTTGGAAACCGCAGCCACGACTTGGGGCAGGGTCTTGGGCTGGCCAGCCAAGGTTTCCTGCACCTGGCCGAGTAGGAGTTGCAGGGCTTCCCCAGTTAGCCCCGCGGCTTCCAACTCTTTGGGGACCAGTTCTGCAATTGCTCCCTGGCCACCAGCAAACAGCACTTGTTCGTTCGGTTTGCGCCCGAAGGATTTCTTATCCACCACGAGTTCATTGAACAATTCCTGGAGTTCGTCGGCATACCGGCTACTGAGGCGGTCCCGGTTCGCCGTGAATACCTCTTTGGGTGCGCCAGTGACTTCGACCACCACGCATTTATTCGTGTAGCCAAGGTAGTGCTGGAACATAGCCAAGCCGTTTGCCCGCACCTGGGCGTAGCAAGTTTCCGCTCCAACCCCGAGCGCCCGGCAATGAATCTTGGCCCAGGGCAACTTGCGGACCGTGCGCCCCCGCGGGGTGCCCGCCACGGTTTCCCCGTTCAGGGTAACCGAGGCACTGAGGTCGGACTGCTTCAACACCTCGGTCGCCGCCGCCATAAAAGCCGCATAATTGAACCCGAACTCCTCGTGGAACTCGATGCTAAGCAGCGTGCCTCGCCGTTCGTCGCCCTTGGTTAATTCGTAGTGGAGCCCTTTCCCGTGCACCACCACATCCCGGGAGTGGATGAAGTAGGAGCGATGCCCGAACAGCAGGAGCAGCTTGGCTTCTCCGAACCCCCCGATAGCCCCCGCGGCTTTGAGACTTCCGCCCAAAGTCAGCAAGGCTTCCACCATTCGCTCCGCCGTCATCCCGCATCCGTTATCCTCGATTGAGCAGCGCCCCTCGGGGGATACCGTCAGGCGAATTTCGGTCGCGCCTGCATCCAGGCTGTTTTGCAACGCCTCCCGAACCATCGCTTCGCTTGGATTCGAGTATTGGAGTTTGATGTTTTTAACGAAGTAGCTTTCAGGGATAGAGACCGTTTCCATACCCCGAGATACTGTTGCCTCATAGGCGGGCGGTGTGCTGCCGCCACCCGATTAGCTCCAGCTTGACCTCTCCGACGTTGGCCGGACTGCTCGGGACTGGGGGTAGAGCCTGCAAATAAGCCGCCAAGTCCTCCCCGGCGTCCACGCGGGCAGCCTCGGAGCCCTGCCGCAAAGCGGTCTGTTGGTAATAATGAGCCCGGAGCACCACGAACACCAGGTTTGGGGAAAGTTCGGGGGGCGTCGCCGCCGCGGCTTCGCTTTCCCTGGAGTGAATCTGGCCCGCTCCATCCCGAAAACAAACCACCCCCTCCAATACAAACGGCCCAACAATCCGCCCCAAGCAATCCATCGCTTCGTCCAGCACTGGATGCCAGGTCGCCCGCTGGCCTGATACGGCCTGAAAGTGCAGCCGAGCCCCCGCCCAATACACTATCATCGGGACTCCCTTCACTAGTTCGATGCCCCATTTGCGAGCCCTGGCTTGGTCTTTGGCCGCGTTGCCGGTTAATAAAACGCCTGGGGTATGAGTCAACTGGTCGGGCCACACCTCGTTTGGAAAACCTGCAAAAGAAATAGCCTGGGGGATTGGCGGAGCTGGTTGCGGTTGTTTGGGAGCCAATTCATAAGCCCGTGCCCAAAGGCGGTCAGCAAACTCGGGGTACCGCTCCTGCTCGGCGAAGAGCGCCAGGCCAGCCAGTTTCGGGAGTTTGATGTTGTTCCCGTATTTGGCCAAGTACGCCTCGGCTCCCGCTTTCCCTTGTAGGTGCCAGCCATTTGGCACTATCCGTTCAGTCCAGCGTTGCCGCAGTTCCCGGATCGGCACTTGGATGCCTAACGCCCGTTGTGCCCGAATGAAGCTCGCCAGTTTGGCGGCGCTAGGTGCCCGGTTGCTCATACCAGGAGATACAATCCGATTCCAAACCGAGTAGCGGTATTAGAACGGTGGTTCTGCACTAGCTTCCGCGATATGCCTGGAAACCTGCGTGCGAATTGGCAAGCTTGGCTCGCTTGAGGCAAACTCGAACTTAATCAGGCAATAAGCCAGCGGGCCAGCGATGGGATGCACCCGCTGCCCCACATTGATACAGGTCGTGAAGTCGCCGACCTTGGCCGACCACACCTCTCGCGTCTCGTCGGTTCGGTGATCGTGCCCACATACCGCCAGGATGGGATCATACAGTTCGATGGCTTCCCGCCAGTTTTCGTTCAGTGCCCAGGGTGAGGTTAATTCCAGGCACGGCGGCTCGTGCATCAGCCAAAGGGTCTTAGCCGCAGGCCCGAGATTCCACATCAAGGCTGGCAGCCAGGCTCCATAATGCTTGTTCGTCAGGGGCGGCACTCCCTCGAACTCAAACCCTCCACCCATCCCCATCACGCACGGGAAGCCAATAATAGTGAGCGGCCCCACCTGAAAGTCGGACCCGTGCAGCACGTGGAGCGGCCGCCCGGTGGTTTTCCAACCCAATACGAACTCGTCCCAACAGGCGGATTCGTGATTGCCGAGCGTGAAAATCACCTCGCAAGGCAGGTCAGCCAACCGCTGGGCTGCGGCCTTGGGGCGTAATACGTTGTAAAACCTCTGACTGGGAGCCTCCCCGTCCAGGAAGTCGCCAATGCACGCCACCAGGTCAGGCTGATGCAACCGCACGACCGCGGCCAGTTGATCGAACAGGCGAGGTTTCAGGTGCAGGTCAGTAACAGTGAGGACTTTGAGTTCCATGGGGGGGGCGCAACCCTTCCTTAAGTAGTAGGCTGTTGGACCTGCCGGAATTTGAACTTTTTTCGATTTCCGTAAAAAACCGCCCCTTTTGCAGTTTTCCCAAACTCTGGCGGGTCGAACAGCCTACTAACCATTTGAAGCTGTCTTGAATTATGACCATCCAACCTTGCTCCCAACCACCAACTACCTACTCCCTGGCGAAGCAGGTCCTAATCGAACTTGGCCCGGAGCATCCAGACCCGGCCTCAACCCAGCCGTATGACGCCCTGGTTGGCTTGGATTGCACCCCGGCGTTAGGGTTCGCCCCGCGGTATCGGTTCCAGGTGGCTGAGTTGGACCCAAGCCGGATCAGTGCCCTTTGCGTGCTGTATTTCCCAGCCGCCACCCGATTTGCGGTTTATGGCGGTTCAGGCGAAGCCGCGGCCCTATTCGATGAACTCCGAAGGCTCGCAGAGCAAATGGGTGGATTCGAGGTTCAACGAATCACACCAACTCGATAACCCCGGCGTTGAGCCGATACGTGCTGTCCCCGCCGGTTTTGAGGGTCGGCCATAACTCGGTCTCAATCAGATTCGTGAGCCCGCGGATGTCCCTGATGCCTTGGCCTGAGCAGGTTTTCACCAATCCCTGGACTACTGTGTCGGCCACTTGCACCTCCTCGCGCCCAAATTCTTGGAGCGTCTTACGGATGGCCGTTCGCACCTCCGCCGGGCCGAAGCTGGATTTGGTCAGCGCAAACACGCGCTTCATCCGGGCGAGTTTCGCCGCCTCTATCTGACCAGTCGCCGCCAGCAGTTGCCGAGCCGCCGCGGCTTGTTCCTCGATTGAGCACCCCTTTAACTCCTCCATCCGGTTCGTTAATGCTGCCGCGGCCAAATTAGTGGTGAGGATAAAGAGGCATTGTCGGAAGTCCACTTCCCGATTGTCGCCCGCACTGGTGGCAACGCCCGTATCCAGCACATTCATCAGGCTGTCCAGCAACGACTCGTGGGCTCGGTCAAACTCGTCAAAAATCACCACCTGGTCACGACGGGCTGATACCGGCTTGGTCAGCCGCCCGCCCTTATCCGAATCCTTGTATCCGACTGGGGCACCAAACAAGGCGGCGGTCACGGTCTCCTTAGTGCGCAACTCCCCGCAGGCGATAACGACCGGCTTGGGCTTCCCAAACGCCGCGGCAATACACTCTCCCAGGTAGGTCTTGCCAGTGCCGGTAGGGCCAGCCAGCAGCATCACCCCGACGGGAGCCCGATACTGGACTTTGCTACCTTCCGCCTCTAACCATTCCAATACCGAGGTCAGCAAAGCGGTCTGGTTTGGATATAATTCCCGCAATTTGGCCTTTCGTTCCTGGGTGACTTCCCAACTCCGCTGCCGTTCCGACCGCGGCCTGGGATGTTGCTGCCAATGCACCTCCGCCGCCTCGGTAAGGCGAAGGAAGTCGCCGATAGAAAACGCCTGACAGTTGCCTTCCGGTAAGCCGCTAAACAGTTCGGCCAAGGTGGTTTTCCTGGCCCGTGCCCCTGGGGCGCCGCCCTTGTCCTGATGCCGATACTCCAAATACTCGAACACCCTTGGGTCAACGGGCTCACCCTTCAACCCCAACGCCTGCAATTTTTCAGACACGAACTTGCTCCACATTGAATAGGTGACCGCTCCCTCAATGGGCATCATCAACGAAACCAAGTGTACTCGCTCTAAAGAAGGTTCAGGAATATGCCGCTTCAAGACGCTGCGGAGTATAGCGTCCATTTCGCTGAGGGATTTTTCCGCGGCCTGCAAGCCCAAGCCCCCGAGTTCATCCCCTAAATAGTTGGCGGTGAGCAGCAGCACGGCGTGTCGGAGCGAGACAGTGCGTTTGCCCTCGCGGTCCTCCAACCGCCCGGTATCTCCAATGGCCAGCAGGTAGTCCCAAAACTTGCGAGGCCCTTTGTCCACCTCATCAAAAATCACCACGGAAGCCGGGTTGCGCCTCAGGGCGTTCACGACTGAATCGCGCTGAGGACCAAACAACTTTTCATACAGGGCTGCCTCCGAGAGTTGCCCCACGCTGCAAAGGAGGCATGGCTGGCCGCTAACCTCGGCCAACTGCACCCCCAATTCGGTTTTCCCCGTGCCAGTAGGCCCGTTGAGCAGCCCGATAAACATCGGCTGGCTGTTCTGAGCTTGGATGCTGGCCTTCAAGCTGGAAGTAAGGCCGGCAATCAGCTTCGCTTGGCCAGCCAGTCGGTTATTCAAGCTCGCCTCGAACTGGGTATGGATTTGCCAGTAGTCTGAGCGGGAAACGTATTGTTCGCCCATAGTCCGCTCCAAATAGCCGAGCGGCAGCGTCCACCTGAACGGTTCGGTCATACTCCCAATAGGTTCCTGGCGAACCAGCAAGCGGGTGTTCGACCCCCGTTCGTAGCCAACCAGATAAGCACAGCCCGGCGTCGGCCGTTCGTGCAGCACATTCGCCAACCCTCGTCTTTGCAGCTCCCGGCCCAACCCATTGCTGTTATCACTTACCTTGAGCAGGAGTTGTTCGGCATCATCGGTCGGGGCAAGGTGGGTGTTTTCCCAGACTCGGTGCAATAACTCTGGGTGAAGGCGGCATCGGTTGGCCTGCTGCAACCCCAGCTTGCAAGCCACGGCAATCCGTTTCCCAAGTTTCACCGAGAGGAGTTCCAGCAACTCTGCCGGGGTGGGCTCGAAGAACGGCAGAATAGTGGCCTGTTTGGCGATTTGGGCGAAGGGCGACTCCGGCGGATAAGCTTCCAGTAGCTCTCTAAGTAGTGGCTCCAATTCCGGGCCAGACCGCGGCAGGAACGGGAACCGGGCGAGCCCCGCGGTGGCCGTCGCCAAAATCACCCCATTCCGAAGCGGCCATTTCACCTGCTTGGCATCACTAAACACTCCCGTGGTAAGGAACCCCTGCAGGGCGCGCAACGGATTCTGGTGTGCTTGATCGATGCCCTCCAGCAAGGCGACGGGCCAATCCCGGAACGAGTTATCATTGGCCGGGGCATTAAACTGGTCCGCCGCGGCAGCCAGGGCGCGAACCAAAGCAGGGGTATCGTCACAGGACTGATACCCGATGGGGGCTCCGAGAAAGGCTGCCCCAGTATGACCCTCGGTGCATTGTTTCAGGTCACAGTAAATTTCGGGCTCCCTATCCAGCGTGGAAGTCACGGCTCGAGTAAAGGCTTTTACAGAACTCGGGTCGCCCAGCAGCAAAAAGGGACCACAGCAAGTCACCCCGCGACGGCGTTGTTCCGCTACGGTGTCAAAGAACCGCTCGATTGCATACTCATTGCCGGGCACGCCATTCCGAACCCGGTATTCCGCCGCGTCTATGAACGCCGCACTTACCCCCTCCAAGTGCCGCTGCTCGTCGGGCTTGAGCTGTCTGACCTTAAAGCCGGTCTCAAAAAGTTTGGTTCCTCGCATGGTTGGAGATACGACCCCGTTATTAACCAGCCAAGGGGGCTGAGCTAAAGCAAAACCGCCGCGGGCTGTCAGAGCGCCCCCGAACCGGCTGCCAACTTTTGCGCTGTATCTGATCGTATGGCGACCAACGATCCGATTGCGCGGAAACAACTCGACTATTCCAATCCTGCTCACCGCAGTCTCAGCGACGTGGCGGTATTGGCCTTGGCTCAGGCGGGGGACCCTTCAGCCCAGTGGTCCCTAACCTGGCGGGTCGAAAATGACATCCGAAGAACCGTTGGCAAGTTTCTAAGCAACCTATCCCTCAGGGGGGGGCCGAAACGGGAGGACTTTGAAGCAGAAGCCAGAAGGGCCGTGGCTGCCGTGGCTCCGAACTGGATCCCGGCCAAAGGGAAGTTTTCAAGCTATGCTTTCCCAACTGTCTTCCATGCGTGCAATGAAGTGATGGCGGACCAGGGCGGGCATGTCGGGGTACATAAGGACCTCTGGAAAAAGGGGGTGGAGTTAAAGAAACTCCGGGATGAATACGAGGATGCGTTTGGGAAAGCGCCCCTCCTTCATGAACTCGCCTTCTTTGCGGATCTCCCGGAATATGAGTGCAACAAATTACTGAGCGTAATTCGCTGCCCTATGCCTCTCCCAGCCGAGGATGGCCACTCAGCGGACGCCAATGACTCCGGCACATCGGAACACTCCTCGAACGCCAAAGCCGCCCAGGTGCGAACGCTCTCGGCGGACGGGGAAGTCGCAGCCGACAGCGACCCGCTCACGCTGCTGGAAGCAGAGGACCAGAAAGAGTTTATTCGGTGGGCAGTTCGGCAGTTGGACCCCGAAGAGCAGTTGGTTTTGGCGAGCAACTTCGGGCTGTTCGAGCAACCCCAACTAGAATTGGGTGCCATCGCTAAGCAAATGAGAACTAATAAAAGCCGCCTTTATTCAATGAAGCTGCTGGCTATGAAACGGCTTCGTGGAATCCTGGCTGCGAAAGGCATCACCCACAGCTAAGGAGTGGCCGCGGCGGGCTCTCGGGTGTAGCCATTCCAGAAGTCGCCAGGCAGCACCCCCTTGAGGAGGTCGAACGTGGCCTGAGGCACCGGCGGTTTAACCCCAACCCGGATTGGCTCAAACGGATTGCCGAAAGCATCCAGCGGGCCGCAAACCCCAAGGTCTGTAAAAGGCAAAGGGCATTGCCCAGAGAGGCGGGCTTCGAGGTCGTCCACTATCTGCTGCTCGGTTCGAGCCTGCTGCTGATAACCGGCGAGCAACTCCCGAGACGTATGTTGAACGGCCGCCCTGGCATCCTTCAATCGGCGTTGGTGCTGTTGTAGCTCGAAGGTTTGCCGTTCCACATACTGCTGCGTTGCCTGCTCGATGGCAGCCAGGGTAGTTAATACCGCAGTGGCTTTGGTGATTTGGTCGTTGCTTGGGGCGGCGGCTCCTGCTGCGGCTGAATTGGCATACTCACCCCAAAAGGAAAACGGCAACCCGCTCAGCACCGGAGCCAGGGCGGCTTCGGTGGCTGGGTTGAGTTTCGGCGGCTGCCCAATCGTGAACGGGCCGTATGGGTTCCCAAGCGGGTCCAACTCTGCGAACGCGTGACGCAGATCCCGTCGCACGTTTTTGGATTCCTTGGCCCATTCGTCCAGCGGGACGAAGGACTCCGCTTGCAGGCCGTATTGGTACGTGTCCATCACAGCCCGCTGTTCGTCGTAGTTCCATTGGTTGAGCGCCGCAACGGTACTGGAGGTCGGCTTAACCCGAATCCGCTGCGCCCCCTCGGACCCGCACTTCACCCAATCCGCATACAACTGGGTCAGTTGCTCGAACCTGCGCAAATCCCGCCAGACTTGCTTGGCCTGGTAGAGCAGTTCGACCGCGGCCACTTTCGCCGCCGCGGTCTGTTGGAGTTCGGGGCTGGCGGTTTCGGCCAACTGGTAGAAGGAGCCTTCAGCCCAGCCGGTGGATTGGGCCAGTCCAAAGGCAAGGGCTACATAAGCGAGGGGTTTTAGGAGCGGGTTCATAAGTTGTTTAGCGGCTATTCCAATAACTGGGTTGGACTTCGTTGGAGAATTTCGCCTGGGTGGCTTCGCAGGGTTTAATGAGCACCCCGACGGTGAACGGTCCCCACGACCCACCTTCTGAATCTTTCCCCCCGAGCGCCCGCACCCGGGAGTTGCCATCGAGGTAAGGAGCGATGTCGGCATAGCTCGCGGGTTCCCACGCTGCGATGTTGTTGGTCTTGGCCCATTTGTTCAGGGCGGCATCCAACTCGGAGGCATCCGCTAATACTCGGATGGCCGCTTTCGGGCCTTGGATGCTGACCTCTGAGTAGGCCAAGGGAGCATGGTGCCAGGCACTCGCCAATCGGTCTTCCCCGCGGGCATGCTTAGCCGCCTTGCTGGCTACGGCGGCGCGATGCGGGAGATAGCAACTCGGGATGGCGATTGGCAGCACCACCAGCAATACGAGGCCCAGCAGGAGTTTGGAAAATAGGTCTGATTTCATCGGAAAGCCCCCCAAAAGGTTTCATCTACCAACCCGCGACCGATTTTGCGCAGCGGCTCGGGTACGTGCTCGTCTTGCCAGTTGATGGCCTTGGCCGCGGCCTTGAACGCAGCCTTGGTTTCGGCGGAGACTTGGATGGGTTGGTTGAACGCAAAGGGCCCAAACGGCAGGCCGAACGGATCAACGAAGGAGCCCGCCTCATACTGCTTGGCGGCCTTGGAGCGAAAGTTGGGTTCCGCCAGTACGGTGTCGAACGCGTTCCATAACTCCCGCACCTCCGATTTGGTGGGGTTATACGGGCCGTGAATGAACGGCTCATATTGGGAGACCCGCGGGCTGATGAACTCTTTCAGTTCCCGCATGGTCATCGGCATCCCCGCAAGTTGTCGCCGTTTCAGCAGCACCAAAGCCCGCTTGGCCGCTCGCTCCTCCCCCCGTCCAGTTACATCCTGCGCGTGGGTTTGGAGTTGCTGCTCCGCAAGGTCCACCTGCAGCTTGGCATCCGCCGCCATCACCAGGAGGAGCTTTTCAGCCGTGTCGAGCGTATCGAAGGTGAACATCGCCGCGGCTACCAGCTGCGCCGTCTTGAGCGGGGAGTCATACTTCTTAGGAGCCTCGAACAGCTTATTGATGCCCGTATCCGCAAAGGCTGCGGAACTGCCCAGCAAACAGGCTGCGGCGACCAAACTGGCTAACTTTAAAGAGGTGGGGTTCATAGGGATTATTGAGGAGCGTTGGATTTGGAAGCGTCGAGGTTTGCCTCCGAAGGGGTCGGAACATCAAAGGCCGTATCATCAAAGGATGAGTTCGACTCCTCTGCGTCTTTGGTTTCTCCATACACACTCCACCAGAGGAGTGACGCCACCACCCAAAACCCCGCAGGGGCTCCGGGCAAGCCGAAGAGCAGGACTATCACACCAACGGCCAGCAGGGCCTGTTGCGTTAGGGTCCAGGCCACGCCGATGGATTCTGCCCCCTCATCCGCGGCCCTACGGAGTTGAAAAAACTTAACCGTTGCATACAGCGTCAGCCCGACCGGGATAAGCATCGAGGCCCAATCCACGTAGATTTGCAGGTCCATCAGCGAAAGCCCGCCGAGCCGCGGCGTCGTTAGTTCCTGCAGGTTCTCAAAGGTGTTGGAAGTCCCGAAACTCTCTTTAATCCAAACAAACCGGAAGCCACTGGAGGGAGAGAAAATACTCAGCAGACCATTGAGCATTGAAAACGATGCGTTATGTAAGGCGGCGACTGCCAAATTAAGGCCGGGAATCATCCCGCCGATTGCGAATACAAAATAGCCAATAACGGCTCCCGGCGCACCGCAGGCCCAGGCCAAATAGCCGAACAGGCCAGCCCACATCAGGAACAACCGCCACCAACTCAGAAACTCCTTGCTAGCCGATTCCATCCGTAGCAAGTCCAATACCGTAGCCCCCGAGAAGGCCGTAGCCCCTACCAAGATTTTGACCACCCAAGTAATGGCCCACCTGACCATTCCTCCGGCGCGCTGTGGCTCGCCCATATCCGGGATCGTTTGGTGCTTGGGATAATCCGTCCGCGGCCCCGTAACGTGGGGGGTGGGAGTATGATGATGGTGATTGGACATAGGGTGGGGCTAATTAGTTTACCTGGGGGGCTGACCGAGCACGACTTGCCTGATGGCATAGATTACCGGCGTTTTGCTCTGCTCATCCCGGTCTGGGTCGGCGTTGGGGGTGACTTCGACCCAATGCAACAGGTGATCAAAGAACAGCTTTTGAATCAAATCCATCGCCGCCCGGTTCCCCCTGATTTTCCAAGTTCCGACCGCGAAGGTAATTGTAATGCAGGTGCCCCCGTCGTCCCGCAAGTAGCCTAATTCTGCCTTCCGGTTAAATCTCACGATACTCGCCCGAGAGACCCCGTCTATGTTCCCGAACTGATCGACGAATACGATATCCGTGGAAGCGGGTTTTTTACTTCTGATGGGCTTGTCCTGCACACCGTCCTTCTTTACACAACTAAGTATTTTGCTCATATTAAGTTATAGGCTGTTGGAGTTCCCAAAATTTGAAAAATCTTCCAAATTCTCAAGAAAACAGCCGAACGAACCCCTTAATGGGCAGCCTGAACTTTTACCTGCTCCAAAACCGCTATCAACTCAGCGGGGGAGAACTCGTCCAGCAGCAGCAACAGGGCCTCGATTTGCTGAGGTGGGCGGGTGCCGCTGAGCCAGTTGGATAACGTGCTGCCAGAGATCCGCATGGTTTTAGCCACCTCCCCATCCCGAAGCTGCGCCCCCCTGGCGGTGCGAAGGCGGCCGCAAAGGGAGTTTAGCAGGTTCGTGGAGCGGGGCAGGTGGGGGTTCATAGGGGACCTTAATCCAGGGTTCATTGCCCCAACTCCGCCTTGGCCCGGGTAAGCAACTTTTTAGAAAAGTTATAGGTTTTCTGACCGATGTTTTGGCTAAACCTGACCGGCTTTCTTTTAAGGACATTGGATGCGGTGCCAGACTTAGCACCGATAACACAGTAAGCTTCCACTATGCAATTGTTCGCTTCCCCCCCAGTTTTTAGATCCATAAACGCGGATGGTTCAACCCACGGCTTGAGTTGCTTGGTATAACTGACGTTGACCCCTGGAAGTTTTAAGGAAATGGCACTGGCGCGGTTCTGCCCCTCAGTCTTAACTTTCACGTAATGCGAACCAATGATATCTGAGGCATATTTGTTGGTTGCTGGATGAGAGTTATTGCAGAACACTTTGTTGGTCAGATTGCTGATCATGGATTCCCAAGTCTCTTGGCCGACTGATTCCCCCAGTGCCGCAACGGTTTGAGTCAGCATTATCACGCAGGCCCCCTCGGACCGGGCGGTGGCTTGAAATTCGACATCCCGTTTGGTAAGGAAATGCTGGCATTCGTCAATTATGAATGCCACCGGCCGAACTCCATATTTAGCCATTTTCAAATCCCGAAGATAGCGCGCTTCCACCATAGCTGCTTCCCATTCAACTTCGGCATAAGGGAACCACTTCGCGGCACCTGGAAGTTTTATCAGAGCGTGCCCGAAGGTTCGCTCGAACCAATTTGGCGCTTGGCAAGCACGCAACGCCTGAACCGATTGCTTTTTAGCAAGTTCATGACGCCGCTCCACGATGTCAACTTCCTTGCGGGTACGGGCAGACCTGCGTTCCAGAAATCGTTGCGCCACATACTTCCAAATGCAGCCAGCCAACTGACCAGGTTCCATCCACTCCAATTTCGGAACATCAACAATAATAATCTTACCTTCATCCAGCATTTCAGGTCTCACCGTATCCATCCACTCCATCTCCTGGGTCGTTGGATTGAGCTTATAGACCTTCTGAAACAGGTTGGCAACTTCGCCACGTTCCAGAATGTCCAACGTGGACCTGGCAAACGCAATGATGCTGTCCTTGAGTTTTGTGTCCCCACCATCGCCTTTGGCCCACTGGTTGTGCCAGAAACTTGCCGTCAGGTTGTAGGTCTGAATCTTCTCTTTGCTTTCTTTGCAGGGATTAGCTTTATACCACTTCGCTACTTTTTCAGCCAAATCCAGACATTTTAGATTTAGCGAGGCTTCGACGGTTTTCCGGTCATCGAAGTCAGAAGACCTGGATGCGGCCGAGGTGATCAATTCCATGATGGTCAGAATCGGGGAATTGTAGGGTGGAACCCACGTATCGGCTGGCAGGCAGCCTTGTTCAACCAGGGTTTTGCCGTCAATTACCGCCAACTTGTATAGATCGATGGTGTTTTTCAGCAGGGTATTAGAACTGGCCACCCAGAACTCATCATTGCTGCCCCCACCGCCTTTGCCACGGCGCAATACCGCAGTTATTTCCTGCAGCATAGCAACGAGTGCCATAGTCGAGTTACCCACTTGCGTCATTTCGTGCGCGAAGAAGTCAAAGCGGTAAGGGCAATCCGCATCCACAGTAATCCTGATTACATCGTGACTGCGGCCCGCTTCGGCGGCGAAGCGCTCCCAATCGCTGCCCTCTTCTGTTTTGGCACAGAGCACCAGCATACCCATGTCGGCTCTTAGGTAACTGCGATAGTGCGCCCTCATTGACGTAGTTTTTCCAGCCCCAGTTTGGCCCAGTACCATAATGCCTTCATAAGCATTTCTAAGCTTGAAGTTGACCCCATTACAGAGTTCCACCAGCACCTGTTCGGGGTCCCACAACTGAGGCTTCCGTTTCCCCGAAGCTTCGCCGGCCACCTTGGGTAGAGTCGGCGGAATCAGTAGTTCGGGTTTGAACACCGGGTTTTCGGCTAGATTTTCGGGGATGTGTAGAGGCTGGTGCATAGCTGGCAGGGGGGTTAACGAAATAGCAGGATTGCGAGCAGCAGGAGGACTTCGCCGACGAACAGCACCGCTCCAGCTTTGAGGGTGCCGCGGAAGGCGGCTCGGTCCACCACCTCGGTTAAGGCGGTACGACCTTTGGTGGTGCTGTCCTGCAGTTTGCTGTCAAAGTCCCTCAGTTCGTCGGTACGCCGTTTGATGGTTGCGGCCAGGTCATGTTGTAGCTGGGCGTAGTGCATCACGCCGCTCGAGGCGGCTCGCTGGTCTTCCAGCTCACGCGCGAGTTGCTGAATGTATCTGCGAATCTGGTTCAGGAGCCCGGCATATTCGGCATGCACTTCGAGGATCGGATCGTTCGGGTGCAATTGCTCGCGGCGAACCCGCTCGAGCAGTTGCGGGCGACGGAGAGGGTCGGTGTGTTCCAGTAGGACGTCCAAACAGGTTTGCGCTGGGGCCGCTGGCTCGGAGGAGCCTAGCTGCAATTCCTCATCGGCCTGGTGCTGTTCGGCCTGGTGCTGCTCCACATCCTCAGGCATTTCTTCCTTTAAGGTCGAGGCAACCGCGTCCAGGCTGTGAAAAAGATCCAGATTATCGGGGGTTCTTGGCATAAGCTTAGGGGCGTAGCAGCGGTAAGAGGTGTCGGTCGAACTGCGGGTGGGTCGCCTTGAGCAAGGCGTTAATGCGCAGGCGGAGAAAGAAGTCTAGGCCGCCTGTTGGGCTTGCCGCCATTGAAGGCAGCTTGCCCGAGTTTCGGAGCACGTTCAGGGTTTCGTCGTGCAAGCCAGGCACCTCGATTTCAATCGGCTTGAAAGTCTCCCGAAACCGTTTCCCGGTTTCCGATGCGAAATACTCGGGCATCAAAGCTTCAATCGGCAGCTCATTTTTAGCTTCGGCCTTTCGGTTCAGCATTACCACGTAGGAAACAGAAGATTGCATGACCTCAACCCAATCCAGGAATCCGCCGAACGTGCCAGACTCACTGGTAATCACCCCGACCAGAATCACTCGCAGCCCAAATCCGCTAAGTTCTTCGGTGAGATTGAATCGCTTCCACCACGCCCGAAAATCTGGCCCGGAGTTGGCGGGTAGGTCTGCCAGGGTCAGCCCTACTTCGTTTTCTAAGGCACAGGAAAGCAGCCGGGTACGATCCTCTTCGACCCGCAAATTCAGTTGTCCCACCGCATCCGGGGGGAAGTAATGCCCAAAGGACATGTTCTTGCCGTGGTTTCCCAGGTCGCAATCAATCGGCACGAACGGAATTCCGCGGGAAGCTAGCCAATCCGCACTGAGGGCTAAAGTCCAAGTTTTGCCAAGGCCACCTTTGTCGCCAGCCGGGAGAATGAGGGTCGGAAGAACGGAGCTTTCGATAGGTTTGGATTTCATAGTTATTTAGGAAGGGCAGGGTCTCGGGTGAAACCGGGGTTGTTGGAGTTGGTGGGTTTGGAACTGGTGACTGGGTTGGGGATATAAGGTTTGAGCGGGAGCGGGCTGGCGGTGGATTTGATGCTCGCGAGCAGCGACTGGGAAGCTGCCCGCGGTTCAGTGGGACGCAGCGCGGAAGCCCGCTTGGAGCGAAGCTTTCGGTTCATAAAGGCAATCAAGCTTTGTCGCCGGATGCTCACCCCAAGGGTTTTGAGTTGCAGGACAATAGCCGCCCACGGTTCCCTCTTGCTCCTCAACTCCGAGATGAGGTCGAAATGGGGGAGCAACACCGACTTATTTGGGATGCCCCGTTTCATTGCTCGCTCCTTTCTTGGTTCCAGATGGGGCCTGACCTTCCACGACTTGCTTGATGGAATAGATTACCAGCGTTTCGCTTTGCTCATCCCGGTCTGGGTCGGCGTTGGGGGTGACTTCAACCCAATGTAACAGGTGATCCAGGAACAGCTTTTGAATCTCATCCATCGCTGCCCGGTTCCCTTTGATTCTCCAAGTTCCGTCCGGGAAGGTAATGGTAATGTAGGTGGCACCGTTATTCCGGCCGTTGCTTGATTCTGCCTTCCGGTAAAGTCGCACGTAGCCCGACCGAGAGGCCACGGTTAACTCCCCCAACTGATTGACGAACACGATGTCCAAGGCGGGTGATTTGTCTCTGATGGGCTTCCCCCGCCCACCGTCCATATTCACAAAACTGAGTATTTCGCTCATATTAAGTTATAGGCTGTTGGAGTTCCCAAAATTTGAAAAATCTTCCAAAATCTTCCAAAAACTTAAAAAAACTGCAGGGAAGCCCGTTCGGCTCAGAGCAACTTCAACAACCCCGCGGCATTTACAGAGCCCCAGACCACCCCGCTTACCATAGCCAGGTTCCAGACGAGGCTGTAGGTGAAGGACTTGCCTTGCGGGTTGAGCCACCGCACCCACCAATCCGTGCGGGTGAACGTATTCAAGGTGTAGCTCAGCCGAGCGAGCTTGAACGAAGCGAGTACCTGTTCCAACTGTTGGTCATTCTTGCAATACACGACATGCCGCCAGGCTCCCGTTGCGGACAGGGCTTTAACCTTCACTAGGGGCGGAAGGCGTTTGGGTAAGCAGATGCAGCGCACCTCGTGTCTGAGCGTTAGGTTGGCTAGTAAGCGGTCAAGGGTGGTTTTCATTCGGTAAGTCCTCCTATTATATAAGGTAGGGATTTTCCGAATTTTATTTGCAGTTTTTTTTGTAGCAGCTATGCGGCTATCCAAAACCCCTCCGTTACCCCCCTAAATCAGGGGATCGGCGCGCCCAGGGTGCGATTTCCAAAAATAGGTTTCGGATTTTCGCTACCTTATACTCTATGACCCCATCAACTTTTCACTTCCGCCGCCTGGTGCTCAACACGGGGGCTACCACTTCGCGGCGATATACGCCCAGTTGGTTAAGCCACCGGCTGTTATTGAAGCTGTGTAAGCAACCTGGCCACTTGCGGTTGCCGTATCCGATGCAGGGATACGGGATGGCCATAGCTCCGGGCTCTGATGAGAGAGCGGGCACCTTCACCCTTTATCTGGAGCGGGCCTCTACCAGTTGGAAGTTCGCTGAGTGTGCGTATTGCACGGACGAGGCGAGTTCCAGCACCCGCTTTGCGGACTTGGTGGATACCTACCGAGCCGCGGTTCAGGCCGGGCAGGCAACCCTGCTCGCCGATGGGTTCCGACAACCGCGCGGGGTGCCCTGGTTGGGCTACCTCCAGTGGAATTGTGACGTGCCCGTACCAGCCGAAGCTCCCGTGCTGGCAGATGCGGTGTTCACGGCTTTGACCGCCGGGCTTCGGCCAGCCGCTTATAGCAATCCGGGGCTTCCAGGATGTTTTTGACCGCGGCCAAGGCGGTTTGTGCGGCGGGCTCGTGGTCGAACTCGAAGGCTCCTGGCAGGGAGGCGGCAAACCCCGTGGTGCTCAATGGAACAAACTCGTGCTGCCCCTTGAGGCAGATGAGCAGCGTGAATTTGCCGCGGCGGTGCCCGATCTGATAAGCGAATCGGTGGGCCTTACGAGTATTGAGGTGAGGGCGGTGCATACCTCAAGGCTCGACGGCTTTACAGGCCGGCTTTCACCAATTCTTTCGCCGTGGGGCGGGACATTTCTTCGCACGCAATTTCGTAGAGTTCCTTGGCAACCGGGTCTTTCAGCAGTTCTTTGGCGGCGCGCCCGCTGAGCGGATCGGAATCTTTCGCCAGCGAATAGCCAGGGAAGATTTTTTCCCGAGCGAGTTTGGCAACCGTTCGCATTAGGGCCGCCCGTTCCTCAGAAATCGGGATAGGCTTCAACCGTGCCCGATCCAGATAGTCCAGCAAGCCAGTCTTCACGATGGAAGTCTGGCTGACCTGACTGGCTTTGGCGGTTTCGGACAGCCAGGCGCATAAGCCCCACGGAAAGCGGAGCGTGCGCAGTTCTGAAATGTCCTGAGGTTTGCGAACGGCAGGGGTTACCTTGGCTGGCTTTGCCGCTTTGGCAGGTTTAACTGCTTTGGCGGGCTTGACCGCTTTGGCTGCTTTGGCCGGTTTGGCTGCTTTGGCCGGCTTCACCGCGGCCTTGGCACGATTCGGAGTAGTTTTGGAAAGTTTCATAAGACAAGATTAGGCTCTGGGCTGGATGAGTTGCCGGGCGTTGTGGAAGCTCTCTCTGGCTTCGTGTGCCAGTCGCCGCATAGCCGAGGCTTCCTCGGGCCGCAGCACCGAGCCAGTTGTCTTGGCAGTTTGTAGATGCCGATACCGCTCCAAGGCGTCGGCCACGAGGCCGTTCAAGGTGCGACCTTCTGCCGCAGAGGCGTTCTGCACTCGACTCCAGATTTCCGAATTGATTCGGTAGGAAGTATAGCGCGAGTAATTCGTGCGGGTGCTGGATTTAGCTTTTCGACGGGATTTTGCGGCCATAAGGACGTTCAGGTTGGGTGGGGATTTGAATATCCCCTATACAACTAACGCTTTAGGCGAAAAAAACAACTGAAAGCTACCAGGCGGGCCGCCAGGCTCGTGTTACCGGCAAGGCCGATGCCGCGGGCGGAGTAGGCATGGATAGGATCTACCGCTCGAACCGTAGAGCAGCAAGTCAGTATCCTGGCGATAATACCGCGGCCCTGGCGAGGCCACGTAATACCCGCCCTGGGGTTGAACGACGAGGTTGAGCACGCCGAGGGTTGCGGCAACGACGGCGAGCCCGCCAGTTGAGTGGTGGTAGCCCCCGCGGCCTTGTGCGGCGGCCTGGGGTGGACCCGCCAAAACGGCGAGGAGCAGGAAGGAAGGTAGGATTGCTTTCATAGGTTGAGATGAAGGCGGGTTGAGCCTTCACTTATGAGATACGGGCTTTCCTCGCTCCGGCTTGGGGTATTTTTTACGCCCTTACCTTCCCACGGATGGGCTGTAGGTCGGGCGGGCGGCTTCCTGCACTGGGGTTCGATACCCGGGTTGGAACTGGATAGGAGGAGTTTTCGACTCCTCCGCTTCAAGCTGGCAAGGTACCCCGGCCTCCTCGGCGTATTGAATGGCATTGCGCCCGCTTCCGTCCGGGGTCGTCAAAACTTGATAGGTGAGTGCCTCCGACGGAAGTTGGTTAATCTTGCCGGCTTGGGCGAATTCGTGAATAGCCGCGGTGCCGTTGTAGTCGGGGGCTAGCAACACCGCTTCGGTAAGCGCGGCATGGAAGGCTTCGGGCACCCCTTCGCTATACCGAGCCACCAAGTGAGCCGCGGTGTTCCCGACGGAATCCTGCATCAGGCAGGCTTCCTCAGTAATCACCCCCGGAGCCAATTCCTCTACTTCGCCGTTCAGAATTGCGGCAAACAGCGGGGTCTCCCCGTTCTCATCGGCCACCAGCAAATCTTCCGCCGTCAATTCCGCCGCGGGTTTGGCGATTGGCTGTTCCCGCTCGGGTTGCGAAGCGCGTTCCTTAGCCATTCGCTCATACAGTGCAGCCAATGGGTCCGCTTCGGGAGCAGCTTCCACTTCCTCGTCCAAGTCAGCGTCCTCATCCGGTTCAAGTTCAGCCTCTCCTTCAACGGCCAGGTCATCGTCCGCCTCTTCCGGGTTCAACACTTCCCGCATTACGTCCTCAAACCGTTCCGATTCCGCAACAAACTGTTCGGCCTCGGTTGCACCAAGCCCCTGGTCAGCCTCTTCTTCGTGGCCCGGCAGCAGGGCCTTCGGCAGGCAGCCAGTTTGCCCGGACGCAAAGGCATATTCCATCGCACTATGCCCGGCGTGATCCAATTGGGCCAAGGCATCGGCCTCCAACAAGTCCTCTGGCACTTGCGCCAAAGTGTTTGCGGCCACCGCCACTTGCAGGAGATTCTGCCCGGCATCATTCTGGGTTTCCACCAGGCTCGGGGTTAGCTCGTCTTCGGGCAGCAGGTGCAACTCTCCCTTGGCCGAGGCCAAGTGGGCCGGGGTATTCCCGGCTTGGTCCGGGATTGCCAGCACGTCCGCGGTGAGCCACTTGGCGGGCACCTCAGGCAGGCGATCCGTTGAGATCAGGTAATGCAACAGCGTGGTACCGGCCTCGCCCCGTTCCGTAAGGCTCGAACGGGTGAGTCCTTCCGCAATCAGTTCCTCGAAGCTTTCCACCTTGGCCTGTTCGATGGGAATCGGGCTGAGGCTCAGCGGGGCCACCTGGGTAGGAGCCGCAGGTTCGATGGGTAGCGGCTCGGGCTCAACCTCAATTGCTGGGGCGACCACTTGGAGGAGTGAAGCCTCCCCAATCAGGCTGGGGTTGGCCGCCAAAGTTTCCCCGATAGAATAGAAATCAAGGACGAGTTGGTTAAGGTCGGTCTGGACTGGGGTGCGTTTGGTTCTCATAGGGCGCTACAGTTAGATAAGGACAAAACCGCCTCCGGCTTGGGGTTTTTTTTCAGATCTCAGGTGTCGCAGTTAAAATCCACGTCTGGCGGGATACTGGGCTTGCGGGTTGAAAGCAGGGCTACGGCACAAGTAAAGGCTACTTTCAGTTCCTGGGTTTTCGGCACTTGGTGACCAACGGCATGGCGCCCGGCGAGTTGGACGTTATTCAACTCCTTATGCACACCTTCCGCGGGATTGGCTTGGACGTGCCAAATCGAACTGCCTTCCACCACAAAGCAAGCTCCCCATTCGGGGCGCACCAGCGGATGCTCAATTACTTCCCCGTGCAGGATTATCGGTCCGGGGGGAAACGCACCCTCCCGGCAAAGCTTCGCTTCCAATGCTTGCCAACTCGCGGTTCCCTTGGCGAACTCCGCCTGCCAGGTCTGATACTCCTGCCAGGCCGCCTTCGCTGGCGCAGCTTCCCGCTCCGTGGCGGCTCTGGCCTCAATCCAATACACATACCCCCGAGCCGCCCCAACCCCCGCCTCTTCACCCCCCTGAGCGTAATACCGAGAGCCCTCCCGCAACACGAACAACCACTCTGGTTTTCCCGCGGCTAAGTTCGCCTCGGGATTCCGCACTAAGCCGCCGCTTCTGGGAAACGGCCGCCCGCCGTTCCCACTGCCCCGCCGCAACTGAAAGTCGGCCTCGAGGAGGTTAGCTGCTGCCCTGGGGGCAGGATTGCGATACCACTGATTGAGCCGATTAAGTTCGCTCTCATACTCTCGGGCAATTGCGCTTTCCCCGGCCTGCCTCAGCACCAGCACGGCTTCCTGCACTTGCTTGGCGGCCTTGGCGTGCCAACTGCCCGGCAGCCACTCCCGAATCCATTTCAGCTTTTCGGGGGTGTGCAGGCGGGCGTTCACCACCCGAGCCACGTCCACCGCGGCATCAAACCTGGCCTCCACTTGCCGACTCTGGAACCCGCGGAGCTTGCGCAGATTGTTCTCGCAATCCGCTCCCACATAGCCCTTTTCCCGAGCGGTCTTCTCGGCGTAGGCCAGCCATTTCTGGATTTCCCGCTGCCTCGTTTCCTCGCTCATGTTGGCGAGTTCGTTCTGTTCTTTGCGGATCAGGGCCTTCTCCCGTTTAATGGCGTTCGCCCGGGCTTTCACCAAATCCACCCCCGCGGCCTGCAACGCCGCCTCGGCGGCCTTGTCCGCATATTGAATCAACTTGCGAGCGAGGTTCGGTTCTTTCGTGGTCCACCGATAGGGTGGGTCCGAAATCCCGCCATGCAGGCCGAACAGGAAGCCCGCCACTTTGGGCGTATCCTTCTCTTCCTTCTCACACTCGAACACGTAAATTGGCACCTGCCAGCCGCGGTAGTCCCTGCCATCCTCAATATGCGTTAGTTTCATAAGCTTGCCTCCGAGTTGTGCCGGCCACCCGACCGGCTTGCCAAAAAACAAAGAAGGGGAAAGAGGGCGACGGTTCCGATAAGCGTGAGTCTGGTCAGATCATCGAGGGGCTCCCCCGACTCCGGGCAGAGTTGGGCCATGGCCTCTTCCACAATCGGCAATACCGTCAGCGGTAGATCGGGGCCGTATTCCAACGCCTGGTCCAGGTCATGCTTTTCCGTCATTGACCTTAAGAACCGGTGGAGGCTTGGAAGCGGTTTGGTTTCAGCTACCCGGATCACCGCCCGAAGGGCGAACCCACTGGCCACCAGATTTTCCCGTTCCTCCTTGTTCCAGTGCTGCTCGATTGAAACCGGCCCTGCTTTGGATAGGAATTGCAAATAGGCGTAGTCCGCCGCTTGAACGGAATACAGGTCGGCCAGGCTGCGGATAGCCAGGAGGTCTGCCAATTTGAGGGATCGAAGTTCGCTTTGCAGAGTCATGTTCTGCAAAGTAGATACAGCAGCGAGTTTAACTGCCGGGTTCGAGGGGCCTTTCCCCCGCTTTCAGGGGCACCTCCGACCGCGGCCGGTCCGCTGGCGTGATTAGGGTGCAGTTATGCCCCGCGGTCGGGAGCCCCGCGGCAAACCGCTTCGAGTAGGCATCGGCTCCGCCTGTGGGCGAGTAGCCCAGGCGCACCAAGCCCAGATTCAGTTCGAGCCCCCATCAGCGGCGAAAGGTGGGGGAGCCAGCAGGGGATAAGGGGGTTAACTACTCCGCTTGCGGGGAGTCGCAGCCGCCCGCCCACGGAAGAAGTTGGGCTTGCGTTGGGCTTCAGGGGCTGAGACCAAGTTGGACTGCTCAGTTGGTTCACTCTGCTTTGCGTTGGCGACGGTCTGTTTTGGATTGCTGGTCGTCGGCTCAGCCGTGGCCGCGGCCGCTTCTCCCTGGGGTTCGGAATCGGGTAGAAACCCGCTAAGGCCCACGGTGGCCCGCTTTCTGACATCCAGGTAATGCCCAGCCGTAATCGCAATATCTCCGTGCCGTAGGGCTCGACTGGCAGCGTAAATCCCGTGGTTTTTGTTTAATTGGGAGCCGAACTCCTTTCGTTGCACATGCAGGGGTTTGTTGCCGGTGATTCCGTTGGCACGGAGCCATTTGGTCACTTTCTTCAAATCCTTATTGCAGCGGTAATGGTTGTAATTGGTGCCCAAGCGCGGCAGCACGGAGGATTCAATCACAAAGGTTCCATTGGCCTTTTTGTGGAAGGCTTTAAAAATCGCCATGATTTCCTGGTCCAGATCCACATCTCCCGCCGATTTGTGGCTTTTGAGCTTCAAATATTGGGTATCCTCAATGCGGAGTACGGATTGCTCCCAGAGGAAGGCCGACCATTCAAGCTTATCAATCTCATTCCGGCGTAATCCGGCCATCACTGCCAGCAGGAAGATTTTCTGCTGCTCTTCAGAAAGCGGGGAGGTGTTCTCGTCGCCTTCCATCGCAAGCCGGATGATTTTCGCCACATCAAAACGGCTCTTGTATTTCATATCTTGATGGGCCTCAAATTTAACGCCAGCAAAAGGCAGCCCATCAGGTAACTCAATTTCAACATTTTCCAACATCGCCTCTGTAAAGAGGGACTTAGCCTGCCGCATGGTGGTATTAACCGAAATCTTTGCGACCGATTCCTTTACTGGGTTGCCCTTAGCCCGTTTGATGAATTCGTCTCTCCACAGTTTGACCTTTTCGGGGGTGATCCTCGCCAACTTCACGGCGTTAACCTTATCGAGCCAAAGCTTATGCCCCCCATTAACGTAGTCATATTTCTCCTTGCCCCCATCAATCCCGCAAATTCCAGCGACGATGGTTCTGAAGGCTTTGCAATACCCAGCGAAGGTTTTGGGGCGGGCTTTGGAATTGACCATCACGGTCTCAAAGAATTCGCCCACCGTCGTGGCAGACTTTTTGTAGGTTCCCTTTTCCTTATATTTGGCCAGGGCAGCATCCCAGCCAGACCCCTTCAGAAAAGTGAAAATCTCCCGAGCCTTGGTTGCAGCATTGGTTTCATTCGAGGTTCCCAGCGAAAATACCTCGCGTCTTCCCTTGTGCATCAGACGGACTACATATTCGGGACAGGTGCACTCTTTGCCTCGCCATTTGTAGGTGAGAAAGTAAATGACCTCCTTCCAATAGCGGATGTCAGATTTTCCGTATTTGCGTGCAGCTTGGCCATTTTCACTCTTAGCCAAATCTTGGCCACTTTTTTGGTTCTGACCTGCGCTTTTATGTTCAGACATAGGGTTAATCTCCGACGGGATTTACTCAGTGAGCTACTCTGTAAATCGGGCAATAAATGAACACTAGCAAAAACTTCTGAACAGGGGTAGCATTTGATTTGTAATCAGACGGTCG
>SESF01003679.1_pt1 | contig 63650 bp, 41 predicted proteins | sample 3171521 | NCBI WGS metagenome assembly SESF01 (sample SAMN10866945, study PRJNA518727) | freshwater metagenome | biome: subpolar coniferous forest; feature: holomictic lake; material: water; isolation source: holomictic Lake 227, 6 m and 8 m depth | place: Canada: near Kenora, Ontario | collected...
ATGAGTTGCAGTATCAAATCAGAAACCATCTCACTGGTATAGGGATTCCCGCGCCATTCAAATCCATTGTTACGTTCCAACCAAGGATCGGAAATCGCCTCGGTCATGGCACCCTTGTACGGGCCGTCAACAACCTGAACGTAGAAATTGAGTTGCATCACCCGATTCTTAAGCTGTTCGAAAAGCGGATTGGCGGTTTTTTTGAATAGCCGATCCAGGCATTCAATCTTACGATTACCGTAGCTATAGACGGAGTACTGGTTGAAGTGCTGCTGTTCGCTGTGAGCGCCTTGTGTGGGATTCTTAACCCAACTGAGCTGTTTCGGACACCAGTACAGCAAACCATAATAGGCATTGGCCACAGCCCGGTTCAGGCTCTCCTTGTCACCTGTCCGGTCGTGCTTGTCCAGCCAGTATTCCACCACAGCGTAGACGCTATCCTGCTCAAAATCGCCGGGCGGCAGATCCGGATGCGCTCCGGTGTACCAGAAACGGTCTTCAACGTCCTTGCGCAAAAACTTCTCCATATCAGCGCTTAATTTCAGATACCGTTCATCCCCGGTGATCCTTGCAATGATTGGCAATCCTACCAATGCCCGGCCACATACTACGGAGAAGGACTTTTTGCCGGTTTTGATGTCGACGCACTGTGGTAATCCGCCGTCCGGATTCTGCTGGGACTTCACCCATTCGAGCGAGGCGATGGCGGCCTTATACCAGTCCTGGCGGTCAATTCCTTCTTTTTCCTTCACCCGCTGCCAGGTCTGCAAAATGTAGCGCGCCATCCAGACGTTGATGTCCACCTTATAGCCGTCATGGCTCCAATCCAGACTGCAGAACACCGGAACCGCCCGCTTGAAATACCAGCTCGTATGGAACACGCCACTCGGCTGCTGCCCTTTGAGGGCAAAGTCGATCTGCTCGAAGGCGCGGTCCCGCCACAGTTTGTCGCCGGTGATCTCATACTGGCGATACTCGTAGTAGGCAATGAACGGATTGTTGCCAACATAAACAAACGGTGTTCCCTTGTGATGCTCGTAACCAACGCCCGGCTTCCAACTCTCCATGTTTCGCCGGCCTTCTAGGGCGAGATCAAATGCCTCCTGCGGCGTGCGCACCTTCAGTGAATCGTCCACCTTGTAGTTGTTGACCTTGATCCAGGTCTGCATGATTTCCGTGATGGCACCGGCAAATTCACCCGCATCACTCAGGAACAGTTGTAACGGCATTTCATACTTTATCCCGGCGGCCAGTTTACCTCCACCCATGCGGAATTGCGGCGCAATCGAGCGGTTGGCGAAATGAAAATCCGTTTTCCCGGTCCACGTGGTCGGGTTCAGGTAATCCGAATTGCTGTCAATGGCGAACAGGGCGACCAACGACTGATCGGGCCGGTACACCAGCACGCCCGGAACGCCGCAGTAGCGCATCGGAGAGATGGAGACCTTTTCGCTATTCCCTGCCCACGGATAACTCTGCACGCGCCAATCGTTGGCAAAACCATCATGATAAGCCAAGCAGACTTCCCAGTCATTGAGATCCTTGTCGACCGACCACGAGGTTGTCCACCGTACAGCAGCGAGCGTTTCATCCAGGGCCACATAAACGCTATAGGTGAATGTCACCCCATCAACATCAACGTTCCCGGTCATCTTCGCTGTCCGGGTGTCAACCTGTTTTGCATCACCTCCGGCAAGCCACCGTAGCGCTCCAGTCTTTCGATTCCTTAGACTCATCAGTCCCTTCGTCCCAGACGCCTCAATCGGTTTTCCGTTTAGGGCCAAAACTCCAAGCGCCCATCCGTTATCACCCTTCGATAATTGCCACGATAGTCCTCCGCCATTATGCAAATTGATCATGTCCTTTTGCAGGGCATCGAATTGGGGTGGCGACACACGTGGCTGATCTGCCGCACTCACCATTGAGGCAAACGCCAAGGCAATACAAGACATGGTAAAACGAGTCATTTTATTCTCTTTTTTCTGGTTGCTGGTTGTTTTAAACATCGTCATTTCAATTTCCTTTGAAGCCCGCCGGTCATCTTCGCCAGCGTATCAGAGGCTGCGATTTCTTTACCGTCGGCCAATACCCTGAGTCCTTTTCCCCTGTTATAGCGCTCACCGGTCTTGTCATAGAAAATGGTCAACAGGCGACCGTGGTAGGACACACGATCCAGACAGAAGTAGTCCCAAGATTGCGGCACGAGCGGATTGACCTCCACCGTATCGTCGGCCCTTGGACGCAGGCCGATCAAGCCGCTGATGACCAGATCGCAGTAGGTCGAATGGTTGTAATCTTTGCCTCGTTCTTCGCCGCCTTTTCCGGCATCCCACGTGCCGTTCTTCCACGTCTTCAGGCGCGTCCTGGAAATCCAGTCGCCGTTGGTGGGGTTCAGGTTCTCGTCAATCCACGGCACAACGCGTCCGTCATCCAGCTTCAACTGGTGCGACTTGGCGTAAATCTTCAGCTGTTCAAAATAGTCCTTTGATCCGATCACTTCCTGCGCCGGACCATTCAGCAGGTTCGCCAGACCGGTAAGCGTAACAGCGGTTGCATAGGGCCAGCTCGGACCGTTCCACTGGCATTCATGGCCTTTATAGGAAATGGCAAATTTGGGATGTCGCTGTTCAGCGGTGGTGGGGCCGTAGGGCGCGTAGAATCCCTGCGGATCCATGAGTTGTTTCCATGCGACTGCAAACCTCGGATCTGCCATGTTGAAATACCACGGCGTGTAACCGTATTCCTCGCGTACATCCGCAAACTTCTTGTTTTCACCGCGCGGTAAGACCTTGAAGAAATTAGCGTCGGCATCCCACAATTTCTCTTGGACGAGCTTCTTGATTGATGCGGCCTTATCGCGATAGCGACCAGCAACATCCGGCTTGCCTGCCAGTTCTGCAATCCGTGCAATTGCCAGCGCGTCGCCAAATTGATAACCGTTGATCGTCGTGCGGTAGCCACTGCCGCCAATGGACATCTCACCGCCATCGCGATCATCTATCTGCCAGAAGAGTCCGTTCGCATCAAGATTTGACTTCTCCCATGCCTCGTAATTCCGGATAAGCTCCGGCAAAAGATCGAGCGGCAGTTTCTTTTCACCTGTAACACAGTAACGCGCCCATATTGAATCAGCGACCCAGAAGCTATAGCGCCGCGGGTCGCCGCCGCCGTGGAACCAGAACCGCGTATAGTCGTCGAGATACTTGGGATCCGCCAGCCAGCGGCCTTCATACAGGTGATGCCCCGCCGCGCAACTGATGGAGTTGTATTTTCCAGCCCAAGAAACATTGGGCAGAAACTCATCCACGATAAAGCCAGCGGGCGTCTGTTTGATATGTTTCCGATACGTCCACCAGCGGAAGTAATAGGTCTTCAGAATCTCCTCGTCCGGACAGTCCAGCAGCGGGATGTTAGCCTTCAGAAAATCCCAAGCCAGGGCATTCGAGAAGGCATTTTTGTACAGCTCGTGGTCATTGCGGGCAAAGTCCTCGGCGTAGTGCCGGAACGTCTCAGCCTTGAGCACGCAAGCCTGCGCTGAAGCCGACGCCGACGCGTCTGCGGCATACAGCGCGGCCGGCTGTACCAACAGCAGGGCGACAAGGATGGAGGATACGATTTTGATCAGTATCATTGTCGCCATTAAAAGATGCGAATGAGCGTTCCTAGTGGCTTATCCATAATAACCTGGTTATTGAGTACTCTGATGCGGGTAGAAGGAGGGGCACCGTTGATCACCCAGCTTCCCAGCGTACCGTTGGCCGCCGCGACTCCGGCACCGGTCGCAAACGTGAACAGCACCGCCGGATTGGGCAGCGTGCCGGAGGTCACTTGGCTGACATTCACCGTCGCCATTGTCGGCAAGTTAAGCGTGCCCGTCACATTGATCAGATCCTGCGTGGTGCCGCTGTAGTTCCAATAGACCTTAGCCCCTGCATTCAAGGTCAGATTGTTGGCACATGTCAGAGTGCCGACGTCATTCGTACCTCCGCCGGAAACCCCGGCGCCGGAGGCGACCACGACCGCACCGGTCACACCCCCGTTCCCGGCAAGAATCTGGTTGTTCGTGAGGGTGTACCCCGAGGTATAGGCACTCACATCGAACACGGTGCCTCTCGTCACATTGATTACGGCCGAGTTGCTGATCGACCCCGTGGCTAACAGTCTCAAGGTGCCATTGCTGATCGTTGTGCTGCCCTTATAGGTATTGTTCGCGCCGAGCGTCAAACTGCCGGTGCCGAGTTTGGTCAACCCGCCATCCGTTGCGCCGGCAGTGCCGTTAAGCAGCGCTTGGTTATTTGTTACCGCCACGGCGCTACTGTCAATGACCGCGCCGCCAGCCAGCACGTTGAAGACGGTGTAACTATAATTAGCCACAGTGTTATTGGCGGAGAATCGCAGGGTGCCACCATTGAAGTTGACCGTGCCTGTCCCAGTCCCCGTACTCGTCGTAAACGCCGGGACGGTCAGCACACCGCCGCTCAGGTTCAGAGTAGCACTAAAGCTGCTACCATATACATAAGTGATCCGGAGAGGGGAGGCAAACGTGACCTGCGCGTTGTCCGTAATGGTGACCACTGGTGACCACGTGCCGCCAAAATTATTCTGATTCCCGGAAGTGCCGACTGATACCACCGCATTTCCACTCGCAGTAAAAGTGTGCAAGGCCGGAATATACGCGCCATTCGTCAGGATCAGGCTGCCCCCGCTGATGGCGTAGGTCGGCATGTTATAAGTGCTACTAGTGTCGAAAGCGGCATTGCCGTGAATGATCACCGTGCCTCCGTATTGGGACACCGCCCCGCCGCCACCACCGCCGAAGGCGACAGGACAGTTGATGACCATGACTGTACCGTTGCTGATCGTTACTGTAAAAGGATTCCCAGTGGGGTTTATAGCAGTGGGGCAGTTGGAGATTACGAGACTCCCGCCGTTGAGGCAGAGACTGGCAGAATCCCAGTACGGTTTCGATATGCCTGAGTTGCAAACACTCACGGTTGATCCATCGTTAAGGATGATACCGCCAGCGCGCAAGCTGAAGCCGTTGGTTACATTCAGAGTTGCTCCGCCATTGATAGTCAACTTCGCATTACTGTTGGCGGGCATATCAAGACTTGCCGCGTTCCATTGGGTATTGGAATAAAGATTCACGATGTCGCCATTATTCCACAAAGCCCCTATCGTTACGGGTCCGGAAGTCAGGGTGACATTGGTAAGGTTGAGGACATTACCTGCACCATTATTTTTATTGAGCATCACCGTGCCCAAGTTCATGGTGTTGTCGCGCAGCCAGGTAGTGCCGGCGCCAGTCGACGTCAGTCCGGCTGAAAGGGTGTTAGCGCCGGAGAGCGTCAGGGTGCCGGCACCGCTACTGGTGATGCCATAACCCAACGCGCCATCTGTGATGTTGCTGGTGATGGTGATGGCGCCACCGGACACCGCGTTAATGGTCAGGTTGGTGGCCAGAGTGATGGGCGTGTTGAGGGTGAGTGTGCTGGTTCCAGCATTGGCGATCGACGGCAGGGTGCCGCCGCTGGTTTTTGTGAAGAGCAGGGAGTTGCCGCCGGAGGCAGAAAGATTCACGGCGTAGTTCGGCACCACATTCAACTGGTTGAGCCAGAACGCACCGGACAAATCATTAATACTATTGTCGATAGCTGTGGGCTTGAAGACGATCACGGCTTCCGATACGCCGCCGGTGGGGGGCGCAGAGCCCGTCCAGCTTCCTGCCGCACTCCAATTTCCAGACACCGAATTGGTATAGTTCGCAGCCCCCACCGCCACAATAGAAGCCGTCAGGCCGGTGGGCTGCGTCAGGGTGTAGTTGGCCTGCGAGGTCGCGTCAATGGTGGAGGTGGAGGTTACGGGTTTGTTGATCCCCGGGTTCGCGTCTGCGAAAGTGCCGGACAGTGTCAGCGTCACCGAGTCGGGGCTCACCACTCCGGCGAGCGTGCCGGTGAGGGTGGCGGTGTTATTGCCGTTATCAGTTTTGTTCTGCGCCGCCGCGTTGGGGATGGTCAGTGCCTTCTTGGCCACCGTTTGAGTGCCCAGGGCCGTTGATGTGCTGGAGGCATTGCCACTGTCGCCTAGGTAAACGGCCACGATGTTGGCGTAGCTACCCACCGTCAACGCGTTCAGCGGGTTGACGGTCACGGTCACGGAGCCTCCGGATAGGGTGCCCGTGCCAATCTCGGTGCCGCCGAAACCGCCGTTCCTGATCTTCACCGTTCCGGACGGGTTGGCGCCGGTCACCGTCACGTCAAACTGCAACGCATCGCCGTAGGTCGAGGAGGAAGTCCATGGACTACGCAGCGCCAGAGTGGTGGTGGTGCCGACGGCTGGCAAGGTGACACTCTGGCCACCGGGCAGCGTGCCGGTGCTGTCGTCGAAAGTGCCGGTGGCGGTGAATACCGCTGTGACCGTGTGCGTTCCCACCGGCAGCGCGCTGGTGGCGATGGACGCGGTGCCGGTCGGGCTAGTTCCGGTGGTGACCGTGACCGGCGCGCCCAAGGCGACGCCATTGGTCATGAACTGAACCGATCCCGTGGGAACAACCGCGCCGCTGGCCGGAGCGATCGTCGCCGTGAAGGTGACCGAATCGCCGACGGTGGACGGATTGGCCGAAGAGGCCAACGTGGTCGTTGTGGCGGTGTTCGTGGTTGTCAACGAGAAGTTGTCGAACCGAACCCACGTGGGATTGACGGTGATGACGAACGCGCCCTCGATCAGGCCGAGCTGCACGGTGCCGCCGAGGTCGGCGCGGGTGAGGTCAGTGCTGCCGCCGAACCATGCCTGTTTCGTCCAAGTCGTCCCGTCGCTACTGGTATACCCATTGAATACGTTGCCGGTGCGCGTCAGCCGCAAGTATTTCCCGCCGCCGGCGGTAAACTGTGTTTCGGTCTGGGCGTTGTTATTGACGCTTACGAGCCCGTTATAGAGGTTGAACCATTTATAGGTGACCATCACGAAGTCCTCTCCCGCGTCACCGTCGGCATTGGCCGGGTTCAGGCGGACCAGCAGCCCGGCAATCGTATAGTTGGCCGTTGTCCCGGCGGTCACCTGGACGCGGGCATCGAAGTCGCCGGTCACGCTTTTGTAGAGGAACGGGGCAGTGGCCTTCGTGCCTTCCCAACCGACCGCACCGTTGGTGGTAGTGCCGATGGTCAACTGACCCGCAGTGCCCGTCGTATTGAGAACGTTGGCGGCTGATTGGTTGTAAACCCCGTCCCAGATCGTGCCGCTGACGCCTGCCGTCAAGTAGTCGTGGGACGTGCTGAAATCATCGGTGACGGTGACGGTACCCGCCCCCGCCGTTCCCGCCGCCAGCGCGAGACACACCGCGAACATACCCATCCATGCAACGCTGACCTTCCGTGAAACCTGTGCCCTATTTCTTGTGTTCATACGACTCTCCTGACTCCTGTTTTTCGTGTTCATACGACTCTCCTACCTGTAGATAAATGTCCGAAGTTGAAAAAAGTGGGATGAAATAGTTTAAAAATCTTTTCGTGCCTTACTTTCCGGCCCTGTAATGGGCACTCACTTGCTCTGGGCTGAGGACGTGATCGTAAATGGCCAACTCGTCCAACTTGCCATCCAAAAAGCTACGCTCATTGAGTTCCTTGCCTTTTTCATCGAGGGGACGCACTGAAACCCCTGCTTTCGCCGATCGTAGACAGCCTCCGACTTCAATATCCATCGGATTGTTGATAGGTCCGCCGCTGTCGTCCATCGAGACGGCAACAACACCGTCGACGTAAAGCCGGTTGGCACCCGCGCTGTCGCGGGTCCACACCAGGTGATGCCAGACTCCGTCGTTGATCCTGAACAACGAGCCCATGAGTTGATCCTCCTTCTTGGTTGGAGAACGCCACTCTTGCTGCGACCCGATACCGACGATCACGCGGCCCTCGTTCTGCCCCGGCGTGAATGAGCCGCCGGCAAGACTCCAATCAGCACCGAGACCAGGCACATCCTTGCTGACAAGTACCGCATCCCCCGGCCAGTACGTGTTGCTCCAATTCTCGCTGGTGCAAATCCAGAACTCCACCGAGAGGCTGTTCAAGGATAAGCCCGCATCATGCGGTACGCGCATCAACGCCGAAGAGCCATCGAAGCACGCCGCCCGCCCACCGATGCCTGGCACCCCAGGAACCGAGCGGACATTGCCGTGATAGCTGCCCGCGCGACGGAGACCGGAACAGTCGACCGTCACCGTGTTGTTGCTCATCGCCTCTTCTTCGAAACGCCAGAACCCAACCGGCCGGTCCGCCAGCACAAGCCGGGCATAAGAGTTACGAACATCCTGCGGCTCCTCTTTCGGCAGGCTTCGTACAAAACCTTCACCCACCGAGTTGGTGCTGAACAGGGTCGCGCGTCCGTCCGCGTCGATCTGCAATTGCTGTCCTGCCAGCAACTCCGTGGCATTGCGCACGTCACCCGTGCGCGATATCTGCTCCATCAGTTCTTGAGAAGACTCCACTTTCACCAAGCCTGTGAAGGTGTGGACCTGGCTCGCGCCGGACTCCTCGGCCCTGATTCCAAACTCGGTTCCGAAATCCACCACCCGTGAGCTGGGCGTTTGGACGACGAACCCGATGGCTTTCTTGGGAACCATGCACGTTACCGCGCCGGTTCGAAGGAAGGCCCGGTCACGCGACTGGATCTCCAACACACTCGGCCCCTCCAAGATCATCCGGGCGCCGCTGTCGAACTCGATTTCGCACAACCCTTGAACCAACTGAACCGTTCCGCACGTCAGACGGGTTCCGACCGCCGTCGCCTGCCGGCTGGTGCCCCACAGACATTTCACCGCATTGACCAGCGTGGCCACCTCGTCGGGTCGAGAAACGAAGGCCCTGCCCGTCACCTCCTGCCGTCCGCCCTGTGACTGGAACCGCAGCACCGCGCCCACCCCCAGCAAAAGGGCAACCGAAGCCGCCAGCGCCAGCCAGCGCAGCGGGAACCGCGTAGCCTCCTGATACGGCACCGTCACCGGCGCGACAGGCTCTTCCTTCTCATCGAAAGTCCCGACATGTTCGGATTCCCCCCGATAGCGCCACAGCATGCGTGCATGCAGATGCATGTACTTCACGTAAAACTCCCGTGCGGCAGGATCCGCTTTCAACCTCTTTTCCAGTTGTGCGTCCTGCTCCGGCGTCGCACGCTCCTCGAGAAGCGTATCGATGAGTTCTTTCAGAACCTCTTGCTCTTTGGCGTGTATACTCATGTGCAAATCTCCTCTGACAAACGGCGGGTGATGCAGTCATACAGCAATCCGCGAATCCGCCTCAATTTCTTATAAACCGTATCCATCGGACACTGGAGATCTCTCGCCACGTCCTTCACAAAAACACGTGTCTGGTAACAGCGCTCTACCAAATCACGCTCTTCCGTCGGTAACTTTTTCATGCACTGTTCAAGCGCACTGGCTCGGCGCTCCAATTCATCGGCTTGGTTTAACTGCTCCTCGGCAATATTTTCCAGCAGCTCTGCATCCCAATTCACGACGGGGCTGCGCGTCTGCCGCTTGCGGTGATCCAACACCTTATACAAGGCAATCCGGCACGCCCAAGCGTAAAAACTCGTGCCGGGCTGGAACTCACTAAAGCGCCGAAACAGCACAAGATAAGTCTCCTGCAGAATATCATCCGCATGTGAATGATTTCTCAGCAGGGAAATGATAAACCCATAAAGACGAGCTTGGTTAGCCAGTAGCAACTGAATGAATTGTTCGTTGGTTTTTGTATCATCCATATACATCTCCCGTGAGCCACACCTCGTTGAATTCCGATCACAACCATCATTACTTTCTAGCTTACCTCATTATGTATATTGACACCATAATTAAAAATGTGCGTTAAAATTCAAAAAAATGTGAAGCGAATACGCTTGTACCTTATTGCGTGATTGCCTTATTGCCTTGTTTATTGAAAACTGCGGCTCACCAAGATCCGGTCCGGCAGTGGCCGGACCGGACCCTACCTTTCGACGAGGACTTGGGACACGGGACCTGGGACTTGCAGGAACAGTCGCGTTTTCGTACTAGCGACTCAATCGGTCAACCTTGTCAATGCGGTCAGTCGCGTTAGTCGCTCACTCAGTCAATCGGTCAAGGGGTCAATCCGTCACAAACCGAGATAGCGCGTAGCGCGCAAGGTAGGTAGAACCGCCTGCCACGCCGTAGCCGTAGTGTAGGCAGCCAGGCGCTCGTCCCTCCCAAAAGCGACTTCTCCCACCATTCCATTATTCCAGCATTCCAATGCCGTTAACGCTTACTCGACTGCTGTTTTATATTTGATGCGCTTGTTCATGTAGAGGTCATATTTTTCGCGCTCGCCGTCACTCCAGGCGCCAGCCTCCGTATAGTTTTCGCAGAAGGGCACGCAGAGGTCAACCCACATCGCGATAACAGCGACTTCTTGGGCTGTGATGGTCTTGCAATGGCCAGCATCCAGCTTTTTAAAGAACGGACTGGTATTCGATCCTTTGAAATAGGGCGGAATCAGTTTGACCGTCGAAGCCGCAGTGATCCAGTTTAGCAACTCGTGGTCTGCATTGCCGCGCCAACGCTGGCCCCCCTTCTTCTCATCTGAACGTGAATGAGTCAGTGTCAAATAGGACTGCAACCAGGTGCGTTTCGCACCCGAGTCCAATACAGGCGTCTTTGTCAAATCATAGGTTCCTGGAAGTTTGTCTCCCTTTCCATCATGACACTTCACGCAATGACGGTCGAGAATCGGCTGAACTTCCTTGGTAAAGCTGAAGCCGCGCTTGGGCCCATTGATCGGTGCCAAGGCCTGTGCGCCTGTGGCTAGCGCTTTTGTGGTGCTTTTCTTATAGCTGGAGGGGACGCTATTCTTATTCTCATGGCATCCGACGCACGAAGCATTCTCGCCCTGTTGAAGTGTTGTCCAGCTTCGCATGGTCTGAACCATACGTCCCTTTTCATCCAGCAAAATAAAGTAAATCGGCTTGCAGGATTCTGTCTTGAAGAAGACAGATCCGTCCTCGTAGACCTTTGCATCGCCCACGAGTATCTTCGGATCCCACGCGCCATTACCAATCGCAACAGGCGTACTCACCAGCGCACCGCCACCCGGCCCTCCATTGCCATTATTGCCAATGCCTGCCACGCGGAATTCAAGCTCAGCAACGCGCAGCGTCTTAATGGTGCCGCGCTTTACATCCTTCATGGGCTCGCCTTCATACACGTCCTGAATATAGAAGGAACCCTCTCGCTTGCCGTCCTGCACCATGGAGGGGCGTTGCAACGGACGCTTACGTGGAACAAGCGGCACCGCACGTCCGCAAGCCAAGCCCAGACGCGAGGCAAGTATCTCACGTTTGCCATCGATATCCATCCAGTAAATACCAAAGCCTGTCTTGCGATCACGGTCACGACGACCTCCGCCCTTCGCGCCCCAGCCGATGGGATTGTACGTCACCACCAGTTGCTTCTGGTCGATCGGATAGGGATAAGCAAAGAGATCGTTTTCTTGTCCATAGCCATCGATGCGGATCGGATCTATTGCCGGCGGCGGACGGACAGGCGCCACAATCGTGATGCCTTCCGTTTCTTGACGTCCCTTGGCGGGCTCAATGAAAATCAGCTCGCCCGGCTGGAAGGAGTGATGTCCCGTTGCAATAGCAAAGATGTTCGGCGACCCCGGAACAGCGCGGGCATGCGCAATGGTCGTCGGAAACCAGGAATTTTCGCCATAGACCGCAGTCTGTGCGGTGCCGTCTGGGAACATCTGGAACAAGGGCTGAGGATACATCTGGGAACGGTCATTGTATTCCCAGCGCGTGTACAGAATGCGGTTGTCCCACGTGAGGGTCGGATAGTTATCATGTACTTGGTCAAAAGCCATGCGCCGAATGTTTTTCCCGTTGGCGTCGCACCCATACAGGTTACTCACCTCTGTCCACCAGCAATCAACCGTCTGCATACAACGCGAAGAGTTAAAGATAATCTTTCCATCGGCAAGATAACACCCTTCATAATCTGCGACCCCCACGCCCTCCGTAAGCTGACGCATCTCTCCAATCTTCGTCCCAGTAGCATCCAAGGTGCATTCATAAAGATGGTAGTCATCCTCGCGGTCAGACTTTTTCCACGAGAACATGATCTTCTTGCCGTCAAAGTCCACATCGACATCACGAATGATTCCTTCCTTTGTCTCCAAAAGAATGGTCTCTTTCCAAAGTCCGTCCGGTGTCGCGTCTGCAAGGCAGAGCTGACCGCCAGCCCCAAAATTGCGTTCCGCCTGAGCATCAGAGACGGCTTCCGTATAGGCATAGTGTGATCCGCCCATCACAAAGTGACGCGCATAGACAAGCCTCGGCATGCCGCTAAAAACAGGTTTCAGACGAGCGGCGCGACGCGCCAAGCAAACCTTGCGATAAAAAGCGAGCATGGCCTTTACGTCATTTCCAGCAGGTACTTGCTCGGTATTCCATTTGCCACCCACATTCGTCCGCACGTCAGCCAGAGCCGCTTCCATGGCAACCTTCAGTTGCGCAACGCAATCCCCCTTATTTAGCAAGGCCATTCCATAATTATCCTTTAAATCTTGGCGCAACCAATCAGCCAGCAACTCATCGCTCGTCTCAATCGCATCCCAAAGCTGATGATATGTCTGAGCCTTCTTCTGTAAGGGTTGCCCCAACAACTGTTCAACAAAAACAATAGCTTCTTCAGGGGACGAGACGGACGGACGAGGCCCGATATTTACATCAATCCCCTGCCCGCCCGAAGTCTGCAAGCAATGAACAGCAATGAAATTCTGTCCCTCTTTCAGGGTCGCTTGCGCCTCCTTCGAGATGGAAAATTCACGATATTCCGTAATATACCCCTTCGTCTCACAAGCCTTTAAACCATTGATATAGACGGTCGCATCCTCATCGTGGATCATCTTGAGGACACACGGGATTATCTTCTTAGGTTCCAATTGGAATGCGCGACGCATCCAAATATCTTTTGTGCGCCACTCGGTCTTCACCTCAATATTCGGCGTGCCGGGTGTACCAAAGGGGCTTTCGCCCTTCTTCCAGGCGTCATCCTTAAAGTCCTGCTTAAACCAATCGTCAGCAGGCTTTATAAAGGTATACTTCCACTCAACAGCCTGTGCAAAAAATGTCGCCCCTAAACACCCCATAACAAATAATACTTTTCTCATCCCTGTTTCCCCTTATCGTATGAACCTTGCCGCCTAAAGGCGGAACTCCAAACAAAACACTAACGCACTAACGAACTAACCTTCTCACCCTTCAACACCTTGATGATGTTGTCAACCGCCATGATCCCCATACCCTTGACTGCTTCAGCCGTATGCGCGCCCGTGTGCGGCGTAAAGATCACATTCTTCAATCCCTTTAGCGGCGACACCAACAGCGGCTCCTGCTCAAACGCATCCAACCCGAGGCCACCCAGTTGCCCGCTGACAACCGCTTGCGCAGCCGCCTCTTCATCAATGAGCCCGCCCCGCGCGGTATTGATAATGATAGCACCCTTTTTCATCTTTGCAATACGTTCCGCATGGATCATGCGTTTCGTCTCGTCGTTTAAGGGCACATGCAAGGAAACAAAATCAGATGTGGTGATCACTTCATCCATCGTCTTCTTTGCAATACCGTTCGCAGAAGCAAACGACTCATCAAAGAAGGGATCATACGCAACCACCGTCATACCAAAAGCGATTGCGCGTTTCGCAAGATTTTTGCCAATGGCTCCAAGGCCCACAATGCCGAGGGTCTTGCCATTCAGCTCCATACCCTCATTCCGTGGCCACTCCCCAGCCTCCACGGCCTTGTGCAGACGGGGAATATTGCGCGCGACACAGAGCATCAATGCGAACGCCAATTCGCAGACTGCCACGGCATTGGTGCCTGGGGTATTGGTCACAATAATACCTCTGCGCTTGCATGCTGGCAAGTCCACGCGGTCAACACCCGCGCCATAGCGACTAATGACTTTCAGACTTGCAGGTGCTTTTTCAATGACCTCAGCGGTGATGTAGTCGAGACCCGCCACATATCCATCTACCCCCTCAAGGCGGGCAAGGATCTCTTCGGGTTGAAGAGGCTTCCCTGTTTCGTTGTAAACCACTTCATCTGCAAATGCTTCAAGTGTTTTCCTGGCTTGCGCATTTTCAGGTTTCAGAAAAGATGTGGGCGTCGCTAATATTTTCATGGTCCCCTCCGTTACTTCCATTTCGGATTGTCAATCGCTGCGGGCAGACCATCCTTCTCAACCAGAAGTTTACGATAACCCTTGGTTTCAATGGTACCGTAATCATGTCCGGCGTCCGCACGAAAAACAAAGAACGTAAAAAGCGGCTCCGTTGCACTGACGTTGATACTGCGATGCGCATAGCGTTTAGGAACGTAAACAACCTTGCCGGGCGTCAATTCCTGCGCAGACCAATCGCCTTCAGGGTTTTCCAGCAACATATAACCATGACCGCCCATACAATAATAAATCTCCGCAGTATCCAGAATCGTGTGAAAATGTCCCTTGGTCATGAAATACTCATGCCCCACCTTTCCAGGATAAGTAATGGAACAGCCAAAGGCAAGGTCGCCCGCATGCTCTGGCACCCCCATTTCATGAAATTCATAGACAACAGGATCGCCCTGCTTGAGCATTTCTGCATACGCAACATCATCCGCAAACATGCCCTTCATCTGGCTTAATTTGCGCTGGGTTGTCGCCTTCTTGTCAGACGCTCCTGTCTTCAAATTAAAATCAATCAGAAATCCCCGTTCATAATCAAACGGATTTTCACTCGCATTAAAACTTGCCATATTCATCCTTGTCTATAACTTCAATGGAATTGCCTTATTGCCTTATTGCGTTATTGCCTTATTGAATTCGTGTGGTTCGTGTTATTCGATGCTAAAAAGTTACTCTTTCGTTTATGGCCGGGGTCTCACTGCCAACTGCTACTGCCTACTGCCACCCTGTCCGCCGTAGGCATCGCGAAGGCGGATGTGCCGCCTCGGGTGGCTGGCTTACCTTCTATTGAACTCAGATGCCACACGGTCACACTCTTTCAGCAAGGCGCCCTCGATCTTGAGATCAAACACTTCAGCAATGACCGATGTCCAACCGTAAATGAAGTACATCCAGCCATCCTCGACATAAAGGTTGCGGTCTGCCTTCTGCTCCAACCCCTGATGCATGAAGCGCAGGTCTCCGCGATAGTTAATCTCCCAAACTAACGCGTTTTGCGGAAACTTCGCGGCATCGGTCAGCGGAGATCCTGGACGGTCTTTACCGAGACCAGTCGCATTAATGATGAGGGATCCTTTGGGCATCTTGTGTAACACGGTGTCATTCTGCCCAGGATCAGGCGTGAGAAAATACTCACATACTGTCTGTCCCTTTGTATTGAGCAGGGTCTTATTGATATGTTCAATTTCATCCAAGCGAGGCTTGCTACGATTCGCAACAATAATCTTGGATGGGTAATTGCCTGCGAATGCATCGCGCAGAAAGTAAGAGCACATGGAAATCGCGCTGCCACCTGCACCCATGATAAAAACACCGGCCTCCGGATTAGTTTTCCAGTAATTTTTGGGGACAAATTCTTCAAGTGCCAAACCACAGGTAATTGGATCCTTGGCATGGCCGCACAATTTTGCCCCGCGCTTTGAAATGGAAGAGAGTTCGCCGAACTGCGTGGCATACGGATCAAGATAGTCGAACATGTCCTTGCAGGCGTCAAAGAGGTCAATCTTGTGCGTTGTCACCAGCGCACCCATGGAGAGCGGATCTTCTCTTAAAAACTTCACAACCTTACGATAAACTTCGGGGTCCGCATGAATCGTGATATCAATGCCCTTCATGACCGTATTTTTCAACCCCAATGTCTTGGCCCATTCCGGAAAGACCTTCATGATGGATGAACTTCCAGTCGTCACGCCAATAAAGTACATCGTCGGTTGTGTCGCTGGCTCAAAGTTAAACATGTCGCTTCTCCTTATTTATTCTCAGCGCTTCTTGTGGATTAGCCACAAGCATTTTTTCGCAATCTTCTTTGTTAACTCCTCGTTGCACTAGATAGGGCAGGAAGGTCTTGCTCAGGTAATCAAGTCCCATATCACCGCCATAATTATGTAACCGTACGCGCGTACTATCGAGCCCCAGCAGCAACTGTCCTGCATAGTCATTCTCAATCATCGCGCAAATTAAATCCGCCTCTTTCACATCATCGTGATACTTCACCCGATTAATCGTGTCATATTCCAAAAAAACCCCAGTGTCGAGACAGTCCTTATGATAGGCAAAATCATATTGTGCGCGATCCAAATGGCAGAGGATAATGCGGTGGGACTGAATCCCCCTATTTGCAAAGAAGATCAGGATTTCCAACGCATCCGCGCCCTTTTCAACATGGCAAAAGATGGTTGCTCCTGTTTCGACCGCAGCAGCAGCGGCAGCCTCAAAGAGTTTCTCGTAGGTCGCATCCGCATAAATGCCGCCTGCGTCAACGGCCACTTTGATGAGGCCGGCTTTACAAAAGAGACGTTTTGCACCTGCACCCATAGACGAGAACATCCCCTGTTCAACTTCGCTGATGTAGAACTCGGTTATCGCTTGGACCGAATCACGGAAGATGTAACTGTCAGCATTGTAAAAGAGTGTCTTATGAAATCCCGTAACCGCAATGATCTTCACGCCCGTCTTTTCTGAAGCCGCCAACAAATGCTCGGCCATACGACCCGCAAACACAGGCTGCGCATCCACGAGGCTTTGACCGCCACAGGAGCGAAAGAGCTCGAGCTCAGCGGACGATTTATCAAGATCGTCTATAAGCAAAAGAGGAGAAACTTCGAACGCTTTGCAACGCTCAATAAAGAGATGCTCATGACACTGGCAAAAGCCAAGTGTCTTCGCCTCAATATCACCTGTTACAGTCCGCACCATATTAATACTTCAGTAAGCACTTCACGACTTCACCGGACTTGACCGCAGCCACAGCCTGGACAATCTGTGCGACTGGGAAGGTGTGTGTCACAAATTCGGAAGCCTTCAGCTTTCCTTCGCGAATCCATTGGCATAGTGGCGCTTGTGCTGCGCGTTCTCGGGAACGTGTCGGCCACTGATGGACAATCAGATTGAAATTGTAAGGGCCTGTCGCCTTATCGAGCGTCAACTTTGACGCAGCCAACACACCATACACCCCTATCGTGCCGCCCAGCTTGATGAGTGGCAAAGCCGTGTTGATAATCTTTTCATGGCCGACCGCATCCACGACCACATCCAACGACTTCTTTTCGATGTCGAGTGCATCTGGCGCAAATACAGCATCCGCGCCCATGACCTTGGCGCGTTCGCGCTTGTGTGCCAGCGGATCAACAAGGCCTACCCACTTGACGCCCATCAGCTTGCAGAACTTCACAAAACTCAAACCCACAGGGCCTGCACCAAAAATCAATACTTTATCCTTCGGCTGGATATTGAAGTCGCCGATACCGCCATAAACTTCGCGCCACGTGCAGAGCAATGCCGCTTCAGCAGCCGGAATATCCGCATCCACCTTGGTCTGGATCTCATAGCATTCAAACCAGCCATGCTGTTCATCCGCCACGCCATCCGCCACCATAGCGTCATGGTCATTGACGAGCACGTATTCACAGAAACCGCCCCACCCCGTTGAAATCTCTTTTTCTGCAAAGGAAAAAACTAAGCCACCCATGGCACGATCACCCTTTTTAAACGTGCGAACCTTTTCGCCGACCTGTTGCACGATCCCTGTGTTCTCATGTCCCAACGAAAGCGGATACTGATCCACGCCCGGAAAATGGCCTTCAATCAGCTTTCCGTCTGTGGCATTGCACAAGGCAGCAACATCTAACTTCACCAACGCCTGATAAGGTCCAGGCTTGGGTGCTTCGATTTCACGAACGCCAAACACGTCTGGTTTCTCAACGATGACTGCTCTCATAATGACTCCTTTTGTGCGGCCAAATCCTTATACACATCCACAAGCCTGCGATAAGCTTGTTCCATTACATCGCGGCGCATCCGATATTTGATTGCATGCTCAATATTCGGCTGCACCGTAGCATCGACACTCAGCAGTTGTTCAGCGATGCTGAAATCCTTGAAGATTCCGCAGGCCACACCGCCGATAATTGCAGCACCCAAGGAAGTCGCCTCAGCCTTGGAGTTCAACGTCTGGACCGCGCATGAACACGCTGAAGCCAGAATATGACGGAACACGTTGCTCTGTGCGCCGCCACCAATGATCGTGAGTTTTTCAATCGGCACGTGTACGCGGAAGATGTCGGCGATGAGTCCCAGATTCATGGCCACGCCTTCCATCACTGCACGTAACATGTCCGCGCGTGTCGAAGCCAGGTTCAGTCCGATAAACGCTCCACGCGCATCGGGATTCCACCACGGCGTGCGTTCGCCCAGCATATACGGCAGGAAGAGTACGCCATTGGCACCCACGGGCGATGACTCCACCAGCGCTTCGATCTGCGCGAAGTCAGGACTCGTTGCGACCTGTTCAGACATCCATTTGAAACTCGACCCTGCGGTCTGCATCGTACCAGACGGATGAAGATAACCTGGAACGCAATGCGCCCAATTCATGGTCCGCATCTGCTCGTCTACAATCGGCTTTTCAACGGTCAGCGCAATCCAGCTCGACGAGCCCAAGCAGTTGTAAGCGCTGCCGGGCTTGACGCAGCCAACACCGACACCTGCGGCACTGCCATCGCCGCCACCTGCTGCGACAGGGGTCCCAACAGCCAATCCTGTCTCTGCTGCGGCTTGAGGCGTGATTCCACCAATGATGGTTGATGAATCAACAGCCTTTGGAAAATACGACACATCCAAGCCAGCAAGGCCGATTAGTTTTTCTGACCAAGTAAACGTATTGAGGTCAAAAGCGTTCGTGCCTGACGCATCGGAAAAATCCGTAGCCATCACGCCGGTCAGACGACAATTAATATAGTCCTTCGCGCAAAGCGTCTTAGCGGTTTTCTTAAAAACCTCCGGTTCATTATCACGCACCCACATCAGTTTTTCCAACGGGTACGACGAACTGGCGCGATGTCCGCAAATGCCATAAAACTCACGCAACGAAATCTGATTGAGCAACGCAGCCTCTTCCTTTGTGGCCCGTTGGTCACAATAAAGGATGGAGGGACGCAAGGCACGACCGTCCTTATCCACAGGCGTGCACCCCATCATCTGACCGCTCAGGGAAACAACGGCGATCTCCTTCGGCGAGACCTTGGCCTCCGCGAGCAACTGCTTTGTTGAACCACAAACTGCCTTCCACCAATCTTCCGGATTCTGTTCAGCCCATGAGCCATTAAAGAAGTTAGACGGATAGGATACCGTGGCACTCGCCATCTGCTTTCCCTCTTCCGAGTAAAGCGTGGCCTTATTGCCGCTCGTCCCTAAATCATGCGCCAGAATGTATTTCATGGGATTCCCCTATTTAAAGAGTTCAGCGCCAGTAAACCCAATCAGTCCTGTAATGGCACCACCGACAACACCCCCGAGGACGGCAACAAAAATGCGCGGCAGACTCTCGATTGCCAAGGATCTACGCGTCCCCTTTTGTGCGCCGATGAGACAATGAACCCAGAATCCGCAGGCAATGGCGCTTCCCATGTCAACCCACGGACACGCGCCCTTATAGGCCTGATAAATCAGTCCATACTGCTTCCATCCGCCATCCGGATAAGAGATACCATCGGGATTGATACCAAAGCCGGGAAGCTTATGATTCAAGAGCCAAAAGGTGCCGATGATGATCGTGGCACTCATAAAGCCGCCGATGGGGCCAAAGTCGCGCACAAGCTTCGGCCAGCAAATAATAACGGCAAACGTTGCACAGAAGGCGCCAAAGATGGTGGTGATCACACTGACTGGCGGCATACCGAGTGCAGGATTAAAGGTGGAGAGCCATTCAATCATTTGGACACCTCCTTCTCTTCCAGATTTTGCCAGCCAGGCGCAACTTGCTTGACCACATGGGCGGCCCAGCCTGCGAGCGCGCCGCCGATGAGACAACAAATCAACGTCGGAAAAATGTGCGTGAAGTGCGAGTTGGGATAAAAACGGACAAGCCCCCAGACAATGCCTGAAGCCGCAATCGGCCACCCTTGATCCACCCAAAGCGTCCCCTTCGGATTATCCATCACACCCAGCCAGTGGTTCATATACCACATGGTGCCAATCACGACAGACGCTGTCAAAAATCCGCCCATAATTCCATACGTCTTCCACATCTCCGGCCATATCCCGAAGGCAAGCGAACCAACAATCGCCCCCCCGATAAACGTTGATAAATGTCTTTTCATGCGTGAACTGTCCCTTTCTGTTGACCTATAATTTTGTCATTCTAACATTCCCCTGTTCCAACATTCCAGCGCAGTTATAGGCAAGGCATCAAAATTCTTAATTGTCCGTACAATATAACAGACCCCTTTATGACCGTCAAGCCGTTATCTAATTATAATTTTGAATCGCACTTACTCACATTTCTTGACGTACTGTCGTGTTTTTGGCATTCTTTCCGACATGACACTGACAGCGCCAAAAACCCGATCAAGCAAAACTTTCTTAGGTCATCCGGTAGGACTGTTCGTCCTGTTCTTCACAGAAATGTGGGAACGCTTCTCATATTACGGCATGCGAGCACTCCTGATGCTCTACATGACTCAGTACCTGATTAAGGCTGCAGAGACGGGTACGACCATTGTGGGGTTTGCAACCCTCAAAGGCGGACTTGAAGCGGTTTTCGGATCGCTCGCCATTCAGCCATTGGCCTCGCAAATTTACGGCCTCTACACGGGGTTTGTCTATTTCACTCCGTTCTTCGGAGGCATTCTCGCAGACCGTCTGCTGGGCCAGCGCAAAACCGTGGTGATCGGTGGCATCCTGATGGCCACTGGCCAATTCCTCCTCGCCTGTGAGCGGTTCTTCCTCTTGGCGCTTTTGTTCCTGATCATCGGCAATGGCTGTTTCAAGCCCAACATCTCCACTCAAGTCGGCAACCTTTACGAACATGGCGATCCACGCCGCGATGGCGCGTTTACAATCTTTTATATGGGCATCAATCTGGGGGCTTTTTTCTCACCCCTTATTTGCGGCACGCTGGGTCAAATCTATGGCTGGCACTATGGGTTCATCGCGGCTGGTGTCGGCATGTTGATCGGATTAGTGGTCTACTTGACTGGACAGAAATACCTCGCACCTGACAATTTGATGACGAAGGCCGCTGACGCTCACAGTGAAAAGACAGCGCTCACGGCAAAAGAGTGGAAGGGTATTCTCGGACTGTGCTGTCTCTGCATCCTGAACATCGTCTTCTGGGGGGTATACGAACAACAGGGGAACACGATTCAACTATTTGCTGATAAAAATACCGACTGGCATGTCTTCGGCTGGGAAATGCCTTCGACATGGTTTCAATCTCTGAACCCTCTCTTCGTCTTCGCGTTGGCACCCTTCCTCAACATGTTCTGGGGCAAGCAGGCGAAGCGAGGGAAAGAACCCTCAAGCATTGCTAAAATGGCATTGGGCTGCCTGATGCTCGGCGTCTCCTTCCTCGTGCTGATGTTTGCTACCAAAGGCATGGGCGAAACCCATCGCATCACCTTCCTCTGGCTCGTGCTGTGCACCTTCATCTATACCTTGGGCGAGCTCTACCTTTCACCGATCGGCTTGTCGCTGGTGACCAAGGTTGCGCCAGCCCGTCTGGTGAGCATGCTGATGGGGATGTGGTTCCTCTCCTCATTCTTCGGCAATTACCTGTGCGGATACTTGGGCACCTATTACGAGAAGATGCCCAAGGATAGCTTCTTCATGATGCTCACCTTGCTCGGCGTCATTGCAGGTGTCGCCATGTTCGCGCTCAAGGGTCCACTCAAGAAGGCCATCGGCGAAGATGTGTGAGCAAAGGTATACCTGTAACTTCTCAGACAGAACTGTTTGCCACACCTTATGTCAGCAAGTCCGGGTCAGCGGTACAATCAAGACATTTCTGCCGATAATTCGCTTTTCACATTGCAAACGTTCTAAACGTTTGATACCTTAACGTTCTAAACGTTTGACACTTTAACGTTCTAACTGTTGAGGATATTGCCATGGATATACGTGAAGTGAACAGGGCTTTAAGTGCGGGGAAGACCGATGAGCCTGGGGTACTGCCCAAGCTTGCAGAATTGCGTGAACAACCTTTTGTCATGGATACAGGGTTCAGTATTTCTGAGCTACCGGATCAGCCAGGTGTTTTGATCATCCGAGGTGCGCGTCAATATGGAAAGAGCACCTGGCTGCAGCAACAGATCGCCCAAACAATCAGACGCTTTGGCCCTGGATCGGCTTTTTATCTTGATGGAGATGAGTTACGCGACAGCGATGCGTTGTTGGAGGCGGTTCGAGAGCTACTCCCGCTTTATGACTCCAAAACGCCAGTCCGCAGACTCTTCATTGACGAGATCACCGCGATCAAGGATTGGCAAAACGGGCTTAAACGTTTACTTGACCGTGGCGAACTCAAGCGAACGCTTGTCGTGACCACGGGCTCAAAAGCCGCAGATCTGAGACATGGTTCGGAACAGCTCCCCGGACGAAAAGGCACACTTGCGCGTAGCAGCCACCTCTTCACACCCGTGCCCTATTCCGAGTTCAAACGGGTCTGCGCGCCTACGCTAAACCCTGCGGATGTACTGCCAGCCTATCTCCTCTCTGGGGGTTCACCTTGCGCGTGCACGTCACTGGCTGTTCAAGGACATCTTCCTGATCACCTTGTCGAAATGGTCAGGGACTGGGTCTACGGCGAGGTCTCGGCATCTGGCCGGTCACGTCCGATGATGAAGGGGGTCATGGAGTGCCTCATGCGTTTTGCCGGCACGCCTGTTGGTCAGTCAAAGTTGGCGCGCGAGGCGGGGTTGGCGAATAACACAGTCGCCGCAGGTTATGTTGACCTGCTCTCGGACCTCATGAGCGCAGCCGCCTGCTTTGCGTGGGACGATGCGCATCGGCGTCCAAACCGGCGGAGGCCTTGCAAATTTCATATCACCAACCTCCTTGTCGCTGCTGTATGGCATCCCTGTCGCCTGCGGCGGCCAGCCGACATCCGATCCCTCCCCCCCGAAGAACAGGGCGGGTTAATGGAGTGGCTCGTCGCCCAGGAGCTTTTCAGAAGGGCGGCACTTAGAGGAGACGAATTCCCCGAAGTGATGTCATACTGGAACACGGGCGAGCATGAACTCGACTTCGTCCTGGGACCTGACCGTTTCATCGAGGTCAAAAGGGGTCGCACAGGGCCTCTGGACTTCATCTGGTTCCCCAAATGTTTTCCCAAAGGACACCTGACCGTGATCTCCGAGTCTCGCTACGAGACTGACCATATCCGCGGAGTCACGCTAGACGACTTTCTCCTCGGATTGCCTTAACACCCTTCTCAAAGCCACCTTCTCGTTCTTCGGCAGATGCCAATGCACTTCCCCCGCCCTCCATTCACGCATTCACGCATTCGCGCATTTCTCAACCTCTCTCCCCATCCGCGCAAAATCCGCGTCATCCGTAGCTAAAAACGAAGCAACGCGATCTGCACGTGCATGTTCATTCCTGTCTGTGCAACAACGGCAGACAGAAATGTCTGCCACACCTTATGTTGGCATCGCTGAGCACTGGAAAATGAACACGTTATTTCATGTGTCCAATGTCGTCTAGATCATTGGTTTAAAATTCCAAGAGCCTCTTGGTGCTTGGCTTGGATGAATTTTTCCAGTTTGTCCTTCGAGGGTAAATTCACTGCGTATTGGGAGACAAAGAGTTGGTTGTCCATGCTGGCGGTGGCGTATTCCACCAGTGCATGGTCTTTGTCGGTACAGAGCAACAGCCCCACGGGCAAGTTGTCGCCAGCGGACATCTTATGTCTGCGATACCAGGTGACGTAGGTGTTGAGCTGGCCCAGATGATCATGTTTAAACTCGTCCACCTTCAACTCGACCAGCACATGGCACTTGAGTATGCGGTGGTAAAAGACAAGATCCACAAAACCACGCGTCTTGCCGATGACGATGCTCTTCTGCTGCGCTTCCAGACAGAAGCCGTGGCCCAGTTCGAGCAGAAATTCCCGCAGGTTCTCCACCAGTGCCGCTTCGAGATCAGTCTCAGAAACCGCATCCTTTGCCCGCAGACCGAGAAACTCAAAGATGTAGGGATCACGAATGGCTAGTTTCGGTTCTGCTGTCTCAACACCCTTCTTCACCATCGCCGCCAGCTTCTCCTTGTCCTTTGACAAACCCGAACGCTCGAAATAGAGCGTAGCGATCTGACGCTTCAATGCCCGCACTGACCAATTGCCGCGAATGCATTCGATCTCGTAGAAGGCTCGTTTGAGCGGGTCGTCGAGATCAACAATGAGTTCGATATGACTGTATGAAAGTCGATTGATCAATTGCTCAACCGCCACGCCTAATTGTGGGGACAGTGTACCCACAATTCCCGGATAGAGTCGCCAGAATCTTAAATAACGGTAAAGTTGTCGGCGGTTGCTGTTGGAAACTCTCAGCTCTGTGAGCTGATCCGCTAACGCATCTAGTAGCCCGTCCCCATACTTTGCCCGGTCTGCTCCGTTCAATTCGTAGTGGTGAATATAGGCCCCGATAGTCCAGTTTCGCAGCGTCAACGTAACATTGACAACACGAGTGCCCTGAACAGTACAGTACTCGTCAACTTGCTGGATCGCCTTCACAAGCGCGGCGAAATCCAATTGAGTGCTGCTGTCCTTCGTGGTACTGCGTTTCTTAACAATGGCATTCTTCTTAATTGGCATGGCTTATTCCTCTTTCGTATAACGACCTAAACTTGATGTTTCTGATAACTGTACTTAAACTTTTGTTTCGAGTCCAGACAAGAGGTTGAAAATTGGGGACGACATTGATATAGAATCATAATCCTGCCGGTAACTTCAAAAGAATTTCATTATTGCGTTATTGCTCGAAGCGAATACGCTTGTTCCTTCAGCGTTAAGCGTTTCACGCATTCCCGCATTCGCGCATTCCCGCATTCGCGCATTCGAGCATTCCCGCAAATCCACGTCATCCGCACCTAAAAACAAAACGACACGGGTTGCACGTGCATGTTCCTGTCTGTGCACAACGGCAGACAGAAATGTCTGCCACACCTTATGTTGGCATCGCCGAGCACTGGAAAATTACCACGTTATTTCATGTGTCCAATGTCAAGTGCGCCTCCTTTGTCTTCTGCTATTTCGGGAACCACTCCAACAGTTTATTAACTACCCGATCATGACCCTTCCGGTTCTCTATGAGAACCTTGTTTGGAGTGTTACCTTATTTTAAGTTTTTGAAGCGATCATTATTTGGTAGTTAGCACACGCAACTCCGAAGAACGGGTCACGAACCGCCCCCGAAGCCTTTTGCATTGACGGAAGATTGGAAAGACTGGGTGATGCGGATTGAAGACGAAACCCGAGGAGATATAGATGGACGCCTCGTAAACCTGAGAGGCGAGATCCTCCAGATTGGCAATGCTTACAACAATCAGCGTGAACTTATTTTTCGCTATGCCAAGGATAACCACATTGCAACCCTCCCGATTCAACACCCTGACAGCTGGTTTCTTTCAAACATCCCGCACGGTCAACCCGTTGAACTCACGGGGATCATCATTCTGACGCAAGCCCCCCGGAAAGGAGAATACCGTACGCCCTTCCCCAATGACTTTCGCCTGCTTTTGAGAAACGAGGACGATATCCGCTTGTTGCCAGGCGGACCCTGGCTGACCCCAGGCCGAAGGGCAGGACTGCAAAGCGCAGGCATCCTCCTGATTTTCTTGCTCGCCGCCACAATCACCGTGATGCGCTATCGGATTGTCCGGCAACGGCAACAGCGGCGAGAGGCCGATCTCTTGCAGGAGGAGCGTAAGCGGATTGCCGCGGATCTGCATGATTCCCTCGAACAGGATATCACGGCCTCCGACATGCAGATGCGAACCGCCCTGATGGCGTTAAAAGCCGTTCCTGAAGAGGCGGCCGACTGCATTCACTCCGCGCTCTATACGATTGCGGCAGCACGAATCGATTTGCGCAACTCCCTTTGGAATCTCCAGTCGAACGCGGGAGTCCAAAAATCCTTTACCGATGCGATGGCCGAGATTTCAAAACGGTTTGACCGCCCTGGCAAACTGAAGGTAGTCTGCACCCTAGACCCCGCAGCGGCCTATCTTCACGAATATCAATCCGTCCACTTGCTAGCCATTATCAGCGAGGCGATCACGAATGCTGTCAAACATGGAAACGCCTCGCACATCACGATTGCCACGATACCAACCGGTATCACCATCACGGACAACGGAAGCGGGTTTGATCCACAACAGCTTGCCGCCGCTTCGGACGCTGGACACTTTGGCATCATCAACATGCAAGAGCGTGCTGCGAAAATCAATGCCACTGTTCATATTGTAAGCACACGAGGTCAAGGAACCACGGTATCCATTCGCTTTGCAAACGAATAAACAATACAAAAACTTAATCTTATGATCACGCTTCTTATTGTTGACGATCACGCACTTGTCCGAGCTGGACTAAAGGCCTTCTTGCGTTACACACCCGATATGAAGGTGACGCTCGAAGCCGACTCCGGACTCAAGGCACTTGAACTCTATACAGCTCATAAACCCGATATTGTTCTGCTCGATATCAGAATGAAGGAACCCGACGGCATCGATACCCTTCGGCTGATTCTCAAGGAAGATCCAGAAGCCAAGGTTATTATGCTGACCACATCCAACACGGAAGAGGATATCTATCAGTCTCTTCAGTCAGGCGCCAAGGGTTACATTATGAAGGACGCATTATCCGATATGATCACGGATGCCATCCGCACGGTCCATGCGGGGGGAACGGTCTTCCCCGAGGATATCCTGAGTCAATTCAAGACCCGAGCCGTACAGCACACGCTATCGCGCCGCCAACTCGATGTGCTGGGCCTGATGGCCAAGGGCTTTTCCAACCGCGAGATTGCCCGGCTCACTCAGCTCAGCGAAAGTACAGTCCTCTCCTACAACACGATCATCTTTGAGAAACTCGGCGTTTCAGGCCGCACCGAAGCTGTCGCCGCCGCCCTTCAGCGCGGCATCATCAAGCCGACATAAGAATATTCCACTACCTTCGCATGGTCATGGAGAAGACATACTGGTCGTAGCGATAGACGCCCCGGACAAATTCAATCGGTTGCGAGGAGCTGCGCTGATAGGTCAGGCGCTCAATGATCAGGACGGTCTCATCAACAGGGACATTCAGCATCTTCGCCTCATCGGCTGTTGCCTTCTGGCTGGATCATCACGCCTTGTTCCTTGGCGAGGCTGATGGTAATCTTTCCATCCTTCACCTCGACCTCGCTGAGTTTCTTCAAGCCTTCTGGACAGATCTCCGAGACGACCGCTTTTTTTACGTTTTCCCATCCGGGAGGAAGCGTCCAGGTCTTGGATTCATACCCCTTGAAACTGTAGGCGACGAGCGTCTTCTCGCACCAGAGCGCCGGGTAGCACAGGTCATCGCCAGCACGGAGAGGCTGCGAACCCTTCAGCGCGGTTGTATTATTGTCATAATACCAGGGCACCACTCTGTTGCAGAACTGGGAGACCAGTCCGGGAAGTTTTACGGGATCTTTAACAATCTCCGGCTCGGCGCGCATCGGCGTCCCGCAGTAGAGGCTGGGCGGGATACCCTCCGCTGGCGCATGATAATCCCACGCCATCGGCTGTAACCCAACAAAAGAATCCACGCGCAGAAACGTACTACCCTCGCTTGTCACGTCAATTCCGTGATCTTTAAAGTAGCGGTAAATTTTCCGCTGGGCTTCGACCTCCTTCTCCACAGGGATCTTCAGATAGGGGCTGATACTTTTGTTGGCCTTGTCAAGTGTATTGGAGGGATCTGGAGCGACGCAATGGGGACGCGGCGAGAGTGTGTGGAAAGCGTCGATATGGATGGTTCCTGCCTTCTGGATCGGAAGCATGGCCAGAAGCCCATTGATTCGCTTTTGAGCCAACCCTGCATCCCACTCCTTTGCATAGCTGATGTAATAGGACTGCGTATCGATACGCGGGGCTTGACCCTTCGGACCCTGGACTTCGCCCTTGATGAGTACGCCGTTGCTGTCCTTGGCGATAATGTCGTTCGTGAGGTAACTCTCCCACAACGGGCTGTCCGCATACGCGTCGAACATGTTGATGTGCAGGCTCACGGTCGTGTGATATTTAAACCCTTCGGCCATCAGCCATTTCAGGCTATCAACCGCCGTGGCATCCTGCGGCCTTTTCAATCTCGGATTGACCACCGACCAATCCGGGTATTTTGAGTCGTGCCCGTTGTGCTGCCAGCCGACCAGATAGACGATCTTGGGAATTCCGAGGGTGATGGTGTCCAGCCGCTTGATAACCTCCAGTGCCTGTTCGACTGTCAGAAAAACTTTACACCCCTCGTTGGCCTGCTTTTCCGCGAGAAATATCTTCATCACGAGGGTCTGGTGATAGGGCTGTACCCAAGGCCGTTCAGGCTGTCTGGTTTTAGTCCAGTCATAATACTCGCCGGAAAAATCAGCCTCCTTTTGTTCCGGCAGGGTGGCCCGTCCGAAGGCCACCATGATTACACTCGATACCATAGCAATGATTGCAGACCCAGTTTTTCTGTTCATTTGTTTTTTCTCACTTTTAGTGCGTTCCCTGATTCATACGTAACGTTTCAATCGATCTCTTACTGAAACGAAAACATGTTGCGCTACTTTGACAATCTAATCAGGAGGACCTCATGGGGCTTCACCTCACGGACATATTCCCTGTCAAAGCGTCCCAGATCCTTGCGCAACCACAGGTCTCGGACATTCCGTTGTCCCTCGATTCCCAGGCAGCTCCAGCGCATCGTGATTGTTTGAGGTTTGTCGCCCCGATTAAACAAGCCTGCACCAACATCGCCATTCGCCAGGGGCTTCTGCCAAACCTCCATGTCGCCGAACTTATAGGCGCGCCATGCCGGGATTCCCAACGGATCCTGGTCTAGGGCAATCGCCTCGGGATTCGTCAGCGTCTCGCGGGTCACCTGATCCATTTCAGCCAGATCGCAGCCGGCAATCAGTGGTGCACTCAGCAGACACCACAGTGACATCTGCGAGCGATACTCCGTGTCTGTACAACCCGGTCCTTTGGGATCCCCTTTTGCCTTCTTTCCACTTTGCCAACTGTTTCCATACAGCCCTGCGAACAGCTGGTCCAAGTCGTTCCAACCGCCGGGACCAGCAAACGCTCCCAGGCACTCATTCTGGTCGACGATGCGCACAATTCCGTTGCCAAAATTGCTGTCCACGTCCGTATCCCAGCGATCGATCAAATCGAAGGTCGTCCGCCACATGTGGCCGCCTGACTTCCTGGCCCATGACCATGGACGACACTTGCCCCATTCACAGATGTTATAGAGCGTTGGACGATACACAGCCAGAGCCTTGGAAAACTCCGAGTAGAGCGAATGCGCCGGGGCGGGATTTGGGTCGTCGTTCCAGTCCACCTTGAGATAATCCACTCCCCATTCCGCAAAGCGTTTCGCGTCCTGCTCATAGTGCCCGTAGCTGCCAGGGAAGCGCCCGCAGGTGAGCGATTTGGCATCGGTATACATACCGAATTTCAAGCCTTTGTAATGCACATAATCGGCCAGCGCTTTCATACCTTGCGGAAACTTGTTCGGGTCCGGCTGGAGATTGCCGTCCTTATCCCGGCTGCGCATCGCCCACCAATCGTCGATGATGACGTATTGGTAACCCGCGTCTTTCATTCCAGAGTTCACCATGGCGTCGGCGTTACGCCTGACGACGGCCTCATTCACTCCAGTGCTAAAACCGCACCAGCTGTTCCAGCCCATGGGGGGTGTCTTTGCCAGACCCTGGTTGTCGCCGAAGCGCTTCGGATCAGGGAGTGGAATGGCAACGGACCACAACTGCGCGCCAGCCCAAGCCGCCAGTGTATTGCCATCGCCGGTCACGAGGAGCTTCATTTCACGAACGCCTGCCAATGGCACGCGGCAGCCGATGGGGCGATGAGGATTCAAGCCCGCGGCCCCGTGATGAATGTTGCCAGTGTCATAAGCGAGTTGCCCATCGGTGAAGACTTGGAATCGGACGGCGCCCGCCCGGCCGTGAAGGTCAAGTCCCACCCACGCTTGGAACCACTGGTACCGATTCTCCAGCGCGTAAGTCAGTTCCGTATCCTGGGTGACTCCTAGACCGCTGGCGTACTCCATGCCGCCGATGTTGATCGTCTTGCCCGACAGATTGATGCTGCCTTTCGCCACGACCGGCTTGAGTTCTGACAACCAGATCGAATCCCGCGTGTCCACAATAGGTTTATCTCCCAGCAACTTCGCCAGCGTAGGTTCGACTGCCTGCACCCAAGCTTCGGCGCCGGCGGCGTTTGGATGAATCAAATCCGGAATCAGATCGGCGTTGATCGTGCCCTCCGAACGGAGGAACACACGCCCCACGTCGAGCCAGAAGACATGTTTGTTGTCGGCGAGTTGGGCGGTCTGTTCGCCGCCTCGGCGCAGATATTCCCGCGCTTTGTCCGACCGGTTGTAGATGCGTCCCTGATGTCCGGCATTGACATGATCGTTGCGACCGCCCGCAGGGAACGTGCGCAGAATGAGAATCTTGCTGGCCGGATGACGCTGGCGAATCAGGTCCACGATGGCCTTGGTGCCGGTGAAGACCTGTTCACCGGTATGGATGGTCTTGTAATACTGGTCGTCGGTGTTGTTAGTGCCGATCAGCAACATGAACACCTTGGGCGACCGTTTGAAATCCAGTTCACCATTGAGCAGATTCCAGAGAATATTCTCCGTCCGGAAGCCACTGTAGCCGAGGTTTAGTGCATGACGCGGCGCAAAATGTCTGTCCCACACTGTGCGGAGCGATGCCAACTCACCACCCATTTCCCCCAGCGAATGCGTAATCGAATCGCCAACCAGCACGAGGTCATAGTCGCCGGACTTCACTGCAGCAACCTTCTGCTCATGCCTGGCGACCGCGCCCGGATCCGTGTTTCTTGTCGGAAAATCGGAGTCCCCCGGTTGCTGGCCCGGTTGGGCGGCAACCGTCAGTGCGGTCGCCGGTTTCGGGAGCACGACTTCGATGGTTTCACCTGGGCTGATGAGCTTATCCTGCAGGATTTTATCCTGCTGTAAAATCTGGACGTGGAGTTTCTGCCCGGCCCGCGTCACCACGATGTCGACGTCATTGCCGAACGCTTGGATATGGCGGAGCGCCATCGAGGGCCAACTGTCCGGGAGCCGGGGCGTGCAGCGGAAACGATCAAGTCCAGTGGGCAGGATACCGAACATCCCCTCGGTGAAAATCCGGCAATAGAGGCCGCTCTCGGAGGCGAGGTGCCCCTGCCCGCCTTCAGGATAAGCCTCAACAGCATAAGGGACATGCTCGCCCAGCAGGCGCCGGCGGGAGTATTGGCCGAGGAAGGCGAGCGCCTTTGCCGTCTCACCCGCCTGGAACACAGCCCGCAGGGCGTAGAGCGTCGAGCGATCCCAGAAGACCTTGTCGCCCGCCTGCGACGCCAAGCCGTCGGCAGTCCACATCCTGGGAGAGAACAGGGCGTCGATGGTGCCCTGCTTGCGCTCGAAAAGCCCCATCGAGAGCGGCATGCAGATCCAGGAACGCAGGACCGCGTTGCCGTCGTAGTACCGATAGGTGTCGAACCCTCCGACTGTGGCGCCGAAATGCGCCTCGATGGCTTTCTCCAGAGCCTGCGCGCGTTGGCCGTATTCAGCCGCCTCCGTGTCTTTGCCCAACGCACGGCCGAGATCAGCAGCCGACCGGAGTCCGCCGTAGGCCAGGCTGGCCGTGGTCAGGTTGGCCGTGCCTGCGGGCAGGCGACCTTCGAGTTCATCCGTGTCGGAGGCAATCACACCATCGGTCGTTTGTTTCCGTTTACAATATTCCAACGACCACGCGATGCCTTTCCAAAGTTCCTTGGCAACCGCCTCATCGCCCAAGGCCAGGCAGAAGCGTGAAGCCCCGTAGGCATACATGGCGGCATCGCCCCGGTCGAACGGTCCCCAGATGTCGGTCCCCTCCGCAACGATTGAACACGGGATACGCTGGTAGTCGGACTTCATGAACGACAGGTATTGGCGGTAGGCATTGAGCGATGCCGCGTTGCCGCCCGCCTCACCCAGAAACGGGAAGAACGGCCCGGCGTATTCCACGTTGTCGTTGCACCACGTCGCGGCGTAATAGCGCAGATTGCCGGGCGCCAGCATCATGCCCCCTCGGGTGTCGTTGATCGCTTCGGCCACCCGCCACTTGGCAAAGGCGAAGGCGCGGTTCAGCAGGAGGTCCGGTGTTTCAAGACACAAGGTTTCATTGAGCCGGGCAATGAAGGCGCGGCGCTGCTTTTCCTCAGACGCGCCGTCGAGCGCCTCGGGCGGCGCATCGGCGAGACGCGCGGAAAAAAGAACGGAGAACGACAGGACGTTGCCGGCGGCAAGGCTTGTGCTGACGGGCGCGTCGGTAGAGACCGACAGGACATTCGTCCCGTAAGGGCCTGTTTTCTCGAACGCCAACGCGAGCGGCGCGACACCCACCACAACCGCCTTTTCACCCGTGTTCTTCAGCGTCCACCGGTCAACTGCTGCATACTTCTCAAACGCGGGGAAGGTCACGCGCGTAATTGCCAGAGGCCCTGCCTGTCCGACAAACGTCAGCGTCCCGTCGAGCCGGACTTCCGAAATCCTGAAAGGTCCAGCAGGCCGTGCGTCAACCGTGATGTGCGGCTCAGCCTCGGTCGCAAAGTGCCGGATCAGGCTGCCGTGTGTGTCGTTGGGGAAAATCCGCAAGGACGGCCAGACCACATCCCGCTCAAGTTTCAGCACGCCGGCCGCATCGAGCGAATACCAGACCTTCTGCCCGACCCTGCGTCCGCCCTGCTCGATAAAATCCTTGTGCGGGAGTTTCGTACCCTCGACCTTCCAGACCGTGGCGACACCTTCGCCAAAGGTCCATCGGTCAGCCCGAGACAGAGAATTGCTTTCGACAGCACAGAGTACGCCAGCCGTCAAAACGCAGGCGCCCATGATGGTGGTCATGCGAGCTTTGAGTGAATGCTTCATAAAATTAAATTAAGAGTCCGCGCCCCTCCCTGGAGGCGCGGACCTTGCGTGTGACGTCAGAAGAACTTGATCATCGTGCCCTGCGCCTTACGCAGCACAAGCGCATTGGGCTGCAATTCAAGATAATATTTGCCCGGCGCGTCCCCGAGGCGCGTCCACCCGGCCAGGTCCGACGCTGTCGCCGAACAGGAGGCGAACGTGCACAGGGTGATGATCTTCGGCTGTACCGCGCCCGGCTGGAACGTGAGTTGAACCGTGGCCGCCGTCGGCAGCGACAGCGCGCCCGTGACAGCGACCAGGCTTTGCGTGACGGCGTTGCCGGTGCAGGCCAGCGTCGCTCCTGGCGCAAGCGTGAGCGCGGCAACCTTCAGTGTGCCCGGCGCCGACGGTACGCCACCGCAGATGACACCCTGTGCAGCGACCGACACAAGGCCCGTGACAACGCCCGTGCCGCCCAGCATCCCCGCGCTAACGGTCGTATTGTTGGTGTAGAGGTTGACCCCGTTCAGGGCCATGAACCCCGTGCCGGTCTTGATAAGTTCTCTGGAACCGCTGAAAAAACCGCTGACCAGCAGGTCGATGCCGTTGGTCGCCCCAGGAGCCACGTTGAAAGTCACACCGCCTGCTTTCAAGAGAGCGACATACGGCGCGGAGATCACCGACGTGTTTACCCCTCCTGTGACCGCGACATTCTGGGCAAAACTCCAACTGCCGTTGACAGCATCGAGATAACCCGAGGCGCTGAGCGTCCCGCCGGCCAAGGTCAAGGGGCCGCATAAACCTGAGCAGACGCTGGCGGTGATGGCCATCACGCCGCCGGCATTGATCGTCACCGCCACATTGTTGCCTCCCATCAGGCTGTTGATGCGGTTCTCCTCGACACGTCCGCCGTTGTTGACCACCAGAGACGAACCGCTGGCAAGCCTGCTGGCGTAATTGCCAGTCGCAGGATTCAAGACGCCACCATTGACGACGTACGTCCCCGTGTACGTATGCGTCCCGTTCAAGATGAGCGTTCCGGGACCGGTCTTGGTGATCGAGCCACCAGCCCCGCTGACGCCGTAGCTTGCCGTCTGGCTGCCGTAGAGGTTGTAGACCAGTGCGGCGTTGTTGGTGATGCCGCTGGCGAGGGAGCCGTCATGGCCTGTGGTCCCGTCTCCCAACTGCACGGTCCCGGTGGAGATTGTCATGCCGCCGCTGTGCGTGTTCGCGCCGGTGAGCGTCAGTTTGCCCGCGCCTGTCTTGTTGAGTGGCGAGCTTCCTGCGACCACCGCGCTGATGGTCACGCTCTTGTCCGCACCCAGCGCACCGACATCGATGGTGGCGCTGCCGCTGTAGACGCCAAGTGTGAGGACATTGGTCGAAAAACCATTGTTATCCAGTGTCCAGCCCGCCGCCGTGCCAACGGCATCTGTGTCATTGAAGCGCAAATGCCCGACGGTCCTGGGCGAATCCAGATGGACACTCGTGTCCGTCGTGATATCCAGCGTCGAGAAATCGTTGGTGCTGCCGATCCCATACCCGATGGCATTGTTCTGCCAATTAGCGGCCGTGCTCCAGTTGCCGCTTGCGAGTGAGGTCCAAACAGCAGCCGCTACGATGTCCGCTTTCAGGCCGGCAGGCTGCGTCAGGGAATAGTTGGGGTTGTCGAGGGTTGAGGTGGAGGTCACGTCCTTGCCGGTGCCGGGCATTGCGTCAGCGAATTGAGCGGACAGGGTCAGCGTCACCGTGTCACCGCTGAGCACTCCCGAAGAGAGCGTGCCGGTAAGAGGGGCAATCGCGGTGCCGTCATAGAATTTGTTACTCGTCGCAGCTCCGTTGATGGTCAGCGCAATCCGGACTACCGTTTGGGTGCTCAAGGCAGCCGAAACGCTGTCTGCAAAATTGTTGTCGCCGGCATACACCGCGACGATGTTGGCGTGGCTGCCGGCCGTGAGTGCGTTCAGCGCCGGCGTGATGGTGCAGATGCCGTTCTCACCGGTGACCAGTGTATGGCTGCCCAGAACCGTGCCTGCAGCGCCGCCGTCTTTCAAGAAGAAGACAAGACCCGTGGGCACCGTGGGCGAGTTCGGCGTGACCGCGATGTCAAAGGAGAGGGAGTCGCCATAGGTCGTGTTCTCCGCAGTGCCGAGATGACGCGTCACCGCAACTGTGGAGGGAATCGCCGCAGCCGCGACGATCAGGTTGACCTGACCGCCGCTGACCTCGATTCTTGCCGTCCCTCCACTGACCACGCCCGAATTGTTAAGGAGGAGATTCGTGGTGGCGCCACGCATCGGCGTGCCCGCGATGCTGCCGCTGGTCTGCGAGATGAGCCGATACGTCCCGGCGCCCAGCCGCGCGATGCTCAGGATGTTCACGGTGATGACGCCATTCAGCGTCAAGGAACCCTGCGAAACCGTCAGCGCCGGGCTGGCCGTGTCACCGGAATACGTCGCCGGGGTGAAATCCAGAGTGACCGCCTGCGAGCCGAGACTGACGGTCGTGCCGCCTTTGAGCACGGCAGGGGCTGCGGCGGTGCCGCTGGCGCGCAGGATGGTGTTGGTGCTCAGAGTATAGGTGCTGAAAGCCGAGACATCATTGGTCGCCCCTGCGGCAATGGCAATGCGGGCCGAGTTGCTGATCGAACCGCTGCTGGCGATGGTGAGCGTGCCATTGCTGATGACCGTGGCCCCGTTATAGGTGCTGGTGCCTGAGAGCGTCAGCGTGCCTCCGCCGAGCTTGGTCAGCCCACCGTCGGTGCCGGGGCCCGCGTGTTCCAACACCTGGCTGATCCCAATGTTTTTTCCGTTGGAGTCGAGGACCGCCCCGTTGGTGCTGACGTAGGCGTGGGTCAGTCTGGACATGAAGTTCGCCTGGGTATTACCAGCTTTAAGGGTACCGCCGTTAAACGTCAAATTATTTGTACCGTAAGTATTATTTGTCACGATCCCACCGACGGTCAAGGTTCCTCCACTGCCGAGGTTATAGGCAAACGTTTTCGTTGCTGATGCACTGTGCGTACTGCCGATAACAAGATTCCCGGTGATAGATACCGTGCTCACGCCGCCTGTCTGGTTGAACGTGGCATCAGCAACGCCGGTATTAGCTTGTGAGAAAAACCCGACCTGAAGCTTGCCCGTAATCGTTACCGTGCCACCGCTCAGGTTCCATGCATCAGATTGACCGCTGCCCGTGTAATTGCAGCCCAAGGTGGCATCCGAGCCGACACTGACCGCGCCGCCGCTTTGGTTGAACGTCCCACCCCGGCTTTCGCCGACGTTAAAGACGGTGTTCAACGTCAGCGAACCGCCGGTCATATTCAAAGTCCCCGGCAGGGTGTTGTTGCCGCCAATGCTGGAATGGCCGATGCCGCAGGCATTGATCGTATAGGAGTCGCCTGCCTGCAGCGTGACGGTGTAGCCACGGGCTACGTAAGCGTAGTCGTTGGGCGTGCTGGGAGGCGTCGTGCCTCCATTGGCAGTCCAGGTCGTAGCTTTATTCCAGAGGTCGTTGGCATTCGAATAGGGATAAGCCGCGCCTACCGCCTCCGCATGCCACATCGCTGTCGCCAGACCTACGAGCAGTGTCAAAGTCCTGACGCTATGTTTAATTGCGTTTTGCCTGTTTCTGTTCATTCCTGATTCCTTCTTTTACCCGGTTATCCGGGTTTTTACCTGAGATTTCCGTAACGTACTCACGTTCATCGCACACGTGCTTTCCCTGACAACAGGGATCGGCTCATAAATCGTATCCGACACCTCTTTTTTGTCCATCAACTCAAAGATCATCCGCGCCGCAGTCGCGCCGATTTCCGAAAGCGGCTGCCCCAGCGTAGTCAAAGGCGGGTTGCACATCTCCGACATGTTGGCGTTGTCATACCCGACGACAGAAAAATCCTTGGGCACGCGCACCCCTGCAGCCGCCAACTGGTTCATGACGCCGATTGCGACATAGTCACAGAAACACGTCGCCGCCGTGAACCCGCCGTGACGCAGTTGGTCAACCGCAGGCTTGACGAGGCGGGTGTAGTCGAGTCCCACCATGGTTTGGGCATCATAATCGATCACCTGTGGCATCAATCCCGCTTCGCACATGGCCCGCTCATAGCCCTGTGCGCGCTGCAAAGCATCGGCGTGCGTACCGGGCAATTCGCGGTCCAGGTACGCGCTGTGCGTCACGTGGGCAATCCGCGTATGCCCCAACTCCAGCAGATGTTGTGTGGCCAGATATCCCGCCCTGTCTTCATCAGTCATGACCACCGGCACGTCCGGATAAATGCGGCGATAGAGTTGCACGACGGGAACACCCTTTTTGCGGAGATCCGCCACGCGCTTGTGATTGGCTCCGTCCGGCGCTTCCGGCGCGCCCGCGATGATGAGTCCGTCCACCCGCCGATCCAGCGCGAAATCAAGATGCCGGGACTGGTCATCAGCCCAGCTCCCGTCATAATAGGTCAGCAGCGAATAGTCGCGGTCGCGCAATACCGTCTCGATGCCCTTGATCGTGTCCAGCGCGAAGACGAAATACGACTCGCGTCCTAGCAGGGCGATGAGATGGGACTTCTTCATCGACAGGCTGCGACCCAAAGGATTCGGGCTGTATCCTAGTTTCGCCGCGATTTTCAGTACGCGCTTGCGCGTCTCTTCGCTCACGCCGATCTTGCCCTTACGCCCAGAGAACGCTACAGAAACAGCAGCATTGGAAACACCCGCCTGCCGCGCGATTTCAGCCATATCCACTTCTTTTCCAAATTTCATAATGGCACCAAATTATATTAATCGGTTAATATAGTCAAACCAAAATATTAACCGATTAATATTTTTTTTACTCTTCACGGTTTGACCTTGTCAAATCCCGGCGGTGTCGTCATACTTACCGAACAACTTCCGAGGGCTCTGAAATGGATCCTGACACTCCCAACAGCGAACCCGCGCGCAGTCTTCGCCTCTCCATTGTCGAGGGCGCGTTCTATTCAGCGCACGTCGCCATCGTCAACGGCGCGCTGCTGACTGGGTATGCCCTCTTGCTGGGGGCGAATGACTTTCAGCTCGGCCTGCTGACCGGCATGGGGACGCTGGCCACGCTCGGCAGCGTTGTGGGTGCTCGGCAACTTGGCCGCCGGGGACGCCGCAAGCCGATGATGCTGGAGGCGCTGACGCTCAGCCGCGCGATTTGGCTCACACTCTGCCTGCTGCCGTTCCTTCCCCTACCCGCAGACTCGCGCATCGCCCTGCTTCTCGCCGTCGTTCTGGTCGCCGCCACAGCGGCGCAATATGCGGACACGGGCTGGATGTCCTGGATGACAGACCTCGTCCCGCCCCCGATCCGGGGACGTTACTTCAGTTGGCGCAGTTCCATTCTCGGGGCCGTCGGCATGCTGTCCGGCTGCGGCGCGGGGTGGGCATACGACCGGCTGAAACTGACAGCCGGTGCGGAGCGCGCCTTTCTCCCCATTTTGCTCTTCTCTTTAACCTGTGCCGCACTTTCGACCGTCATCTTCGCCCGCCTGTGGGAGCCGCCGCTGCACGGGGAGCGCCCCTTGACGCTGCGTCACGCGTTGCGCCTGCCGCTGCTTCACGGGCCGTTCAGACAACTGCTGATTGTCTGCGGACTCTGGGCGCTGGCCACAGGAGTTGCCGCGCCTTTCTTCCAGCCGCAGATGATTAAAAACCTTCACATGTCTTATGCCGCCATCGGCCTGTATGCCGCCGTAGCTGGAGTCGTAACCCTCGCGGCACAGCCGCTCTGGGGTCACCTCATTGACCGCATCGGCAACCGTCCGGTTCTGATGATGAACATCATCGGCGTGACGGGCTTGCCCTTTCTTTGGCTACTAGCGCGGCCGGACTTCCTTCTGCCAATCTGGATCGATGCCATTCTCACCGGGATCTTCTGGCCGGGCATTCTCCTGACCACCTTCAACTTGGTCATGCACACCGCACCGCAAGAAAACCGATCCGCCTATCTCGCCGCCTACCGGCTGGTGACGGGGCTTATCGCCTTTGCCGGAGCGCTGCTCGGCGGCGGAATCGCCTACCTCCTGCGCGACTTCACCCTACACGTCGCCGGCCTGTGCCTAGTGAACTTCCACATCCTCTTCATACTGTCCTGCATCGGACGCCTCACGATCTGGCCGTTTGTGCGGAAATTACGAGAATAAGGGACAGACATGGTATGCATAAGGTGTGGCAGTCATTCCTGTCTGCCCTTGATTGCACAGACAGAGATCGCCGTATTCAGCAGAGCCCGTGCTTGAAACGAGAGCGAAGCGTCAATGCCTGCGCCACCATGCACCTATCGGCGCATGGTCATGGAGAAGACATACTGGTCGTAGCGATAGACACCGCGGACAAACTCAATCGGCTGTGCGGAACTACGCTGATAGGTCAAGCGTTCAATAATCAAGACTGTCTCATCGACGGGGATGTTCAGCATCTTCGCCTCATCAGCAGTTGCCTTGCCTGCACGAATGGACTCTACACCGTGGCTGATGTGAATGCCATACTTGTTCTCAAGAATCTGATAGAGCGAATGTGAAAAGTCCTCTTCCTCCGAAATACCCAGGCTTTCCGGCAATTCCGAAGTCAGATACACCAGCGGAAAACACTGGTTATGTCCGCGCAAACGTCTCAGGAGCAATGTGCGCTCACCTTTCTTCAACCCAAGCTGTTTGGCAAGCATCGAGGCTGGCTGATGATATTTCACATCGATGATTTCCGTAAGCGCCGTCTTTCCCTTGATTTGCAACTCTTCCGTGAAACTCTTCATACGGCCAAGATCTTCGGTCAGAGGCGTGCCAATCACGCGGGTCCCCAGCGCAGCACGACGTTCAATGATGCCTTTGTTGATCAGACTGTCATACGCTTTGCGCACCGTCGCCCGGCTCAAGCCAAAGCGTTCGACCAATTCGAGCTCGCCCGGCAAGAGACTGCCAATCGTACACCGCTGACGAATGCGATCATGCAATGCATTTTCGAGTTGCTTCCACAAGGGGGCTTCCGACAGAATTGAAAAGTCCAATGCTTCGCCAGGTTTGAAAAGAACGACTGGTTTTTCTCGTGTCCGTGCCATACTGTTTTCCTACTCTTTCCGGCGCACTGGCGCCTTACGATACGATGATTCCTTGGGCCAAGTCTTGGGATCGGCATACACGTTTTCTGTATCCTTCAATTCCTTCTGCAATTTGGCAAGTTCCTTCTTCAACTCCGCAACAATGGACTGCGTTTCCGGCTTGTCGTAGATATTGATAAGTTCCGCCGGATCTTTCACCAAGTCATAACATTCCCATTGATCCTTGCCATCAAAGTAAATAAGCTTATATGTGGCGGTACGCACGCCATAGTGACGAGCTGTATTATGGTCGCCCGGCGAGTGGTAGTAACGGTAGTACATGCTTGTACGCCACTGAGCAGGCGTTGTCCCGTCGAACAAGGGCGTGAGGCTGACGCCCTGCATCTCTTCAGGAACTTTTTCCCCGGCCAGCATCAAGAACGTCGGGGCAAAATCGCAATTCACGCAGATTGCATCTTGAACCAATCCGGGCCTAATCCCTTTACCCCAGCGTACCAGGAAGGGCATTTTGATGCTCTCTTCATACATAAACCGCTTGTCATACATTCCATGGTCGCCGAGGAAGAACCCTTGGTCGCTGGTATAAATAACCACGGTATCATCAAGGATGCCTTCCTGCTCAAGAGCCTTTAGGACTTCACCCATGCTCTCATCAATGCTTTCGATGCAGGCTAGGTAGTCCTGCATGTAACGCTGATAACACCAACGTGTGCGCGCATCACCTGTCAAACCCTCGGGGTACGGATCCTTTACATCACGTTTGTGCAGGTCACGTGCAATGCTCTGCTTCTGTTCACGGATGGCATCGCTTCGCCCGGTATAGGTGTCAAAGAGCGTACCGGGTTCGGGTATCGTCTTGGCGCGCCATTTCTTGGCGAGCCGCTCATTCGGATCCCAGGGACGATGTGGCGCCTTATGATGCATCATCATGAAGAAGGGCTTGTCTTTCGGACGGGCCTTGATGTCAGCGATCACTAACCTCGTCACCACCTCCGTCGCATACTCCCCTTGATATTTTTTAGAGCCGTCCTTTGTGTAAAGGACCGGATCATGGTATTCTCCCTGTCCCGGGAAGACCTCCCAGTGGTCAAAGCCCTGCGGATCAGTCCCCAGATGCCACTTGCCGATCATCGACGTATAATAGCCAGCCTTCTGCATCCGATGCGCAACTGTAACCTTGTTCGTGTCGATCGAATTGAAAACCGGCACCCCATTAATATGACTGTATTGCCCAGTCAAGATAGTCGCACGACTCGGTGTGCAGATCGAGTTGGCTGCAAAGACATGATTAAATTTGATGCCCTCTTTTGCCAGCCGGTCAAGATTGGGTGTCTGGATCAGTTTACCACTGTAAGCACTGATGGCATGAGCGGCATGGTCATCCGACATCACATATAAAATATTTGGTCGTTGCGGAGCTGCCATAGCGATCACCGAAACGCAACTCCATGCAACCGACCATAATCCGCGATACAACTCCATATTATAATCCTTTTTTTGACCCAAAGAATGACCAAATGGTATCACATCTCATGAATAAAAGTGAATGTCCATTTTTAATCACGGCTTTTTCTTTTAGCTTCGACTTAAAATCCCGGCACAAATCGAATATTGCAAGAGCATACAGCCCCTGTTTTTAACTTTTAATTTAAGAAATTACCCCTTCGTTTATTTCCAACGATCGCCTTGAAGGGTTGTAGCTGGTACCGCAAAGACTGTTCCATGCCGAATACCTTTGGGCAACGACACGGCAACAGGCTTGAAGGTCTTGAAATCTGTTGTCTCCACCGCCCCATAGCCACCCTTGTTGTATTGGTCATAATAGACAAGCCAGTGGTCGCCAACATGGATAACAGAAGGGCCTTCAGCCCAAGCTTCTTTGTTATTCGTAAAGGGCGTTTCAGCCTTTGCCCATGGACCGTCAAAGCCTCTTTCGGACCAGACCACGCACAGATTTTTCGCTACCACAGGCGCGCGCGTTTCATCCTTCACAACCAGTCCATACTTGCCTTCCTTCTTGAAGAGGAAGGCATCAATCACATTGAATCCTCCATTATAAAAAAGACGTTTAGGGGACCAGTTCACAAAATCCTTTGATGTCGCCACATAGATACGGTGGTTATGTCCGCCATCTGCAGCGACCTGTGTCTCAGGAAAGAGACCTTCAATGGTTGTGGACCAGATCACCACATACTGCTGCGAAGCATCGTCATAGAAAATTTCCGGAGCCCAGGTATTCCGGGCTTTGGGCTCATCGCGATTGACCTCTACATACGCCTGTTCGGACCAGTCGAGCAGATTCGTTGAGGATGCCGCGCCAAACCCTTTGTCCTTCCACGAGGAGGTCCAAACCATGCGATAAACGCCGCCAGGACCGCGACAGATGCTCGGATCGCGCGTCAACTTCCCGCCGACCTTCGGCTCCATGACAGGCTTGCCGCCATTGACCTCGCGCCAGTTCAACGCATCCTCACTCACCGCTAAATAGACGCCCTTTTCTCCGTTGCTACGAAAAAAACTGAACACATATTGCTGTGGTGCAACCTCCGCACAAAATCCATATAGTGCACACCCAACGACCATGCTCATCAATAAACCTTGTTTCATCTGATCTCCTTTTCATCCCGGAACCAAGCATCTTAATACATTTTTTTAAATGAAGATTACTATAGTCTAATTAGCTATTCGTGTCTATTACAGACTATTGTTTTTCGATTTCAAGGGAGAAAAATGTTCTTCACGCTTTGTCGGAAATGATACCGAAAAAAGGGTAATTTTTTGCTAAGCCATACAGTATTTTTTTAAAACAACCCGTAAGGGAATCTTTGTTGATACACTATAAATTCTCACACATTATAATGTGTGAGAATTTTCTTTCTATATTATTGATAGATTTAGTCTCGTTCCGTTTTTTCACTTGTAACCTGTAGATGCCCTGTGTAAACTTTCATTTGATTGACAATTTAGTTTGCTTTTCAGTAGCGTCCCATAGGACGCAGGTTTTTAGGCTGTAGTCTATTAGACTGTTAGGAAACTCCTGAATTTCAGTTGCGCCCGTGTTGAGTCAGTGTTGGAATTTAGGTTTAGTTTTCTTAGCGTTTCACATAATAGCCTATAGCCTAAACTGCTACAGCCTAGCCATCCCTATGGGAGGGCATAAAGCGCATTTTATATTGCCTAAATTAATAAGGGGGATCATTCGTATGAGAAGTTTCTGCTTTCTGTCGTTACTTGTCGGTTCTGCGTTTGGGGCACAGGCGGTTCTTTATGTCAACCCACAAACTGGCAACGATACCGGCAAGGGAACGGCTTCAAAGCCGTTCGCATCACTTGAGAAAGCCCGCGACACAATACGCGCTATGAAGAAAGATGGAGCGATTCCGCAAAAAGCGTTGACCGTCGAACTGACCGGTACCTTTGTTATGACGACCAACACGTTCGCGTTAGACTTAAATGACAGTGGTGTAAATATGAATGCTCCCATTATTTACCGCGCTTCTAAAAAGGGCGCACGTCTCATCGGTGGCTGTATCCTCCCGGAAAGTGGCTTTCGGACGGTGACCGACGCTGAAATACTGGCCCGCTTACCTGAACAGGCGCGCGGCCGAGTTGTCGCTTTCACCTTGAAATCGCTGGGGTTGCCCCGTCTTGCACCGTTACCTGACAAGTTCAACGGCTGGAGCGAGATGGAGGTCTTCAGCGGAGGTAAGGCGATGCGACTCGCCCGCTGGCCTAACACTGGCTGGACAGAAATCGCTAAGGTAATTGATCGTGGGGTCAAGCCGATCGACAAAGCGACAGGGGAATGGGAGTTCGGTTATAAAGGTGGAACGTTCGAGTATTCCGAAGATGCCCCCGCTCGCTGGAATGTCGAAAAGGGTGTCTGGATGAACGGGTTCTGGTGCCACGACTGGGCCAACGAAACGCTCAAAATCGGGTCTATCGATAAAGAGAAGAAGCAGATCACAGCCGCCGCCATCCATACGTACGGCATCGGCAACTCGTCAAAGTGGCATACGGCCAAGCGTCGCTATTACGTGTTCAACCTGCTGGAAGAGCTCGACAGCCCCGGCGAATGGTACATCGACCGCGAAAACGAAATATTATACTTCTATCCGCCAGGCGGCGACTTGAGCGATGTCGTGCTTTCTGTCCAGAAAAAGCCACTCATCCAAATGAGCAAGGCCAGTAACATCAGGCTGGACGGACTGACGTTCATGTATAGTACCGGCAAAGCGGTCTCAGTCGATGCCTGTGAAAGCGTTATGCTGGAAAATCTCCACGTGTCCAACCTCACGACCGCCGGCATCAGCATCAGCGGAGGAAAAAACTGCGGTCTGAATCGCTGCGAAGTTTCCGACGTTGGCGGCACCTGCGTGTCTGTATACGGAGGCGACCGCAAATCGCTAACCGCCAGCGGGCACTTCGTCACGAACTGCCGATTGCATCACAGTGGGCGGTTGCAGCGAACGCAGGGTCAATGCCTAAGCTTCAGTGGTGTTGGTATTTCTGTAGCGCACAATCTGATTTATGACTCACCCTATATCGCAATCACTTATGGGGGCAATGATAACGTTTTCGAGTACAACGAGGTCCATTCCGCCATGATGGAAAGCGGCGACGGTGGTGGCATGTACACCGGACGCGACTGGGGCTCGCAGGGCAATATCGTCCGATACAACTATTTTCACCATTTCGGCAAGCCGGGCGTGGAATGGCAAAAGGCACAGGGGTTGAATCCCGATTATGAACCGCTGGGTGAAAACGTCATGGTTATGGGTGTCTATCTAGACGACTGTGACAGCGGCGATACCGTCAGTAACAACATTTTTTTCCGCACGGGGTGGTCGGCTTTCGTAGGAGGAGGCCGTTACAATACGATTAGGGACAACCTGTTCATCGATTGTACCTCCGCGCTACACTTGGATGACCGCGGCCTGAAGCGTGCCCGTCCAGGCGAGGGAACCAAAGATGGCTGGGACCTGCTGGCAAATCTAAAGGCCTGTAACTGGCAAGAATCCCCTTGGAAGGATAAGTACCCGCATCTCGTCAACATCATGCAGGACGAGCCCAAGCTACCGTTGCATAATGTCTTCAGCGGAAACGTAACAATCAACTGTCCGCGTTTCTTGCAGATTCATGGAACCTTGAAAATTACCACGCTGCCACGTCTGGATTTCCACGACAATGTCGCGTTTGGTCAAGTGAACGCTGCCGATGCCGAGACCTTCCCTCAAACAGAGGCGGGTAAGAAACGTGTCACGTTCCGATCAGAAACACTGATGGATAACACCAGACCCGATCTAAACGATTTTAAAGTTCAGGATAGCGCCGACATCAAACGCCTGGCACCGTGGTTTAAACGTATCCCAATCGAAAAGATCGGGTTGGCAAAGTAGGTCGTTCATCATCAAAACACACCCAATCTGCTCGTTTTTTCGTTTGCATGAGGGAAAGCCTTGGAGTAACATTAAACCATCGTTTTAAGTAAACTTAACACAGGTATATTCCATGTCTTCTGTCATCACGATTGACCACATCAGCAAGGCTTATGGCGAGTGTAAGGCGGTCTCTGATCTCACCCTTTCACTTCATGCAGGCGAGATTCTGGGGTTCCTCGGCACAAACGGCGCAGGCAAGACTACAACAATCAAAATGTTGCTAGGCTTCTTCCCCCCGGATACGGGCCGAATATCGGTCTTTGGCAACAATCCCTCTGATGCCCATACGCGCCAGCGCGTCGGGTTCATGCCTGAAACTGCGTATTATTACCCCTACCTGAACATCTATGAGCTTCTCTCGTTCTATGGAGGACTCTGCGGCATGCCCCCTGTACTGATCCGTCAGCGGACAGATGAACTCATCGTACGCACTGGCCTGGAAAACGCGGGCACACGGCTACTCAAGACGTATTCAAAGGGCATGCTTCAACGCGCAGGCATTGCACAGGCAATTTTGCATGATCCTGACTTGCTGATCCTGGATGAGCCTTTTACAGGACTTGACCCGCTGGCACGCATCCAGTTGCGGGATTTGATTCTTGACTTGAAGGCAAAAGGAAAGACCATCCTCTTTTCGTCGCATGAGCTTTCGGAGGCCGAACTCATGTGCGACCGCATAGCCATCATGAAGGCTGGCTCGCTCGTCCTGGATAAGCCCATGACAGAGGTCGCAGGCGACGGAAACACCAACCTTGAACGTATCTTTCTGAATGTCCTTCAATCGTCATAAGGAGTTGCTAGCATGAATTTTTTGACCCCGTTCTCAGCGCTCATTTGGCTCTCGCTTTACGACCTCTATCGCCGTAAAGATCTCGTTGTCGTAGCGATGCTTACCTTGGTCGTGCTCGTCCCCATGTCTTTTGCAACGCCCTTTGGCGTGAAGGGTGCCAGCCGTTACCTCAATGAAATTGCGTTGCTCCTGGTCTGGATATTCACGCTCGTCATCTCCATGACACGCACAGCGCGCATCATTCCAATTGAGATCGAATCGCGGACGATCTATCCGCTACTCGCCAAACCAGCTTCGCGCACACTGATTCTCTTTGGACGTTATGCAGGCGTCTTGATCGCCTCGCTCTCTGTCCTCTTGCTCTTCTACGGCTTGTACGCCATCATCAACGCCCTCAAGAGCGCGGTGTTCCCCTGGGAGGTTTGGGCGCAAGCATTGTTACTCCATGCTGGCTTCATCATCCTTGTGACCTCGCTTGCGCTCTTAGGCTCACTGTTTGTCCATTCGGACGCCAATCTCTCCATTTTGGGAATCATTATCGTGGGCATGTTACTCTATGGCCAGCAACTGCCCGTGCTGGCGGCTGAACAACCCCTGCCCTTGCGTCTACTTCTCAATGCTGTCTACTGGATCGCGCCTCATTGTGAATTTTTTGACATGCGCACACGTTTGATTCATCACTGGCCATCCATATCTTGGCTGATCTGTTGCTCTGCATTTTTCTATGCCGTCGCCTATTCATCTATCTGTTTCGGCATCGCGGCATGGATATTTAATCGCAAGAAAATCTAACGCGATGAGTAAACGCTTCTATCTGCCTGTATTACTTGTTCCATGTTTGTTGTACACCACCAGCAAGCTGATTGCGCTCAATAGCGCGACGCTGGGATATTCCGTACATCCGCAACAAGGAAATACTGGCAATTTGCTAGATATTCTTGCGGGTGACACGCGTACCCTGATCGGCAACGCAATGCTCGAAAAGGCGGAAGCCTACTACCATGGTGGCCTCAGCGACCACAGCGATGGCTCGGCTAGTACAGTCGGCGAGCATAACGATCCTGACGATCATGATGCAAAAAAACCGCCCTCTTCGCCTCAGCTCGACCCATGGAAATACCTTTATGATCACATCCATGCTAAGGCGCATATTCACTTAGATCTGAGTAAAGCGGAAGAGCTGCTTCCCTGGTATTGGGCAGCATGCGAGGCCTCGCCCCATAATATCCAAGCTTTTGAAGCAACGGCCTACGCGCTCGCCACAATGCTTCAACAACCCCACGATGCCCTGCGACTTTTAGAAAAGGGCATCAAGAGCAATCCGAACAATGCAAAACTGGAAATCACGCGGGGCGAAATACTCATCAAGCATTTGAAAGACTTTAAAACCGCAGAAGTCGCGTTCCTTTCTGCTTATGATAAAAGCATCCGTGAAAAAGTTCCTCGGGATGACATGCTCAAGGCAGAAACGCTTTTTTATCTCGGCTATCTCGCTAATAAACGCAACGACCTCGAAGCGCTCCACCGCTGGCAAACTATTGCCAAGGAGACCATGTCACCCAACCTCGCATCCATCCGCGATTTATTGAAAATCAAATAAAAATCGCGTTATAGCGGCAAGATGATTTCGCGGTTTTCTGCAAATGTGGCCGTCTTCTTAGGCCCGCCGTCGATTGTATATTCGATTGTCAGTTGCTTAATAATCGGCGCGATGGGTTCAAAGGCTTCGTTGTAGTTACGTATCGGCGAATAACGCGTCCCCTTAAAGGTCGGACGGATCTTCTCGGTCACATCCACAGCTTGTGGTTTCTTTTCCTTCGTCGCATAGATAGCGGAAAGGATTTCCACCTTACATTTTTCCTTGGCGATCATCTCTGTGCGATAGTCACGTATCAGTTGAGCACGATCCGGCACTTTACTGATATCCACAAGTTTGAGTGGTCCGCAAAGTGCAAACGTGTCGCCATCCTGACGAAGGTTAAAACGATTGATGCGCGGCGCCGTCGCAATGCGCGGACGAACCTTCGGATTGGCGTCAATTTCCGGATGCTGCGGATCATACATCTTGCGAATCTCCTCATCGCCCAGGAAGGGGCCGTTGCAGTCCACCCAGGCGATCAGCCGTTCGCGGTCTACGCCCGTTACCTTCACCTGATGATGCGCACCGCTGCATGCATTGGAGATCAGTGCGCTCACTGGCGAGAAGGCAGTATACGGCGGCAAGGTAGCCAGGTTCGTGGGATCGTGACTGTTATACCCTTCAACAATGAAGATGCCGGCCAAGTTCTCCGGCACACCGCGCGCATTCTTCGTGCGTGGATGCGCCCAGCCGCAATCGCCTCCCACCAAGGTGTAATAGGGTTCAGCAAAGGGGCTAACATCATACGGTCGGTGATAGACATTCACGCCCCATCCATGCGTGGAGGGACGATAGGTCATATCGAGTTTCTTGTTGGCATTAGTGCCAGTTTTATTGTGGCAGCTTGCGCAGTGCTTTTCAAGGACAGGCTGGACAAACCGCGTATACCCGACACTCTCACCTGCCCCCCACGATGGAGGCGTCAGTTTCACCGCTGGCTTTTGCAAGGCCTTGCCCATCTTATATTTCTCAGGCGACTGAATAGAGCGGGTTTTCATGCTCGTCTCATGACAACCAAAGCATCCGCGCCGCTCGCCCGGCATACCATTGGCAAAGCTACGCATGACATAGATCGCACACCCTTCTGCATCCAGCATCTGGAAGAAGATGGACTCACCGGGCGGAATTTCAAAATTCACACTGCCGTCCGCCTCGATGGGTACCGTCCCCAAGATACGTTTGACTCCGTCCGCTTGGAATACGCTCACGGCTGGCCCGTCATGCTGCACAGTCTTGCGCCACGTCGTGTAGGTCTTCGGATCCATCTGGATCACACGAATGAATTTACCCTTTTCCTTGAGAATAGGCGGCGCATTTTCAAAGACATCGTTGCTGTAGAATATAGCCGGAGCAATTTCCTGCCGGTTGTCTTTTCCAAAGGTATCCCCCTGCCCATTGTTCGTGATCTTCGGCCATTTCACCTTGTCAGTCATGGCTGTCGGTCTTTTGCGTGGCTGGAAAGGCATGGCGTACAAAGCATTGTAAGTCCCGCGGTAAATCAGTTCGCGGTTCCCATACACATCCATGAGATAAAGTCTGAACTGATTGGTCCGTGTCCCACTCATGCCAATCGAGCCACCTTCTCGCGCCGAGACCAGAAAGAGTTCTTCCGAGAGCGGCCATGGCGTCTTGTAAGCGCCCAACTTGCCTGCTGCATGATATTCGACGTGCGGGACAGGATCAGCAGGCCCATTCCCCACTTCCGGCCAAGGCTGATCACGCGTGATACGGTTAAGTCCGTCCGGATAGTTCAGCCCTTTCACAGGATCAATCATGCCGATCGTCCCGTCATACCACGCATGGTGCCCCACACCTGTGAACATGATTTTCGTGCTACCCGGGATCGGGCGCGCTTCCGTCAGCACGTCCGGCCATACGCTCTGACTGCCCCAGAAGGTCTGCACATTGCACCCATCCTGATCCATAGTCCAGAGACTCTGCACGCGCCACAGCGCCTTGTCCGTATATTCCCAGCGCGTAAAGATAATGCGGCCATCGTTCAATACGGCCGGCAGATATTCAGGCTCGCCATTGGCCGAAAGTACATAAATATTTTTTCCATCCGCATCACACCGCGCAACCGCGAAGGAATGCGAGGCAGGGAAGCAGCGCACATAGCTATGTTGACGCGATGTAATAAAGATAATTTTTCCGTCGGGTGAAAAGAGAGGGTCATGGTCATCATAATCACCAAACGTCATCTGCTTCAAATCCGTGCCATCCGCATTGCACGCGTAGAGGTGATAGGAGAGATCATTTGTCGGACAGTAACTAAACACGATACGCTTGCCATCCCATGACAAATCGGGACGCGTAAAACTCCCTTTCAATTGCGGAAGGATGTTCTGTAGGGGCGGACCGCTCTGCTTGTTGCCTACATCTAGCCCTCTAACGGACACGATGATAAGACTGCCTCCCAGATCGCGGATAAAGCCATTGCGTTGCAGCGACTCATGCGCCCAATGAACGCCATCGCCCTGCTTTCCCTTTGGATAGGGATTATCAATGAGCATAAGGCGGCTGAAATTCACGGCTGGATTTTTAAACATCACTTCGCGTTTAATCGCACGAATATCCAGAAACATTTTTTTTGCATCAGTTTCCAAGAGAGGTTTTTTCAGATAGGCATCGAGCGCCTTCTGCTCCGTAGCGAAATCCACTTTCGGCGCACGCGCCATCATCTCCTGCGTATACCGAATCTCATTGGTGACGGACACAAGTGTCGGCTGATTATTACACTGGAACAGCCATTCCTTTTCCAAAAGATTTTCCGCGCTGACGCTTGTCGCCAGTGCAATCCCCAAAGGTAAAATCCATTTCCCTGCCATAACTCCCCCCCTCATTATCGTCTACATTTTTATTACAGACATCACATGCTCTGATGTTGCTTTATGCGGGCCAAAGTCAATATTGATACTTACAACATAGAGTTTGTTCCCCAGCCTTGCAACATCGGTCGGCAAGTCCAGTATTCCACCCCCGCGCGCCAGCACAAAGACCTCCCCTGTGGCGACGCGCAACCCGCCGATACTGTTCCCCAATGGATCGGCAAACCAGACCACTTTCTCTTGCGCATCATAATGCGCACCATCCAGCGTCATAAAGCCAAGCGGTTTCGTATCAACGATCGAAGCGCACGAGGCGACTTTGTCATCCGCATCCAGTACTACCTTCCAAATATGGCAAGTTCCAAAGTCTGTAACATATAGATTATTGCTGTCGTCAAACGTAATGCCATTCGCACCATACGGGAACCCGCCGTTCGTGGTGTCCGTTGTCATGTCACAGAGGTAATGCGGATCAGAGGGCTCCATCTTAACAGCAACTGTCTTTCCTGATTTGAATTCATTGACAGTGAATTTGATCACCCCGCTCGTCGTGATTGCTCCTTCACGTTTGATGATGGTATCGGAAACATAGAGGCAGTCGCCCTTTACAGCAATGCCATTCGGATAATTCAGCCCTATTGCTGCGATCTCTGCACGCACAGGGACTCCATGTTCATGAACAATACGCCACAGACAGGAGCCACCCCAGCAGGTGTCCGTAAACTGGCAGTCTGCGAGATAAACATGACCGTCTGACCCCACAGCTACGCCCAGAATCGAAGGTCGCTTTCCATCCGCGTGCAGGGGCAGATCAAAGACTTTTTCCACTTTGCCGTCTGGCGTAATGCGCCCCACACCGCCTGGCTTGTTAAGCGACACATTGTGAAGTCCGAAATAGACATATCCCTGATGGACAAAGAGGCCTTCGGCATTGGCCCCGACGGTTGAAAGATCATATCCGAATTGGGCGGTCTTAAGTAAACTCATAGAAATCCTTTTAGAATGAACGGTAGTTGCCGCGTTCTTCACGGATGGTGGAGAGCATGGCTGCAATGTTTACGGCCGGAACGTCTGACATGACTTCCTGTGACGGGGCGACCATGTAACGTCCGCCCTTTCCAAGTAAGTGCATGACCCTGCGCGTCTCTGCAGCCACCTCCGCTGGCGTGCCATGCGGCAGGATCTCCTGCGTATCAATCCCACCCCAGAGCGTGAGCTTGCCTCCAAACTGTTTCATAAGCTCTTCGAGTCCGAGACAGGGCTGTACAGGTTCCAGCATGTCGAGTCCAATATCCATCAAGGCGGGCAGGAACTGCATGATGTTGCCGCACGAATGCATAATTACAGGAAGCCCGGCATTCTTATACACGTCAAAGAGCTTCTTCGTACGTGGCAGGATCAAATCGAAAAAAACTGAGGGTGTAATTAACGGCCCGGTCTGGCATCCGATATCATCGCTGTGATGACCGACCTTGCAGCCGATTTCAATTTTACGTTTGGCCAGTGCGATCTTGTAGTCTGTGATTTTATCCAGCAAGACAGCAGTTGATTCAGGGTCGATCAGCGACTCGACAAAGAACTCCTCCATGCCCATCACGCAATAGGCACGTTCAAAAATGCCGGCATAACCGCCGGGTACAACCAGATGTTCACCCTTCTCATTTGCCTTCAGATCGCGAATGATATCATCCATGTTATCCGGACGCATCGGATTAGGCGGCTGATAGGCCAACACAGCCTCACTGAAAGGCATCTTCAAGATTTCACGATCAAAGCCATCAGGCAAGAAGGGCTCCGCCATCTTGTTCTTTTCGGCATTTCCCTGTAACGGATTATAGCAGGCAAAGAAACCGTCTTCACCGATTTGCACGCCCGTGCCCCAGGTGTCATAGACAATCTTATTCTTGCGATCGACCTTGGCATAGCCCTTCGCTTCCAGTTCGCGCATCTTTTCATCGACATTGCGATAAAAGAGGGGCGTATCACAGAGTGTAAAGGAGAGACACAAATGGTTGTCCAGATAGTCATCCAACTCCGCGCCACTCTTCAAGCCTAAAGCCTTGGCCACCTGCTCGTCTTTCGAACGGTCGGCGATGGTGATCTGGCTTGGCAGGTAATCAACTTCCTTGCCTCGGATAATATTCAATACTCTCTCTTCGCGTGTCATGTTTCTCCTTTAACCTTCGTAACCGAGTTTACGGCTGATCTTGTCGGCATACGCCTTCACCAGCAATCCATTCTTTTCAAAATCCTTTTTCGGCAATTGGTCCGTAAATCCAGACATATTCAGTGTACCAACCGCTTCTCCTTTACGATTAAAGATTGGCGCGGCGATACAGGTAATGCCGATGGTCGCCTCCTGACGATCAAACGCATAGCCTTTCAAACGAGCCTCTTCCAGTTCCCTCAGAAAATCCTTGAGGGTCACAATCGTGTGCTCTGTGAACTTCGCAAACTTCATGTGCTTCACGATGGACTGGAGACGGGCTGGCGGAAGAAAAGCGAGAATGCTTTTCCAGCCTGCACCCGTGTGGAAATCACGCGTACTGAATCCTTTTTCAACGACAAAACGCATACGGTTCCGGCTCTCTGCCACCTCGAGGACCACGCCCTCCTCATCATTGTACAGACAGCCTACCATGTTCGTTACACCGCTTTCATCGCGCAGCGCAACCATCTCTGGCCAGGCAATAACGGCTAGGCTATATTCATCCGAGCCCGCGCACCCCAAGTCGAGCAGCTTGCGCGAGAGCCGATAAAGTCCGGTCTCGCCATGACGCGACAAATACCCGCCATGCGTCAACGTCATGCAGATACGATAAATCATGGTCGGGGAACACGATGTCTTTAATGCCAGCTCATTGCGATTCAGTCCGGCAGGATGGCGTGACAGCACCTCCAAGACAAGCAAAGCACGATCCAAATTCGGGACATGATAATTTTTCAAATCTTTCATAAGCCACCCGTGTTGTTTAATATGTAAACTATAATACACATTTTAACTTACGATGGCAACCACAAATAAAATATTACGCTCTTATTATATTTCTGTTACGATCAGTCTCAATTGCCAGAAGTCACAGCTCTCACGTTCTAATCTAAATTTAATATATTCCTCTGCTGAAAATCACACTCTTCCTAGTTCCCCCTCCCTCTGTAAAATTCCTTCCAACGCATCTAAGTCTCAAATTGAAATGCAGGGGTGAGCATGATATAGTATGGCTCATTCACTTGTTATTTGTATAACTATGGGGTTAAATAAAAAATCAGGAGCAGGCATGAAGCAATTTCTCCAACCATTAGCAGAGGTTTTTGGTCACAAAATCGAAGATCAATCCAAGAGTGCTAACCGATACCGTTCTCGCCGTCTATGCCCATTTAACAATAGGGTTCCGAATTGCACAAAAGATAAAGCGGAAAATCCGCTTGGCGTTTGCAGCGTACTGCATGCCAATGCTCCAGCCGTCACTTGCCCGGTGAGATTTCGGGAAGACTGGCTGATCACTGATGATGCTGCCTCTTTCTTTTTCCCGGAAAATGCCAACTGGACATCCTTAACCGAGGTCCGTCTCAATGATGCCAACGGAAAGTCTGCCGGCAATATTGATGTCGTGCTCGTGTCTTATGACCAGGATGGAAAAGTTTTGGATTTTGGCGCTCTTGAAGTTCAAGCTGTTTATATTTCTGGCAATGTCCGAGACCCTTTCGAATATTTTATGAAAGACACTAAAGGGCGTGGTGCAATGAACTGGACAGGCCAACCCAATTATCCCCGGCCTGACTACTTGTCCTCTTCTCGAAAAAGATTGGCCCCTCAATTACTTTTCAAGGGAGGAATTCTTCACTCTTGGCAAAAGAAATCAGCCGTTGCAATAAACAAAGCGTTTTTTGACACGTTGCCAAAACTTACTAAGGTTTCCAAAGAAGAAGCTGATATGGCATGGCTAATTTATGACTTGAAGGAGGTTGTTGTTGATGGCCAGAGCCGATATAAACTTGTGAAAGTTGATGAAGTATTTACGGATTTTGAATCCGCCTTACTGTCAATCACAAAACCAACTCCTGGGCGCGTCGATGACTTCATCAAATTGCTTCAAGAGCGTCTTGATGAGCACCTTGAAACGCCGCCAACAAACAAAACCATTGAAACTCCGTTCCAACAATGATTTCTCCTCAACAATCACTCTTTCCTGATTTATATCCGGAAATGACGGCACCAGGACCGGTTAATGTTTCAACTATTCCGCAGCGAAGCCCGTTCCGATATCCAGGCGGGAAAACATGGTTTGTCCCAACGTTTCGGAATTGGGTTCTGAATCTGCAATCTAAACCGAAGACATTGGTTGAACCTTTTGTAGGAGGGGGCATTATCAGTCTTACCGCCCTTTTTGAGAACATGGTTCGAAAAGCAGTCATGGTTGAGCTTGACGAGGATGTCGCCGCTGTATGGAAGACTGTTGTCCATGGTGACGCAAAATGGCTGGCTAATCGGATACTTAAGTTTAACCTTACGCGAGAATCAGTTATTGAAGAAATATCCAATAGCGATGTTGAAACGAAGGAAAAAGCGTTTCAAACCATTTTGAAAAACAGAACCAATCATGGCGGCATTTTGGCTTCTGGCGCGGGACTTCTTAAACATGGTGAAAACGGAAAAGGGATTCGGTCTCGCTGGTATCCAGAAACACTTGCTAAACGATTTCTGGATTTAGACACCATTGCAAACCGAATCCGTTTCTGCCAGATGGACGGCATCGATATTATGCAGGAGTATGCAAACCAAAAGGACGTCATCTTCTTTATTGATCCGCCCTATACGGCGGGTGGGAAAAAGGCAGGAAGCAGACTTTATCGTCACTGCAATCTGGATCATGACCGTCTCTTCTCCGTGTGTGAACAGCTCAGTGGTGACTTCTTAATGACATACGATAATGCTGAAGAGGTAAAACTGTTGGCACGCAAACATGGCTTCCAAATGCGCTTAATTGCAATGAACAACACGCATCATGCAACGATGGAAGAGTTGGTGATCGGTAAAAACCTGACGTGGATGGATCAATATCAGGCTGTTCACGAACCGACTGAAGAATACTTGACTACCCCCTGATAGAGCGGAAAAGTCTCCTTCTATAAAATGGTCAAGTTATCCGGGTCCCCAGCCATAACCATTATTATTGCGCTTCGTAGTAGCGCAGAGCCTCTTGATAACGCGTATTTCCAGGTTCGCGTTCCAGCGCATATTTAATGAGTTCGACAGCGCCCTTGGGATTACGTTTGCCGACAAGCACCGCGCAATTAAAGGCGGCTTGTCCTGCGCAGCTCGGATCCTTCATAGCGATACGCAGGCATTTCTCCGCACCGTTGAAATCACCGGTCTCGGCGAGTGCCAGTCCAAGATTCAAATGCACGGCACCATGGTCAGGCTGATTCTTCGAGGCTTGGCGCAAATAGCTGATCGCCTCCTGGATATTCCCGTTTTGAGAAGCCAGGATCGAGGCATTCACAAACGGCATCACGGTGTCACTCCGTAACTTCATCGATTCCTTATAGGAGTCCATTGCGCTCGAAAAGTCACCACGCGCCATGCGATAGTTTCCAAGATTGTAGTGGCTCGCCCAATCGTCAGGACGCGCGGAGAGCATCTCGAGCAACTCCTTTTCTGCTTTTCCAAGCGCGTCAAGGGTCTTTGCGTCAAGCGATGTCCGAGGGTAGGCCGCAAGCGACTGTGCCGCCTGAATGCGAACCACGCGCACAGGATCAACCAGCGCACGGAACAGCACAGCTACAGAGTCGGAGTCCCGCAAGTTACCGGAAAGCGTACCGACTGCTGCACCGCGGACCAAGGCCGAAGGATGCGTAGCGCATTGCCGAACAACTGGCCAGATACTGGCACTTGGGCAGTCCCGAAAGAGGCGTACCAGCGAAGCGCATACCACGGGTTCCGTCGACTCTGGTGGCTCACACAGATAAGCGAGCATAGCTGGCAAGGTTGTCCAGTCACGCTTACGAGCAGGATCCATCAGTTCGCCAATACGTAACATCTTCTTCCTTCGCGTATCATCCGGAAACCACGTGCGGACTTTTGCTGCTGCCCAGTCTTCGTCCTTCTTGTTATGGCAAAGGATGCAGGCTGAAGGCGCGCCATAACGTTTGGCAGCCTCAGGACAAGGCGGACGCTGGGAGTGGTCGCTACGGCGCATGGCAGCAAAGGAGGTCATGGGCATGTGGCAGGCAATACACGAGCCTGCTTTGCCATCAGGTGCGTGACGTGAATGCGCCTTGATGTTCTTTACCCGGTCAGCATGACAGGAGGAACAGGCCGCATTGACATCATTCGTAAACTGCTTGTCAAAACGATAGCGTCCGCTCGAGGTATGGCACGAGACACAATTCAAGTTGCTTTTCTTGGCACATGGATTAAGCAACCAGAGTGTAAAGGTGTAATTTTCACCCAAGTCACGTCCGTCTGCGCTGAAGTCACGGTCTTCAAGCGTGACGAGGTCATAGTGGTTAAAATAGGTATCGCCGGGGATATAGCTGGCGGTCAGCGGAATCATCTTGGCATGACATGTCGCACAGGCGCTGTTGATCTGATCAGGCTTAAAGGTGCGCCAGCTCTTCAGGAAGAGGTTTGTAGGCGACTGTCCTTGGGGGAGGGCACGGCAGACACGATTATGGGTTTCAGCAGGACCATGGCAGGTTTCGCAACTGATACCCGGTTCGCGCCAGATGGTCTTGTAACTCGCACGTTTAGGGTCGTAATTTTTTTCAAGCTGACTGACATGGCAACTGAAGCACGCCGTATTAAAGGTTAGCATCGAATCACGCCATTCGAGTGGCGTGTCGCCTTCAGCATGAAAATGACGCAACATGCTGCCCGTAGTATTAAACCATTCCTTTTCCTTCACGCGGTACGCCACCGGCAAGACTTGCAGTCTGCCCTTGTCAAGTTGCGTCAGGAAGTAGAAGACATTTTTTCCGCCCATCGCATGCAAGAGGGGAAACGATGCCGTCTTGCCACTCTTCAAGATCTCAACCACAGTGCGCTTATCAAGATCGACCGAATAGGCTGCATCACCGATCACGATGGGACTCAGCAGGGGCGTCAAGTCATGGGCAATCATCGCTGCCGTGATGGGTTGCAGAGCCTTGCCGTGATGTGACGGCTCCCACTTATGATAGAAGTCCGCATGGCATTCCTTGCACGATGAGGAACCCGCATATTCAGCCGAACGCTTGTCCCGCCTACAACCGATGAGGAGCAACAGGGCAAGCGTATAAAAGAACACGTAAAAATTCTTATGCACGACCCTTTGCCTTCAAGAATGCGAAGCAACCACGGACGTTTTCAATCGACTTCGGGTTGGCTTCTGATTCGACGATATACCAGTCTGTGACATCCGCTTCACAAGCTGCAAGGAATGCGTTCCAGTCAACACCCTTCTTGCCCTCGCCTGGCTGACCCAGAATACCAGGTCCTGGATAAACTTCCTTTGCGTGGGGCGTATACATGCGTTTGGGATACTTCTTGATCCAAACCATCGGATCCTCACCAGCGGCCACGACATGACCGACATCCAACTGCATGTTCACTTCTGGCGAAACATGATCAAAGAAAATCTGGAACTTTGAAACGCCATCAAACTTATCTTTAAACTCGCTCTGATGATTATGATATCCGATACGGACACCGCAGGTTTTGGCCTTCTCTTGCGCCCCGCTAAAAAGTTTTGCCAGTTCCATCCAGCCAGCAGCATCCTTCGCGTTCATACTTGGAACGGTCACATACGGACATCCAAGCTGATTATAGAAATCCAAAGTCGCCGAAAGCTTCTCAGGCTTAATCGTATCCAGGCCTGAGTGTGTGCCACAGGCGACCAAGCCATTGTCATCCAAGATCTGCTTGAGTTCCTTGGCGCTCTTACCAAACATACCGGCAAACTCAACGCCTGCATAGCCGATTCCCTTGACCGCCTTCAACGTACCCACCAGGTCTTTACTGCAGAGATCACGAATCGAATAGAGCTGGAGGCCCACTTTAGGTTTTGCCTTAGCAACACTCAACGTGCTGCAGCCCTGCACCATATTCATGGACGCACAGGCAAGACCTGCTGCGCCAACTGATATAAACTCCCGACGTGAAAAATCCTGCTTACTCATATTTGTTTCCTTTTTTTAGATTATGTTACTTGGTGTAACCACTGCGTATCACAGACTTCTTATCCTTGATGTGCTGGGCATTGAGGGCCGCGCGATTCACAAGATCCTTCATCCGTGATTCATCATTGCTGTTTGCAATAAACGTCCAAAAATCCTTGTTCATGCCCGGCGAAAATTCGCGAACAATCGATTTAACTTTATCAGCCTTTCTCTTCAGAACGGGGACGGTGGACGACAATTTTTCAAACTGCTTGGGATCAGTGACCATGACCGCAAAGGTTTCTGCACGATCCTCCATCTCACTCGTGGTTGCATAGTCGCTGACAAAATCCTTTCGAATATCTGTATCCTTCTTGGCCGCCATCATCTTACGCTTGTCGTTCTTATCCAGGTTTTCTGAATTTGGAAGGTAAATATTCCCCCCATAGACAAACTGTTTGCTATTCAGCTTTGTCCATTCAGGATTGTTCCGTTGCTTGTCAGCGATGTGGAACATTTCATGATAGATGATATGCGAATGGATTGGAACATTCAAGACAATGACGCCAGTACTCGTGGCAACACCGCCCGCAAGCTGACCATTCATGCGCAAGTTTCGACACAAGACAACCGTATTGAGCTTTGTTTCCTGCAAAAATCGAACGGGAAAAATATCCATTGCCGCGAAAAAGTGAGGCAGGACCTCTTTCGCTTCATGAGATGTGAGAACATCGCCTGAAATTTGGTTTGGCAACGTATAAGCAATCGCAAATCCGCATTTCTTTGCAACGCGCAAATACTCCTGCTCAATCATTTCAGGCGTAGCCTCTACGACAGCGGTATCATTGGTCGCGGCCGTCTTCTTCACCAGCGACGTCAATTCTGCGAAGCCAACCTGTGTCCCCCCTAGCCACGCAAGAACGCCAAGCATTCGAAACCAACGCGTCATACTCCTTCGAAAAGAAATGCCTTTCATACTTTTATGTCCTAGATGCGAAGGACACAAGCCCATCATATCAGCTTGTGTCCTCACGCAATTATCCTTTGATATCTAAGGAGATTTTAAGCCTTAAAGTAATCTTCCCAACCTTTACGCGGAGGTTCTCCGACGCAAAGCATGGCATTAGCCGCTTCGTGGTTGGTGATTCGGCGGGTCTTCAGGTCGAACTCGACCTTTGCATTGACACGCGTGGCGATCACGCCGAGCGCCATGAATTGGCAGAGGGGTGCTGCGACCGAGAACGACGAATTGCACGTCGCCTCTCCCTTAACTCCGAGCAAAAAGTTTTTGTAGTGGTTGCAAGGGCTCTTGGGGTGCTCCGGCAATTTAGCAGCAAACTCCTTGGCATTCGGTCCGACCGGGGTCAACGTGGTTCCGTGCGACCCGCCCTTGAAGACGAAGCCGTCACCATAGATTTCCTTGCCCGGAGGCAAGTCCTTCCCAAACCCGGAGCCACCGCCCGAAGTCGGAGCATCGGTCACAACCTTGGCCTTGTTAAAGCCCTCAGGAAGTTCAGGGTAATTCTTTTGTCCTTCGTACCAGAATACATCGCAGGCGGGCAGCCCCTCTCCGCGTTCAGGCACCTTGAAGAGCAACGTGCACTGCATCGGGAAGGTGATGGGGTTCCAACCGACCATCTTGATAGGCTCGACAGAAGCCGGCAGCCCCCACTTCAGGAACTGATGCCCCGTATCAAGGATGTGTGCGCCCCAATCGCCGAGCGCACCGTTTCCGAACTCATAGAAACAACGCCAATCGCCGTTGAGGTACTGCGCCGTATAGTCGTGATCCGCGACATGTGCCAGCCAGGTGTCCCAGTCCATGAAAGACGGTTTCTCCTGCTTGGCGAGTGCGGCCTTGATCTTTTCGACATCGCCGCCCCACTTATGCCAGCGACGTCCACCATTCATGTGTGCGACGAACTTTGTCACGCCCTTCATCACGCCGGCTTCAGCATACTTCTTGAACTGGAAGTAGTTTCCCTCGGAATGGCCCTGGTTGCCCATCTGCGTGACCACTTTATATTTCTTCTCTGCCTCCATCAGCAGATCAAGCTGGTGGAAAGAGTGAGCGAGCGGCTTCTCGACATAGACAGCCTTCCCTCGGCGCATCGCTTCCATCGCGATAACAAAATGGGAATGATCCGGTGTGCCCACGAGGACCGCATCGATCTCCTTGTCCATCTTGTCAAACATCTTGCGGAAATCTGTGAATCGTGCAGCCTTCGGGAACTTTTTGAGGTTAGCGCTTACGCGCGCTTTCGGAGAGGTGTCGCCGATCTCCGTGTCACAGAGTGCAACGATGTTACACAGCCCCGAGGCATACAGGGATTCAATGTCCCTTCCTCCTTGGTTTCCGATGCCGATGCAGGCGAGATTGACCTTCTCGTTGGCTGATGCCCCCTGAGCTGAACGGATAAACGGAAACGCGGTCATGGCCGATGCCGCTACTGTGCTTGAGATAAATGTACGTCGTGATGTGTTAATCATAATGCATTCCTCCTAAGTAAAATAATGATGTATTATGATACGCTTTCTATCTGCGCTTAGCCATTCCTAAATAAAAAGAAGCTACTTTTTTTTGCGTTTTTTTTCACCACATTCGGAGAAGTAATACCACTGCCGAAAAGTATTTAGACCCTATCAAGGGGGCCAGACACACGGGAGGGGCACGCGTCTGCGTGCCTAGGACGAGCAGACGCTCGTCCCTCCCTGTGTGTGTAATAGCCCTTTTAGCATAAATACTTTTCGGCAGTGGTATAACATCCGAGTCTAATCGGAAACATCCTCTTCCCTCGGGAGCATATCGGGGTCTAGTTCAAGCGGGGGCAGAAGAATAGGGTCGCCCGGTAACGCCTGATAGGCACATGCAACAATAGGGAGCCCTTGCTTAAGAAAGAGTAGCTCAAAGTCGGTCTGATCTTCTTCCGTGCGCGTGATAGCGGGCACCTCTTTAAATCGCGACGACACTGCAAAAGCTTTTCGAATCTCTGCGCCATATTCCTGATGATCCGTGGCAATCTGAATAATACCGTCCTCTTCAAGTCGCATCCAGAGCACATCCAGAAAGAGCGGGGAGAAAAGTCTATGGCAATGATGCCGACGCTTCGGCCAGGGATCAGGGAAAAAAACGTAAACCGTCTGTAGACGATGTTCTGGCAGCAAGTAGTAAAACGTATAAAACGCTTCTAGGCGCAATGCATGCAAGTTACGGGCTGGCAGACGTTCCGCCTTGCGGTTGAGCTTGCGCACGCGTCCCAGCATGCGTTCGATACCGATATAATGCGTCTCCGGATGTTTCGCCGCCTGTGTGGCAAGAAAACGGCCGTTACCGCACCCAATCTCAATTTCGAGAGGCGCAGTCCCGCACAACGTCGCCAACGGCAACGGCAGTGTCGGATCAGTCACCGATATTTCACACGAGAGAAACTGTTTCATAGTTAAATTTCATCGCAGTATAACATGCCAATCCGCGCATTTGAAAGGCATTTTTGGTATAGGAGAACCAGGGGTCGTAGCTAAAAATTCAACAATCGAGATCATACCTTCTTCTCTCCGAGGATTCGTAGGAGAACCAGGGGTCGTAGCTAAAAATTCAACAATCGAGATCATACCTTCTTCTCTCCGAGGATTCGGAGGGTTCTACGGTACGCCGCGGCGAGCGTTTTGTCCTTTGCCAGCATCTTCCTGATGCGTATCGCACCTTGCGACACCGACGCCGCGTTCATATCGGTGTAACCTCCCAGTTCTTTCAGTGTCAGGCCACAGCGTGACCGTCCGATATAAAGTGCCAAGTCTCGGCCCCAGTCGCCGTGCCGGTTGATAAAGCTTTCCCAAGGCTCGCCTCGGACACTCCCGACTGCGGCCATCACTTCCGAGAAAGGCAGCAGCTTTCTCCAGTCCCGCTCGTTTGTGATCTCCCCTTTCTTCTTCAATACCTGCTTGCGCAGTTTCGCGATGAACTCCGCACCGCCGACGGCCACCGCCGTCGATAGTTTAGCGAAGGCGCCCTCCTCGACCCCCTGCTTGACATAATCCTCGATCCACTCCCTGTATTCCTTCTTCTGGTCTTTACCCTTGTCGCAGAAGCGCCTCCACAGCTCCGCGCACGTCAGCCATCGGGGCGCCTCCGCATATCCGGCATAAGCAGGATAGGAACTCCAAGAATACCTGCGGAGGGTCTCCAGCCGCTTTAAAATCTGCTCCTCGCCGAGCTCTACAGGAAGCATCCCCTGTTTTTCGTGCTTCCGGTCATCCTTCCCCTGTCCAAGCTTCTTTACCCGCACGGGGTTCAGGTGGACATACAGCGAGCACTCGAGCGCCCAGGAGCCCTCATTGTCAATAGGGACGCTTTTGAATCGCGACTGGAATAGCGCCCCCGCGCAGCCATGCTTGATGTTGTGCCATACACTATAACTGGTATTCAGCCACTGCAGGGCCCGGCTGACATTTCCTTCAGGCGATTCGATCAGCAGGTGGTAATGGTTCCCCATCAGCACATAAGCATGCAGGATTATGCGGTAGCGCTCGACCATATCTTCCAGCAGTTCCACGAAATGCTCCCGGTCGCGATCCGTATGGAAA
>SESF01009358.1_pt1 | contig 62790 bp, 86 predicted proteins | sample 3171521 | NCBI WGS metagenome assembly SESF01 (sample SAMN10866945, study PRJNA518727) | freshwater metagenome | biome: subpolar coniferous forest; feature: holomictic lake; material: water; isolation source: holomictic Lake 227, 6 m and 8 m depth | place: Canada: near Kenora, Ontario | collected...
CCTGACTACGCAACTTTGTGTACAACGGATGAGCGTTGGACTGGGTTGGTAATTGACCGATGATGTTAATAACGTCAACGGCTTCTTGTGCGGTCAGGGTGATTGCAATGTCGCTCATGCTGGCGTTCTAGTTTGTGCTACTTGAGCCTGATAAGCCGCTACAACCTCTTCAGTCCATGCCGCATTACAGATAGCCACCACATTGGCTGGTTGACCAGTTAAGTCTTGACCGGGCGTGAACATCCAACGATGGTAAGAGGAAGACAATTCTTTACTGTCCTCCATAATACGAGTAACTTCACGAACTTGAACTATTCCAGTTTCAAGAACTTCAATTTTGTCTATGACTGTTTGTTTTGTTAATGACATGATTACTCCTTAATTTGCAACATAAGATATGCTAAAAATAAACCTATTACTAGCAACGGAATTACATTGAAGCGTTGAACCATTTCCTGAACGAAATGCTATTCCCGGAGTTGCTTGCGCTTCTACGTTTACTACGGTACTAGCATATGTTGTATAACCCATAGACCCCGGAGCGTATGTTTGTGTTGGCGGAAATGGAAGGCTAATTAAACTACCGGCAGTTGAAGAAGAACTTCCCAAAGTAATATCTAACTGAATTAAAACGAACCTTCCTATTCTTATATAAATAGAATCAAAAGTAGTAACAGAACCCCCGTTCCAAGTAGGTGTCCAAGTACCTTCCTCATAATCATCCAATGTGTTTGCGTTAGATGATGCTGATTGGGTTGCGGGGAATTGAATTCCTATTCCCGATGTTGGTGGCGTAGACGAACCTAATGCAACACTACCCGCAGTAGCAATAGAACCTGAGTCTGCAACTTGGAATTTATATGCGCCAGCACCAGAGTTGTAATACGCAATAGCGTTGTATGTGTTGTTAGTTGTGTTTCTTGAAGCGTCAATAAGAAATGGCGGGCTTGTATTTGATGCATTAGTTTGTTGAATTACAAAGCCCCGATTGTTGGTAGATTGAAGCATGGCTAGTTTTTCACCGCCATAAAGACTAGTTGTACCAACTAAAACATTTTGTGAAGTGTCAATAGTTACTGCTGTAGTACCACTAGACTGCAATGTAAGAGCAACACCAGATGAACTGGTCAGCACATTAGGCGTTGTTACGCCATTTGTTCCGTCAATAATTGCTGTCATTTAGCCTCCAAAGCCACGATTCGGGCGGTTAGTGCGTTGATTGTTTCGGCTTGTGTGTCGTTTATAGACTTGGGTTTTTGGATGTACTTCATTTTAAATTTCTACATCCAAGTTTCTTTGGTTTTTTAACGGCTCAGTAATTGGTTTGCCGTTTTCATCAGTCCAGCCTGTTTCAAACATATGTTTATCTTGCCTTTCGCCAATTACCATCCAACTAATTTCTGCTGTTGATTCAGGTTCTTGGGATTCAATAGTAAGAATATTACCGATTACAGAACCTTTAACGGCAGTCCAATCAGTTTCATTTGTAGTAAAACATTGGACATTACGGCAAAGCAAAACAAAAGTACCATCAGTCATTCTGGCTTCAGTATCAATATTAACTTGTGCTTTGCCAGCAATTAAAGTTATTTTTCCACGATAAATAAGGTCAGCATTAGGGCCTTCAATAAATGAATGAACTAAGTCATGGGTAACTGCTTTTTCAGGAATTGGATGTTCAATTCTAAAAGTACCTGAAGTTTTAGTTACAGAACCACCGCCAGATACAACAAAAGTGTTTGTACCACTTAAATTTTTACCAATAAAATTTGAATAGCCGTTATTAACTAATGTTTGAGCGCCAATTACATCACCGCCACCATTTACAACTGTAATTTTTGCAAATTGAGATGTTGTATTAACCAGCAAGTTACCGCTAGAGTCGATACGCATCACCCCGCCACCATTTACAGTCCAAATGTGGTTTAAACCAGATGCAACGTTGTAATAGAAACTTGCACCAGACTTTCCATATATGCCATTTCCAGCAGTAGAACTGGTAGCGCCATTTACAAAAAATCCACCCCATGATGATGAATCACTCTGGCTACCAATATAAAGTGGGCTTGTAAGGTCTGTATTATTTACTGTAAGTGTTGCGTTTGATGTGGTAGTAGTACCAATCCCCACCCGACCAGAGGAGTCGATACGCATACGCTCGTTAGCCAAGCCATTTGTACTAAAACTAATTACATCGTTTTCTTGGTTGACAACTCTTAATGCAGTTGTTCCACCTTCAACGCCAATAAATGCACCATCAGTATTGCCAGTACCAGTAGAGGCATTAAGCATTTGAACGTAACCATCTCCACCATATACGCTTAGTGGTTTGTTTGGCGCAGTAGTACCTATACCAACTCGCTGTGAAGCGTCTATCGTGAGTGCCGCTGTAGATGCAGTTTGTAGTTGCAAAATTCCACTGGTATCAGCGGAGTTGACCAATCCCGAAACGGTGCTGGCATTTATGGTAGTCGTCATGTCTTATCCTTTCAGAGCCGCAAGTTCGGCTTTTACTGTATCTAGTTCGGCTTTTAGTTCTTGGATGGCTTTTACAAGGGTTGGCATCATATCCCCCATTTTCAAACCTTTTTTAGTTTCGCTTGTTTCTTTATTAAGAATATAGTCTTCAATTAAATCTGGCAATATTAGTTCAACTTCTTGCGCAATAAAACCAGCCACATTTTGTTTTGAACCATTTTTCCAATCAAATCTTCTAGGTTGTAAAGCCAGTATTTCAGAAAGACCAGTTTCTAATGGTTTTATGTTTTCTTTTTCTGTAATGTCTGATAAACCAGTAATTGACGTACTACGAGCATAAACAGTACCACCATAACCTACATAAAATTGAGATTGATTTAAAGAACTTGAAAACAATTCATAGGCAAATTCTCCATTACTAGAACTTGCTCCAATTACGCTTGTATATGTTTTATTAGTTCCCCAACCACTTGGCTGAAAAACAACACCATTTTGTGATGTGCCATTAGGTGCAGTAGAGGCAATACCAACATAAGCACCAGCCACAGTAATTCTAGGATTACCATCCCCATCAGACAGCACAATGTAGTTTGATGCTGTGCGAATGTCTAAGCCACCTTGGTTGCCACTATAGTTACCAAGAATTGTATTTTTACCGCCAGTCGTAACAGATTGTCCAGCGCCAGTACCGACAAATGTGTTATTTGTTCCAGTAGTTGCCGCATAACCTGCCGAATATCCAAGAAATGTGTTGTAAGTAGAAGTAGCAGAACTTGCGGCAAATGTATATCCCGCTTGATAACCAAAGAAGGTGTTTGCACTTCCTTGTACATTTGAGAAACCCGCTTGATAACCTACACCTGTGTTGTAATTGCCTACTGTATTGGATTGAAGTGAACCACGACCTACTGCGGTGTTTAACGAACCAGTATTGTAATAAAGACTCTGGTCACCTACTGCTACATTTTGTGACCCAGAAACATTTGATACAAGGCTAAAACACCCAACAGCAGTATTGTTAGTGCCATCAGCATTAACATTTAAACTTTGATGACCAATAGCCGTATTCTGATAGCCAGAAGTATCGGATGCCAATGCTTGATAACCAAGCGCAACAAGCCTGTTTCCTGTCGCTGTTGCCGCTATTGCACCATTACCCACAGCCGTGTTAGTAGATACAGCACCACCGCCTTTACCTACTGTTAGACCTGAGATAGATGCGTCAGATGTTGTGGTAATCGTAGTAAACGATGGAGAACCACCACTCACCGCCATAGTTCCCGATGCGGAGGGTAGTGTGACTGTGACCGTCCCCGCTACCGCAGGTGCAGATAGGGTTACTGCCCCAGATGTATCGCCATTAACAACAATGCTTGCCATAATTTTTCCTTAAACGACTACCCAGCGACTACCGCTGGCGACTGTTACTGATTGACCTGATGCAATTGAAACGGGGCCTGCCGACATAGCGTTAGACCCAGATGCTACTGTGTAACTTGTGCTAATCGTTGCGCTGTTGACCACAATACCATTACTTGCATTTAAAACCGTAGAACTGAACTCGCCCGTGCTTGGCTTGTATAACAACTTGGCGTTGCTCGTGTAAACGTTCTGTGCTGTCCCGCTGGTAGCCGCTGCAAGCAAAGGATAGATGTTGGAAGACGTTGAGGTGTCATTGCTGATTGCTGACCCACCCACTGACTTCCATGCTGGGGATGACCCACTATAGCCCTCAAACTCATTTGTCGTGCTGTTGTAGCGCAACATACCCGTGGTGGGAGAGCCGGGCTGTTGAGCTGTCGTACCTTTACTAATCGTCAAAGCACCAGTAGAGCTAAATGTTGAGTCTAAGGTTGCTGTCAAAGCACCTGTAATCGCCACCGTTCCAGTTACTGCTAATGCTGTTCCAGACCATGTAAAGTTTGCAGATCCGCCCAAAACGCCTGAGCTATTAAACTGAACCTGCGTGTTAGATCCTGCCGCATTAGCAATCGTTGAACTAGTCTTGATAAAGTCAACGCCATTCCAAGCGCAAACCGCTGATTCACCCGCAATGATCGTTACACCAGCTGTAGGGCCAACGCCTACTAACTTGATTGACTGGGTGCTTCCCGTCTTGTTGATGACAACATAGACCTTAGACTGCGCCGGAGCTGTTATCGTTCTGGTTGCTGTCCCGCTTGCTGTCCATAACAGGATGGCTTCTCTAGATGTATTTGCCGCACCAGTTGTGGTGGTTAAAGTTACATCTGCATCGGAAGTGATAGTGGTAGTCCCAGCAATTGCTGAGTCTAATAGGTTCGTAATGGAGTTATTGACTATATCGCCCCATGTACCCGACAGTTCACCAGTAACGGGTAGTGCAAGCCCTAACAGTGAGGTATATGCTGTGGTCACGTTCTGCTCCTATATCTTTTCATTTTATAGCCATTTCTACTAAATCACAACCCAACGAGCGCCAGAACCTAAAGTAACTGAAACTCCGCTTGCTACAGAAATTGGCCCTGCTGACATAGCTGAGTTGCCTGCGGCTATGGTGTAACTTGCACTTACTGTTTGACTGTTTACATAAAGACCATTGCTGGCGATCATGTTAGTTCCAGTAATGTTTCCTGCATTGGTAACATTACCACTAGCGTCTTGGTTTACCGACTTCTCAGCTGGGTAGGTTACAAATACGTCTTTTGTTCCAGCCGAGAAATTAACCAGCGATCCTGAGTTACTCGAAGCTAAGACTGTCGTGCGGGCGAGGGTTGTGCCTGACGAGGTGTAAGTTCCAATGCCCACCTCCCACTCGGAGCCTGTCTGGCCCGCAATTGTGTAGTAGGTGGTGTTTGCGTTACCTATGGCAGCAAATGATTGGTATCCTGTAGAGGCACCAAGCAGAGTCACCGTCCCCGTACCAGTCGTTGTGGTGGTTTCCTTTACTCTATCTGCTAGTACAAGTGCCATATTTTTTCCTATTCCGTCTGAATCAATTCCCAACTGACAGATTGGCTATCGTCTATAACCTCCCAGCCAGCAGTTTCGGAATCGTTTATATTTTGCCAGTTTGCGTCTTGACTGTCGATAATAAGTGTCCAGTAGAAAACGCCAACAGTACCTTGCTGCCCGCGAGCTGATAGGCCAGTTAGCCCCTGCAAGATGCTAAAACCAATAGACCCTCCTGCTCCAGCTGCAGACAATCCCGTTAGAGCTGCCGCTTTGCCGGGCAATATAGTCCCAACAAATCCAGAAGCATTGTTTCCAGTCAAAGCAACCAATACAGTCTGTCCTATCGTTCCTACATTACCGCTAGCCGTTACACCAGTCAGGTCTACAGCCATCGATGGAGTAACTGACCCTACAAATCCTGATGCAACATCGCCAGTTTCTGTGGGCGCTACTGACGGGGTTACCGAACCTACAGCACCAGAAGCAACAATCCCTGTCAACGCCACCGACATGGTTGGCGTAACAGTACCTACAAAACCAGAAGCAACATCACCCGTTTCTGCAGGAGATGTGCTTGGCGTTACCGTTCCAACCGCGCCCGATGCCGACTTACCAGTCAGAGCTTGAGATGCTGTTGGGGTAACCGTGCCAACTGAGCCAGAAGCCGCGTTACCGGTCAGAGCAACAGAGAAACTACTGGAACTTGTTCCAACTGCACCTGATGCCGCATCTCCAGTCAGGGCTACGGACTGAGTTCCAGTAACAGATCCAACCGCTCCAGAAGCTGTTACGCCCGTTAGCGCTACAGAGAAAGATGGTGTAACAGTACCGACAAACCCTGATGCCGCATCCCCAGTCTCAGCCTGTGAGCTACTGGGGGTTACTGTTCCTACTGCGCCAGATGCCGTTACGCCCGTGAGGGCTACAGAACTGCTTACGCCTACTGTACCTACCGCTCCTGATGCCGCATTACCCGTTAAGGCGACAGCAACCGTTACCCCAGAAAGCGAGGCAAACGGCGTTTCAGCAAAAGCGGAGATACCAAACATGGTCTAAACGGCTTTAAGCCGCCCCCGCTTATGTTGTAGAGATACGCAGTAAAGCGGTAGTCGTTGTGTTTGAAGGCATCGTCAACGCAAAAGTACCGGCGGTAATCGTTTGGTTACCAAAGGTATAGACGCCAACAGCCTTGTTTGACTGGCTTGAGTTATACATAAGCATCGCATTGAAAGAAGTTGTCAATGTGACGTTTGTGTAGCTGATACTCGCTGAAGGTGTCCAATAAGCCACGCCAGCTGTTGCGGAGCTGTTAGTCGAAGCAGGGGCAGTAGCGTTTGTGATTGTCACACCACCAGCCGTGTAGTTAGTTCCAGTCACTTCACCTGTAGATGAATAGACTGTAGTGGAGGCATCAATCGTGGCGCTAGTCAAATACAAAGCCGCCTTGAAGGTGTCTGCTGTAGTTGCTGCACGGATAGGTGCTACGCCAAAGTTGTGGGTTGCGGTTAGCGCTTCGGCTAAAAACGAAGTGCATAGGGATGCGGTATTTGCCATGATGTTTCCTTATTAGAAAGTGCCTACTTCGCCACCAATAGGCAGCGAGCGTTTAAGTGTTACATGGGCAGAGCGATGAACAAGTTCACCTTCTAACCAGTATTCAACCCAAGTGGTTAATTCGTTGTCGTCCTCAAATGTCCCTTCGCGCTTTTCTAGCAAAGAGTCATCCATGTCGCCTTTGGTCGTTGTAACTATCAATTTGAACTCCTAATAAGCGCGGCTGTTGATGTATTCGCAGGCAAAGTGATTGTGAATGTTGTCGTACAAGTCTTATCTGAACCAAAATCTAAGACGCAAATAGACTTGTTTCCCTTGGTCGCATTGTAGATTAGCGCGCATCTTGTTGTGAATGCAGCTGGACTCCAATACGGGTTTGTAAAGCTTACATATGCCGTGTAGTTATCACTCTGAACGGTAACTCCAGTGATTAGCTGACCGCCGGCCGTGTAACCAGTTCCAGTTATCTCATTGGTTGAGCTGTAAACGGTTGTGTCTTGATCTAGGTTGGCGTTGCCGTTGTACAAAGCAATGTACAGGCTGTCGGTTAACAGATTGTGTACACCCTCGTACAGCTGCTTCTTGAAGCTGGTTGTTTGGGTTTGTACGATCATACGACTGGCACCCTAACCTGACCATCCCTGTAGGCATCCATACGCTGTTTGCCATCACCCAAGTTCTTGAGCAGGAACATAGAAGAATCGTAGCGGTCTTTGTAAAGAGTGACTAAATCTGCATCACCCTTCATATAGGTAATCGCTTCCATCATTGTTCCGCAGAACAGAGCAATATCAAAGTTGTCACCCAACCAAGAATGACCGTTTGCAGAATCAACAATCGACTCTGGGTAATAGTAGTAATGGAACTCAACATGGTAACTAGCATCCGGCGTTGGGCCAAGGATCAATGTGAGCTCATTAGTAATTGAGGTAGACGTTGTTGTTGGGCCAAAGATAGCGTAATGCTTAGGCAGTCCTGTATCGGCTGGGCCGGGATAGGCCTCGCGAATAAAGTTAACGTCCTTGTTTAAAAGGAAAGTGTAGTTCTCAGCAGCTGTTCCATAACCTTCAATGACCGCTATGGAGTAGGTTGAAAGAAAATCGTCGGGCGTAGACAAGTACTTATTGCCGCTTGTTAGTACACCTAAAACATTTTTTCTGAAATACGAGACTTGGACAGAGTTGAATATACGCTGCTCCGCCTGCCGAATCATTGTGTCCATATCCGGTCTTGCAACCGTGTTGACAAATGTGTTCTCGCAGTAGTCGGAGACAGCAGTGACCAGTTCGTCGTATGTCATTTAAACCTCAACCCATTGGGCCTCTTGCCATTACACCCTTGGTAGCGCAACCAGTTCCGCGAATCTTGATGCCAGATGTTTTAGTTTGCTCATCACCAGCAGATTTGCTGATAGCGCCAACGCTTACATCATAGTTCTCAAGTTTGCTACGGTTTGGTTCTTTACCGGGGTTATCAGATATCTTGAATTCTTTACCGGTCATTTTGTGTGGCTTGGCATAAACGCTGGCAGAGCCAACTTCTTTGCCCATTACTTTTTTGCTAAATGTGGCCATGTTAGCCTCCTTGATTCTTAGCGCGCGACAAGTTACGTCCAAACTTCTTACGATCCAAAGATGTAGGGCCGCCCTTCTTGAGCTTCAAAGTAGTGCCTTTGCCACCTTTGTGCTCTTGAGCATCGTGCTGTTTGAAAGCTTTTTTGATCAAAGCTTTGTCTTGTTTTAAATCTGATTTGTCCATTTTCAACTCCCTATGTTACCGATATGGTGACTGTACCAACACTTGTGGTCGCCACCAAGTTATTTGGCGTCAACCCATCATCAAACAATCTAGAACCACCTACTGGGTTCCAGCCCCACTGAATGTCCCTCGAGCCACCTGTTGGGAAGCCGTCGGTACCAATGCCCGCAGAAACATATGTTGTGTCTGGTCTAGGCTGATAGACAGCCTGTGGATCGTAGACTGGATACATTCCCAGCTGCAACTGCGGCTGATCAGGATCCCAACATGACTCGCAAACCTTTAGCTGGTACAGCTTGGTCTTGATTATCTCAACCTTTAGCTGTTTAAGCTTGTACCGCTGCCCGCAACGGTCACACTCGGCAATCGAGTATTTACCTGATGCATATGGACTGGCCATTAAACAGCGCCCCCTCCAATAAAGGCCTGACGAGGCACAAGCCTCATTGTTGCCTTCTCATGGTCTTCACCAGCGGCTAAGTTAAATTGTTCATCGTAGACCGACTTGAGCATTTGCAAACGGCTGACTAAGTCGGGTTGCTTCATGGCAATGTAGTAAGCCAAACCGGCCGCTACACATGGCAAGAAACGGAAGTTCATGTCTTGAGTCTGCACACCAGAGCCAGCGTCTTGAATGCGGCGCATACGGTAGTAGACAAACTGATAAGTCTGGCTGGAATCAGGCGTTGGCCAAACAGTGATTGCTGGCAGCTGGGGAACGTAAACTTTGGCACTTGTTACATGTGCTGCAGCTGTAGTGTTGTTCTGGCCTCTGAATACTCCACCTAGTGAGTTTCCATCGATATAGCCGTAGTAGATATCTTCTGTGCCAAGGCGGATGTATCCCGCGCCTGCAAGGCCAACGACAGAATCCAATGTGATTGTTGTAGCGGTTGCATTTATATTTGCAGCCAAAGCTAAATCTGTTGGGTTAGTCTCACCAGACAAACGCTGAATCCAAACTTGGATTGGACGGCCTTGCGCCAGTTTGTTTGGGATCGTGGCATAAGTAGAAACGCTAATGCGGGTAATGCTCAAGTCTGCCTGAGTATTTACGGCATTAGCTCCTGTACGGATGACATGGTCTAGCAGATCAATTGTGTCTGTAGGCAAAGCATAAGTACTTAATCCGGGAGTCAGGGTTAATGTTCCCTGCTCAATAGTCCACATGTTTAAACCACGGTTAGACCATTCAATGGTCATTAGGTTCATGGAACGACGAGCTGTACGCAAGTCGTATCCACTTCGCATCTCACGGCCCGCGCGCTCCCACGCCTCCTCGGCAAGCTCCGAGAAGTCCATGTTAAAGACGCTTGAACCGGTGGTGCTCATTTCATACCTTTAAGGGTTTGGGCTAGGCGGGCGCGTTGGCCAAGTTTGCCGGGGGCTTTTGCTGCCTTGGCTAGCTTGCTTGCGGGAATCTTGCTCCCTTTTTTCACACCAAGCTCTGAGCGCAGAGCTCCGGGCTTTTTGATTGCTTTTTGTATCCATTTTTCAGCCATGATTACCTCTTCGCGGTTTTTGCAGAGTTAATGAATGCTTGCGCTGTTGGAGCACCCTTGCTTCCAACTTTACGCATTTTTTCACCAGAACCTTTGGCTATACGTTTTCTTTTGGCATTAATGTTGGCATACAAACCAACAGGACCGCCTTCAGCGTATTGCGTAAAGTCTGTGTCGTCCCTACGGGCCTTTTTAACTCCCGTAGGCATTTTGCTGGCGCTAATAGCGCCCATGCCACGGCTGGGTCGCATTAAGTTCTTCCTCCGCCACACATAACCATTGTGCCGCGAGTTTTGCCACGCTGGGCAATACCATCGGCACGTTTGGAAGCGGAGCCGACTTTGCCGCCTTTTTTAAAAGTAAGGTCAGAAGTTTCAGTATTCTCTTCGTTTACTCGAGAAGCTTTCTTTGGTTCTGGAGTAGCGGGAGCTGGCTCTTCTGCCATCTTGACTCCGCTAGTACGAGCAAGATTTTTTACCATGTCAGAAGAAACTTCATTGCGTACCGACGGTTTAACTTGAGGAATGATGCGAGGTTCTGCACGGCGCTCTAGGCCCTTATCTGCATTAAGCAAATCGCGCAAAGTGGCATTTTGACCAGCCGTTTTACGAAATTCTGCAAGTTCAGCAGCTGAAACTTTAGCTACGCCGTTTTTTACTTCGCGATTTTTGTTTGGTGTCCATGACATGATTGTCTCCTTAGCAATATTTTTTAGACATGCCGCCAGCAGACATCTTTACTTGCTTGGCTTTAGTTTTGCCTTTTGAAGCAATACCGTCAGCTGAACGAGTAAAGCCGCCAGCAGACATCTTTTTGACTTTGCCGCCTTTTTTCATCATTCCCATGCCGCCACCCATAGATGTATCAGCCATAGGAGTAGGACGCTTCATCCCATCTTTAGCAGTACTCATACCGGGTTTCATCATTGGTTTACCCATCTTTGTTGTAGCCATTTCACCACCTCGTTTAAAAGTTTTGCCTTTATCGGCCTTGCTGAACTCTTTCCCCACGGACTGGGGAACTCCTACTTTCTTGGCAAACGATGGGCTATGAGCTATCGCTTCCATGAAATTGTGCTGTTTTTTGCTCTTACTTGGCATCATCGCCCCGCTTGAATAAGCTGGTCAATCTTTGCTTCAAGGCGATTGAAGCGCTGGTCAATGTGGTCAGTAATGCGTTGAATTTCTGCTTGAGTAACGTAATCACGGGCTACCTCCTCGCGTGTAATGTTTAGTAAGCGCTCGACACGTTTAATGTCCTCGCCCATATCTTTTACTTGGCCAAGCTTCTCCCGCATGAGGAAGCCAAAAGCCCCCAACACTATGGATAAAACTGCTGACCAAATCATGTTAGCGTCCATTAGCATTTCCAAGCCCGTAGGCTTTTGTTAATCCTAGAGTTCGGGTCTTTCGCTGTTTTTGCGGATGTCAATTTCTTTTTCATCCCCTCCATGCGAGCGCAGAAAGAGTCTTTTCTTGATCCGCCTTCTGGTTGCGGCGGTTTCAAATTCATCCCTTGCTTTTTCGCGGATGCTCGGCCCTTGGCATTCAAGCCACCGTTGGGGTTCTTGCCTTCTTTGCGTTGCCATGCGGGTGATTTAGCCATTTACAACTTTCAGGCGCGCTTCCCGAATGTTTCCAAGTAACGGGATAACGACAGATTCACGGAAGTTATTGGTGAATATCTCACTGCCAACGTGAGGCAGGCTGATGTCTACATCGATATGGACTGTAAAGCCCATGTCGGTTGCTCTATCACAGAACAAGTAGTCTTCACCAACATACTGGTCATCTCTAATGTCAAAGTCAAACAGGGCATACATTCTTTCGCCTGTGGGCTTGTTCTTGTATGACCATTCTGGATGGGCTTCAACCATCTTCTCAATGACATGGCGGCGAATCAACATAAAGCCTGTACCTACGCGCTTGACGCGCATGAGGGATCCATCAAACTCTAAGTCATCATTCTCATCCCAGTACAGATCTGCAAAAAACTTCTTGTCAGTAGATCTGCGTGGATATGCGCCAGCCACAATATCTTTATCAGTGCCTTGAGCCATCAAACGGAAGATGTCTGATGGTTCTGCTATGACGTCTGAGTCAATGAACAACATATCGGTAGCGTCTGTCTTTAAAAACTCAGCTACCAAACAGTTACGCGCCATCGTGATGATGGAACAATTTGAAATATCAGACAAAGTTACAGCAACGCCTAGCCGCATAGCTTCGGGCATTAACTGTGCGAGGTTAAACGCGGTTTTAACATTGAGCCGTCCGTCATGGCAAGGTATGCCAATAAACAACTTACGCCCTGCTAAAACCATTTGTTTAGACTCAGCCATAAAAAACGCTCACAGCAGCCAGATTGACCATGTATGCATAAACGCCATTTTGCGCCAACAAACCTTCTCCGGGCAAAGTTTGTCCGTTGTTATATGTATCGTTTGCGGCAACATCAAAGGTCATTAACCAACTACCCGTTGAATAAACAGCGGCAGGAGTACCTGTGATTGTTCCGGAGTTAATGTCTGTAATGGTAAAAGTGTTAGCAGTGGCAGTAGCAATTGTGTAGTTTCCGGGTGTGGCTGAACCGCCGCTACCAGAATCAAAGTCAATGCCGATTGTTTGTCCTGCTAATAAACCGTGAGCTGTTTTTGAAACAGTAACCGTTGCACCAGAACGAGCGTAAGTAACTCCGCTAGAAACAGGTGCTGTTGTTGTATCAAAAAGAACAAACTGTCCAGCAGATGTACTGCCTACAAAAGAAACGGCCTTAACGCGGGTTCTTTGAAGAACCATAAAACCAGATTGATTTGTATGCGCTTGTTTTACGTCATATTGCATCGTCATAATTAATCTCCTGTTATGAGGGGGCCTAAGCCCCCATGATTAATTACTGTTGGTTGTAAGCTGGTGTTTGAGCGCCGGTGGAATCTGCCACTGCGTAAACAATGGTGTACTGCACAGTACCAACAGTGACATTAGCAACTGTAGGGCGCACGGTAGCAATGATTGTTACGTCTGTAGTGCCAACACCAGCTCCATTAGGAGAAGCGGTAGTTGCAGCGCCACACCAGTTAGCTAACTTAGATGCTGCATTTGTGTTAGCCAAACGGCCTTGCGTGGTAATGTCTGAAGACGCCCAATACAAGTTAGTTGTACCAGTAATGCCAAGCGTCATGTTTGCAGCAGTAGAGCCTGTAAAAGCTACCAACGTATCAACAAAAATATTGATGATTTGAGAGCCAGCTGGAATTGTGAACAAAGTAGTGGTGGTGTCAGCAGTGTAAACAGCGCCGTCATAAACTACTTTTTTAGTTTGACTAACAGTAGAAGTGCCAGTGTTTTGAATGGTGCCGGCAGTAGTGCCAGTAGTGTTTTTAACAGTACCCAATAACCAAGGGCCAAGGTGAGTTGCGAATCCCATGAGGATCTCCTTTATGCACAAGTCCCTGTACCATCTGTGCATCGTCCACTAGGCTGGCTGGTACAGGTATAAATTCCTAGACTGGTTTGAATATACACGATTACATGCACATTCACAATGTTCTAAACAAAAAAAGGGGCCACTAGGACCCCTTTCTTTTTAGGCGCCGGCAGAGCCGTACATGCCGAGAGGGTCAGACCAGCCGAAGCTGTAACGCTCGCGAGACTTGTAACGGACGTTACCAGTATCAAAGTCACCGTCCATAGACTGTGACAGGGGGCTACGCACAAAGTGCTTCATGCCGTTTGGAACGTCTGTGGTCAAGAACCAAGCGTTTGTGTCGGTCAAGAAGTGGTTAACAGCGTATCCATCAGGGATAGAACCGTTGTTCTTCAATGCGTTGATATCGTTGTCAGTAGTACCGACACGCAACTCAGTCTCTAAGAGGCGAGTAGCAACGAACATCAATGATGGAGGAACGATCAGCTTTTTAGGCTTTGCTGCGATCAACAGGCCACGCTCGTCTGTCCACAAGGAGATTTGAATAACGGCGGCTTCCAAAGAAGTCTCGTTCAAATCAGCTGCAGTCGTAGGAATGTTGCTGTTAACGCCACCAGTGATCAAGGGATGTGAAGCACTGAACAAAGTAACGCCGTCGCCGCCGTTATAACCAGCTGTGAAGCCGTTGTTCAAAACTGCAGCAGCCTTAACTTGCTTGGTGTAAGCCATAGCACGGGCCAATGCCTTGGTGTAGCGAGCAGACAAGCTGTCGTACAAGTTGTCTTCGATGGCCTCTTCGGTCAGCGAGAAACCCAAAGCGATGGTTTCGTGGTTGTAACGAGCTGTCCATGCCTCTTGAGCATTGTCATAAGCGATGGCAGAGCCTTCGTTCTTGACAGGAGCCGCTGAGAAACCAGACAGTTTTGTTTCCTCTTCAAAGCTACGCTCAGATGTTTCTGTATCGTAGATCTCTTTGTGCTCTTCGCCGTATTTGGCGTACTCAAGGCCGAACAATGCGTTAAGTCCGGGGAGCAGTTCTTTGAGTAGTTGTGCGCGTGAAATAGCCATGGTAAGTTACTCCTTAGATACCGGTGGTATCAGTGTACTGGTGCAAGTTGAACTTGACCAAAAACTCGTAATAGGTAGTAGCTGTAGCATTGGCAGGGCCAGTAGCTGTATCAGGCACAACATCAATTACACGAATAGGCAATGTAGCTGTAGTAACGGCGGAAGTTCCGTCAATACCATAGTACGAATCGCCAGTGGTTGTAGAACCAGTAGTAACAGAAATTGCCACGTTAGAGCCAATAATGTTACGGCTAAACGCGGTAGGAACTGTAGTCTGACCGTTAGTAGCCACTACCTTGAACACAGCGTTAGGATCATCCACAACATAGCCAAAAGCCAATGCTGTAGTGGTCGAAGTAGCTGCTGGGTAATACTGACCCTGAACTGGCTGACCAGCAGAGTTTGTATAAGAGCATCCAACCAACACGCCAACGCTGTCGCCAGAGTTAGTAGTGGTTTTTGCAACCAAGTAGCCAGTTGTATCAAGGGCAACGGTGTCACCATTGAGAATCGCGGTAGCGTAAGCAGCTGCGATAGGGATTTGACGGATCGCTCCGGCGTATGGGAGTCCATCCAGTCGGTTGACTGGTTTGAAACCATACGTCTTATTGACGGTAGGATAAGCCATTTAAGAGCTCCAAAAAAAGTTTAAGCACCTTTGCCAAAGCTAGTAGAGGATTTGTTCTCTCTAAAGAGAGGCATTCTCGGGTCACTCTGACGCATTAAGCTATTGTCAACAGCTTCCGCTTGAGCGTTGGCTTGTTTTGCGTAATGTGCATTACGCTGGGCCACCAACTCATCCGGAGTCTTGCAGAGCAATAACCCGCCAATTTCGATGTTGTCTTTGAATCGACTAGTCGGATCAGCTAGCAGTCTGAACTTCGGTTGTTCTTCTAGCGCCACTGGTTCCCAGTGCTCTCTCAGTTTTGCTGAAAGATTGCGCGGGTCAGCTGCGCCTAAGTTTGAAACACGAATCCAACGGTACCGGTACCCGGGAACTTTGTCTGGTTCTGGAAGAAGTTCAGCTGGCATCCACTGCTTAGGACGCTCTTCTATTACACGTTCTTCAAGTTCACGAGGTTTTCTGTTTTCAGCCATTTAGGCCTCCAATTTAAGCATCTCCCTAGCATATTGCTCGGGAGTTAGGTTTAGTTTTTTAGCGATGTTGAGTTGACTTGTGTTCAACCTGACACGCTTTGATGATGTGCTACGGTTGGCTGGCGCCACTACCGAGCTGGGTTTTGTGCCACGGCTTTCGCTGGGCTTGTCGTTCTCAAATTTCTCTGGGAACCGGTGACGCATTGTTTCATCAATACGTCGGTAATACTCTTGTGAAGAGAGGACTACTCCTTCTTCTTTTAGTTGTTCGTGCATAGCCAAGGCCATACCTGTCATCAACTTGTCGGCTCCAAACCAAGTATTCTGTTTCTGCCAAGCTACTGCTGAGTTATCAACAGGTACTCGTTCTTGTTGCCTTGTGGGCGTTTGTACCTCAAACTCTTCAGTTTGTAAAGGCGCTGGTCGGTAATTCTTAACTTTGTCGCGTTTTATCGACGCTTCGGTTAATTTTTCCTGAGCTTCCATTACCTTTTCGGTATCACCAGAGTCATAAGCCTCTCGGTAAGCCCGTTTGGCTGCCTCAAGTTCCAGATCAACAGCGCGCTGAATAGACGAAAGGACATTCTTTTCACTGTCATTTAAGGTGGTTTTGAGGCGTTTGTTTTCCTCAATTACCCTTTTAGCCAGCTCAATAGCCTCGTCTTGCTCGCGTCTAGCGGCATCTTTTTCCCGACGCTCGTCATGCGCCAGCTTCTTCATCTGAATCAGCTTCTTCTTGACCTTGGTCGAATAGTCTTCAAGCTCGTCGTTGTAGAGCTCTTCTCTAACCTCTTCTGGAAGCGGGTCTTTGTTCCGGTCTTCCGTAGGGGTGTCGTCTTCGATTTCAAGTTCTATCTCGTCATCTACTTTGTCTTCGTCTTTTTCATCGGGGAATTTGTATTCATCTAGCATTTCTGCTCCTTATTTGCGCCGGATTCCGCGTGGATCGTCAACAGTACCTTCAACCGAATCATCATTGATCATTCGGAATTCTTTACCATGGATAACCAATCGGCTGCCAGCATTGGGTCTAATCAAAATAAAGTCGCCAACTTGGCAATAAGGGCCGCTCGGGAAACGAGTTGCATCCTTATAACAATCTGGCCCCATAGCAACCACGAATAACACGGTTGTCAGGGTTTCTTCAATCATGATAGTTTCGTCAGCTTTGATAATGCCGCTTTCAAACTCTTTTTCCTGCTCTGGGATGGCGCACAGAATGCGGTATCCAGATGGAGTTGGGAGTTGTTTGGCTTTCTCGTCTGCTGTCTTGTGCAATATTCCTGTTAGGTCAATTGCTTTCAGTAAATCTACTGATTCACTCGTCATCGTCATCTTGTTTCAATCTTTCGTGTAGGTCGTGGATAAAGGAACGTGCAGTGAGAAGACCTTTAATCTCTCCGCACATTTTTTTGTACTCCGCAAAGTCGCTGGCATTGCCGTCTGCCATGGCTTCTTGAAGTTGCAAAATCTTGTCATTGACCTTGGAAGTCAAGTGTTCTAGGTATTTATCAATCATTGATTAACCTTTCGTTGCGCCTCTCTTTGCACAGCTAGCTGGGCATTTGTCTTGGCGGCGTCTACCCCAAGGCGTAGGCGCTCCAAACCGGCGGCTTGGCTTTGTGATTTGTCATGCTTTTGTGTATCCGCTTGGATACGCAACATGTCAACTTCTTTTTGGTTCGCAATACGAGTGGACTCATTGGCGATTTGGGCTTGCTTGGCTTGAGCTTCGGCCATGGCCTTTTGCTCTTTGATGCCAACATCTTTTTCCTTGATGGCCAATTCCTTTTGTTGCATCTGAACAAGTGGATCTTGTGCCAACTGCTGGTTCTTCTGCTGTGCTGCCTCGGCTTTGTTTTCGTCGAGCAGCTGCTTGCTGGCTTGAGCGATAAGCTTTGATAGCTCGTTCTCCACTTCGTGCGGCAAGTGTTTGCCGGGCTCTGGGAGGGTGACGCCCATCTGCTTTTCGATTTCGTTCCTGTAGTGGAAACCCAAATGCTCGGCAATATGGGCTTGCAAAGCGGCCATGATTTGGTTGGCCTGTGGGTTTTGTCCAATCGTTTGGGTGATGTTGGGGTCTTGCAGGAATGCTTGATGGACCGCAATGTGTGCATCCTGATCTTGAGTGATAAACGCCTTCATAGGTTTTCCCTTGAGTGCGTTCATGTTCTCGGAGACTGGATCAATTGGGCGCTCGTCGTCTTCTAACGGCACTAGCTTCTGGGCGTTCTTAATACCCAGAACATCCAACATTTGGCGATGCAGCTGTGGCAAGTCATAGATCTGTGGAGCTTGTTGCGCCAGCTGGATCACCGCTTGGTACTGAACAATCTTCTGCGCCATGGTCGCGGCGTTTGGATCGCTCACTGGGATGACGTCGACTAGATCGTAGTCAGATTGTTTAGCGGTCTTCTTGCCTTCGACTGGTTCATAAGAGTAGTCAGGCGGTGTGTAGTCGCGGATGATGTCTCTTAATAAACCGAGCTCTTGTTTAAAGGAGTAGTGAATGCGCGCTTGTACGGCAGTCATCACTTTTAAAGAGCGCTCAAGGATCGCAAGGGTTGTTCCAACTGGAGAGTTGGCAGACATATCGGCAACTTGAATGTCAGCGGCCGAGGCAAAACGTCTTCCCTCTTCTACGATTTTGTCGAGTAGCGTAGCAAGGACTTGGCTTGGCTCTTTGTAAGGCAACGCCATGATATTGTCTTTGATAGCTCCACTTGGAACGTCAACATCCCTCCACTCGCCGGGTCCGATAGGTGTATCGTCTCCTTTGGTGCGAAGGCCACGGGTTTTGAAGCCGCCGGGTAGGTTGGATAAAGTTCCAGCGTCTACCAACTGTCTCAAAATGGAAGTTCCTGATTTGGCAAACGCTCCAACTAAGTGGATTAAGCCAAAACAGTAGAAACCAAAGCCCGGAACGTAGCCATAGTGGACGTAATGCTGGCGCTTTTGGTGCTTTTTGTCCTCTGGGCGCCAGTTTCTGCGAATAGCCAGACATTTTTGGCTGCCTTTTTCGACTGTAACGATGTATGGCAGAGCAATACCCGTTGGAACGCCGTCTTTGTCCTTGTGTTCGTGGCCTTCAAGGTCCAAATTCACGTTCATCTCGAGAATTTTGTACCTGTCGTCTGAAGTAGCCTTGAATCCCATCTTCTCGGCGATCTTTTTCTCTACTTCGTCGAGCATATTCTCTGGTTCTCCCAGATCAATGTCTAAATAGAAGCCGTCTACTTGTAGTTTTCGTAGATCGTTTTCTGTTTTACGCATAACGTGGGTTACGCGCTCTGAAGTTTCGATGTCTGAAGCCCCATAAGGGACGACGATATCTTCGGCCGGCACAAAAATGGAGGTCTGGCGGTCTTTTGCGGGGTCAAAGTAGACTTTCTTGAACGCATTTCCAGACAATCCCAAGCCCCACAACATGCGCTCATGCTCTGGACGGAACTCTGTCATGCGATCTGTCAGCTCATAGTTCATGTCATCCTGAACTCGAGTCGCGGCGTCCTTCTTTTCTTGGGTTTCTTTTCCGATGATCTGGGTTTTTACTGGCCCAGCTGCTGGAAAAGTACTCATCATGATCTCAGCTTGGAACTTAACCAAAGCTTCTGAGAGTAGTGGGTGATAAACACCGCAAGCGCCGATCCATGGATCAGCTCTTTCTTCTATCTTCATACCTAAGAGTTCTAGGCCGTCGACGTAAGTCTGCATCCAGTCTTTTCTGGAGGAGACGTCGTCTTCAAAATCGGAGATTAAGTCTTGGACAATGTTGGCTACAACATCATCGGGAAGTGTTTCGGCAAGGTTCTCGTCAAAGTTTTCTATCTCGTCACCGCCTAGACTGATCTCCATATCACCCAAAGTGATGTTGAGTTCTTCGGGATCGACGATTTCAATTTCGATTTCAGGCTCACCTGTGTCAAGAGATTCCAAGCCTTCCGGCGCTTCATATAGACTTTTGTCAATCATATTAGTCCTTAGTAATAAGACATCTTGCGCCTGAATCTTAGAGGTTCATCATCCTCATCACTATTCAAACGTAAAAACCCACCCTTCCTAAATCTGATCAATGCTTGGGTGGTAGAGTCAACTAAGTCATCATGGTCTGAGTTTGGAAATGCTGCCATCTCTTCTATCAGTTCATCCGCCCATCTTGTAGACGGAGCCCATACTTTACCGCTTGCAAACAAATCAGATACGGAATTGATCCTCACCATCTTATCATTCCCCCTGCTTGGAGTAAATTCAGATACTGGGATCCCCATAGCTCTCAACTCAAAAATAAGAGGCGCGCCAGAAGCTTTGGCTTCAACGATGAAAGCGTCTGGTTCCCACTCTTTGTAGTGGTTAAAAGCTTTCTCCTTTAGCTCGGGAAACTCCATCCTCTTCTTAAAGGCGTCTAGCAAAATCACATTAGGATCGTTTGGGTTTTCGTTTTTGTAAAACACACCCCAAGTCGTACAGGCTGAGTAGTCGCTTCTCTCTGACTTTGTAAACGCCGTGTCCCAGCTTTGGATGATGAACTCACAAACTGGAGGACGGTCTGGCTCCCATATCTTCCACCAGTCCCGTTTGATGATCGCGCCTTCTTCAGACGTTGGGCTTTGCTGGTATTGGGCGTTCCATTTACCTGCAGGCAGTTCTGAGCGCAGGGCTTCCAACTCCTCCAGTGACCAGAACTCTGGCCAAAGGGGATTACCGCTCGGAAGGATAGCGGGGAAGTCGATAACCTCCCAGTCGTCGTTACCGTCTTTATCGACAGAAGATTGGATGATGCGGCCGGTCAGATCTCTCTTTGACCAGCGCGTCATAACTACTACGATGGAGCCACCCGGCTGCAGACGCTGGCGAGGACCAGAGGTGTACCACTCGTAGACTTTGTCAAAAATCTCTGGGCTACTAGAAGCTAGTGCGGCTTCTTGTTCTGAGTGCGGGTCGTCAATAATGAGCAGATCCGCTCCCTTACCAGTAACGGTACCCCCAACACCAATAGCAAAATACTCGCCACCAGCATTAGTAGCCCATCGGCCAGCAGCCTTACTATCAGACCTAAGATTGACGTTTGGGAATATCTTTGCATATGCTTGTGAGTCCACTAAGTTTCTTACCTTACGACCAAAACCTACGGCGAGTTCCGCTGTGTTAGAAGTCTGAATGATCTTCTTATTTGGGTACTTCCCTAAGAACCACGCGGGCAAAAGGAAAGAGGCAAACTCAGATTTCGTGTGCCGAGGAGGCATGTTAATGATCAGGCGTTTTATTTTTCCTTCTGCGATCTCTTGGAACTTTTTTGCCATGACCTTATGGTGGCGCCCATCAATGAACCCCGGCCACATCTCTTTGACAAACTTCGTAAAGTCAACCTGAGCCTTCTCCCTCTTGAGTGACGACTCGTATTCCGCCAGAGACTCAAAGAAAGCCTCTTGCTCATTAATCGGGAGCTTAGAGATCTTCTCCGTGATGGCATCTATGTTCATTTTCCGCAGGGGCCTAAAGCCTCTAGGTATTCTTCGTCCGTGGGCATAACGACAACTTTGCTCTGGGTTTCAATCCAAACATGCGCGCCGCAGGATAAGGGTTTATCGGGAGAGTAGACAATCTTGCTAGGGCCTAAGACGCTCACCTCATGGGCGTACCTGTTGTCCTTGTAAGTCTTCACAGTCAAGACAGGCTCATTCGCGCCGTTCTTCCTGTTGGACTTGATAACGTGCTGGTTCACATGGATGATTGTCTTCATGAGAGGCTTCTAAACTTTACATGGCTAGGACGGATAGACCGAGCACTACCCGCCAGCTTCTTACACGCACCCATCTCCACAAGCTTCTTCATAGTCCTGTGGACATTACCCCTACCCCTATCCCCAGTCATAAACATAACGTCGTCAATAGTCGGGCCGTAACCAAACTTTTTCCACCATTCGTCTATAACTAAATATATAGTTCTCTGTTTCTCAGTCATATCATTCACTTGTAATACTTTTAGGATGGAACAAGTTCCAATTTAATGTTTCCAAACAATCACGGGCGTTCTCTCACCCATATAGGCACCTTCGATATTAAACTCAATGTACTCAATAGCCTCAAACTGATCCATACCGTCGCGCTCCATAAGGATATCAACTATCTCATCCCCGTCATAGACAAGCACATCCACCCTAGTGTTATCTCTCCATATACAGGATGTACCTATAGCAGCACTATCAAAGCCATCAATCTTCAATAGATCGGAATCCAACTCATCAAAATCAATCATATGTTTCTCCAAAAAATATACCCCCCACCCCTTTTGTCTCAGAAAACATAAGGGGGCCTATTGCATATCCTCAAACTTCTCTGTCGTCTGCCCAATTTCAGAGGCATCCCCCCTGAAACTTTTTTCTGAAAATTTTTGCACTTTAGTTTTATCAGGTGATCGAATGTCTGAAACAGTATGTGAAGGTGACACCCACGCGAGCCCGTCAGAATGGTCGCCCGCCCCCTCGGTGGGGTCGCTGGGATCGCTAATCGTAGAGGCTGGAGCTGGCGCTAGTTCCGCTAGCAAAGACTGCGCGCTGTCATCATCGATTGCTTTGGCCTCTACATCAATAGCTGTACCTAGCGTTGCCAGTAACCGCGCTCTAATATCTGTACTGCGATTGACTGTCGTAATCTCCTTGCGTTCCACGAATGCGCCTACCTCGTACAGCTGGCCTAACAGGCGTAAGCACTGCACTCTTGCGCTCGGTGGGAAGTCGTCATCCAAGCTGTGTTGCACCAGCTGTTGGACAAGCAGTGCCTTCAATTGAGTAGGAGTTCTATGTTTCTCTGCCTCTATTGCTATGCGGTAATGCTCGAGCTCCTTGGCGATGACTGGGTTATGCAATAGCTCATAGGGTTCTTTCTTTAGAGTATTCCTTGTGGCGTCCTTCTTATGGCTGTCTCTGTATGCTTGTGCCTTACTCTTACCTAGTGCAATACCGCGGGCGAATTCCCTCTGCTTACTGGTGATGTTGGCTTTCTTATTGGCTCCGCTACTTAGCAAGCTCTCTATTGGGATCTGCTCTAACCCTTCTTTAATCTGCGCGCGCGTTAGCTTTTGTGGCATTGTGTTTCCATAGGTATATCTGAGGAATAACCACAAGCATAACCAAACGCGGGCTCGAATGCAAAGCACCCTTACTTTTGCCAGCTGTCTCAGTCTATGTATATGTAACTACTGGACACACTCATGATCTATCTAATCCTTACCCTTGGCTTTATATCCTTCGCGCTCTGTGCTGTTGGAGCTGTACTGTCTAACGACCACGACCGACGGCAAGCTGAGATCCGCGCGCGCGCTCAGGCTGAGTTGGATGCACTCACACACGATAGGGACAAGCTCGCTCGCACTCTGTAACTGCAAACCCGAGCATTACAAAAAGCGCTGCAAACTGGCACTTGTTCCACCCCAAAAGTATTACAGGGTAAGTCCCTATAAAAATAATGCTTGACAAACCATATACATACCATACATGATAGAGGCGTTAGTCATGTGTTGTGGCTAACCAAACCTACCTTAAAGGAGTCTAGATGTATACCGCTCAGTCCAATAGAAATGGCAATGTCATAGTCTGCAAAGACGAGACACCACGCCAGTCCTACGAGATCATTCACACAGGCACTTACCAAGAATGCCTAGAGATCAAAGTCCGCTACATGGCACACATTGAGTCTGCTAAAGCCCTTGTTGCAATGCACTTTGGGAGCTACAACAATGTCTGAGACACGCAAGCTTACCTTCCACGCTGATCCTGCACATGGCTGGTTAGAAGTCCCCGCGACTGATATACACGCCTTGCACATCATCCCCACGCACTATTCCTACATCCATGGCGACAAAGTCTTTCTCGAAGAAGATTGCGACGCCAATACATACCTCGAGCGCGCTAAAGACGCTGGCTGGGTGATCAACATCACAGAGAAGTACACCGACCGCGACTCTGTTATCCGCACATATGACCGCATCACAACCGAGATGTTTTGGGTACTCAACTGGAACACACACGCGCTGGAGGCATCGAATGAAAGCTCTATCTGATCGCTACATGGTTGTCACTAAAACGATAACCCTTCACTTGACACCAAGTGCATGGCACTTGTACACGAATATGAAGTTCGTCGAGCTGGTAGCTGACTACCTAAACAAACACATCGCTGACGCCTTCAACCAGTGCGACACAATCGAAGAGGCACTCACACAGGCGGAACTAGTTCTCGAGAATGTCTCCGACTTTGGGGCATTCGACACCGAACCACGCGAAGTCTTGCATTTATTAGCCAACAAATTCTACGGAGACAAATCATGATCATCACAGGCAAAGACAACATCGAGCTCTTTCGACTCATGACATTGCGCCAAGGCCTAAAGCTCGAGCTCCATGGCATCAAAGTGTCTCGAGGTGTATCAATCCTCAAGATATTGAAGAAGATGGGATACACAGGCACACGCCAACAAATCCTTGCCCAGCTGGACGAGATCCACGCACAAATCCACAGGACAACTGAAGAGGCTTGATTAGCCGAAACCGCAGAGATGCGGTCTTGTTCAACAACTGGAGTATTTGAAATGGAATTAAAAGTAATTAGAGGCCTCATACAGGCAATGACATGGATGCTGGCTGGCATGGTGGTGATGGCGCGCACATACTGCCACGATCTCGCAATCCCCGAGACGAGTCCCCTCTACATCGGTATGGATACTGTTGCAATCACAGCTGGCGCGCTGGTGATGTTTCAACTGTTGTTATGGATTGACCCTTCATTCAAGGAGCAAGCATGATTTACACCGAGCACGATTACTTTCAAGCTGGTTACAAGTATGAACGCGGGCATTCAACCATTGTGTTCACGATCCGCTCCATGCTGGAAAAAGAAAAACCGCACGACCGCACAGAGGCACGACGCCTGATCACAGCTGGACGCGCTGAAGCACTCCTCACACCCATTTTTAAGAAAGTAGCTTAACCATGCCAACCAAACAAGAAATTCACGAGTTTTTACTCGAGCTCCGCGACTCAGGCGAAACCAACATGTTCGGAGCTGGTTCGTACCTACAGGAAGAATTTGGCATGACGCGCTACGAAGCAAAAGACGCGCTACTCGAGTGGATGCAATCATTCAGGACGCCAGCCTGATGCGAGTGATCTCGATCAAGACCGCTCAGGCGGTCTGTGGTTCGCTCACACAAACGAGCAAGATGCCATGCAAGTCTTACAGCCTCCCAACCGAGGCCTGTAAGACTGGCTACAAAATGGCTCAACAAGCTGGCTCCGTGTGCGCCAGCTGTTACGCTGACAAAGGCCTGTACGCTGTTTACGCTAACCGCGTAAAACCCGCGCAGTTCGCTCGGCTCGACTCTCTCAGCGATCCACGCTGGGTGGATGCAATCGTTAGCTTGATTGGTGCTGACAGCTACTTTCGTTGGCATGATGCTGGTGATCTTCAAGGCCTTTGGCACTTGGAGAAAATCGCTCGCGTTGCCCAGATGACACCGAAGACCAAGCATTGGCTACCGACTCGGGAATACGCTGTAGTTAAAAGCTACATCGCAAAGCATGGTTCGTTGCCGAAGAATCTAATCGTTCGGCTCTCGGCTATGTTTCCCGATAAATTGGCACTTGTTCCAGCATCGCTCAAAGGCGTAAAGAATGTGACTGTCTCGAATGTCCATACTGATAAACCCTTGGGCAAAGAATGCAAGGCACCAGTTCAAGGCGGTGAATGCCGAGACTGTCGCGTTTGCTGGAGCTCTGCTGTCGTTTCATACAAACTTCATTAGGACACAAGATGAAAAAATACATTGTTATTTGTGGCAATTTGCTCGAGGGATTTAGATTTCACGGCACTTTTGACACAAACGAAGAGGCCTGTGAATGGGGTGAAAAAAACTTCAACTATTCAGGGTTTTTTACAGCTGAAATTTTTACAACCGAGGATTAAACATGAGATGCGATCACACAAAAGAAGAAAGCTGGTGGGAGAACGATGGTCAAGGCATACCGCTTGCCCGCGTTTGCTTTAAATGCAAAGACGAAGTTCTATCAAGATACGACCCGAAATTTTTAAAGTTCTACACCCAAGCTGATACAGACGAGCGAATCGAGGAGGACTATTGATGGGAACACTTTTTATACACACCGCAGAGAGCGCAAAGCACACACTGAAAAATTATCGTGATGAAAATATGCACGACACGCTATCGGAGGCACTCGACAGCATGGAGGGATGCTATGACGATTTGGACAACGAGGAGCGTAGCGCACTCAATAAGATTAAAAACAACCCCGCGCTATTGGACTGGGCGCGCAACACTAAGCCACTGACGATAAAGAATTGGTGCGTTGTGGTGGCATGGTCTGACGGCACAAACGAGTACAAGACAGATGTTGATTTGCCGAAGGGAACAATTGATTCTTGGGAAAGGGAAAGAAATGAATAGCATGACACAACAATATGGAGGCTGGTCAAACCACGCCACGCAATTTATCTTCTTTAAGCTTTTTGATGGATTTGATCCCTACGACCATTTCTCCGACGATCAGGCCAATATGCGTGATTGGCTATGGGAAGAGCTAAGAATGTACGCTGAAATTCAAGTGCGTGAATCTACCAAATTTACGAAGAGTTTAGCCAATGACCTTGCGTTGCTGTTTCTCTTGGATGTCAACTGGACAGAGATTGCCAGCCACTTGTACGAAACTTATTCTTTGCAAGAAGATGGGGGCGTTAAGTGAGAAAGCTATTTCTGATTGCCTGTTCCGAGTCTAAGTTGAGCTATCCCGCGCGCGCTGTGGATCTGTATCAAGGCCAAGCTTTCAAGCTCGCGGTTAAATCCGCGTTCCGAGCTGATGCCGACATACTGATTCTCTCTGCCCAGCATGGGGTAGTTCAACCCGACCAAATGCTTGAACCCTACGATTGCTCACTTTTGCGTCGCTCGACCAGCTGGCGCGCAGAGTGGGCAAAGACTACCGCCAAACAGCTATCGAAGTACAAAGACCGCCCGACCACGATTCTCGCGGGCAAATTCTATGCATCGGCTGCGACTGGTTTTTCAAACAAGAGCACACCGCTAGCTGGCTTGGGCATAGGCCAACAGCTTTCGGTGCTATCCAAAATGTCGAAAGGTACCAATGAATAAATACAAAATCACGGCCTCCAGCTTGAGCTATTACACGCTCGAGATCGAGGCTGAGTCTGAAGACGAGGCATTTGCGCTAGGCAAAGAAGCTGATGGCGGTAGCTTTAAGCCCGAGGGCGAAGGCGACTGGGTGATCACTGATGTGGAGCAAACAGCATGATTGATATTGACAAAATGACAACCGACGAATGGATTGACTACAGGCAAGCAAAGATCGACGCGCTGTATGCGTCGGGCAAAAATCTAGTGCCTGATCCTGACTGCGGTTTCTGCGACGCCCATAACGAGTATGTGTGCTTTTACTGTGAAATTGAACAAACAAGGAACTAGCATGAAACTAGACAAGTTAATAGAGATGATCGAGCGCGCATACGAGCTGGGAGTGCAAGCCCAAAATGGCGATCCTGATCAGGCGTTATCTGAAGAGGTAACCAGCGAATGTGCCGAGTTCTTGGCAGTTTGGGAAGAAGACTGGGGATCCTTTGAATCCATGGATATCGTGGACAAAAGAATATTGGCACTTGTTACAACTTTGAAAGGCAAGTAATGGCAAAACTAATTATTGAAAACGGGCATCCAGTTATCGTTGACCGCTGGGATGCAGACGACATTCAATCGGTAGCTGACAACATGGACGCAAGACTAACCGAAGCGCAAATTTTGGAAGTCATGGAACTGATTGTTAGATCGCACGACGCTAACTACGGCATCACTTGGGACACCATTGGAAGTGCTATCGATGCTTTATATCCTGATTTGGGGGCAACATGATTTACCGCGTATATAACCACAACTTCACCCTAGTAGGCGAATTCAAAACCAAGAAAGAGGCAGAGAAAGAGGCCAAGTTTTATAGAGATATGACAGGCAATCCAGCATTTGTAGAAAAGGAGACGCAATGAAAACCATTATTACCATGAGAGCCGACCTAGCCGAAGATTGGCTAGCCGTGCCAGCATCTAAGAGTTTTAAAAATTACGACACGCAAGTGGATGTTTCCTACATCACCGCAGAAGAGCTGGAAGGCGCAACCTATGGTGACGATCCAGCCGACCCCGACGATCATCCATTTTGTTATGTTGAGCTAAAAGATGGTCGCTCGCTGTATTTTTTGAGTGTTGATTTAGATTTTGAATATATTTACGAAAAGGAGCAATCATGAACCACGACGAACGCGAAGCATTTTTGGATGCTTACGAAAACAATGTAGGGCATTTGCCAAGAAACCTTGTCGAAGACTTTGTTACACGCTACGAGGCGGGCGAAGACATAGACTACAGTAGCGAACACACAGCCACCATGGACGCGCTGGGTGTGTGGCACGAAGCGGTCAAATACGCTCTCAAGAAGTACGCAATCCCAGCAATCTAGAGAAACCCACGCAGAGATTCGGCAACCTCCACAGTTCCGAGTCTCTGTTCTGCATCGTTGAAATCCTCCCCAGCCTCGCCTAGCCAATAGGTCGAGGCTATTTTTTTGGCACTTCTTACGCCTGTCTCGTCGTTATCCGCGATAACCAGCGGATTTCCCAAGCTTGAGGCTATATCTACCATGTTGTTTGCCGAGAAACACACATGGATTCGAGCTGGAGCGCGCAAATGTTTCATCGCACGACGCACTGACATCCCTGTCGCCAGCCCCTCGCACACGATATCGCGCCCTTCTTTCCCGATCACGAGGCTAGCTCCTTTGGTTATCTGTCCCGTCAGAAATCTCTTAACACCATCTGGCGCGATTAATTGGCAACCTACTAGCAAAGAGCCAACGCGCATTGGCACCACGAGCAACTCTTTCCACACCGATAAGTTCATGTCGAAACCCTTCCTAACCATGTAGGGGTGGCGGGACTGGGTGGTTTGGCTGACTATGTATGCAGCCTTTCGCTTGGCTTTTTCCTGTCGCTCGAGGCGTTCCTTCTGCAACTGCTGGCGCATCGCTACAGCATGAGGGTCGTAAACATAATTAGATGTGGACTTGTAGATTTGGTGTTTGTCGTGGACTGCGAAGTTAATCACCGCGCCAGCTTGACCATCAAAAATGTATGCGCCATTCTTCTTTTGCGGGTGGTCTACTGTTCCAACTCTCACCCATTTGTTTAGCTCGAGGCCATTTATCAGTAGGCCATGCTCGATTGCGAAGCTCTCAAAGCTCATCTTGACGCTCCAATCTCGCTACTTCCTGTGCAAACTGTTTCAAAGCTATCAAATCGCCCTCCAGTACATGCTCATCGAAGACAAACTTCTTCAATCTCACATCGAACACCATCTTTGTGAGCACCAAGATGCCACAGTCGTAGGCTAAATCTGCCAGCTGTCTGTTGTTCATCTCGGTGGCTTTCATACACGCGCCTTTGCTTTTGACCACGCTATATTCCTTGATTTGATGAAGTTGGCGGTGGTAACTGAGGTGGGACGGGTGGTCTTTTGTAAGCCATTAGGCCAATATCCGTACTTCTCTTTGTACTTAAAAGCAGCCCATCCATCTTTGTAGTCTCTAGACTTTGCGTAATACAGAAGCTCAGAGTAGAAGTTCTGATTCTCGGCAAGAGCTTGTCTGCTGGTCATGCCCAGCTCATGAAGCTCGCCAGCCACATTGACCACTTGCTTGAAGCGTTTTTCATGCCCGCAGTTTCCGCAAGCATTACCAGACCAAATCCAAAGCGAACCACACGCTGGACATTTGGCTGCAGCCTTTTCTTTCTCGGTGGGTTCTTTCTTGGTTTTCTCTCCGCTGTCATCGAGATCAGTCACACCCTCGGTAAATAACTTATCCCAATCGTCGCGAAACCTCAGATAGTTGCCTGAATGGTCTAACCAAACGCCAAACTTCTTGCCTTCAAACGGGCGCATGATGCGTCCCATCTGTTGGACATGACTACTAAAGGATTTAGAAAAGGGTCTGGCAGAGACTCCAATCATCACATCAGGGACGTCAAAACCTCTAGTCAGTATGTCTGTGGCTATCAGACCATGAATATTGGAATCAGGCTTGCTGAATTCCTCAATAGTCTGGGCTTTGAACTCATCGTCCTCTTTATATGAGATGGCTACGAAGTTAAAACCCTGTTCTTTGAATTGGCGCTCAAGGTCACGACCATGATCCACGCCAGCACAAAACACCACAGTCTTTTTCGGGCAACCAAATATCTCATTGGTGTTCTTGATCCACTCGCTGACGATATCACCCGTGATCTGCATACCGCGCTTTGTCACATCATCAGGCGACCATTCACCAGCTACCTTCTTGACGCCCGTCATGTCAATCTCTTTAGCGATAAAGATTTTGAGCGGTGTAAGCCAGCCACTGTCGATCAAGTCACCCGTAGACTTAGCTCCCACAACATTCGAGTAAGTTGTTCCAAGCCCCTTGGTGAACGGGGTGGCAGTCAGTCCGATTACCTTGAGGCTAGGATTCTTCTTGACATAGTCCACAACGCTTTTGCGCTGGACATGGCACTCATCAATGATCATGAGGTCAATATCAGGGAAGTTCTCGCGCTTCTCGAGGGTCTGAGCAGAGCAGACTTGGATGCGCTCCATGGGTCGATACCGCCAATGATCTGATTGCATGACGCCATGGTTGATGCCGTAGCGCGCCAATCGCGTACTGGTCTGGTTCACCAGCACGATGCGATCAAGCACCATGGCTGTCTTTTTATATTTGGAAGACAGCTCCTTCATGATAGCCATGGCTACCTCTGTCTTGCCAAATCCAGTGGGAGCGTACAGCAGCTGGCATCTGTGTCCGTCTGCAAAGCCCTCGTCTATTTTCTGCACCACATCTAGTTGGTGAGGTCTAAGTTGTAGCATCGATTAAGCCTTTTCTGCCTTCTCAGCACGGCGTTTCCAATATGTAACTTGTTTCAGTAGGTCAGCATTCTTTTGCTGGTAGTCGTTCCTCGATGAGGTAACTGAACGCAACTGTGCCTCGAGGTTTGAGACTTCTTTACGCAGAGACTCAATCGTGGTTGCAATCTCTGCCTTGGCTTCTGCTGTAGCTGGAAGCTGTTTGATAGCCAGCTGGTCTTTGAGCTTGGCATTTTCTTGCGCCAGCTCTTGATGCTCGACAGCCATTTCTTTAAGCATGTCTTCTTTGGGATCGTATGCTTCAGGCTTTGCTGGCGGAGCTGGTGGAGGCTTGGGAGTTGCTGGCTTACCGCCTTTAGGAGGCTTGGGTGGCTTGGGAGATTTCTGTAAATCAAACTCCTTGCGAAGGCGACCGATAGTCATGTGACTCACATTACAAATCTTGGCTATCTTCCTGTCGTCCATCTCGCATATCTCAGGATCAGTCAAAGCCGTGATGACTGTATCGCGCTTCTCTTCATTAGTACGAGGCATACCATGGGTGGCATTTGCGCCAAGAGAGAAAATAAAAGCGGCGCGTTTTGTGCCATTTATTTGATCGCACTCAATCTCTTTGAAGCCAGCCGCCTTGTGTGCGTGATAGCGGTGAAATCCATCGGCTAGCCAGTAGTGCTTGCCGTCAAAGAAAACAGTAACAGGAGGCATTTTTACGCCGTCTAACAGAACTTCCGTATAGTTCCTTACCGCCTCTTCACTAATGCTCTTGCGGGGCTGGGTGCCTCCGTCCAATCTAATTTTGCTTAGTTCTATCGCAATCATTTTCTTTCCTTTAGGTTGTTGTAAAAGTCTCTTGCCTTGATCCATTTCTGAATCACTTCTGTACGCTGTGGTCGGTTCTTTTTATGCTGATCCCATGCCAAGAATGGATTAGGAGCTGCATCCCAGTCCGCCTTCCACTTGGCCTCATGAACTCGCAGATTCGCTACTGAGGCCATGTACTCGTTATAGGCTTCATCAAGCGCCTGTTTCTTTGTTTTCAATCTTCTCTTCTCCTTTAAAAATGGATGCTTGTCTAAGCGTTTCGTGCTTGGCCTCTTCATACCCAATCTCATAGGCATTCATGGCTAAGATCACAGCGTTGTCGTCTACGCCTGTTAGTCGCAACAGGCCAGCTAAGTCTTCTTTTTTCATTGGTCACCACTTATCATGAGGATTGCAACGCCAACAATCACTACGACTGCGGCACCCAAACACATAAATAAAACTGCCCATGCAATTGTTTCAAGCACTGTTCTTCTCCTTGAGTGTGTAAGGCGCATATTCCACGGCAAGTACTTCAATCCCACCATTAAGTAAACGTCTGACAATGGTGGCGCAAGGTGTGTCCCCTGCTTTGCCCCAATCAACACCCCAACTCACTTCTTTAAGGCGTTCAATCTCTGCTCGCAACTCTGCATTTATCTTAGCCTCCTCAATGCCTTTGCGAATCAGATCACTAGTCACTTGCGTTTCGCGATGCTCCCAATCGCTGTATAGCATATTGGTTCTCGCAAGAAACTCAATCTTTTCATTGAGGCGTTTGATTTCGGCATCCTTGTCGTGGTCATTCTTCTCTCTTCCTGCCATAAAGCCTTTGTCCCATGCCTTTGCCCAAGCAATACACCATAGGTCGTAGTAGCCACGGTTAAGAGGAAAGCCAAAACCCTCCTCTGAAAACATAGCCTTCACATCTTTGCGTTTTATAAACGCTTCCCACGATGCATCCCGCTCTTTGTTCATCAACGGCACATCATCAAACAGTCCTTCGCTCATGTGTTCTTCTCCTTATTTCTATCCCACTGCTCCCCAAACAGTTCGTCACCCATAGCCCACTGCAAAAGCATGGTGTACATAAGGTGTTCAGAGCCAACGTTGCAAGCCCGTTCTGCCCAGTACAGGCTGTTGTTCTTTGCGCCCTCTATGTATTGCTCTCTAGTTTGGTTCATGCTTGTCCCCTTTCCCTTATTCGTTCAGCAATAACTTGTGAGGGGTGAGGCCAACCCACCGCCCACTCGTCTGCAATCTTTGCACAGGCTTCGCGTTCGGCTTCTATCGCGGGCTTGAGCATATCTATTGCTGTCTCATGCAACTTTTGTTGTATCTCTAACATCTCTGTCAACTTGACGATCAATTTGTCTTGTGGTGGTTCAAAATAAAACCTAACATGATGCCCCTCTTTGTGCGGGTCACTTACTTCAACAAAGTGTTCTGTCCACCTAGCGTCTGTGTGTAAAAAGTCAGTCATGCTTACCCTCCAACTCAGCAACCCTGTCAGACAAGACACGCACTAACTCAGTTAGTACAGCGACCTCTGCCATGAGCTGCTCTCTTGATGGTTGCTTCATGTCACGCACATAGTCTTGCTTGATGCGAGACTCCATCTCTATGCGGTTGAACTCTTCATCTTCTGGTGTCATGGCTCGTCCCTTTCAATAACTTCCTTGTGGCCGCATGTGTCGCAGAACCAATAGCTCCAATGCGGTTGTGTTGCTAGCTCACCATTACAGACGGGACAAGTAGGGTACTCGTCGTCGTCCAGCTCGTTATCAGAATATACCATATGCACCTCATGTAAATGTTGTAAGTCATCTGTGATATCACCAAGTCTGATCCCTCTTACCCGTTGACCCTCCCTCCCCAAGGAGGCGGGCCAAGGCTCTTTATCAGCGAGCATTGCCGAGTTTTTAAGTCGACTATCGGACTGCCAATCCGCCTCCCTTGCATTTTTGGATGCATCCATGGGGTATGTGTAACAAGTTACATCGCTGTTTATTCTTTTCGATTTCTCTACTCAGAGGCGCGGGTCACGCCGAGGTTCCGTGTTCTCTTCCGCGCAACCCATACAGGTTCTTACTATCGTGCGGAGTACGGCTTGATATGAGAGTAGAAAACAAAAAAGCCGTTAATGAAACCCCGGTGGAAGAACCTGCGCTTGTGGCGGAGGCTACCCCATTCGGGGTCGGGATTTCATTAACGGCTCTACTTGCGTCGGCTTCCACACCTAGCTGAGTCGGATTATACATAAATTTTAGGAGTTGGCAATGCGCTCACATAAAGCAGTGGTGTTCAACTTCTGTATTTGCACAACAAAAAGATACGGCGCTAACCCGCATTACGCACTACCAACACGGCTGGGGACTACTGACTTTCTATGCTATGTGCATAGCGTCAAACACAATCCCCATGCGTGTTGGAAAAAAGTGGGGATCCGTAGACCCCCACAAACCCATTAAAGGAAAGCATGAAACCGGCAACTGCGATCACCGGAAATTTATTCTACCCCGTAATAAGCAATCAGAGCTGCATCAGCGAAAGCTTGGCCAGCACCTTTTTTATCTAGATCACGCCACTCTGGCCACATCTGTATCGCCCGCGATCTGGCTGCATCCTTGTCTGTACCGATTAACCCAGCCCGCTTCTTCCATGCTTGAGGTGGAACAAGTTCCACTGGCATCTTGAACGCCCCCAATATGCCGGCGATTACTCCGCAGGAATGCCCAAAGCTAAACATCGATGAAACACCCTGCCCCGGCATTGCACCTACTTGTTCTACATAGACTTGTACAGGGACATAACTGGCTGAGTAAGGCCTGAGCATAGTTGCCAACGCGCTCGCGTTCACCCTAGAACTTTTACCGATCTTCATGACGGGCATTCGATAAGCGTCCGATGGTTGGCCGTTGTAGAGCACCACGATAGCCCCTGAAATGCCGGGGTCGATACCTATTTTTCGCATACTTTTCCTTGGTAAATAAAAAAAACTTGCAAGACATGAAAGAACATGGGTACAATGTGTTGCCATTCTACATTAAAGGAGCAAATCGTGATTATCACGAACAAGTTTAATCTTCCGCAGACCTTTGTGAACATCATGAAGCGTCCTACCTACTCTAAGGGCAGAGCACACCTCTCAGCCACAGAGATCATCAACAGCCCGCGCATTGTCCTCTTGCGTAAGAAGCACGAAGACAAGATCGAGACAGACGTAACAGAGATGGTTTGGTCTATCTTTGGCACTGCGATCCACGGCGTACTCGAGCACGGCAAGGACGAGAACCACCTAGTCGAAGAGCGCATCAGCACCTCTCTTGACGGCTGGAACATCTCGGGCGCCATCGACTTACAGATCGTCAACGAAGACGGCTCTATCACCATCAACGACTACAAGACCTGTGCGGCTTGGTCAGTCATGAACGAGAAGATTGATTGGGAGTACCAGCTCAACATCTACGCATGGCTGGTTGAGAAGGTGAAACAAGTTCCAGTTACCAAGCTGGAGATCGTAGCCGTGATCCGCGATTGGAGTCGCCGTGATGCAGCTGTCAAGGCCAACTACCCAGACGCCCCGATCAAAGTCATACCGATTAATCTGTGGCCGTTTGAGCAACGCGAGAAGTTCATCCAAGACAGGATTACCCTGCACTCCAATGCTTTATTTGAGTCAGAGACGGGTGAAGAACTACCAGCTTGCACACCTGATGAGATGTGGGAGAAGCAAACCACCTACGCCGTCAAGAAGAAAGGCGGAGTCAAGGCTAGGAATGTATGCCTCACAGAGGAAGAGGCCAACGCCAAAGTAGCCGAGTACGGCAAAGATTACGAAATAGAAGTGCGCCTTGGTGAGAGAACCCGTTGCGCTAACTTCTGTTCGGTTCGTCCATTTTGTTCACAGTGGGAGGAATATGTTCTTCAACAACAGCAAGGCTAACTGCCAAAAGATATGGAGGCGTCACGGTTGGGCGCCTCCGACAGAGTACAGAACAGACTATCTGTTCTTACATAAATGGGGTACCAAACTAGATGGCACCCCGAAACTTAAAACCGGTCCAAAAGGACCATGGAAACATGGAGTGAAAGCATGATTGAAATAGAGTTAACCAAAGCAGAAGCCCTTTTGTGCATGGAGCTTATCAGGCACAACACCGACGAACTTCTTCAGCAAATTTCTCGAGAGATAGACAACGAAATTACCGTATCAGAAATGGAGGTAACCGCTCAAGAAAACTACCAAGCCAACTTGAAGATCGAAGCCGACAAAGTGCCGAAACTTGAGGCAGAGATTAAGCAACTGCGCGCCAAGATAGATTCAGAGAATTTGTCATCTAAGCTGAACAAGATTAAGTTTCCAGAAATTAATTTGGAGTTTGCTCCTTACGGCTACAAGAAAGACGGCACACCTAGAAAGCGCGCTGGTCGTCCACCAACCAACATGTTTAACCTGCCCTTCTAATGGAAGTTAGACAGATGCGCCCCGACTACTCCATGAAGTTCACTAACCCAGAGGGACAGATCATTGGGACATTGGACTTCAATGGATGGGTCATGACGTTTGATGGCGCTGCAGAAGAGAGCGCCATCATATTTTTCCACCATGTCTCGCAGATGTTCTCCCAGCGTCTGGACGAGGAATATCAACGCGGTTTAACAGAAAGAAAACAATGACAGTATTTAGAAAACTCCAAGCCGTGCGTCACGAGATAGTCAAAGCCGAACTCAAGAAGACCGGCCACAACGCATTTGGCGGTTGGAACTATTACGAGCTGGGCGACTTCATCCCTACAGCTCACAAGCTGTTTGATGCAGTAGGCCTGTGCGGTGTTGTTCGCTTTGGCGATAACGCAACCCTGACAATCTACGACACAGAAGACGGCTCATCCGTTGTCTTCACGACTCCCATCGTCTATGCAGAGGCAGCTAAAGGCCAGCCTATCCAGCTTCTCGGTAGCACACATACCTACATTCGGAGGTACCTCTGGTTGCTGGCGCTCGAGCTGGTCGAAGCTGATTCAGTGGACGCTGAGAAGCAAGTAGAGAAAAAGGAAACGATCAAGATCGATCCACCCAAGCCAAAACCTTTGCCTATCCCACCACCATTCAAGAACGATATGAAACAGTGGGAGATCAAAGTAACTGAAAGCACCGAAGCCAACTGGGGCGACATCGTTATGGATGCAGCCAAGGTTTGCTTGGAGCTAACCAAATCGGCTGAAGATGTGCAGAACATTTTCAAGACGAACCGATCACTCTTTGACAAGCTCAAAGTTGATCACCCTGAGCAGTACGACGAACTGCTTGAATTGTTTAAAAAAGAAAAACTGTCCTTTAAGGAGTAACTCATGGACTATCCAAATCGCGGCACCTTGTGGATGAACAAGTACAAGAAGAAAGATATTCAGCCTGACATGACTGGCGATATCAAGATTGAACTCGATCTTATGAAGCAGCTCATACAGAGCGCAGAGTCTGATCACGTTGTCATTAAGCTTGATGCTTGGGTGAGCAAAGACAAAGACGGCAACCGCAAGGTTGGCTTGAAGGTCAACACTTACAAGAAAGAAGAAGGATCAACTTCAGCAAAGGATCCTTGGGATGACTGATAACACCATTCAGTTTGAAGGTGTCAAGATGGGTTTGAAACAATCCAAGGACGGCTATGTGCTGACCTTGGCTGTTCACCCAGATGAGCTACCAGACGCGATGATGCGAGACTTTGTTGGCTCGCGTTACGTTGTTGTAATGGTTCGTTTGGGTGACGATGAGCAACCCATGACGCGAGAGAACGAGTTCCCCGGGGATCATGCCGTGAAGATGGCTGGCATCCTCTGCCGTGATCCTGAGTTCTGGGATTGGTTACATGCCAAGGAGTGGCTCATGGAAAAGAACGAGAAAGCTTGCTCTGAGTGGATTTACTCCTACATTGGTATCGAGTCCCGCAAGGAGCTCAAGACCAATCAAGAAGCGCGCGAGTTATTTAACAGACTAAAAGCCAGTTTTGAGGCTTGGAGAAACCAATGAAAAACCTAGTACCCTACAGCGTGTACTTGCCAGTCGAGTACTACGACAAAATCAAAGAGCTGGCTAAAGAACGAAAGGCCTCTAGCACTGTTAGAGACGCCATTTGTATGATCTTGGACGGCGACGATAAATTCCAAGCTGGCTATAACAAAGCCATCAAGGACGCCATAAAAGAGATTGACGCCATTAAGGAGATCGAGCATATTGCTATACGCGGGAAGTACTTAAACGACCTGTTGGCAACTCAGCTCAAACAATTGGGGGCATAAATGCCAGACCACGATCAAAACCTACGGGATTTGGCAGCCATGTTCGCCATGGTTGGCCTTATCCAAAAGAACTCAGATCCTTTTGAGGTTACGAAAGATGCTTTTATTTACGCCGATCACTACATGGACGCACGAAAAAAAGAAGAGGAGGGGATCGTTGCCATCCCAAAACGAAGAAAAGCCGACGTTTAGGGTTTACGGCAAAAGGTTCTGCGCCACCTGCGGGTACTCTAGGAATCTAGATACTGGCAGAGTCGTAGATTACAGAACAGACCGATGGGTTTGTTTTCCATGTTTAGAGAGTCCACCACCCAAAGATGTATCGGAACAAGAAACTGACTGACGCTGCCCGCTTGCTACCTTGCCAACACTGTGGAACAAGTGACGGCACTGTAGTAGCGGCGCACTCCAACCAGCTGCGCGACGGCAAAGGACGAGGGCTCAAGGCTCATGATTATCGAATCGCATCTTTATGCTACAGATGCCATGCTGATTTAGACCAAGGAGCCAAGATGTCCAAGCAAGAGCGTGTTGATATGTGGGAAGAGGCCCATCGCAAAACGATAGGCCTTTTCTTTGAGCAGGAGATTATTGGGCCGCTTTAACTTGCTCGTTGAATTTCTTCATCATTGCAGTCTTACGATCTTTCATCTTCTGTATTGTTTCTTCAGGCCGATCTCTCTCTTGAGCAACCTTTATTTGTTTGTTGATTTGAGAGATCTGGTTCTCTAAGTAGTTAGCCCTGTTGTAGTATCTCCACTCTGGATTTTCAGCCTTGTAGTCAGCAGTAGGCTCCTTGTTCTTTATTAACTGCTTGATCTCATTCTCATGCTTTGCCAAACGGGTCACGTTGTCATAGAAGTTAGCTGAGATTGCCGCAGGAGAACCTGTCTCTCCCAAGAACTTACCAACTACTGGCACTTTGTATGTTGGAACTTCAGCTGTCTCGCCTTCAATAACAGCACCCACATACTGAGCAGTCTTCATCACCTCGCGACCAGCGCCACCTGTTGCCTGACCGATGAGGTAATCCACCTCGTCAGCAGTTGGGCTCATAAATCCTTTGGTGTATTTAGTTCCAGCTGGGGACGATACATAGTTTAGGAACTCAGCTATGAATTGACCGACAGCACTTGCACTTTCGCGTGAACGCATGTAACCCGGAGTTGGATTGGTAGCACGATCCTCTTTGTAGATTGGGCGTCCAAACGCATCCTTGTTTGCAGCCAGCGCAGCAAAAGGATCTGCAATGGTAGGCATAGCCATCTGCCACAAGCTTCCAGAACCAAACGGGTTGAACGCTTCCACGCTCATCGACATGATGTCGACCACCACATCGCTAGCACTCTTCTTGCTGCTTATGGCGCCGTTTTGAGCCAGTATGTACTCTGTTATCAGACGGCCAATTCCGGGGAATATGCTGTAACCCAAAGGCATTGGGAACACTTTGTAGGTGCCGTCGCCAGTTGGGAATACAAAGTTCTTTGCCTTGATGAACTCAGGAGGATCATCATCATCGAAGCCAGCCAGAGCCATGGCAAGAGCTTGAGCAATACCAACCATCACGCCACCAATCATGATCTTTCGACCAGCTGGGCCAGCGAGAGTTCTGCCGACTTTCAATCCACCCTGTACAGAAGCGTTAAAGAATGCATACAGAACTTGAATCCACTTGCTGGCTGCACCTTTGCGGTTGAAGTTCACAGTCAGGTCTTTGGCAATAGCCGCGCCTTCTTGCTCGCTTAAACCTAGACCACCCTGAGAGACTGGCTTGGTTGCAATATCAAAAGCAGCTAGACGAACGGCGTTCTCCATGGTGTCGTTGTAGTCCGACAGCCAATTAAATACACCATCAGCCATTTGTCTGGCGTTACCACGATCAAGCTTTTCGAGCTCTCTCTCAACAATAGTTAATTTGTTTTGGCCTTTGCTGAACTGCTCTTTAAATCCAGTCTTACCGCCAGCGAGTCTGTATCTGTTGTAGATATCAACCCAACGTGAGCTGACTGTCTTACCCTTGCGAGTAGCGCGCATCTCTCTGTAGATCGCGGCCATGGCAGGCATAGTGTTCTTCAGAACGTCAACCTGTTTGCCAGCAAGAGGCGTGTTTGTCAGGTTAATAGTGGCAGAGCCAACGTCGCGTAAGAAGTTCCATGCACCAAACACTGGGTTGTACTGAGTGTTAACCGCCGCAATCCAGCGAGTGACACTGCCAACCATTCCCAATACCATGCCAAGTTGTTCAGACTCTAAGTTCTTCAATGTCTCAGCCATACGCAAAGCGCGTGGATCATTGCCATTAAAGAAGACATAACGGTCTTTGCCATTGACCCGAATAGCCACTACGTTTTTACTGTCGCGCAGTGTTGGGTTGACCTTGTATCGAACAAGACCAGTCTTAGGATCGATGCTTGGGCTCTTAGGCTCTTGGAACAAGTTCTGTGCGTCTGTAGGGTTCAGACCAAGCTTGATCAGCTCTTCTTCAAGTTTCTTCTTGTTCTTGATAGCGTCAGGGTTGACGGCCATCCAGAAGCCGGGGTTTGGATTGCTAATGACTAGACCATATAGAGCACGACCTACGCGAGCAGCTTCCGCATTGATGATGGCTTTCTCACGTTGAACAGCAATGTTAGAGAAGATATCAACAACGTCTTTCAACGAACCCATGGCTCGCTTGCTAAACGGGCCTTTAGTCTGGATGCCTTTGGCTACTCCGCTACCGGTGTTGACATAGTCCAAGTCTGCGCGTTTCAAAGGAACATAGTTGGGGTATAGCTGGTTCCAAACGTCAACAGTCTCTTGAGTTTCTAGACCACCCTCAACCACAACTTCCTGAGTTCTTCTTACGATGGCGTCAACCTCTTTAGCCAGCGCCTCAAACTTATCCTTCTGATCTTGGGTTAAGTTGTTGAGGTATGCGTTTGCATCATCGGTGAAGATGCCGGAGCCACCATCCGGCATGGTTAGATTGATCTTGGCAATCTGGATGTTGTACTCTTCAGCGTGGCGGTTATGGAGGTACTCCTCCAGCTCGGCCAGCGTGACCTTCTTCTCGCGCATATCTTTCAAAATAGGCAGAAGTTCTTTGTTTAGGAAATCTTGTATGGCCTCTGACGCCCTACCATGCATCAACGTCTCTTTTGTATAGGCGTCGAAGTTCTCCTGAATTGTTCCAGCGCCTTTCTCAATCTCACGAATAACATGCTTGAGGTCAACGAACTTATCAGCTAGCTGGTACTCAATGTCGTTCATGGTCGTTGAGTCTGGCGATGACCACTGAGCTACTGGAGCTGGACCACCCTGATAGTTCCTAGAGAAGAATGGTTCTGGAGTTCCAAACAACTTAGGTGCAGAGTCTGCTGCAGCCGCAAATTTCTCTGCGTTTTTGAGCAATGCCAAGACGTCGCTGTCTGAAAACTTTATTGTGAAGCCAGCATCTCTGAGCCATCTACGCACAGCTTGAATCACGCGCTGTACTAAGCCACCATACAGACCACGCTCTGCCATGATGGCCACGATTTCTTTAGCGCGACGCTCATCAGATAGGCCGGGTTGTGTGCGGTCTACTTGAGCTGCAATGTCTTTAACCAGCTTAGAAGTCTCTTCTAGCGTCAGGACGTTCTTAACCAAAGCGCCCATCAATTGTTTGCCAAGCATTGCTTCCAATGCGGCGTGACCGATAGCCTCATGCGCCAGAACTTCCTGAACACGCTGGGCGTTAGGCAAGTTGTCAGCTACGAGGTAAACAGTATTGCCTGAGTACCACACACCTTCAACATCAGACGGCGCAGACTGGTCTGGCAAATCATCAGAAGATTGAACGACGTTAACCCTGATGCCTTTGATCGGTACGATTTGAGACTGAACATCTTCAACGCTCTGGCCACCCTCGGCAACCTTGCGAGAGAACATGCCCTTCTTAGATTCGCTGTCGTCAAACTCAACCTTCATTACCTCGCGGGCAAGTTGACCGAAGTCAGCTTCCACAGTCGCTGGGTAGCTCTTATGCAACTGCTTGATGAGTGAAATTAGTTTTTCAAAGTTTGTTATATACGATCCACCAGACATCTCATAGCGACCACCCTTTTTCGCCATGGGGATGTCTTTGATAGATGTAACAAACTTCTTAGGCGCGTCACCAGAAATAGACAACTTAAAGCCAGTAGGCCTGTAGCTATCTAAACTTAGTGTCCACAGGTTTTGTGTGCCACGAATAACGACGTTGGTGTAAGTACTCTTTTGAAGATCAGTAAACGTCTGAAAGTCAGGCAGGTTTGGCAACAAAAATGGTTGCAACATATCTGCCAAGTTTTTGTACTCTTCAACTTGAGTGCCTTCATACTTGTTTTGCAAAATCTTTTGCCAAGCAGCCAATGTGTATTGCACGGCAGCATTAGGATTACGCAAACGTACAGGCTGTGCGCTGATAGCCACAGGCTCATACTTGGCAGGCATGATCACACCAGAGACTGGCTCTAGTTGATTCTTGATGGTGAACTTGGCAATCTCACCGCCGTCTTTATCAAACAGCTGCGCCGCTCTCAGGATGTTTCCAAGAGCGATGTAGCGAGTAGTACGTCCACCGGTTACTGACTTCAAAGCAAACCAGTCTTCAAGCGGAGGATTGCGCCATGAAGAACTTTGGTCAATGCTTGGGCCTTCCAAGGTAGCCAAGGTAGGAGCAACCCTTCCCTCTGGAATGTTGCGCTTGAAGATGACTTGGAAGTTAGATGGTGAGTATGGGTTACCAGTCTTGGACTTTCCAATCCTAGCTTTATCCACTTTGATACCAATTACAACCGCGCTTGCTGGAACATTATTCAGCATGAACGACTCAAAGCCAGTGCCAATTGCGTACTGGTTTCTCAAGGCACTTAGAGTTCTTTCTCTGCGCTCACCAAGGGTAGCAAACTGCAAGTCCAATGCTTCTTTTCGCTTGGTTAATAATTCAATGTCTTTTTCGGTAGCGTTAGGTGCAGCAATTTCTGCGGCCAAAGCTTGTTGTTTTAAAATGATTTGGTTTCTCGCTTCGACAAAGATTGTGTTGAGATCGGTGTCAATCTCTTCTACAACCTGTTGGGCAGTACGGCCGTTCAAAGCTTGGGCAATATCGTCCAGAATGTTTTGCTGGGTAGGTATTGATCCAATAACGTCGACATTCAACTGAGCCATCACCACATCAGTCAAGAATGGGTTGTTGCTGTCCAAGCCTTCCTCGATGAGGTTTTCTTTAATCATCTCGGCATTGAGCGGTAGAACACGGCGCTCTAGGGCGTTGGTGCCTGTAGAGTTACGCAGCTCGATATCAGCCAAGTAACTAGCCTCGATGGAGTCAAAGAACTCTTGTTGATCTGCTGAAGACAACAGACCAGCTGTACCAGAAGCTTTGTGAGCCAAGTCTGTTCCAGCTTGTTCTGCGGGATCGTTAAACAAAGGCTGGCCTAAGAACTCGCGAATGTCAGCGTGTTCGTTCAAATACTCAGCAGTAGCGACGTCACCATATCTATTGATAAAGTCAACGCCGTTTACCTTGGTGCTACTAGAGCCGCCCGAGGTGTTTGACTTCAAGCTGGATAACTTCTTACGAAGCATAGCCAAGATGCGTCTCTCGGCAGGGATGCCTGTAGCCAGCATGGTGAACGATGGCCACTCGACCTGACCAGTGCGGTGGATACGACCCAGCAGCTGGATGAACACGCTGATGTCTCCATGAGGCTGGAGCACAACCATGTGGCGTGGACGCTGATCAAAAGCCTCAGTAGATGCGTGTAACGAGATACCAGTCGCGCCGGCAGAGTTAATGATCAATACATCAATTGGGCCATTCTGAGAGTCTTCACCGTTTTGGTATGAAGAGATCATGGCAACCCGCTCGGGGTTGTTTAAAGACATGTACTTAGGTACATCGCCCTTGTAACTTACAGCCGTGCTACGTCCAGTAATCTCTTTGACCACCAAGTGTCTAGCCTTAACTCCGGGCGGAGGATCATCTCCAACATGAGTCTTGCCATCGATTGTCCAGACATACTTGTTCTCAAGCTGGTCGCGCATGTAGTCGATAGGAGCTACAGGCAAATCAGACTGGAAGTCCTTGAGCATGTTTGCCAAGTTGTCATAGCCAGCCCTGACTGACGGAGGCATCATGGAGTATGGAATTTCAACCTTGATATTGTCCTTCTTGTTTCCAGTAGCCGACTTCAATGTGACTTTTCTAGTCGAATCAATCGCGCGCTGGAGCAAAGTCTGCCAACCGAAGTTAGGTATCTCATCGCCAACTTTGATGCCGTTCTTTGAGACGAAGTCATCTAGCGCACTGCCGTTTGTATTTTGCAGACCAACAACAACTTTTTCATTGTTGTTCATCTTTTCTATCACCATGTCTACGGCGGTCTGCGTCTTGGCAGACAACAGCAAAGTTCCAATGTAGTTGTGGACTACAGAGGTAAACATGTTGGCTTTAGCTTCTGTAAATGCGGTCGGGCCAATCTTGCCCATTGTTGAACCGGGAGGAGCAAACGTCTTGATCAGCTCTTCTTGAACTGCAGCCGACTTCATCCACTCTTTAAGCGAGCGGTCAGCGTTGACCAGAGCTCTCAGAATGACTGTAACTTTATCCACTTCCCTGATGTCGCGTGGAGCGTTATCGTCGTCTGTAACGAAGTCCATCTTCACGCCTTCATACGATCTCTCGCGGCGCAACATAGAACCAGACTCAACCAGCATCTCAGATGAAACTTGTTGCAGTACATCCGTTTTTACACCCTTACCAAATAGGGCTGTCAACTCTTCAGGAGTATTAGCCGCATAACGCAAGTTGGTGTGAATGTACAAAGGCATGTTGTCTGGGCGCTTTGCAAACGTCGCAGACAAGTACACGGCAGGAGGTGGCTGCCAATCTTCTGGTGCATCTTTCTCTTTGCCAAGCAAGTTGATACCTGTCAGCAAAGACATGAAGAATGCGTTCTGACCCATGGAGTCTGGGTTAGTTGGCACACCAGCTGCGTTGTGCGCCTCGTCCATGATCAAGACGGCTTTGCCAGCGGCAACTAAAGAAGCTATCGCACCCTGTCTAGCTGGAGAGCCTGTTCCGCCATTGAGCTGGGAATAAGCCGTAAACAATACGTCCATGCCTTTAGGCAAAGCACCATTCTTGGTGATGTAGGACATAAGTTCTGGGCCAGCTTTACCCTTGTTCTCAAACACAACCTTAGTCTGGCCGTTACCAATGTTTCTTTGGATAAGAGCCTCGTTGTTGGTCATGCCGATCTGAATGTCTTCATGGCCAATGTTGATCAAGTCCTCGTACATCGCGGTGTACAGAGAATCACTGAGCGTCACAAAGATTGGTATCTTGCCGTTCTTCTTAGCCCAAACAATCATGGCAGCTGCAGCACGGCCTTTACCCACGCCGGTGTCGTCACCAATGATGAAGCCCTTACCCATTTTGTTTGCTTGAATAGCCAGAGCCAATCCGTCTATCTGGTAACCAGCTAATCCTTTAGCCATCTTCTCAACTGATGGGTATCCAAGTTCGTTAGCTACAAACTCATCGATGTTTCCAACTTGAGCTTCTAATCTTTCTAGGGCTGAGTAAGCGTGTTGTGACTGAGCGCGTGGCAAGTAGATGCCATCGCTAGAAAAGCGTGACTTGCCGAGGTAGACAACGCGGGATTCAGTATCAATAGGTTCTGCTTGGACAGGGGTCTGGTTCTTGGGGCGGCGTTGTACCACGGCGCGCAGACTGTCCACAAATGTGCGTAAGTGAGCCTTGATAGGATCACCAAACTTAGTAACCAGCAATGCATAGACTTGCTTGATGCGTTGGGATACGTCGCTAACCTTTTCTCCAACGGCATTCCATACCTTCTGAATGATTGGTTGGACGTTGGCATATTCCTGATCACCCTTCCTAGAATACAGACCGCTGTTTGGGTCATCGCTAGTGTTCTTGGTGTTCTGGGCAATACGACCCATAGCCTCTTCAGCTTGCTTGTCTAAGCGCGCTTGGCTGTCTTCTGGTGTAACTTCTTTCGCTACCTCGGGAGCTTTGCCGTTTAGGGCAACATCTAGCTCATCGAGTAAAGCCTCAAGACCTAAGCCTTCCAACTCTTTTGGAATGACTGTTGGGCCTTTGGCTGTCGGTGTTTTTGGCGCTCTTGGAGCACCAGCTTCTTTAGGAGCTCCGCGAGGTGCGCGTGGGCCGCCTTTTGGCTTCTCTGGTTTACCTAGCTCATCAAAGATGGCATCTAGGTCTACGTCAGAAAGTCCTCCCAGTTCAGCTTCTGATCCTCTACCGCTATCAGAGCCTCTTTCTGAGCTGCCGGCCGGGCCACTGTTGGATCCCCCTCGTTGATTTTTTCCGATATCCGGCTGCTGTTCTCCAGCACCAGCTGCACCAGCTGCTCCTCGTCCGCCGGCTGCGGTAGTTCCAGCGCCCCGTCCTGTTTTAGGTAGTTGTTCGCCGACGCCAGCGCCCTCTCCAACCCCCACTCCTCCGCTAGGCTCTCCATTTTCCAGCGTACCGCCTGTTGGTACTCCCCCGGTAGGTCGATTTGCACCGCCAGTAACTGGCTGTTTCTTTCCGGTACCCACCACGACTTCTTGGCTACGATCACTGGTTTGAACATATCTGCTCCAAAGTTCATCAAATGTAGTTATCCGATTGACGTTGAAGTCGTTTGGATAAGCGTTTTCCGTTTGGTTTCTACCGGCAATAACTAGGACGCGCAACGGCCAAGACGCACCCTGTTTACGATATAAATTGCCAGCGATTTCATAGTGGTCTACTACGTTGTAGTTGCCATATAACCAGTTTAAGAATGTCCGATCAGGAGTTGTTATCGTTCCAGCTTTAAGGTGTGCTCCAAGTATCAGAACAGCACGGCCATTGTTAGCCATAGCTCGTAAAGACTTGGCTGCAATCAATTGTTCTAATTTACTAATTTTATAAGTTTGTCCAGTCCAAGATAAAACTTGTTCCGGAGTTGGTAAGTCATCAAACGGAGGGTTAGCCAAAACTACGTCAACCTCTTGATCTCTCAAGTCGCTAATTTTCTCGAGAGCATCACCCTCAATCACTTTACCGATTTGCATCAGCTCCATGTTTTTAGCACGGTGTGGGTCTAGCTCAATGGTTGTGACGTTCTGTGGGTTGGCCGCTACCACCAGCATTCCGTTGCCTCCCGTGGGGTCTAAGACTGTAGTGGTGGACTTAACTTGTGCCAACATACCAGCCAAGAATCCAATAGGCAGGGGCGTAGAGTAGGCGTTGTTTGTTTTGCTTAGTACAGACTTGACGTCTAATGTAGGCTGGGTTTGATACAAGCCAACGATGTGATCGTAGATAGCTTTTGTATCTGAGCCTGCCGCCCTCATGTCAGTAATGACTTGACTAACAAATCGTACAGCTGCAGCTTCAAAGTCTTCTTGAGTTTGTTTGAGTTTGACGCGGTCGCCCTCAAAGTCTGCAATCTTGTACTTCTCTATCTCGCGCTGATCTTTGGCTGGGTTAAAGCCAAGCAGCTCAGGCTTTTGCAAATAGGCTTTGATGCCGTACTCTGCCAGCTCGCGGTTGTTCTTTGGCCACCAGCCTTGGCGCATGTGATAGAACATGGACTCAGCCATTGAACCGTTCTTAATCTCAGGCCACTTGAATAGACCCATCTCTTCCATGATGGAGTCAACGCGCTTTGCCATGTCAATGATGCGCTGGTTGACTTTGCTCAACTGCATCATCTCTGGTGTCAAGACTCTCTCTTCACCATCGCGTTTTTCTTTGGCTACTTTGGCATCTTCTTCATTCTTCCACCAGAAAATACCACCATTGTGTCCAGAATCTAAGTTGTACTGATCCAAGACGGCGTAACCTAAGTCTTCAATAAAGACGATCTTGGTTTCCATTTTGTAGGTCTTGACCGCCAAAGTCTCTGGATCAATTTGCTCAAGCATCTGCTTGTAAACTTCATTGAGAGTTGGGCGCTCTTTGCCTGCTGGGTAAGATGTTCCAGCGTAACCATTCTTCTTTGATATGTACCCATCAGCAACTGTTGGGCCAACGAGGTATGGCGAACCACCTTTAGATTCATCAAACAACATAGCCTCAAACGCGCGAGACAATAGCTCGACGTTGGAACTCCAGTAGGAAGGACTTCTGCCTTCTGCTTCATCTAAAGCGCGGGCATCTCTAAGGTACTGAGTTTGTTTGTATGAGTTCCTAAAGATTGGCGCTTGCTCATAGTACGAGCGGTTTGTAATAGCAGCAAAGAACGCTTTCTTAGGAGGCAGATTGCGGTTGTCTGTGCTGTTAGATGTATCCCGCAGAATGGCTTTTAGATTGTTCTCTACTGTCTCAGGATCTATCGTGTTTTTCAGGGCGTTAACTGTTCCATCCATCAGCTTCTTGCCGTTGGCTTCTTGCTTAAGGTTCCAATCTAAGCCATGTTGCCACTCATGACCAAGCGATCCATCGCCTTTGGTTTTGGTGAGGTTTATTTCATTAAGATTTGGATAGTAATGAGCTGCAGTTCTACCGCCTCTTCCTTGCGCTCCAATAGCCATCTTGAGCTTTTGACCCAAGCCAAGCATCTTTGGAGAAATACCAGAGACATCCGCCAAGTCATACATGGCGTCATAGATGGCATTCAAATGAGCCGCGCGCTCGCTCTGGTTAACCCAGTTACCAAAGTCAATACCGCCCGGGAACATGCCAAACGTATCTACAAAGTCTTTTGTATCAACGTCACGACCTTGGCGGTGATCACGCATACCACGGCGGATGATGTTGCCTAGCTCTGGTGGTACTTCAGTTTCTTTTTTGACGATGCGGTTAGTTTGATCGGTTGAATCTTCATTAGCTCCAAACAACTGGAACATCTTGTCAAAGATTCCAGTTAAGTTATTAACTTTTAATTTGGTACGAAGAGCAAGACCATCTGGCGTGTACTTTAATGTTGACGAATTTGCATTTTCATCTTGAACGTATTTTTCTTTTAATGCAAGATCCAAATCTCCTACACGGGCGTGAGAGTCAAAAACTTCCTGTAGTTTTTGAAGTGCGTCAACATAACCTTGCACAAGCATTTGAACTTCATCTTGCTTACCCGCTTCCAAAGCCATTTTGATAGCTTGTCGGCTACCCGTTCTTTCAGATATACGAACAGTTCTGGCATTTTTAAGAGCTGCAAGAATATAGTCAGATGCAGGCAATACATAGCTTACAACGCCCTCTTTGTACATCATCGTGCCAAACGAATTGTCTGGGTTTGAATTGATATCGAGAAGAGTATCTTTAGCCAAGCCTGCCAACATCTTGGTGATCTGGCTGTCTGTAGCATCTTTAGGTATTGGAGGAGCAGTAATTAAACTTTTTCGGTTTTTAACAAACTCAGCGCCACCACCTTGGATGCTTACCTTTTCAGGTTTGTATAGCGCGGAAATAGTTACACGCTCAGGGCCTTTGTAATCAGGATTGTCCGTAGTCGCTGGGACTGAGCGATCTGTGATACGGAATCCAAATTTAGACAGAGCAGTTTCGATAGTTGAAACATTGGGGATATCCACAGGGATGCGTAGCAACATTTCGTCAGGGAAGATCGCGGGCATCAAGTCTTCAGCTACGGCATTTCCGTACAAGAGAGACGCAACAGAATCCGCATTGCCAGACTCCATGGCAACCTTCATAGGATTTTTATTGAACTCTTCAACCTTTTTCTTTTGCTCTTCAGCCTTGGCTTTCTCTTCCTCAGCCTTAGCCTTTTCCTCTGCGGCTTTAGCTTTCTCTTCTTCAGAGACTTCTACCTTTGGAGGCTTAGGCGCTTTGGGTGGAGCAGCAGGTCCGCCAGTAGGTGCAGCAGGGCCTCCTGTAGGCTTCTCAGGCTCTTTGACAGGCGCAGCTGGGCCAGCTACAGGAGTAGGCTCTGCAGGCTTCTCTGTAACCTCTGCTGGTTTTTCAGCAACTTCGGCAGGCTTTTCTTCTGCTGGTGCAGCTTCTTCCGGTGCAAGACTATTACGCAATGCTTTAATAGTTCCAACGGGGTCAATTCTTAAACCCTCGTTGATTTTCATTATTTGAGCCGTGCCTAACCTTTTGCCAATTTCAGATTGAGCAAATCGCTCAGGACTCATTCGTCCTTTGTTAGCACTATCTTCCAAAGCTTCTAATTCAAAATCAGCGTCTTCTAAAGAAAGTGGTTCTAAGCCTTCGTAAGCAGGACTTTCTAACAACGTATATTTAAATCCTGTTGGTACGGGAGATTCCTGTGCGGGAGCTTCTTCAACTTTAGCTGGCTCAGTTGGGCCAGCTGTAACTTCCGCAGGCGCTTCTGGTGCGGCAGGCTCTGCTACTTTTACAGGCTCGGCTGGGCCAGCAGTCGGAGTTGTTGGCTTGATGTTGAATAGCTCTGGATATTTTTGAACATATTGGTTAACACTTCTAGGAGCTTCCTTCATTCCTTCAGCCAAAGCCACGGCTTCATTTATACCAATACCGCCCCTGCGTATAACTGTTTCTAAAGTTTGTCCACCAAACAAAGGTATTTTTGTATTTAAATCAAGTCCTTTGAAATAACTTATAGGAACAGCAAACCCACCATAGCCAAACTCACCATGAATTGGGACTAGTCCATTTTTTGGATCTTTAGCCTTTTCATGTAAAGCTTGATCGGCTTTAACTTCTTCCGGCGTCCTTGTTGGCGCTACTGGAGCTGCTGGCTGGGCCACTTTAACGGGCGCAGATGGGCCACCAGTTGGGGTAACTGGAGCGGCTGGCGCTTCTGGCTGGGTAACTTTAACGGGTGCAGCAGGCCCTGCAGTTGGAACTTGTTCCACTTGAGGGGCTGCTTCTGCGGGTTTACCCTCAATCTGTTGTTCAAGTTCAGCCAGCATGGCTTCGTAATCTTGGCTTGTTTCCGCCTCTGGAATAGTTTGTTGGACTAGATCAGTGCTTGGTGCTTCGGCAGGTGAAACGGCAGGCGCAACGGCAGTTGGGGGTACAACCTGCACTCCATCAATGTCTACACTACCGTCTTGTCTTGTAACTTTTGTTCCAATATTGCCACCAACATCTACTTGCATAGTGCTAACAACTGGGCTGTTAGATGGAGGCGCAGGCGAAACGGCAGGTGAAACGGCAGGTGGTTGAGCGCCTGCCGGAGGAGTACCAAGTATCTGTTGATTCTGTTGAACGAGTTGCTGGATGCCTTGTGGTTGCTGGCCAGTAGCACCGGCGCCACCACCAAGCAATCCCATACCAAAGCCAGTGACGGCTCCCATACCCATGGCTTCTGGAACACCCTCCATCAAAGGACGGTCTGTGGCGTAGTTCATCCACATCTTTTCCTGACCAGACTGCGGCATCTCTTGGAATACACCTTCAGAGATTCCAGAGCCAATAGCGCGCTTAGTAAAGTCAACAACTGACTTGGCTGGGCCTAATGAAGAGCCAGTTGCAAGCATGGTCTGTACGTCATCAAGGCCAAGCTTCTGAGCTAGACGACCACCGGCCACGCCAAACGCGGCAGTACCAGCGCCACTTCCAAGAGCGGCTAAAGACTGTTCAGTTGTGAGTAACTTGTTTGCGTTCTGTGCGCGGATGTCTTCAGCTGCAGAGCCTGCGCCCAAGATACCTTCACCAAGACCGCCAGCAATTGCACCGCCAACAGTAGGAGCGGCTTTCAATATGCCTCTAGCTATGCCAGCGCCACCAATCATTTGAGGCAGTGACTCAGCGACAGAAGTAGCAATAGTGCTTGGGTTTTGTAAAGCGGCTTGGACTGTTGGAACAAATCCTTTGGCTTCGCTTACCTTGCGGTTGGCCGCTTGCTGTGCTTCAGACAGGTAAGTGTCTAGGATGGCGCTAGCTTCTTTGGGCTTGTAGCCGTTTTCCTCAAGGAACTTACCCAACGCACCGCGACTAGGAATGTCAGCCAAACCTACAAAAGCCTCGGGCAGGCCAATAGCACCTTTGAGAAGAGTAATACCAGCATCTAAAGCTGTACCTGAGACTGTGCGCTCTGGTGTTTCTTGATTACGCTTTTCTAATGCTGCCTTGTATGCTTGGGCATCCATCACATTAGGAGCCATTGGAGCGGCTGGCTCGGCTGGAGCGGCCTGAGCTACTGGAGCTGGCTCTACAGGCGCAATAGATGGCAATCCAGCTTCAGGAGATTGCGTCTTGGAAGCTGTGTATTTGCCATAACGTGCCAGTAATTCTGTTTGTGTAGTACCTTCTGGGACACCAGTAATTGTGGTGCCATCTGGCATTAAGACATCCATGCCCGCCCCTTATTTTGGAAGTTGGTCAAATGGTACCGCGTTTGAAGACGAAGAACCACCCATCCATGACGGCAAACTCCAAGAAAAAGATTTTTTAGTTGGGGTAGGCGTAACTTCTCCTTGAACTTCTGCGGGAGGAGGTAGGCCAGCTTCTACGTAGTAAGGCTTGGCAACTTCATTAATTCGTTTAAGTGCATCATAGTACTCTTGAGTACCGGGCGTGATCATGCCTTGTTTAATGGCATCAGCAAGACCTTTGACCACTGGGTGAGCATTGACTGTGGTTTGAACTTTGAGTAGCTTTTTGTCTTCTGCAGAAGGTTTTGACTCTTCAGCAATGTCAGCCATCCTATTGTGATAGTCAAGCATACCCTTCTGATATGAAGCTGTATTGGCATTTGCCGCGCGTTGGGTTGCTGCAGTTTCTGTTGTATTAAAGATGTGAGAAGCCAATGTGCCACGGTCATTTTGAACTTTGGCCGCATCAAACTTAAGTTTCTCAAAATTAGATTGGGCTTTTTCTCTATCTGAAACAGCGGCATCAATAGCAGCTGCATTACCACGGCGTTTGGCATCGTCTTCTTTAGCCAAGCTTTTGTGGAACTCAATAGCAGCAGACTCTTGTTTATCGCGCAAAAGATCCTGCTCTTTTTGCAAAACCTGTGATGCATCAGCAGCTGCAGCGCTTTGATAGCCAATGCCACGGGCTGGGTCGGCTTTAGCAAACGCACTAGCTTGAGCAATCAAACGGTCAATACCGCCACGCTCATAAGCTTGTTGTTCACGTTGTTCTTTTGCGGCTTGGCGTTTATTTGCTTCTGCATATGGATTTTCTTGAACGCCCGCCAAACGCTGGCTTTCTTTGATGCCCTCATAGGCTTGCGCTCTATTGATAGGCTCAGGAGCCGCCATGGTTAGCTCTGGAGCTGGAGGCAATGAAGCAAGAATTGATTCATATGAACCGGGCTTTGGTGCTGGGCGAGCAGGCGCGGCTACAGGAGCTGCTTGAGACTTTGCTAACTCTGCTGCAATTTGAGCATCACTTAATACTTGTCTGTTCTGGCGTTCTTGTGGAAAAGAAACAAGTTGCTGTTCATCTGGGTTTAAAGCTGGATCGCCAAACGCAACAATACCACCACCCGCGTAGCTGTTCTCATTGAAGTGGCTTACAGGCAGAGACATCAATCCACCTTCTGCGGCCATTACTGGTCGTGCAGGTGATGGCTGTTGTACAGGAGGAGCCTGAGTTAAGTCTGCGCCTTGCGGTAACTGAGTAATGCCTTGGCCAAATGGCGAGGCTGTAGGGTTAACCGCGTTTGGAGCAGCTGTAGGATTGACCGAGTAAGGGTTGGCAGTTGGATTGATGCCAGTAGGAGGAGCTGTTAATGATCCAGCAACTTGGTCTTTAATAGTCCCCTTGCTAGAGTTTTGAAATGCCGCAGTTGAATCTTCGATTTGCTTGCGACGATTCATTTCAATCAAAGCAAGGAATGCCGGCACCTCTGGGTTCGATCCATTGGCGTACTTGATCAGGTCTTCATTCTTAACCGTTAATGGGTCTTGAAGACTGCTTTGAACTTGAATTAAGTTTGCTGGTTCGATTGCCATATTGTTTCCTTATTGAAATCCAGCATCACCTGAGCCGTATTGGGTGTCTGTAGTAGTTGTGTCTTCTGGAACATCTGCCGCACGATAAAGCTGCGATGTTCCATCCGGCATAGTCTTGTATACATTACCTAACGAATCAGTTGTATACCCGCTTCCTTCGTCGCCGTAACCTGTGCCAGTTGGCAATCCGGTAGATGGGTTGTAGTTTTGTGCAGTCAAACTATTTGGATTAATACCAGCAGACTTCAGCACGTTAGTAATCGTGTCCCCTGTCATGCCTGTAGCTTTAAGGTTCTTAATAAGCTCTGCAGTATTTGCAGCAGTACCAACAGCAGTCTGCAACAAACTTGGCTTGGCGTTGAATGTGCTTGCAGTAGATCCGCCAATACCTTTGATGAGGTTGGCTTGATTGGCCAATAAAGTGCCGGGGTAGTTTCTTTGCTCGAGATACTGGTTGTACAGAGCATTGAGGCCAGCTTGGTTTTGACCTTGCTGAGTATTTCCTGCAGTAGCCAAAGCTGTAAGATTTTGTAATCCATACTGAGCTTCGTTTGTGCCGACGTTTCCTGCGGCTTGATTTGCAGTAGTAGCTTGAGATAAACCTTTAAGGCCTACGTCTGTGCCGTACTGGGCTTCTTGAATCTTGCGGGCTTGATCGGCATTGAATTGAGCCGTTGCTTTATCAAAAGCAGTGTTGTAGCCCTGACCGGTAATAGCGGCCAAATTAGTTCCTAGATTGCGCTGAGTCTCGGTGTCCATCAAAGCTTGTCTAGAGCCGCCATAAGCGCCAGCTTGTGTGGCCTTGGCGTTGTTTGCTAACTGAGTAATTTGAGCTTGACGGCGGGCTTCTTCCAGTTGTGGATTAAGTGATGCCTGCAGATATGGGTTCATGTACTGCTGGGCGGCGTTTGCATCAAATGCACTACCAACAGGGTTGTAACTTGTTCCAGCTGCTTGGTTACCAAGGTCTAAAAGATTAGAGCCAGCCGTTGTCATGGTCGACGGCAGTGTCAGGTTTGATAATCCTTGCCACGCTTTATTCTGAAGATCAGAAGTACCGGCAGTAAGTTGTCCGGTGTATTGAGGAGCTGGGTTATTAAGAAGCGCCTGACCCTTACCAAGTACGTCTTGAACGTAAGGTTGCGTAAAAGTGCTTGGGCCTGTTACCGTTGCCGAGCTTGGCGTATCGGTAAGTCCTGAAGATGATAGTAGTGCCATGGTATTTCCTTACTTAGGAATAAATTTTTGGGGTTTAATTTGTCTGCCCTGCTTAGGATTTCCTGTGCGGGCTCTGCGAACTTGATCCATCATCTTGTACAAGACTTTGGCTCCAGCATCCGTAGAACCATTTCCAAGATGAGATACAACATCAGCAGGGACTACAAACTCACCGTCAGCCAATCTGGCCGGCTGTTTATTACTGATTGAAGCTGGGATATTGTCTGACATTCCATCTCCGGGGCCTTTGAGTAAACGCCCACCATCAGAGTAACTGCCCAAGGAAGATACGCCGCCGTGAGCTAAAGACATTAAACCGCCGTGAGCAGCAGACACAAATCGTGGATCAAGCATAGCCTGACCTTGAGCTGCCCCTTCAATAGGAGCTTCCCATGGGCGCGGGTTCCAGTTAAGGACTTGATTTTTATATGCGGCCGCTTGTGCAGCTGGAGTTGAGTTCTCTTGAGCCAAAGCGCCCAAACCTAATGCAGCGCCGCCAATCAAAGCCGCATTACCCAAATTAAATCCTGAAGAAGGTTTAGAGACTGGTACCACGGGCGTTGATGTTGGTGTGCTTGTCAATGATTTTGAAAGCTCTGACAGCGTTGGTTGTTGAGTTACAGGAATAATATCTGCCAATGGATCAGTTTGCTGGGCGGGCATATTTGATACGGAGTTGGGATCAATACCAATAGCATCCCAATAAGCCTTATCAGATGGCGCAGGTTGAACAACAGGAGTAGATTGATCAACGGTCATGCCAGCCAACGGATCGGTCTGCTGAGATGGTATTCCCGATACAGAATTTGGATCAATACCAATAGACTTTAGGAAATCTTCCTGAGAAGTATTCAAGTCTGGAAGTTCTGTACTAGTTACTGAAACTTCGTTGGGTTTAGTTAAAACAGGAGCTTCTGTTGGCTTTTCTTCTGCCTTAGTTTCTGGCTCTTTCATCAGAGCTTGCTGTAACCCAGCTACAGACTCATTGTCAGGAGCTAGCCATGCATTGGTCGTAGGATCGTAAAAAGATCCAGCGGGCTTATCCTCGGCTTCTTTAGAAGACAGCAATCGATAACCAAATGGGGGTTTGTATTCTTTGGCTGCAGGACTCTCGGCATAGATTGGTGCGCCAGATACATCTACTCTGTTAAGAGATGCGGCGTCTAATGGGCCGGCAACTTGTACGCCTTTTGGCAATACTTGATCCGCCAAATCAGCCGTAGTTGTAGGCGCCGTAGTTGGCATTGTTCCAGCAAAGGTTGGATCAAATACGCTCTCAGCCTTACCTGTATCGCCAGCTTTTAAACCAGACGCGCTGGCTTCTTTGTATTGGGCTTTTGCTTCACCAATACCCGCATTAATTGCGGCGTTTACCAAAGCTTGAGATGGGTCACCGCCCATCAAAGTGGATGCCACAACAGAATTAACCGCCGCCTTTTGACCGGGAGACAAGTTCTCAAAGCCGGGTATTTGGTCTGTAATAGCAGCTGTTCCAGCGGATATACCGGAGTTAGTCAGGGCAACCAAAGGATCTTGGCCACGAACAATGCCTGCAGCTGTGCCACCAGCAATCTTGCCCGCGATGTTTCCAGCTACATCTCCAGCCGTACCCATACCAGCTTCTTGTGCGGCCAGCATACTACTCTGTTGAGAACCTATATCTGTGCCATAAGTATTTGCAGCACCTACGCTGTCTACGCCCGTATTAACGTAATTGCTAACGCCTTGGGCAACGCCTTGGGCTACATAAGTAGTGGCCGCAGACTTCAAGCCATCTTCTAGACTTCCGCCGTGGGCTATTGTGTCTGCCGCAGAGACAAGAGGGAGAAACTCAGGGGCAACAATTGCAACGGTTATTTTTGCAAGAGCGCCAACTGGGTCAGCTTCAACTGCTTTGATAGTGTTATCTACGGCCTTGACTACAGGCTCAACAACTTGCGTAACAACAGCATTGCCGACGTCGGAGACAGCATCTCCCACAGAGGAGACTACGTCACCTACTGCGTCACCTACATCCGATACTGCATCTGCTACTGCACCCATATCATTGTCCTAAGTTCAAAACAATCCGCCTGCCGCCGGATTTGAGCTTGTACTCTTTGAACCCCATGCCGGGCATTGGAGGCTTCTTAGAGATGGCATGGAACAAAGTACTTATTGCCGGATCTTCAAACTCTGTAACCAGCATGTTCATGCCTAGTTTTTTGGCATAGACCACATACTGGCGGCTGTTCTCTACAAAGTTACGAGCCTTATCAGCGTTCAAAGCTTTGAAGAATCCTTGGCCTTTATCCCCTTTATGTAGGATAAATACCGTGTTACCCATTTGCTTTACGTCTGTATTAGGCTGGGACATCTCTGTAAGTATGGCGGGGAATGCCACTTTAGGAGAATGCTGAGAATGGGTATTCTCCAACGCGATATTAGCTATATCAGCGATGTTGAGCTTTTTCTCCCTGCTGTCTACCATTGCCATACTAGATCTCCAGAATTGCTGCAGAATACACGTTACCCATGCCAGCAGCCAAGCTGAGAATCAACCCACCGGGGTTAGACTCATCATAGGAAAGAAACTGATTGTCATGTGTTGTGCGGTTTTCTATCTTTGGCACAACGCCACGTTTTAAATCGTCAATTAGCAAACATGTCTCGAGCAAACCACTGGCGCCCATAGTGTGGCCGATTTTAGCCTTGTATGACGTTGCAATGTAACCCCCTAAACAGTAATTTAGAGCGGCCTTTTCAGCTATGTTATTGGAACTTGTTCCAGTGCCATGGGTTTTGACTACCTTAATCTGCTCGGCAGCAGCACCTGAGACATGCAAAGCTCCCTCAATAGCACGGACAAAACCCTGTCCATCCTCTCGCTGGCCGATAGCATTTGAGTGGTCTTCGCTAGCCGTGTATGCACCCTTGAGGGTAGCCAACGGGTTATCCGAGTCAGCCTCAAACACCGCCAGAACGGCACCTTGGCCAACTCTAAAGCCGTAGTTAATGTCGTCAAACGCTGATGGCAATACGCCGCGCTCTTCGTCCTTCTGAGACAAGGACGCTCTGGCCTCACCAAAGAACTCCAGTACCGCGTTTGATACCGCGTCTTCTACAGACAGGACGATTACCCTTGAGAAACCATAGTGGTTGATCAAGGTCTGTACATCCATCAGTGCTTTAAGACTGGAGGAGCAGGCCGTTGCATCGGTAACAACATGATCCGTAGCACCCAGAGCTTGGGCTGTTCTTCCAGCGTAGACCTGAGTAAGGGAAAAGGGGAGGAACTTGTATTCATAGGACAACCTTGTTGGCTTTTTAGCGCGCGGGTTAATGCCGGCAAAGTGGGCGTTACCTGAAGCAAGAATAAATGCAGTCTTGCCAACGCGGTTTTCTCGTAGGGATTTGACCAGCTCAGGGTCTAGGACTTTCTCGGCCAGACGGTGAGGCGCATAAAACATTCCTGTATTTACACGGGCATATGTCTCTGGAAACCAGTGAACGCTCTGAGGAAATGGCCCCTCCATGAGTTCAACCGTAGTTGAGTAGGCCGTCCGGTAGTGGGTTAGGTGGATCATTTGATCTGCTCCAGAGCCCATTCAATAGACTCAGGATCGCGCGTCTTGTGCAGCTGGATAAAGTCGTAGAGCTCATCCACAGTCTCAGGTTGAAACTCTTTGGATATCTTGTCGGGGATGTCGTAGATCATGCCCATGAACATACCGATCATCAGCATGTCTAAGGAGTCAAAGCAAGTTTCCTCAAACTTCTCGTCCATCCGCTCGATTGGGACGAACTCATGGTGAGCTGGGCGAGCAACTCGGGCGACTTTGTTTAACAGCTCTATGAAATTCATCCGACCTTCCAGTTTGTTCCGTCTGAATATACAGGCGTTTTAACTGCACCACCTGTAACCACGGTTGAGCCAAATACAGGAGCTAAAGCATCAGACACAAAAGCCCTAGCGCCAACCCCAGATGTGGCGGCACTTGGCAAAGTTGCTACTGTGTAAATGGTAAGGGCAGGGATTATCCCGCTATCTGTACTAAGTTGATCTAATATGCCTTGTATGCGGTTGAAGTACAAGCGCAAAACATTATTAAACTGGTTTTGATATAGAAGAGAGTATTCTTGCCCACCAAGAGGCAGTGCTGGTGCCGCAATCTTATTGATCTTGGATTCAGAGGTAACAATGTATGTCATCGTCTACCGTCTGTTCTTATGTCAAGACGAGGAGCGCCCAGCTGCCAAGTAACTCCCTCGGCCGTAGACCTGACTTCAATAGCCATTTGACGCCCGCGTACTCGAGTATTGATCTGGCCTGTGAATGCCTCAATAGGAAGTACTGCTGTGCGTGTAATGTCTGCGCTGTTATACCCGCCTACAGACTGAGGATCGTTATACCCAGAGCCTGAGTTCTGCATAGGCTTCAAATACATGGTGACTTGCGGGCTGTCTGCAGTGGATCCACGGAATGTAATGTCTGGCAGCACACGCCATATGAAACCAAACTTATCGCCGTCATCAATGTCAAATTCGGCAGATGTGATGTAAGCCTCAATAGGTGCAGTAGTACCTGTGGTGTTGTCGTCCACGCCAACTTCATGGTTTACAAGGTTGTAGTCGTAAGTAGCGCCAATTGGATAGTCGCTTAGGCCAGAGTCTAACCATGCCGTTCTGCCCATGGAGCCGTAATACCAAACGCCTGTACCGCCTTTACCGTCTGGCTCAAGGTAGTTATAGACAACATAAGAGTCGACAACAATAGAACCAAGCGAACAATAGAACCACCAGATTTCATTGAAACCTTCGTTAGTTCCAGACATAACTTGGTCAAACTGGTCTTTGTTGATGTTCTCAAATACATGCTGGCGCAGATCACAAGACAAGGTTTGAGTGCGACCGTCGTACTTGTAAAACTTGTCCACACCCATCCAATAAGCCACGCCACCAGCATAGCCCACAGCGTTTTCGCCAGCGATAGATAAGTTATCGCCTACTAGTTGAGAACCCCAAACTACAGGAGCACCCACATATTGAAGGGAGTACAAAGATGAATCAGTCCACACCAATATCTCTTGGCGAGCCTGCATGGCCGTGACGATCTTGGAGCCGTGAGACAAGCGCAGATCACCGGCAGTGTTGGTGGCAGATGGAGTCCATTCCACGACAGATTCTTGGTTAGACCAGCGAATCTGCATGGGGTCTTGAACAGCTGATCCAAGGGCGTTACAACCAAAGGCAAATACATATCGGCTTGTATCTGAGACAAGGAGGTAGTTCTGTACTGTTGGACAGTTGGACGCACTAGCCAAGCTGGCGATGTTTATGCCGCGCGCAGAAACAGAATGGATGCCAGACTGCGATCCGCTTGTATTGATGTTTGCACCGCCGTAGGTAGCGGTTAGATTACAAGTTGATCCAGAGACATTAGCCACATAGTAGACAGTCCCTACAGACAATCCTGTGGGCAGAGCGCCTGTGGTGGTCAGCTGAATAGCCGTGCCGTTTGGTAGACCGGTTAAGCTTCCAAAAGTAACTACAGCTGGAGTAGCAATAGTCACCGTGAAAGTGGAACTTGTTACACCTAGATTGGCATTCCAAAGGTAAATAGCGCCGCCTCTTGGACCAAAGATTAAGTCTTGGCCAAAGTTGTTCTGGCTCCAAAGACGCATGGCATCCGTAGATGCAGCGCCAAAACCCCATGTTCCATATCCCCATAGACCAGTACCCCATCCACTCAAAGGGACGGCGTAGGCTGGGCCAGTGTTGATTTGATATTGGGCAATTACAGTTCCTCCGCCCGGAGAGCCTGATGCGTCTGTTGCGTTTGCAGTGGCTGAGACTGTAATTGTGTAAGTGTTTACCGTGATGACCGTGACTTTGAACTGACCAGTCAATACAGCGGCCGTGATGTTTCCACCTAAACCTGTAATGCCTGCGCCACTGAAAGTTACATAGTCGTTGGTTATACATCCATGAGCTGTAGCAGCAACGCTTATTACGCTGGAGCTGGCTGTGGCTGTAAACGGATTAGTTAAGGTGGTGGTTGTCCTGATCGGGGTTACATCGTTATAGATGCCACCACGCTCAATATAGAACTTAAGATTAGTGCCTACGCCAATCAGATTCAGGGAGGAGAGAGTAACCCAGTTCCAAAGGGAGCGGCACACGCCCAAGAATGTGTCCGTAGAGATGCGCTGCCACCCACCGATCTTCTCGGGTGTGCCTTGGCGGAAACGGATTTTGTCGCAGTCATACCAGCCATTCTCATTGGTATAGCGAGTGTTCTCCTTGTTGACGCCGGGCCGGAGCAGTATTTTTTTGAGTGCCATCTTGATTCCTATGACAAGAACAGGGCGCGTTCATCGTTTCGTCTTGTGACCAAACCTTTTAACACTTTACCCCCAGCCTTAGTGTATTTCAAGAACTCGTCTGCCGCACCTTGAATATCCCCGCGAAGAACCTTTTGACGGAGGGTTGAGCGCTGTAGTGTTCCCAGACCAACATTAAAAGCAAAAGAGACGAGGCCATCAAAGTTGCCTTGGGTAAGACTAACTGGGCATAGAGTTGAAACACCCCGCTCAAAACGAGCCAGATCTGCTCTAAGAATTGCATCGACTTCCTCCATCGGGTACACACGGTTATCTTCTGGGCGTAACTGAATAGCCGCCCTTTGGTCTACAGGCAACCTAGCCTGTGAGTCATACATCAAGTGACCGCAACCAACTGTCCAGAGGTACACCGAGTCCCGATAAGGCTTTTGCCTCACCCCCTCATGGTGACGTATATCTTCTAAACAGCGGATGCTTACGTTCATTTCTTCTCAAACGCTTGTGAGCCAAACCAGAAAGCCACGATAGAAGCCCAGATCAACTGGGTATCGTTGTCCCAGAGTTGGTCTAAACATTCAGTAAACGCTACATCAGTATGGTAGGCATAGATAAAACCAGCTACATCTACAAAGACCAACAACAAGAACATGCCGTAGGTAAGGGCGGGACGCACCATAGCGCGTGCATTAACGACCCACTGCGATGCACCTTTGCTAATCTCAATATCGTGGGCATACAAGGCTTGACGTTCTTGCAAAGCTGTCTGGGCGTTGGTAACGTCAGCGTTGATCTGAACCTGTTCCGTCTGGATATGCTCGATGCGTTCTTGGGCTTCTAAACCAGCCTTCTTCAAGGTCAGCTCACGCTCAGTCTGCATCTGTGCCAAGGCAAGTTCGTGCTTCTTGTCAGCACGGTCTTGGAAGAATTCCAGCAGTTTAGGCAATCCGCCCATAAGGAAGGATAGAAGGGTAGAGAGGAGAGTCAGCATTATTTTTCCTTTAGTTCACGTTTAAGTTTGCGAAGCTCTTTGATCTCTTGCTTAAGCTGGGCTTTCATATACAGGGTTTCCACATATGCCATCGAAGTAACTCCAACAATGATGCATATGGCTACCCCTATCAAAACCCACCAGACAAGCTTCGTAGTTGCCACATTAGCCACCCAAAAAACATAGATACAAACATCACGGCAATCACCCCACTTGTTATCTCAATAAACTCAATTTCCTGTTGTTCCTTACGCCATCTAGCCTGTCTGGTCTTGCGGATCATCTCTGATCTAGCCCATTCCTGTTCACGTTCAATCTTGCCGTGCATCACCAAGAATCTGCTGTACAAGTCCTTTAACTCAGCTGGGGCGTACACCATTGCCTCACGAACCTGCTCCATTAACTTCTCCATTTGAAGCTCAATAAGCACCCGCTCCACCGCTTTCTTGCTAGTGTTTTGGGTTGGATCGTAGTTGGTCTTGCTCTCCTCTTCTA